>Ga0316228_1001936_pt1 | contig 19343 bp, 20 predicted proteins | sample TBH18021metaG_FD_206005 | JGI IMG/M metagenome (GOLD analysis project Ga0316228, IMG submission 206005) | Freshwater microbial communities from Trout Bog Lake, Wisconsin, USA - TBH18021 | ecosystem: Environmental > Aquatic > Freshwater > Lake > Hypolimnion/Profundal zone | place: USA: Wisconsin... | reverse complement strand
GGCCGGGCACCGCGAAGGTGTTGCCGGTGTTGCGGTCGCTGGCGTCGAAGGCGTAGCCGGCGTTGATACCGAAATAGGCGCCGGTCCAGGTGAAGACCGGGACGGGGGTGAAGACCGGCGGCGGAGCAGCGCGGCGCGGAAGGTCGGCGGCCGAGGCGGCGCCGGTCAGGAGGGCCGTGGCGGCGCTCGCGAGAAGAAGCTTCTTGATCATCTGGTCCTCTGTCTCCCGTTAGACGGGATGTGTGCGGGGCGGACAGGACGTCAGGATGTGCGGGTGCGATAGTGCATTGTTGCAACAGCGTCGGCGGTGGTCCCGAGCCGATGATCTGGAAGGTGCGCTGGAGCACATCATCGCAGCGTTGTGATTGCGCGGTCGGGAACTATTCCGAGACGTCTGCGGGTCGTTGCGCTGCGATCACCAATACGTGCGCCCTTCTCCAGCTCTTCTGCACGTGGGCTCGCGATCCCGGCCCGATCCCCTGCAGCGAAACGCTTGATCCAGGTTGTTGCTGGCTATGTCCGCTGTGGTCAGGCTTGGGAGAGTGGCAGGTTCCAGGGGATGCCGGACCCCGAGGCGACGCCGCTGGCAATGTGGCATCGCCTGAATTCGGAGTGCTCGCGCGACGCGCCTCGTATGGCTGAACTCTCCCTGGATCCCGCCGCGGGTCTGGTTCGGGCATCCTGCCGTTTGGCGATCGCCCGTTCCCTCGCGGACATCGTCATGATCCTTCGGGAGACCGCACGGGAGATCGCCGGTTCCGACGGGATCGCCGTGGTGCTGCGGGAGGGCGACGCCTCATTCTACGCCGCCGAGGATGCCATCGAGCCGCTGTGGCGCGGCCGCCGGTTTCCACTGACGACCTGCATTTCGGGGCGGGCGATGCTCGACGACGAGACCATCGTCGTGCCGGACATTGAATGTGATCCCCGGGTGCCGATTGCCCTCTACCGCCTGACCTCGATGCGCAGCCTCGTGATGGTGCCGATCGGTTCGCCTGAGCCGGTCGCCGCACTCGGTGCCTATTGGTGTGCCTCGGTCATCCCGGATGACGGGACTGTGCGCCGGCTCGAAGGGCTGGCGCGACACGCAGCGGCGGCCTTGACCCGCCTCCGTCCGGACGGGCCGTAGAACGGCCGGAGCCACGCGGATCGGCGCGCCCCGTCGGGGATCCTGCCTGGGGCGGGATCGAACGGTCGCCCCGGCCGTTCCCAGCCCTCAGCTCCCTCCGCTCGGAAGTCCCAGACCGCCCCCATGAAGCGCCTCACCCTTATCGGCATCTTCGTCGCCCTGCTGCTCGCCATCGTGGCGATCGCGGCCACGTGGTCGAAGGTCACGCCCATCAATCCGGCGGTCGCGCCGGACACGTCGGCGACGCCCAATCCGACCGGACAGCGGAAATGAGACCGCGGTGACGTGTCGACCGGTACCTCAGGCCCGATCGGCCGGCCGATCCGTGCACGCGGCTTCATCCGCGACATCAGGGAAGTAAGCGAGGCCCGCCGCCAGTCCTCACCAGCAAGGGGGCGCCGTTCGATCTCCTGAGCCGCGGCCGACAGGCCGTCGATGAGCCTCGGCCGCACCGCCGACGACCGGTCGGCCGGTGCTGACCGGATCCGGGTGACCGGAGGCCGCGCCCGGCCAAGCGACCATCCGGGGAACATGCGGCCGCCTTCTGCCTTGGCCCTGCACGAAGGTCTGCACGGCTGTTGGGGGACGCATGGGACAGGATGTCGACGCTGCACGCGAAGCGCTCGGAACGCTCCCACCGGACCGGCCGGCCAGCCCGGCGAAGCAGTCTGATCCTACGTCCGGCGGCAGCGGTCCGCACGCACCCGGTCCGGTGAATCCAGGATCCGACGAAGCGCCCGAGAGCGGCGGCTACGACAGCCGGCCGCCTGCGCCGCAGCCGGATAACCGGAAGGGCGGGTACGGGGCCGGCTGAGCCGCTCAGGCTCCGTTCCCGGTCGTCGCAGCCCGCCGCGCGGCCGCCCCTTTCGCTGCGCGACGCACGAGCCTCGCAGGCGCCCGATGGCGATCACCGGGACGGACCCGGTGCTGTCGTACCCGTGGCGCGTCCGATTGCGCTCCGCCACGCGCGCGATGGCGGCAGAAATCCTCAAGGATCCCCAGCGATCTTCGACGGTGAGCGGTCAATCGTCGTCCGGCTGCACGGATGGAGGCAGATTTATCCCCTGTTGGCTGCCGCCTGGCGCGAGAAAATTTGGAGATATTCGTTGAGTCTTCGTTTCATATTTACTTTGTTTAAACCCTTATTAAGCCCAAACGATCTGCAGGTAAATCGCTCTCTGAAAGTCCGACCATGACCGAAACCTTCGATGAGGTATCCGACACCTTGGCCGTGATGACCGCCGAGCTTGTTGCCGCCTACGTGTCGAACAATCCGGTGCCGGCCTCGGAGCTGCCGGCGCTGATCACGCGGGTGCACGGCGCGATCAGCGGGCTCGTCGCCGGGAGCCTGGCGGCGGAGACCGGAGCGGCCCCACAGGCCGATGTCGAGAAGCCGAGCGCGACCCAGATCCGCAAGTCGGTCCGCCATGAGGGGATCGTCAGCTTCATCGACGGCAAGATCTACAAGACCCTGAAGCGTCACCTGGCCAGCCATGGCCTCGATCCGCGCAGCTATCGCGACAGTTACGGCCTGCCGGCTGATTATCCGATGGTCGCCCCAGGCTATGCCGAGCAGCGCTCCGCCCTCGCCAAGGCGATCGGTCTGGGTCAGCCCGGCGCCATGGCCCGCCGCGGCGGCGCGGATCGCTGATCCCCGCCAGGACCATCGCCGTCCAGGCGGCGATGGTTCCGGCTCTCCGGGCGTCATCCACCTGCGCGAGGGGCCTCGATCCGGCGCGGCGCCCAGACGTGGCCCGCTTCCGTCCAGTCCCGGGCATAGTCCGGAGATGCCAGGCTGCCTTGCGGGGTGAGGCGCTGCGCCACCGTGCCGACGTCAGTCTGTATCTCCGTGACGGCCGCGATGCGGACGTGCGCGCGTCGCCGTTCGCGGCCGGGCGACAGCGGTCGCTTCGGCGGCCCTGAGGCGAATCTCCGCAGGGGGCGTCTCGAGATCCGGATGCATTGCGATCCGAGTTCATCTAGAACATATCATGAACGAACTGGATCGCCGTGGAGCGCTGTGGATTGATCGAGAGACCCTCAACACCGACGCGCCTTTACCGCTTCCACTGCACGGACGGCCACGAACTGGTGACCGATCTGCGCGGCAGACGGTTTCCGAATGCGGGTCAGATGCGGGCCCATGCCGACGGCGTCGCGCTCGCTCTGATGGAGCGGGTCGTGGAGCGGTTCGATTGGTCGGACTGGCAGGTCGAGGTCTACGACGCCAAGGGGCGCCGGGTCTGGATCCGGGCCTTTCCCGATGTGAGCGTCGACCGGGAGGCCGCCTGAGGCGGGCGGTCGTGCACAAGGAGAAGCAGATGGCCTTTAAGCCGAAATCCGCCGCGGAGACCAAGGCGCGGGATCTGGGGCTCGCCCTCGCCCGCATCGCGGAGGGCGCGGGCCTGCCCGCGAGTATCGGAGTCGACCAAGTGCGGCGCGCAAGTCCCCGGCTGACCCCTCTGGCGGTCGGCCAGATGGTGCGGAAGGAGCGGGACACCGTCGAGGCAACCCTGGCCGAGCGTGGCTTGGCGCTCGTCGATTATTCCGATCAGGGGCCGGGTCGCGGGATGGAATTCATCATCGACGCGGTGGCCTGAGTGGCGCGGTCAGGCCGCCGCCGGGCGGCTCCGCAGGAGACGGCCCACAAGGCGGAACGGCAGGAGCGGCAGCTTGATCAGCGCCGTGACCAGCAGAACCGCCACGACGGTAAGAAGCGCCAGAACAGAGTTCATCATGCGCATCGGACTCCCATGACCGGCTCGTCCCTCGGGCCGGGTGCGATACGAGGCGCCCGGAACACGGCGAGACTATGAACGGCCGGGAGCCATTCGGTCGCAGCCGGCCATGCGCGGCGGCGCGGGATACGGGCCTTCGACCGGGCGGTTCCACCCGACAGGCATGCCGGGGTCGGGCGGCAAGGAGTTGGATATGCGCACGCGTCTCGCCGGCGGCTTGGCCGCCCTCGCGGTCATGGCCGCGCTATCGATGGCCGGGCCGGCCTCCGCCCAAGTCCCGGCCCAAGTCCCGGCCCAAATCCAGGCACGGGTCCACGTCCGCTATGCTGCGCCGGACCGGTTCACCGATGCCGAGAACCGGTTCGGCTCCGGGCAGCCGCTCCGGCTCACCCTCGCCGAGCTGACGCGGATCTTCCAGGATCTCGGCACGGCACGGCTCCGCCCGGATGAGCGCCTCGACATTACAGTGCTCGACGTCGATCTCGCCGGCTTCGACCGCCCCGGCTTCGCAGCCCCGACGGGCGTGCGGGTCGTGACGGACGCGACGCCGCCGCGGATCCGTCTCGCCTACAGGCTGAGCCGGACCGGACGTCTCGTCGCGCAGGGCGAGGACACGGTGACGGATATCAACTTCCTGCTGACATCCAATCCCCGCTTCTCCACCGGCGGCCTGTATTACGAGCGGCAGATCCTGCGCGACTGGTTTGCCCGGCGCTTTCCGGAGCCCAAGGGTCGGGGCTAAAGTGCGTGACCCCGTTTTCGGTCCGAAACTCCTCGGGTGGACTCGGGGAAGGCCGGGCCGGCACTGGGTCGGTCCGGCGCAATCCTAACGGCCGCTCGGGGCCGCCGTGCTCCCCGTGACGGCGTTGCCGCCGCTGTCACCGCCGATGGCGCCGCGTGTGACGTTGTTGAACCGGCTGCCGCTCGGCATCCGGGCGCTGCGCCGGGCGCGGTGGCGCTTGGCCCGCACAGTGGTCAGCAGGCCGTCAGAGGCGGCGACGGACGGGGACGGACCGGTGGGCGCCGCGGTGGCGGGACCTGCCAACAGGGCCGTCGCGATCCCGGTCAGCAGGGCGGCGGCAATGGTCGATGCGCGCATGATGGATCGTTTCTCCCTGGGCCGCAGCAAGGCTGCCCCGGCCCTCCGCTGTAGAAGTCCGGCAGGCCGACGGAAGTTCACGGCGGCGCTCGCAGCCCTGCCGGGATCGGTCCTGCGGACCTGAACCGCCATGCCCCGGGTTTACGGCCTGAAGACCGCTGCACGCTGACGCATCCGCCCATCCGCACCCGACGGAGGATGGCGACCGCGCAGCGCCGGCCGTATCGGTGAGACGGGGCGCCCTATCAAGGGCCGGAGCGGTGTAGTAGCCTCGTCGTGGCGCGCCTGAGCGGCGGGCCGCCCCTGGGCCGATCGCGGGAGGTCCCCCGCCATCCGCGCTGCCCTTGCCCGAGCCGCAGCCTCACGAGTCGGTCACCGCATGGGCGAGGCCTGCATCTTCTCGGCCGGCTGCAGCGAACTGGCCGACCTCGTCCGGACCTACGATTGGGCGGAGACGCCGCTGGGGCCACTGGCGAATTGGCCGCAGAGCCTGATCTTCGCGGTCAGCACGCTGCTGCAATCGCCTGTGCCGATCGTGCTGCTGTGGGGTGAGGACGGCATCATGATCTACAACGATGCCTATTCGGGTTTTGCAGGCGGGCGCCATCCTCAGCTCCTCGGCTCCAAGGTGCGCGAGGGTTGGCCCGAGGTCGCCGACTTCAACGACAACGTGATGCGCGTCGTTCTGGCCGGCGGGACGTTGTCCTACAAGGATCAGGAACTCACCCTGCACCGCTACGGACGGCCCGAGGCCGTCTGGATGAATCTCGATTACTCCCCGGTCTTCGGCGAGGATGGACGGCCCGCCGGGGTCATCGCCATCGTGGTCGAGAGCACCGAGCGCGTCCTGGCCGAGCGCCGCCTGCGCGCGAGTGAGGAGCTGTTCCGCACCCTCGCCCAGGGTATTCCGCAACTCATCTGGCGCGCCGGAATCGATGGGGCCTGCATCTGGTCGAGCCCGCAATGGCACGCCTATACCGGCCAGACTAACGCGACGAGCCTGGGCTGGGGCTGGCTGGCCGCGGTCCATCCGGATGATTACGCGGCCGCCGCCACGGCTTGGCACGAGGCGCCGGTGAGTGGCCACCTCTCCTTCGAGCACCGGCTCTGCAACGCGGCCGAGCAGCGCTTCTGCTGGTTCCAGACCCGGGCTGCACCGGTCCGCGACGCGCAGGGCCGGATCGTCGAGTGGCTCGGCACCTCGACCGACATCGACGATCTGCGTCAGCTTCAGGAGCGGCAGCAGGTCATGGTCGCCGAGCTGCAGCATCGGACCCGGAACCTGCTCGGCGTCGTACGTTCCATCGCCAAGCAGACGATGGCCCAGACCGGGCCCGGTGAGACGTTTCGCGAGCGGTTCAACGACCGCCTGTCCGCACTTTCCCGGGTCCAGGGTCTGCTCTCGCGCTCGGACCAGGAACCGATCACGCTCCGGGCCCTGATCGAGACGGAACTCGCCGCCCTCAACGCGCCGGTCATGCGGGAGCGCATCCGTCTCCATGGGCCGGTGGTGCGGCTGCGCAAGGCCACGGTCCAGACCTTCGCGCTGGCCCTGCACGAACTCGCCACCAACGCGCTGAAATACGGCGCCCTCACCACCGCGCAGGGGCGCCTGACGGTGACATGGCGAACCTATCTGGCGGATGACGGCGGCGGCCGGCTGCTGGTCGAGTGGATGGAGGAAGGGCTGGTCCCTAGAGCGGATCTGCCGGACGCGGCGCCGCGGGGCGGCTATGGTCGGGAACTGATCGAGCACGCCCTGCCCTACGCCCTGAAGGCGACCACCCGCTACGAACTCGGCGACACGGCGCTACATTGCTCGATCAACATCCCCCTCCCGGAGGGAGAAGTCGCAGGCAGCCCCGCATGAATCCGACCCTACGCGCTCTGTCCGGCCGGCGGGTTCTGCTGGTTGAGGATGACTACTTCATCGCCGTCGACCTCAAGTCCGGGTTCGAGGAAGGCGGTGCCCAGGTCCTGGGTCCGGTGCCCAGCGTCAGCGAGGCGCTGGCGCTGATCGCCCGCACGGCCGACATCGACGCGGCGGTCCTCGACATCAACCTGCAGGACGAACTCGTTTATCCGGTCGCCGACGCCCTGCATGCGCGGGGCGTCCCGTTCCTGTTCGTGACCGGCTACGATCCGGTCGCGGTGCCCTCGCTCCACGGGGCCGTGGCCCTGTGCCAGAAGCCGATCGACCCGCAGATCGTCGCGCGCCGATTGTTCGGCTGAGGTCGCGAAGAGGTGCGTCGGCGCCGGATGCCCGGCGCCTCAGCGTTCAGGCCGCTCAAGCGGATGTTTCCCGTGAAACATCCGCCCGGCGCATAGGCACCGCGCCGGCGGCGCGATGCGTCTCGGAGACAGCGCCTCCCGGATTGATGGCGCGACGGACAGGAGGCGGTCCGAAAGACGCGGCCAGCCGCGGATGCCGGCGCGGCTCATCGGTCACCGAAGAAGCGCACGATTGCCCCGGCGGCCAGCCACAATCCCCTCAGAAATAACCAGAGCAGCCGGCCGGCTTGAACCAGCAACTCAAGGCCTTCGAGAATGTCGAACAGCCGTCGCCAACGGCCGGGGCGACGTGACGCCGGCTCCACCTGGATAGGCGGCTTGTCGCGGCTTTCGCTGCCACCCATCCCTGTCTCCAGCGGGGTGCCGATCGCGCCTGGGCGGCCTCCCTCACCACGCGGCCTCCAGGCCAGTGGAAACGAGCTGTGCGGGGGCGACCGGGGGGGCCGGTTAGACGCACACCCAGGACCGCCCTGTTCCGCCACAGCCGGCTCGTAAAACCCCGCTCCGAACAGCCCCGAGCGCACCGCAGCGCCGGTGCCGTCAGCTTTAACAGACTATCACCTGGCTGCCACAATGGGTGCCGCACGCACCGTTCTGGTACGATGATCCCTCTGCCGGGGACGGAGGGAACCATTCCGGGAGCGCGGGCCGTGGTGATCCGATGCTGCGCACGCGGCGGCATGCGATCCGACGGCACCTGCGTCGAATCACATGCCGCCGCGACAAAGGACAGTGTACAGCCGCGTCTGTCGTCGGGCGATGAGGGGATTGTCCGGATGGACACGGCTAATGTGCGGGACAAACCGACCGCGATGCCACACGTGACCTTGGGCTAGGCCCTCGTTCTTCGTCGGTCGCGGGAACAGCAGGTGGCAGGCTCTACGTATGTCTTCCGCGGATAGAGACCGGGACCCGGACGCTGCACCGGCCGGCGGCGATGCTCCGGGCGGAGAGGTCGCCTGTCTGCGATTTGAGCCGCCGGATGATCCCGAGGGGCTCGGTCGGGCGTGGCAGGACCATCTCGCGCCCATCTTCGACGTCAGCTTCCGCCCGGACACCGACCTCACCGTTCCGATCGCGATGCGCAGCTATCATCTCGGTGACCTGCTGGTCGGCGACGTGGTGGCACCGGCCCACACCCTCGTGCGGACGCAGGCGATGATCGGACAGCAAGGCCTCGACCACATCCTGCTGCAGTTCTACCGGCGGGGGCAGAGCCTTGTGGAGACCGATCACGGCACCGGCCGCGTGAACGAGGTGCAGTGCATCGTCTTCGATCTCGCCCAGCCCGTGCGCATCGTGGCGGGCGCCGTCGATGCTACGAACGTCGTGATCCCCCGCGCCCTGCTGGAGAAGCAGGGCTGCCACCCGGACGCCCTGCACGGGCGCCCCCTCGACCATGACGGCGACCCGTTCGGGCGGCTGGTCCACAATTTCGTTGCCAACGTCGTCGCCTGCGGCGACCTCCTTGACCGCCGCGAGGCCTTGGCGGCTTCGGCGGCGATCACCCAGCTCTGCGCCAGCTGGCTGCGCGGACAGGAAGAGGGGCGCCCCTCGCAGCACCAGGACGTCCGGATCCGCGTCCGCCGCCTCGTCGAGGCGGAACTCGGCAATCCGAAGCTGACGCCCGCCCTGATCGCGGCGCGACTCGGCCTGTCGCGCTCGACCCTGTACCGCCTGTTCGCCCCCAACGGCATCGTGGCGTATATCCGCGATCGCCGCCTGATGGCGGCGATGCGGATGCTCGTGCGCGATGATGCCCCCAAGCCCCTGCGCATCTCGCAGGTCGCCTTCGCGGTCGGCTTCTCGGACGAGCGGACCTTTCGGCGGGCATTCAAGCGCCGGTTCGGCTTCATCCCGAGCGATGCGTCCCAACACCTGGGCACCGAGCCCGATCAAGCGCCCGGCGCCGTTCTGCGCAACTGGATCGAGAGTCTCTGACGTGCCGCGCTCATCCGTCGTCTCCGCGGCCATCCTGACTGTCTGTCTGTGCCTCGCTGTGGGCCCGGTCCGCGCCGAGACGCGGGAGACGGTTCAGGCGAGGTCGGAGGCGGCAGCCGACCGGGCGCCCCTTCCGCTCCGCACGAACGACCCCGAGACCTGGCGGGTCGCGACGCATCCGGTGCCGCCCCTGGTCATGGACGCGGAGGGTCGGTTGCGGGGATTCAGCATCGATCTCTGGAATGCCATCGCGCGGGATCTCGGTGTCCGAACCGCGTTCGTCCGCGTCGACGACCTGCCGGCACTGTTCGCGGCGGTCTCGGACGGGCGCGCGGACCTCGCCATCGCGGCGGTGTCGATCACCGCGGAGCGCGAGAAGCAATTCGACTTCTCCGTCACGATGCTGGAGACCGGCCTGCGCATCGCCGTGCGGGCGGCGCCGGACGCGACCGGTTCGGCCACGGCGCGGGCCCTTCAGGCGCTCCTGCGCGACGCCGCCTTCCTGCAGGTCCTCCTGGGGCTTGCCGCCCTCATCCTCGCGGTGGCGGCGCTGATCTGGTGGCTCGAGCGGCGCCATCCGGGCGGCATGGCCGCGCGGGCGCGGCCCGCGCACGGCTTCGCCCATGTCCTCTGGTGGGCGTTGAGCAGCCTCGCCGCGCAGGCGGACGAGATGCCGCGCAGCCCGCTGGCCCGGGCCGTCACGGTGGTCTGGCTGTTCACCTGCATCGCCCTGGTGGCGTGGTTCACGGCCGGTCTGACCAGCACGGCGACAGTGGAGCGCCTGCGCGGCGCGATCAACGGCCCGCAGGACCTGCCGGGCAAGCGGGTGGGCACGGTCGTCCACACTACGTCGGTCGCCTATCTGGCGGACCATTTCGCCACGCCGGTAGGGTTTGCGACCCTGGAGGAAGCCTGTGCGGCCCTGGAGGCCGGCACCGTCGCCGCGGTGGTCTACGATGCCCCCGCCCTGAGCTACTACGCGACGCAGCCCGACCACCCACCGCTGCGCCTGATCGGGCCGGCCTTCAACCGGCAATCCTACGGCATCCTGTTCGCGGCCAACGATCCCCGGCGCAAGCGCGTGAACCAAGCCCTCCTCGGTCTGCTGGAGGATGGCCGCTACGACGAGATCTACGGCCGCTGGTTCGGTTCCGAGAGCGGCGAAGCTCAAACCCGCTGAGGCGGGTCGCGGTGGCGGTAGGAATCGGCCGGATGGCGCGCGGGCAGCCGGTCCCCCTGGCCGAACAGCTTCGCCCGGAGTGAGCCCTCGGCATAGGCGGTCTTGTAGAGGCCGCGATCCTGCAGTTCGGGGATCACGAGGTCGATGAAGTCGGAAAAACTGTCCGGCACGACGATCCGGCTGAGGTTGAAGCCGTCGACCTCCCCCTCCTCGATCCAGGTCTGGAGCGCGTCGGCGATGGCGACCGCGTCGCCGGTGAGCACCGCGTAGCGGCCGCCGAGCTGCAGCTCGGTCAGCAGGTCGCGCTTGGTCAGGCCGCGCTTGGCCGCCGCCGCGGTGGCCGACTGGATGGCGTTGCCCGGTGCATAGGGGATCGGCTCGTCGAGGCCGTAGCGGGCGAAGTCGATCCCCGTGGAGGCGGAGAAATGCGCGAGCCCCGCTTCCGGGCTCGCGTAGGACAGGTATTCGTCCCGCTTCGCCTCGGCTTCCGCCCGGGTCCGTCCGGGGATCACCGCGAGGCCGACGAACACCTTCACGTCGTCGGGATTCCGCCCCGCCGCGACCGCCTCGGCCCGGATGGCGCGGACCGACTCACGGGCGGAGACCGGGTCGCGGGCCGAGATGAACACGCACTCGGCGTGGCGGCCCGCGAAGGCGCGGCCGCGGCCCGAAGCGCCCGCCTGGTAGAGGACCGGCGTGCGCTGACGCGACGGCTCCGACAGGTGGTAGCCCTCGACGGAGAAGAACTCGCCCCGGTGCACGACCTTGCGGATATGGGCGGGATCGCTGAACACCCGGGCCGCCCGGTCGCGGCACACGGCGGCATCGTCCCAGCTTCCCTCCCAGAGCCGGTAGAGCACCTCCAGGTACTCGTCGGCGTAGTCGTAGCGCCGGTCATGAGCCGGCAACGTGCCGCCGCTCTGGGCGCGGTGGGCGCTGTCGAGATAACCGGTGACGATGTTCCAGCCGATCCGGCCACCGGTGAGGTGGTCGAGGGTCGAGAGGCGCCGGGCGAAGGTGTAGGGTGCCTCCTGGTGGACGTTGATGGTCACCCCGAAGCCCAGATGCTCGGTCACCGCCGCCATCGCGGAGATCATCACGGTCGGATCGTTGACCGGGAGCTGCACGGCCTCCCGGGCGGTCACGTCGATGCCGCCGCCATAGATGTCGTAGACGCCGATGATGTCGGCGATGAACAGGCCGTCGAACAGGCCGCGCTCCAGGAGCTTCGCCTGATCGGTCCAGTAGCCCAGCGTGTTGTACTCGGACGAGCGGTCGCGCGGGTGGGTCCAGAGCCCATGGTTGATGTGGCCCACGCAGGTCATGTTGAAGGCGTTCAGCAGGATCTGCTTCGTCGCGGCGGCCATCAGAGCGCTCCGTGCCGGGGCGGATGCCGGCCGTCGAGGTGGTAGGCGCCGATCCAGTGGTATTTCCAGCGCACCGGATCGTGCAGGGTGTGGGTGCGGACGTTGCGCCAGTAGCGGTCCAGCGCCTCGGCCCGGTCGGTGGCGGAGGTGCCGCCGAGTTCGACGAGTTTGTTGGCCGCCAGCAGGCCCGCCCGGTGGCTCGCCGCCCGCGCCTCCGCCACCGCCACGGAGGCGGCCGCGACGGTCTCGGCGTCGGGGGCGGCCTGCGCGGCGTCCACGAAGCGGCCGGCCCGCGCCAGCAGGGCGTCGGCCGCCGCGAGGCGCACCTGGACGTCGCCCAGCGCGTGGAGGGTCAGCGGATCCTCGCTGGCCCGGGCGACCCCGGCATCGATCCACGGCCGGGCGCGGTCGCGCACGAAGGGCAAAGTCGCCGCGAAGGCGCCCGCCCCGATGCCGAGATCGATCCCGGCATGCAGGATCTGCGCGAAGGGGCCGATGGCGGTCGGCCGCTCCAGCGAGGCCTGGAACGGCACCACCCAGTCGGGCTCCACGGCGACGCGCTCGAACAGGACCGAGCCCGAGCCGGTGACCCGCTGGCCGAACCCGTCCCAATCGTCGACCAGGGTGACGCCCGGCGCGTCCCGGGGGATGAAGACGAGGTAGGCGACCTCCCGGCCGTCCTCCTCGGCGTTGGCCAGGGTGGGGATGCGGTGGGCGTAGAGCGAGCCGGTGCAGTAGTATTTGCGGCCCTCGACAGTCCAGCCGGCCGGGTCGCGCACGAGCCGGGTGCGGCGGGTGTGATCCCGCGCGCCGATTTCGGCCAGCGCGTTGCCGAAGCGCTCGCCCGCCAGGACGCGGCCGTAGAGGGCGCGCTTCTGGGCCTCGGTGCCGCCGTTGCGGAGCACCTCCAGGGCGTAGAAATGGTTCTGCGGGATCTGGCCCAGCGAGCCGTCCGCCGCGGCGATCCGGGCGATCACCTGGGCGACCGTGGCGCTGTCGAGGCCGGGGCCGCCATATTCCGTCGGCACCGTGATCGCCCAGAGGCCGGATTCGGTGAAGCGCGCGATCTCGGCGACCGGCAGGCGCCGCGCGAGGTCGCGCTCGACGGCGGCCTCGGCGAAAGCGTCCGCCAGCCGGTCGGCGACGGCCAGCGCGGCGGCGCCGTCGGGAAGGACCGGCACCGGGCGCGGCGGCGCGGGCGCCTCGGTGAAGGCGGTCTCGTGGGGCTGGAGGGGCATGGCCCGGTCCTCAGTTCCACTGGTGCCGGGCCGGCAGCACGCCGTTCAGGGCGTAATTGCCGAGGAGGTGGTACTTCCACCGCACGGGGTCGTGCAGGGTGTGGACCCGGGCGTCGCGCCAGAACCGGCCGAGATTGTACCCGTCCCGGGTCGCCGAGGCGCCGGCGAGTTCGAGCAGCCGCTCGGAGGCCTCCAGGGCGATCTCGGTGGTGAGGATCTTGGCCTGCGCCACCGCCACCGAGGCCTCGGCCGCGCTCTGGGCGGTGACCGGGGCCGCGGCGATCCGGTCCAGCGTCCCGCCGGCCCGGGCCAGGACCTCCTCGGCGGCGTGCAGGTCGACGGTGAGCCGCCCGACCTCGCCGAGGATGTGGGGATCCTCCGCGACGGTCTCGGCGGTGAAGGGATAGGGCCGGGTCCGGGTGCGCAGGAAGTCGAGGGCGGCGGCGACGGCGCCCCGGGCGAGCCCGGCATCGATCGCCGCGTGGACCAGCTGCGAGACCGGCCCGAACAGGCCCGGGCGCCCGGCCAGGGGCGCAAGGTCGATCGTCAGATCGTCCGCGACCGGGGCGTTCTCGAAGATCACGCTGCCGCTCGCCGTGGTGCGCTGGCCGAAGCCCTGCCAATCGTCCACCACCCGCACGCCGGGGGCGTCCCGGCGCACGAAGACCAGGAGCGGCCCGCCGTCGGGGCCGACCGCGCGCGTCGGGATCCAGTGGGCGAAGAGCGCGCCCGTTGAGTAGAAGCGCGTGCCGCTGAGCCGCGTGCCCTCCGGCCCGGCGGACAGCCGCGTGTCCACGCTGGTGATGGCCTTGCCGTTGCGGGCGGGGCCGGCATTGCCGATCCGGTGGCCGGCGAACACGTCGCGGTAGATCCGCGCCTGCTGGGCGGGGCTGGCGGCGACCGCGACCAGCGCCAGGACGCCGAACTGGTTCTGGGGGATCTGCGCCGCCGAGCCGTCGGCGGCGGCCAGGATCGCGAAGACCTCCGCGAGCGTCGCGTGCGAGACCCCGGCGCCGCCGTGGGCGCGCGGCACCGTGATGCCGCCGAGCCCGCTCTCCGTGAAGGCCGCGATCTCCGCCCAGGGCAGGCGCCGGTCCCGGTCGCGCTCGGCCGCGCCCGCCGCGAAGATCCGGGCCACGGCCCGCGCGGCCGCGATCGCCTCGGCGTCCGAGCGGATCCGGTGCGGCGGCGACGGCGGCGGGGGCAGCGGCTCGGCCGCCCCGCCGGCGACGGATTCGTCCATGTCCAGGCTCATGGGTGCAGGCTTATGGGTTCAGCCTCAGGGAGGCGGCCCCGGGTTCGGGCCGCCCCGTGCCGGGGCGCGGGGCCGTCAGCGGGCCCGGAGCCGCCGCACCGCGGTGTCGCCCGCGAACTGGACCACGCACACGAGGGCGATCAGGATCGCGATCACCACCACCATCACGGTGGTGTCGAAGCGCTGGTAGCCGTACCGGATGGCGACGTCCCCGAGCCCGCCCGCGCCCACCGCGCCGGCCATCGCGGAGGCGCCGATCATCGCCACCACCGTGATGGTGAAGCCGGCCACGATGCCCGGCAGCGCCTCGGGCAGGAGCACGTGGGCGAGGATGTGCCGGCGCCGGCAGCCGATGGACTGGGCGGCCTCGATCAGGCCCGCATCCACCTCCCGCAGCGAGACCTCGGCGATCCGGGCGAAGAAGGGGGTCGCGCTCACCGACAGCGGCACGATCGCCGCCCAGACGCCGATCGTGGTGCCGGCCACCAGCCGGGTGAACGGGATCAGCGCCACCAGCAGCACGATGAAGGGCACGGCCCGGAAGCCGTTGACCACGGTCCCGACCACCCGGTTGGCTGTCGGGGCCGGGAAGATGCCGCCGGGCCCGGAGGTGACGAGGAACAGCGCCAGGGGAATGCCCGCGAGCACGGCGATCCCGGCCGAGACCCCGACCATGAGCGCGGTGTCGAGGAAGGCCTGCCAGAGGCGTTCGATCATCTGCGGTGACATGGCGGGGCTCCGGGTTCTGGGGCTCGGGCGGTCGGGGTATCGGGCGGGGTATCGGGCAGAGCGCGGTCCCGCATCGCCTCACCCCACCGCCGCGTCGGCGGGGACGTAGCCGACCCGCTCCACGTCGCCGAGGGCCCGCAGCCGCGCCTCCGTGCTCGGATCCTCGGCCGGATCCTCGGCCGGGACGGCCACCAGCATCCGGCCGACGGCGCGGCCCTGGATCCGCTCGATGCCGGCCTGGAGCAGACGCACCGGCGCCCCGGCCCCCGCCAGGCTCGAGAGGTCGGGCGCGGCCTGGCCCGCGCAGGTGATCCGCAGGATCGCCCAGCCGCCCGGCGCGGGCTGCGGCTGCAGCCGGGCCGCAAGATCCGACGGCAGGCCGCGGGTCAGGGGTTCGAGCAGCGCCCGGGTGGTCGGGTGCTCGGGCGCCCCGAACACGCGCCAGACCGGCCCGGTCTCGACGACCCGGCCGCCCTCCAGCACCACCACGTCGCTGCAGATCTCGCGGATCACGCTCATCTCGTGGGTGATCAGGATGATGGTGATCCCGAGCCGCCGGTTGATGTCACGCAGCAGGTCGAGGATCGCCAGCGTCGTCTCCGGGTCGAGGGCGGAGGTCGCCTCGTCGCAGAGCAGGATCTCCGGATCGCTCACGAGCGCCCGGGCGATGCCGACCCGCTGCTTCTGGCCGCCGGAGAGCCGCGACGGGTAGGTGTCGGCCTTGTCCTCCAGGCCGACGAGGCGCAGGGCCTCCGCGACCCGCGGGCCGATGTCGCGCCGGGGGACCCCCGCGACCGTCAGCGGCAGCGCCACGTTCTGCCGGACGGTCTTGGCCGCCAGCAGGTTGAAGTGCTGGAAGATCATGCCGATGCGCCGGCGCAGGGCCACGAGCCCGTCGGTGTCGAGGGCGTCGATCGGGGCGCCGTCGACCAGAACCCGGCCCGAGGTCGGCGCCTCCAGCCGGTTGACCGTGCGCAGGAGGCTCGACTTGCCCGCCCCCGAGCGGCCGATGATGCCGAAGATCGCGCCGGCGGGGATCGCGAGGTCCACCCGGTCGAGCGCCTGCACCGGTCCGGCGGCGGAGCGGTAGGTCTTCGAGACGGACTCGAACCGCACGGTCCCGGCCTCCCGGCCGGGCGCGGGGGCCGGGGGCCGGGCGGCGGTCGCGGCACCCGGGGCCTGTCGTCGGGCCGCGACCGGCGTGCCCGGATCGCGCAGGCTGTCGAAGATCAGGCCGACCATCAGTTCTGCCACGCCAGCAGGTAGAGCTTGTCGCTGTTGGCGAAGGATTTGCGAATCTGCTGTTTCACCGCCTCCGAGTTCTGGAAGAGCGTCACGAATTTCCGGATCACGGGGTCCTCCTTGCGGGCGGCCTTGGTAACGAAGCTCACGGCGAAGCGCCTGTCCTCGATACCGGAATAGATCAACCCGCTGGTCGGGTCGAAACTGCCGGCCGCCACGATGAAGTGCGGGTAGCCCAGGGCGAGGTCGACGTCGCCGGTGATGCGCACGAGTTGCGGCCCCTCGACCTCGGTGAATCTCAGTGTCTTCGGGTTCTCGACGATGTCGTCGAGGGTGCCGAGGAAGCCGACACCGTCCTTCAGCTTGATCAGCCCGGCCTTCTGGAGGAGCAGCAGGCCGCGGCCCTGGTTCACCGGGTCGTTGGCGATCGCCACGGTGCCGCCCACCGGGATCTGGTCGAAGCTCTTATGCTTCAGGGAGTACAGGCCGATATTGGACAGGATCCCGAGCCCGACGATGTCGAACGCGTAGCCCTTCTGCTTGGCGGCGTTCTCCATGAAGGGGCGGTGCTGGAAGAAGTTCACGTCGATGTCGCCGGCATCGAGGGCGACGTTGGGCGTCGTCCAGTCGCTGAACTCGATGACCTTCACGTCGAGGCCCTCGGCCTTGGCCTCCCGGGCCGCCACCGTCACGGCATCGCCGTAGGCGCCGGGCACGACGCCGATCCTGAGGGTCTCCGCCCCGGCCGGCAGGGCGCCGAGGCTGAGCGCCGCGAGGGCGAGGAGACGCAGGAACTTCATCGGGCGGGACTCTGGCGGGGATGGGCAGGGGCACGTCCGGCGGCCCGGCCGCGATGGATAGTGTCCGCATCCGAAAGCATGCGGACACTATCCATCAGGTCGACAGGCGCCGTCTCACGCGGAGAATTGTCTCGCGTCAGATTTAGATCAGCCCGGTCCGCCCCGAAATTCCAAAGATCGTCGTTCGACGACACGATCGATCTCCCGATGCCCCGAGCCGGAGATGCGAATGCTGCGCGCTTTGCGGGGCGCCGGTCCGGTCCCGTCCCGCGGGAGGTCCGGTCGCAGGGACGCGGCGCCCGGGCGGCCACAGGCCGGCCGAGCGGATGACCGAATACAGGTCGGACCGGCGCGGGCTGCCGGAACAAGCCTTGTCGGACCGGATTGAACCTGCGATTATCCAGTTATCGCAACGGCTTAGTGAAGATCATGCTCTTCCGCGAGCACCCCGCGAACGAAACCTTCTCCGCCGGCCTCGATCCGGGAGATGAGCCTTCCCGGGCCGGGGATATACCCCGCCACCGGGCCCCCGAGGCCTGGTCCGGCAGGGCCGACCCGGCCATCGCGCCGGGCGACGAGGTCGTCTTCGACCGGCTCGACCTCGCCGAGATCCTCGGGATCTGGCGCCATGCCCGCGGCCGGGTCGTGGGTCTCCACCGCCCGTGGGGCGCCGCCGCCACCGTGGACGTGAAGTTCGAGGGGCACGAGACCCTGGAACGCTACCTGCCGGATCTGTTCCGGCGCACGCACTGATCCGCGCCGGTCCGCGCGCCGCGTCCTCACCGGCCGAAGTGCCGGAAACTGTCGGCTGAGACGACATCGAGTGTCTGCTTTCACGACACTTCCGATCGACCGGTCGCGGATCGGGCCGGCGCTCACGAAAATGTAGGGTTCCGCCGGCGCGCGCCCTCCCCCGCGGCCGGAACCCCGCCGTCTCCGAAACGTCGGGCCGGTCGCGACCACCGCGGCCGATTTCCCGGCCGGGGCGGACGGGCCTGTCCGGGGGGCACGATGGCTCAGGGAAACCACACACGGCGCGCGGGCGCGCCATGACGGCGAGCCACGGCGTGTTCGCCTTCGCGCATATCGGCGACCTCCACCTGGAGCGCGCCGAGGACCGCCACGCCGCCGACCTGCGGGCGATGCTCGCGGAGGTGGCGGGCCTGCACGGCCGCGGCCTCCTCGACTTCGCCTACCTGCCCGGCGACCTCGCCGAGGACGGGCGGGCGGAGCAGTACGCGGTCCTGCGCGAGGCCCTGGACCGGCACCCGGCCCTGCCGGTGCGCCTGATCGCCGGCGACCACGACCGGCAGCACGGCACGATGGCGGATTTCGACGCCCTGTTCGCCGCGGTCGCGAGCAGCCCGCGCGGCGGCGGCCACGCGGCGCGGTGCCACGACCTGCCGCGCCCGCGCGACCCGGTCTCCGTGACGCACTACTACTTCGCCGAGACCTGGTCGGGCGTGCGCTGCCTGTTCCTCGACATGGTCAGCCCCGGCTACGGCCAGAAGGGCTTCGGCCTCGACTTCCGCCTCGGCCCCCACCAACTCGCGTGGCTCGGCGAGGAGCTGGCCCGGGCCGAGCGGGAGGGGCTGCCCTGCGCGGTCTTCGCCCACACCTACCCGGACGACCTCTGCGTGCCCGACGAGCGGGCGGCGCTCGCCGGCCTGATCCGCCATCACGGCGTGCGCCTCGTCGAGATGGGCCACACCCACTACAACGAACTCGCCCCGGATGGGCGCACCCTCTACGCCGCGGCCCGCTCGGTCGGCCAGAACGAGGATGGCTCGGTCGGCTACGCGGTCGCGGCGATCGACGGGCCGGTCACGAGCTGGCGGTTCAAGCCCCTCGACCGGGCGCTGCCCTTCGTGATGATCACGAGCCCGGCCGACCGGCGCCTCGCCACGGCGCCCCTCGACACCGCCGACGGCACGATCTCGGTGCGCGCCCTGGTCCTGTCGGACCGGCCGCAGGCCGAATGGCGCTGTCACCTGCGCGTCGATGGCGGCCCGGCCCACCCGATGGTGCCGGACGGGCCCCGCACGGTGCACGCCCGCATCCCCTGGCGGGACGGCGCGCGCCGCCTCGCCGTCACGGTGACGGACGGCGCCGGCCAGGCCGATACCGAGGTGATCGAGCCCGTGGGCCGGAGCTTCGTGCCGCCGCCCGCGCACGAGCGCCCCGGCAGCGACGCGTTCCGCCTGCCCGCCTGGCCCGAGAAGGGGCTCCGGGGCGACCAGCTCGGGCCGAACCGCAACGGCCGGGACTGGTAGCCGGCCCCACCCGAATCGCCGCACACCGCACCGCACGATCCACCCACCAGAGGACCACCG
>Ga0316228_1001932_pt1 | contig 19382 bp, 13 predicted proteins | sample TBH18021metaG_FD_206005 | JGI IMG/M metagenome (GOLD analysis project Ga0316228, IMG submission 206005) | Freshwater microbial communities from Trout Bog Lake, Wisconsin, USA - TBH18021 | ecosystem: Environmental > Aquatic > Freshwater > Lake > Hypolimnion/Profundal zone | place: USA: Wisconsin... | reverse complement strand
GGACGAGCGACCAATGCATCGCGACCAATCCGTCGGACATGGCGGTGGCCATGCGCGTGCTCGACGCGGTGGTCGAGACGGTGAGCCCGGCGGGCACCACGCGCGCGATCCCGGTCGCGGACTTCCACAAGCTTCCGGGCTCGACTCCGAATGTCGAGACCGCGCTCGAACCGGGTGAGCTGATCACGGCGGTGACCCTGCCGAAACCGCTTGGCGGCAGGCACTATTACGAGAAGGTGCGTGACCGGGCTTCCTATGCCTTCGCGGTCCTCTCCGTCGCGGCGGTGATCGGACGTGATGGCCACGGGCGGGCCGCGCTCGGCGGGGTCGCGCCCAAACCCTGGCGGGTGGAAGCGGCCGAGGCCGTCTTTCCGCAAAGCGCCAAGGCGGTCACGGCGCAATTGCTCGCCGGCGCCAAACCAACCTCGGACAATGCCTTCAAGGTCCCGCTCGCCGAGCGCACCCTGGCATATGTGATGAACCAGGCGAGGGCAGCATGAAGTTCGACCAGCCTGCGGGCAACAACGTGATCGACAAGATGGCGGTGGTGGGCAAGGCGCACCACCGCATCGAGGGGCCACTCAAGACCACTGGCCGGGCGCCCTACGCCTACGAGCATCAGGGCTTGGAGCGTCTCGCTTATGGCTATCCGGTGATGGCCGGGTTCGCCAAGGGGACGGTGAGTTCGATCGACACCGCCGAGGCTCGGCGAGCGCCGGGCGTGATCGCGGTTGTAACCGGGATCGACGCGGGCAAGCTCGGCAAGGGCAAGTTCAACACGGTCAAGCTGATCGGCAACCAGAAGGTCGATCATTATCATCAGGCGCTGGCCGTGGTCGTCGCCGAGACGTTCGAGCAGGCCCGCGCCGCCGCCGCGCTGGTGCGCGTCACTCACCAGCGAGCCAATGGTCACTTTGATCTGGCGGAAGCGCTCAAGACAGCGCCGCTCGAGCCGGCCGATCAAAGTTCGCCGCCGGTCAAGCGGGTCGGCAAGTTCGAGAATGCCTTCGCCGCCGCGCCGGTCAGACTCGACGAGGTCTATACGACGCCGGACCACAGCCACGCGATGATGGAGCCGCATGCCTCAATCGCCGAATGGAAGGGCGACGAATTGACGGTCTGGACGTCGAACCAGATGATCGACTGGGGGCGGACCGACCTGGCCACTACGCTGGGGATTGCGAAGGACAAGATCCGTTTTACCTCGCCGTATGTCGGCGGCGGTTTCGGCGGGAAGCTGTTCCTGCGCGCCGACAGCGTGTTGGCGGCGCTCGCGGCGAAGGAGGCCAAGCGCCCGGTCAAGCTGGCGCTGCCGCGGCCGATGATGGCGAACAACACGACCCATCGTCCCGCGACCATCCAGCGCATCCGGATCGGCGCGGCGAAGGATGGGACGATCACCGCGATCGGTCACGAGAGCGGATCGGGCGACCAGCCCGAAGGCCAGCCCGAGACCGCGACCAACCAGACCGAATTGCTCTATGCCGGCGCCAATCGCATGACCGCGATGCGGCTGGCGGTGCTGGACCTGCCCGAGGGCAATGCGATGCGCGCGCCGGGTGAGGCCCCAGGCCTGATGGCGCTCGAGATCGCGATCGACGAGATGGCCGAGAAGCTTGGGATGGATCCGGTCGAGTTCCGGATCAGGAACGACACTCAGGTCGATCCCGCCAAGCCCGAGCGGCCCTTCTCCGAGCGACAGCTGGTCCAGTGTCTGCGGACCGGCGCCGACAGGTTCGGCTGGGCCAAGCGCAAGCCGCAACCGGGGCAGACGCGCGATGGGCGCTGGCTGGTCGGCATGGGGACCGCGGCGGCGATCCGCAATCACATCAACATGAAGTCGGGGGCGCGGGTGCGGCTCGGCAAGGACGGGCGGATCACGGTCGAGACCGACATGACCGATATCGGCACCGGCAGCTACACGATCATCGCCCAGACCGCCGCCGAGATGATGGGGGTGACGGTTGACGGCGTGACGGTGAAGCTCGGCGACAGCGACTTTCCGGTGTCGGCGGGCTCGGGCGGCCAGTTCGGTGCGGCGAATGCGACGGCGGGCGTTTATGCCGCCTGCGTCAAGCTGCGCGAGGCGGCGGCGCGGCGGCTCGGGCTTGATCCGGCCAGCGCGACCTTCGCCGGCGGCAAGATCAGCGCCGGCGGAAAGAGCTTCGCGCTGCGCGAGGCCACCGCGCTCGGCGAGCTGGTGGCGTCCGACGACATCGAGTTCGACAAGCTCGACAAGAGCCACCAGATTTCGACCTTCGGCGCGCATTTCGTCGAGGTCGGGGTCGATGCCTACACCGGCGTCACCCGCGTTCGGCGGATGCTCGCGGTCTGTGCCGCGGGGCGGATCCTCAATCCCATTTCGGCGCGCAGCCAGGTGATCGGCGCGATGACGATGGGCTTGGGAGCGGCGCTGATGGAGGAACTGGCGGTCGACAAGCGCTTCGGCTTCTTCGTCAATCACGACCTCGCCGGCTACGAAGTTCCCGTTCATGCGGACGTTCCGCATCAGGACGTGATCTTCCTTGAGGAGGCGGACAAGTTCGCCAATCCGATGAAGGCCAAGGGTGTCGGCGAGCTGGGGCTGTGCGGGGTCGCGGCGGCGATCGCCAACGCGGTATACAACGCCACTGGGGTGCGCGTGCGCGAATATCCACTCACGATGGACAAGCATCTGGGTCGGTTGCCCGACGTCGCCTGACACCGGCGCACGCGTGATCCCTCTCGAACGCTGTGCCGGTCTGGTGCTGTGCGCGGGTCTGTCGCGGCGCTTTGGCGTGGCGAACAAGTTGCTTGCACCTTTTGGCGGCAAGCCGCTCGCCGCGCACGTCGCCGATCTGTGCGCCCGCGCGCCGTTCATCCGCAGAGTTGCGGTGGTGGGAAACCACGAGCCTGACCTCAACTTGCTCCTGATCGAGGCCGGCCTGGCACTCGTCGTGAATCCTGTTCCGGAGGAAGGCCGAGAGCACTCGCTGCGGATCGGGCTTGAAGCGATCGAGGCCGACAACGTGGACGGCGTCGTCATCCTCCTCGGTGACATGCCGCACGTCACGCTGGCACACCTCGAGGCGCTTGCCGCCGCGGGCGAAGCGGAGCGCGCAGCGATCAGCCATGATGGCGAAGCGGCAATGCCGCCGACGCTGGTTCCCGGAGGGCTGATCGGCCCCATCCTCGCGCAGCCCGCAATCGCCGTTCGGCAACTGCTCGGCAAACCCGTGTTCGTCTCCGCGCGCGCCGCGATGCTCGCTGATTACGACACACCCGATCGCTTCTCCGGCTGACGCTCAGCGCAAGAGGTTGCTCTTGGCGAGATCAACGATCTCGGTGCCCTTGCCATTCATGATCGCGCGCAGGGCGTAGAGGCTGAAGCCCTTCATCTGCTCGAGCGTCACCTTGGGCGGCATCGACAGTTCCTGCCGGTTGGTGACGACATCGAGCAGCGCCGGACCCGGATGAGCAAGAATGTCGCGCGCGGCAGCTTCGAGATCGCCGGGGTCCTCGACACGGATCGCGTGCACACCGGCAGCGCGGGCCATGGCGGCGAAATCGGGATTGTCGAGCGCGACACCGGTTTCGACCAGGCCGGCAGCCTTCATCTCGAGCTCGACGAAGCCGAGCGTGCCGTTGTTGAAGACCACGACTTTCAGCGGCAGGCGCTGCTGGTTGAGCGTGAGGAAATCGCCCATCAGCATCGCGAACCCGCCGTCGCCCGAGAGCGAGATGACTTGCCGGTCGGGGAAGGCCGCCTGAGCGCCGATGCCCTGGGTCATCGCATTGGCCATCGAACCGTGGACCCACGAGCCGAGCAGCCGGCGCTTCCCGTTCATGTGGAGGTAGCGCGCGGCCCAGATCGTCGGCGTTCCGACGTCAGCAGTGAAGATGGCGTCGTCGGCCGCGACCTCGCTCAGGATGCGCGCGAGATATTGGGGGTGAATTGGTTTGCGCCCCGGCTCCCCCGTCGCCAATTCGTCCAGATCGGCGCGCGACTTGTGGTAGTGCGCGACGCAATCGTCGAGATGGGCGCGAACCTCCTTCACGCTCAGGTGAGGAAGCAACGCGTCGATCGTGTCACCGACGTCGCCGACCATTCCGAGGTCGAGCCGGCAGCGGCGGCCGAGATGGTCGGGCTTGAGGTCGACCTGCGCGATGCGCGCCTCGGTCGGGTAAAATTGGCGGTAGGGGAAATCGGTGCCGAGCATCAGCAATGTGTCGCAGCGGAGCATGGCGCGATACCCCGACGCGAAGCCGATCAGCCCCGTCATGCCAACGTCATAGGGATTGTCGTGCTCGACGAACTCCTTGCCGCCGAGGGCGTGGACGATCGGCGCCTTGAGCGCCTCCGCGAGCGCCAGCAGTTGGGAATGCGCGCCGGCGCAGCCGCGACCGCACAGCAGAGTCACCTTCTTCGATCCGTTGAGCAGGTCGGCAAGCCGGGCGAGGTCGTCGTCCTGCGGGCGCACCACTGGGGCGGCGGGAAGCAGGCCCGTCGCCGGGGCGGGCGCGCGCTTGGGCGCTTCGAGCAGGGCGACATTGCCAGGAATGACGATCACCGCCACCCCGCGCTTGCCCACGGCCGCCCGGATCGCCTGCTCGAGGATGCGGGGCATCTGGTCGGGACTCGAGACGAGCTCGCAATAATGGCTGCAATCGGCGAACAGCCGCTCTGGCTTGGTCTCCTGGAAGTAGCCGCTGCCGATTTCCGCGCTTGGGATGTGCGCAGCGATGGCAAGCACCGGCGCGCCTGAGCGATGGCAATCGTAGAGGCCGTTGATGAGATGGAGGTTACCCGGCCCGCACGACCCCGCGCAGACCGCGAGTTCGCCCGTGAGTTGCGCCTCGGCACCCGCGGCGAAGGCACCGGATTCCTCATGCCGCATGTGAACCCAGTCGATCACCCCGCGGCGGCGGATCGCCTCGGTGATTCCGTTGAGGCTGTCCCCGACCACCCCGTAAATGCGTTCAACGCCGATATCCTGCAGCGTCTCGACCATCAGATCGGCGATGTTCATGCGGTGTGATTCCCTCGCGTAGCTGGCCGTGCAACGCACGGCGGCGAGGAGAGGTCAGCGTGAAATTTGCGTCACGTCAGCTTCGCAGAATGTCGCTTGCGTCCGGTGACCTCATCTTCCCCCACGACTGCGATCATTCGGCCGGGACCAGCGCCGGGTCAGTTCCGCCGGCTGGAAGCGTCCCGCGGCGGCGCTTAAGGCGCTCCGCGAAACTGCGGCAAACGACGTAGAAGGTCGGCGTGAAGATGAGGCCGAAGGCGGTCACGCCGATCATTCCGAAGAAGACCGCGGTGCCCAGCGCCTGCCTCAACTCGGCACCGGCACCCTTGGCGACGAGCAACGGCAGCGAGCCGAGGATGAAGGCGAAGCTGGTCATCAGGATCGGTCGCAGCCGGTCGCGCGCAGCGCGTACCGCAGCCTCGACCGGCGACATGCCCGAGGCTTCGTCCTGCTGCGCGAATTCGACGATCAGGATCGCATTCTTGGCCGCCAGTGCGATCAGGACGACGAGACCGATCTGCGTCAGGACATTATTGTCCATGCCGCGAAGGTTCACGCCCGCCATGGCCGCGAGCAGGCACATCGGGACGATCAGGATGATGCTGAGCGGCAGCACCAGGCTTTCGAACTGTGCCGCGAGCACGAGAAAGACGAACAGCACGGCGAGCGCGAAGACGAGCCCCGACGTTCCGCCGGCCATCTTCTGCTGATAGGCGATGCCGGTCCACTCCGTCCGGAAGCCTGACGGAAGGCTCTGGGCGGCGAGTTCCTCCATCGCCTTTAACGATTGTCCCGACGAGTAGCCGGGCGCGGTGTCGCCATCGATTTCGACCGACGGGAAGCCGTTGTAGCGCGACACGCGATAGGGCCCGATACGATCCTCGAAGGTCGCGACCGAACCGATCGGGACCATCGCGCCGGAGTTGGAGCGCGCGCGCAGATTGGCGATGTCGGCTTCGCTCGCGCGGTAGGGCGCGTCTGCCTGCGCGGTGACACGGTAGGTCCGGCCGAGCAGGTTGAAGTCATTGACGAAGGCCGAGCCCAGATAGACCTGGAGTGCCTCGAAGATGCGCTCGGGCGGAACGCCGAGCATGTCGGCCTTGGTCCGGTCGATATCGGCGAAGACGCGCGGCGTATTGATGTCGAACAGCGTGTAGACCTGCTTCAGCCCCGGCGTCTGGTTCGCCTTGCCGATCAGCCCCCACGACAGCCCCGACAACTGCTGGAAACTGTGACCACCCGTGTCCTGCACGATCATCCGGTAGCCGCCGGCCGAGCCGATGCCCTGGATTAGCGGCGGCGGGACGATCAGCAGCCGTGCCTCGTTGATGTCGGCGGTCTTCTTCTGCGCTTCGCCCATGATGTCGGCGAGCTTGACCCCGAGCTTCTCGCGCTCCTCGAACGACTGCAACGGGATGTAGGCAGCGGCGGCGTTGGGCGCGGCGGTCTGCGACGCGCCGTCGAAGCCGGCGAGCATCACCGCACCCTTGACGCCCTTGATCGGCAGGATGCGGTCGACGACTTTGCGCATCACCGCGTCGGTCCGCTCGAGCGACGATCCGGGCGGCAGCTGAATCACGGTCAGGAAATAGCCCTGATCCTGCGCCGGGATGAAGCCGGTCGGCGTGATCGAGAACAATCCCACCGTGGCAGCGATGAGGACGGTGTAAGCGACCATCATCCGCTTGGGTGCACGCACCAGCCTGGCGGTCAGCGCCGCGTAGCGGTCACTGAAGCGCTCGAACATGCGGTTGAAGGCATCGCCCGCGCGCTGAGCCAGCGCGGCCGCTCGATTGGCGGGCGGTTCGTGACTGTGCGGGCGCAGCAGCAGCGCGGCGAGCGCCGGCGACAGGGTGAGCGACAGCAGCAGCGAGATGAGCGTGGCGGCCGAGATGGTCACCGCGAACTGATGGTAAAAGGCGCCCGACAACCCATTGAGGAAGAGCGTCGGCAGGAACACCGCGCACAGCACCAGCACGATTGCGACCAGCGCACCGGCGACCTCGTCCATCGACGTGCGCGCGGCCTCGAGCGCGTCCATTCCCTTGGCAAGGTTGCGCTCGACATTCTCGACGACCACGATCGCGTCGTCGACGACGATGCCGATCGCGAGCACCAGCCCGAACAGCGACAGGCTGTTGAGGGAATAGCCGACCATCTCGAGCACCGCGAAGGTCCCGATCAGCGATACAGGGATGGCGATCACTGGCACCACCGCCGCGCGCCAGCGCTGGAGGAAGACGATGATCACCAGCACGACGAGGACGATCGCCTCGATCAGCGTGTGACCAACGGCATCGATCGACTCGGCGATGAACTCGGTCGGATTGTAGATGACCTTATATTCGAGACCCGGAGGGAAGGTCTTCGAGGCTTCCTTCATCTGCGCCTCGACGGCGGCAGCGGCGGCGAGCGCGTTCGAGCCCGGACGCTGGAAGACCCCGAGAAGGACGGTCGGCTGGCCCGACAGATAGGTATTGGAGGCGTAATCGGCCGCGCCAAGCTCGACCCGGGCGACGTCGCGGACGCGGACCTGACGACCGTCTGCATCCGAACGAATGACCACATCGGCGAATTGCTGCGGATCGGTCAGCCGGCCCTGCGCCTCGACATTGAGCTGGAAGGCCGCGCCAGTGGCGTAAGGCGGCTGGCCAAGCGTGCCCGCAGCAACCTGCACGTTCTGCGCCCGCAGCGCGGCGACGATCTCGCCGGCGGTCAGATTGAGTGCCGCGGCCCGGTCGGGATCGATCCAGACCCGCATCGCATAATCGCGCGCACCGAACAGCTGGACGTCGCCGACCCCGTCGAGCCGGGCGATACGGTCGCGGATCTGCGTCAGCGCATAATTGGAGATGTAGCCGCGATCGAGCTTGTTGCCCGGCGAGACGAGGTTCACGACCATCAGAAAGTCGGGCGAGGTCTTGCGCGTCACGACGCCGAGCCGCTGCACTTCCTGCGGCAGGCGCGGGGCGGCGATGGCCACGCGGTTCTGCACCAGCACCTGCGCGGCGTTGAGGTCGGTGCCCTGCTTGAAGGTGACGGTGATCGTCAGGCGCCCGTCGCCGGTCGACTGCGACGACATGTAGAGCATGTTGTCGACGCCGTTGATCTCCTGCTCGATCGGCGCCGCGACAGTCGAGGAGACCGTTTCAGCAGATGCCCCGGGATAGCTCGCGTTCACCGTCACCGTCGGCGGGACGATGTCGGGGTATTGCGACACCGGCAGCGCGAAATAGGCGATTCCGCCCATCACGGTGATGAGCACCGCGATGACCGCCGCGAAGATGGGCCGGGTGATGAAGAAGCGGGACAGGCGCATGGGTCAGGGCTCCACGCCCGGCGGGCGTCGATGAAGAACGGAGTGAAAGAGAAGCGGCGGACTAGCGGCCGGCGAAGGTCGCGCTGGCGGAGACGGGTTCGCTGGCAGTCGGGACCGGTCCAGCGACAGCGGGCTGAACCTGGCTGAACTTCACCTTCACCTTGGTGCCGGGCATCGCAAGCTGCGCGCCGTCGATGACCACGTGGTCGCTCGGCGTCAGGCCCGAACGGATCACGCGCAGACCATCGATCAGCGGGCCGACCGTCACGGGTTTCGGGCTCAGGTTGCCGGCGCCGTCGACCACCGTCACGACCTTGCGCGCCTGGTCGGTCGTCACCGCCGCGTCGGGGACGAGCAGCGCGGTGACCGGCGCGCCCGCGGCGAGGCGCAGGTTGCCGAACATGCCGGGCGTCAGGAAACGGCTCCCGTTGCTCACCACTGCGCGCAGCCGGATCGTTCCCGAGCGGGTGTCGAGCGCATTGTCAGTGAAGTCGAGCCGGCCCTTCCAGCGGTAGTCGGGCTCGTCCTGCAGCCGAATGGTCACCTCGGTGGGTGCCTCGCCCGCAGCGCGGGCCCGGCGGGCTTTCAGGAATAGAGCCTCGGACGCATCGAAGGTGAAATAGATCGGATCGAGCGCGTTGATCGTGGTCAGGAGGGTGGCTTCGCCGCCCGTGGTGCCGCCAGCGACGAGGTTGCCGGGATCGATCCGGCGATCCGAAATCCGGCCGCCGATCGGCGCCCGCACCTGGGTGAAGCCGAGATCAAGTTCGCGCGAGCGGACACGCGCCTCAGCCGCGACCAGGCTCGCCTGCGCGGCCTGAACCTTGGCCCGGAGCCGGTCGATGTCGGCACGCGAGACGAAGCCATTGGCGACCAGCCGCTCGGAACGGCCGAGTTCGGCATTGGCAAGCGCCAAGTCGCTGCGCGCACCGGCCACCGCGGCGCGAGCCTCGGCGACGGCCGCCGCGAACGGGCGGGGGTCGAGCGTGAACAGCAATTGCCCCTTCTGGACGATCGCGCCGTCGGTGAAATGAACCCCGACAATCTGGCCCGACACGCGGGGGCGCACTTCGACCGCACGGCTCGCCTCGAAGCGACCGCTGTAATCGTCCCGCTCGGCAACCGAGCGCAGGAGCGGGGTCGCCGCGGTCACCGTCACGGGCGGCGGGGCGGCGGGGGCCGCCGCGCCATCTCCGCGCGCGAACACCAAAGCGGCAGCAGCGATCAGCGGGACTGCACCGAATGCCACCTTCTGCGGCGTGGACAGGCGGCGCAGGTCGGCTGGAGCGGGAACCCGCTCGAGCGTACCCTCATTGGGCGGCGAGGTCGGCGCGTTCATTGGGCAAAGCTCCGGCGGCGGCGACGCGCTTTCTGATGGCTCTTGGCGATGCTCAGCTGGATGAGCTCATATTGATCGAGGGTGTAACCCGCATCGATGAAGGCCTGGAGTTCGTCTCCCGGCACCTTCCAGCGATTGCGCCAGACGTGCACCGCGACCCGGCGCAGGGTTTCGAGCTTGGGATCGGCCAGCTTGTTGGGCCGAGCCAGACCAAACAGGCTCTCCATCGCCGCCGCGAGGCGTCCAGGCTCGCGCAGGCTCGCCAGCGTGTCTCGCTCGGCCAGAGCGACAATCGACCACTCGAGCGCGCTGAGCTTGGGTTCGGACCGGGGGAAAGGCTGCTCGACGGGAACGATGGTCGGCGCGGCGGCGAGGAAGGGCGACGGGCGCGGGGCTGGCAGAGCGGCGATCGGCAGGCTGGCCATGAAAGTGTCTCCTGTTGGGCGGGCGCGGCCCCTCGTTGCCGGAAGCTCGGTGAAGGAGCCGCCGGGCGGTGGACCGAAGAATAAGGGCAGCAAAAGGCAGGACAGCGGCGCGCATGTCGCCGGCAGTCAGCAGCTTGCGATCAGTGGAAAACGATGGAAGTGCCTAGCGGCAGCAACACATCTCTTGGCTGGTGAGGGCAATCATCGGAGCTTTCCTCGCGCTACGTTCTATACTGAATGGTATATAAACGCGGAATGCTCCGGTCAAGCATTTTGTACCGGCTGGTAGAAAACTTTTTTTCGCTATTTTCCAGGCCACATCATGAGGCCCGTGCGGACGACTTCCTCGAGCTGGCTCTTGGTAGCGCCGCTTCCTGCCTGCACAGACATCCCCTGGAGGATGGCAAGCAGGTAATTGGTCATGGCCTCGGCGCTGGTGCCGGGCGGCAAGTCGCCCTCGTCGATCGCGCGCTGCATGCGCTCGAACAGGGCCTTTTGCGACGAGGCCCGGCGCGCATGCAGATCGGCCTTGACTGATTCGGCCTCGGCCCCGCAGGTCATCGTACTGATCACACGCATGCATCCGCGCGGCTCACAATCGCTCGTCTGCAGTTCAAGCGCCCCGCGCAGCAGCCGCTCGGCGACTTCACGCGACGTCGCCCCGGCAAGCGCTTCGCCAATGTAGGCGAGCTTTTCCCGTTCGTAGAGATCGAGCGCCTTGCTGAACAAGGACTCCTTGTTGCCGAACGCCGCGTAGAGGCTCGGGCGGGTGATCCCCATCGCCTCGGTCAGATCGGTCAGGGACGTGCCTTCATAGCCCTTCTGCCAGAAGACGCGCAGCGCGGCAGCCAACGCGTCGTCGACGTCGAACTCACGGGGGCGGCCCTTGCAGGCGCGAGGCAGCAAAGCTTCCATATCGATCGGTATATAAGTGCTAAGTGGTTGATGTCCAGCGGGATCGTGGATCAGCGCCTGGCCGCGCCCAGCCAGCGATCCGCAAGGCTACCCAGGCGGCCGTGTCCCCACGCGAGGGCACCGTAGCAAGCAAGCGCGCCTCTGGCAGGATGGAGGTAGAGTCCGGTTCGTCCCGTGAGGTGCGCGAGCAAGGCCAGCCGATGGCTCCAGCGAGCGATGGCGGCCCGCATGCGATAGACCAGTCGGCGTCGCAGCGGGAGCGATGTCCGGCCTCCAGTCACGCGCTTGTGCGGCCGGACGCGCTTGCGCCGGGTCGACGCCCAGCCGAGGCGATAGGCAAGGCCTTCGCGCCGCTGCCGAAAGCCTGCCGCCTGCGTGTCGGCGACGAAGTCGGGCGTGACCGTGGTCAGCGCCAGCCGTCCATCGGCCATTCCCGCCTCCAGCAACACCCGCATGGCAGGATCGCGGGTCACGACCACGTTGGTGCCCCGACCGTCACTGCTGTAGGGCTCGACCCAGGCGTCCCCGAAGGCGATATCCGCCGTCTCGGCCGCGACATCGTCGCACCAATTGCAGGCCTCGGACTGGAAGAAGCCCGCACCCCAATCGCCGTCCGCAAGCTGCCACCAATCCTCGGCACGCTGCGATCCGTCGTCGAGCGTTAGCTGGGCGCGATACCAGTTGGCCGGACGATTCTCATCCTTGACCCGGTAATCGACGCCGCGGACCTGCGGCAAGGGAGCGTCAAGCTGCCAGGCGAAGCTCTCGACGAAGCGTGCGCTCTTCATGTGTCCGCAAAAAAGACCCAGCGTGTGCGTGATGCGCTCCGCAAGCACCGGTTCGATCCGGCGGGCGAGGTGCACGGCCTTGATGAAACAGGGAATGCCGACGATCGCATAGCGACCTGGCGTCGCCCGGATGTGGCGCAGGATCCCGCTCAGCTCGACCGGGTGATAGCGCGACTTGGCACCGGCGAAGAGTTCGTCGAGGTTGCGCGACAGGCTGTAGGCGAGGAAGCCGCCGCTCGTGGGATCGGTCGGCCGAACATGCGCTACCGCATCGACCTGGCCGGTCCGCAGAAGCTCCGCCGCGACCCAGGTGACGAGCCCGCCCGAACTTCCGTTGGTACGGAAGCCGCGTTCGGCGACATGCCCGACGTAGCAACCGCTGACCGAACCGAGGCGCTCGTCGCGGGGTGTGCCGCCGAAGCGCTCGCGCGACAGAGCGTCCTCATTCGCGGCGGATGGTGAGAAGGGACAGCGTTCGGCCAGATCGTCCGACGGGCGACTCATCCACCGTGATGGAGCGGTCGGTTCGAGTTGGCGGTAGCGATTCCAGCCCATGGTCGCGTCGGGCTGCATGCTCGCGCAACTCCCGCAGCCGATGCAAAGACCCGACCGGACCAGGTCCCGGGGACTGAGCGCGTCAGCCAAGGGCTTGGTCGAGAAAGGCGTCGGATTGCTGGCGTAGAGCCTGGACCCGGCTGCCGACTTCGGGGCCAGGCGGCGTCTTCAGCAGCTCCGCGATCAGGGAAGGCGCCGGCTCGTCGATCATCAGGCGGTCGTTGCAGCCAACCGCCTCGGTCAGGTCACGCAGCTTGTTGTGGCGATAGGGGGTCGAGACGGCAGCAAACGGCTTGTCGTGACGTAGCGCGAAAACGCTGCCGTGGAAGAAGTTGGTGGCCACCGCCGACGCGCCCGACATCGCCGCCGCGAACTCCAGCGGACCCGCGTCGAGGCATTGCTCGTCGGCGGCATCGTTCCGGTAGCCGATGGAGATGAGCTGGCAGCCTTGATCGTCCGCGGCGGTGCGCACCGCGCGAACATACCAGTCGGGAAAGCCATGCCCATAAAGTAGGATGTAGGGTCGTTCGCGTGCGAGGGCGCGAACATCGCTGACTTCTGGCCATTGCAGGACCGGATCGAGGACCATCGCCGGATCGCGGTGGGTCGATCCCTGCACCAGCCAGTAGCTGTTCTGGTCACGCACCGACAGGCTGTCGAAGGCCTTCAACCGGTCGGCAAGGTCGTCGGAGATGCCCCAGTGGCAGCTGTAATTGCCGAAGCTCGCCGCATAGGAGACCAGCCGCGCCGACCCGAGCCCGCGGCCGTAGAACAGCTCCTTTCCGCCGTACCAGGGATGGGCGAGGTTCCAGACCTCGTCGCTGCCGACAACAATGGCGTCATAACCGTGTAGATCGTCGCTGCTCTCGAGCGGGAAGGGGGGACTTTCCGGCAATTGGTCGAACGCGTCGAGGAACCGGCGGGCCTTGGCGGCGTAGAGCGGCAGGTCCGAGCGCGGCGACCGCTTCGGTAACGTCGGCTGGAAGGCACAACGCCATTCAGCCGCAGTGACCCGGTCGTCACGATGATCGAGCAGTTCGGCGTCGTGACCGCGCTGTCTTAGCCCTTCGACGAGCGCCCGCGCCTGCCAATAGGAACCGTAATTGATGCATCGATGGAAAGTGAGAACGCCGACGCGCTGCTTGGAACCCATGTCCTCCATACGCCAGCGGCCACGACGCAGTTCCTACGCCTCGCTTCGCGGCGAGCGACCGTCGCTCGTCGGAGAGAGCTCCGCGTTGGTCGAAACTCATCTTCTGGTCACCGGCTGTTCACCCCTTCATCGTGTAGCGCCGCGTTCATGACGAGATTTCTCCTGAACAGTTGCGCGCTTGCCGCGCTTTCCTTGCCGGCCCACGCACAGACCGCGCCGCCGCCGGCTGCCGAGCCCGCACCGGCCGCCACACCGGCGACGCCGGCCCGAACGCCTCCGCCATCCGGGTCAGAATCCCAGGCACCCAGCGAGCAGAACCCCACTGCCGGTGTCGACGATGAAGACGCGGCCGAGATCACCGTCGTCGCGCGCCGCGATCCGACCGCGGTGATTGGCGACATTCCGCCCGAGAACACGCTGTCGGCGCGCGACATTCGCGCCTATGGAGCGAGCAGCGTTTCGGAGCTCCTGCAGCAACTCTCGCCGCAGCTTGGCAGCGTGCGCGGCCGCGGCGGCGAGCAGCCGGTGGTGCTGCTCAATGGCCGCCGCATCTCGGGTTTCCGCGAGATCCGCGATCTCCCGCCCGAGGCGATCCTCCGGCTCGATATCCTGCCTGAGGAAGTGGCGCTCAAGTACGGCTACAGCGCCAATCAGCGGGTCGTGAACATCGTCCTTCGCCCCCGTTTCCGCTCGACCGCGGTGCGGCTGACCGGCACCGTGCCTTCCGAGGGCGGGAACACCAGCGGCGAGGCCGACGCGACCCGGCTGCAGATCGGCAAGACCACCCGCACCACGATCAACGTCCATGCCGAGGGCAACAGCGCGATCACCGAGAATGAGCGGCTGATCCTGTTCAATGGCACGGGGATCGACCCACGCCCCTATCGTACGCTGGTCGGATCGCAGCAGCTCTACCGGGTCGGCGGGACGCACAATTTCGGCATCGGCAAGGCCTCGGCGACGATCGATGGCCAGCTCCAGGATCAGAGCGGCAACAACCTGCTCGGTCCGGCTTCGCTGACGTCGGGCGTCGGCCTCAATCGACACAGCGACTCGCTGTCGGGGCAGCTCAACTTCGCGCTTAACGGCAACCAGGACGATTGGCGCTGGTCCTTCACCGGCGGCTATCAATCGAGCCGGACGCGCACCGAGACCGATCGCGAATCCACCCAGCTGGGCGGCTATTCGGATTTCGCGCGGTTCGTCACCCGTACCGGCAACGTCGATGCGGTGCTCAACGGCAACCTCTTCAAGGTTCCGGCGGGCGACGTCTCGGTAACGCTCAAGGCCGGGGCGGATGCCGAGGGGATCAATAGCGAGGCCATCCGGCAAAACGTGCCCGCGCTCCCGACCAGCCTCAATCGCCAGTGGGCCAACGCCGGGTTCAGCCTCGACCTGCCGATCTCGCGCCGACGCTCGGGCTTCGATGCGCTCGGCAATCTGTCGGTGAACCTCAACGGCAATGTCGAGCATCTATCGGACGTCGGAAATCTCCAGACGATCGGGGCGGGGCTCAACTATTCGCCCAGCGTCCCGCTCAATTTCATCCTAAGCTGGACCCGGGACCAGAATGCGCCGACGCTCAATCAGCTCGGCGAACCGATCCTGACCACGCCTGGCACCCGCGTATTCGACTTCGTCACCGGGACCACCGCGATCGCCACCGTCACGAGCGGCGGCAATGCCGCGCTCACGCCCGACGAGCGCAACGTGGTCAAGCTCGGCCTAACCTGGAAGCCGTGGGCCGAGAAGGACATCAATCTGCGCGCGGACTTCAGCCACACGCGCTCGAGCAATGTCATCAGCGATTTTCCCGGAGTCACGCAGGCGGTGCAGGATGCGTTCCCGGGCCGCATCACGCGTGATTCTTTAGGCAATCTGCTGAGCGTCGATGTGCGACCGGTGAACCTCTTCCGCGCCAGCCGGGACGAACTACGGTGGGGGATCAACCTGTCCAAACCGCTCACCTCGGCACGTCCGAGCCAGGCGACCATCGACGCGTTCCGGCGGCAGTTCGGACTTCCTCCCGGCGGCGGTCGTCCCGGGGGTGGCCCGGGCGCTGGCGGCGGTGGTCCGCGCGGTGGCGGCGGCTTCGGCGGCGGTGGTGGGGGCGGCGGCGGTGGCAACTTCCGCCAGGGCGGCCGGCTGCAATTCTCGCTCTACCACACGTGGGTGTTTCGCGACGATGCGCAGATCGGCCCCGGGCAGCCCGTCCTCAGCTATCTCGACGGCCAGTTGGTCAGTGGGGGGTTCCGCCCGCGCCACAAGCTCGAGATGGAAAGCGGCTATTTCAACAACGGCATCGGGCTTCGGCTCGCGGCGACGTGGCAGAATGGCGGGACCATCCAGACGGGCACTACCACGGGCACGAGTTCGCTGCGCTTCTCGCCGCTCGCGCTCTTCAACCTTTCGGCCTTCGTCAATCCCGGTGACAAGCCCGATTGGGTGCTCAAGCATCCGTGGCTGCGCGGCACCCAGATCCGCCTCGGCATCAACAACGTCTTCGATGAGAAGCAGCGCGTGCGCGATGCCGCGGGCGGAACGCCGGTCAATTATCAGCCCGATCTGCTCGATCCCACCGGTCGGACCTTCGGGATCACGCTGCGCAAGCTGTTCCTCCCACCGCCGTCCTTCTTCCGGCGGGCAGCGACGGAGGGTGCGGGGACGCGCTAGCGTGCTTCACCGTTCCTCACCGCGCGCAAGAAACTGCTCACGCGTGACGTCATCGGATAAGGATCGTGCTTTCCTGAGGAAGGTTATTGCGTGTTCCCGGGGAGGGCCGCACATGACCCCCGCATGACCGAGATCGCCATCCTCTACGAGCATCCGCGCTGGTTCGAGCCCCTGTTCAAGGCGCTTGAGCGGCGCGGGATCGGTTATCGTCCGATCGCGTGGGGCAGCCACCATTTCGACTTGGCGGAAGGGCCGCCCGCGAGGATCATCTTCAATCGGCTGGCGATGTCGGCCTTTCTGCGCGAGCCCGAACATCCGGTCTTCTACGCCGCCGCGGCGCTCGACCATTGGCGGCGCTGCGGCGCCGACATCATCAACGGTCCGGAGGTTCTCGGCCTCGACAGCAGCAAGGCACGGCAATTGTCGCTGTTCCGCTCGCTCGGGCTCGCCATCCCCTCCACCCGCGTCGTGCATCGCATCGCCGACCTCGTCGTCGCGGCCGAGGGCATGAGCTATCCGCTCTTGGTCAAAGCCAATATCGGCGGGGCAGGGGCGGGGATTGTCCGGTTCGACCATCCCGAGGAACTGGCCGCCGCCGTTCGCGACGAAACCGTGCCGAGTTCGATCGATAACGTTCTGCTGCTGCAAGACTATGTCCCAGCGCGTGGCGGGACGGTGATCCGTCTCGAGACGCTGGGCGGCAAGTTCCTTTACGCCCTCGAGGTCGCGACGGGCAGTGCCTTCGACCTCTGCCCCGCTGATGCGTGCGTCGCCGAGCCGGGGCGCGCGGCGATCAGTATGACCGCGTTCGACCCACCCGATGCGCTCAAGGCCGCGGCCGAGCGGGTGGCGCGCGCCAGCGGGCTGGACGTCGGCGGCGTGGAAGCAGTGATCGATGAACGCGATGGCCTGGCCCGCTTCTACGATTACAACGCACTCTCCAACTTCGTGGCCAACCCACTGAATGTTCTCGGGTTCGATCCGCACGAGCAATTGGTCGACCTGCTTGAAGAACGGATCGCGAGGGCAACGGCATGAGGTTCGGATACTGGATGCCGGTGTTCGGCGGCTGGCTGCGCAACCTGCCGGATGAAGGCATGGAGGCGAGCTGGGACTATGTGAAACGGCTCACCCAGCGCTCCGAAGAGACGGGTTGGGACCTGACGCTCATCGCGGAACTCAATCTCAACGACATCAAGGGGGTCGAGGAACCCGCACTCGATGCCTGGTCGACGGCCGCGGCGCTGGCCGCCATTACATCCTCGATCGAATTGATGGTCGCGGTCCGCCCCAATTTTCACCAGCCCGCGCTTTTCGCCAAACAGGCCGCGAACATCGATCGGATCAGCGGCGGGCGGCTCTCCCTCAACGTGGTCTCGAGCTGGTGGGCCGAGGAGGCGCGCAGCTACGGGCTTCAATTTGACGCCCATGACGACCGCTATGGCCGCACCGCCGAATGGCTTCAGGTGGTCGACGGGCTGTGGCGGGAGAAAAGCTTCAGCTTCACTGGCGAGCGCTATCAACTCGACAATGCAATCTGCGAGCCCAAGCCGCTGCGCTTACCCCGCCCGACCATCTACGCAGGAGGGGAAAGCGACGCCGCCAAGAACCTCATCGCGGCCCAGTGCGACGCCTACGTCATGCACGGCGATGCAGTGGATGCGATCGCACCGAAGGTCAGCGACATGGAAGACCGCCGCCGAAAGGCCGGTCACGGTCGGATGCACTATGGCATGGCGGCGTTCGCCATTGTCCGAGACAGCGAAGCCGAGGCCCGCCGCGAGCTGGACCGGATTACTCAGATGCCCACCAAGCCGCCCGCCGGCTTCGCCAATTTCGACCAGTGGCTGTCGGGGACTCAGCTCGAGCGCGAGCTCAAGCTGCAGGAATATAGCGTCTCGAACCGCGGCCTCCGGCCTAATCTCGTCGGCACGCCGGAACAGGTTGCGCAACGCATCGCCGATTATGAGGGTGCCGGGCTCGACCTGTTGCTGCTGCAGATGAGCCCGCAAGCGGAAGAGATGGATCGCTTCGCCGCGCAGGTGATGGCGCCGCTCCGGCAAGGCTCGGGAGCGCTTGTCGGCGGGTGATGGCTTGGGCAGGATGCCCGCTCATCATCAAGGGGGTGTCGATGACTTTGCGTAACTTGCTCTTGCCGTCGCTGCTGCTGGGCGTCGCCGCTCCGGTCTCCGCGCAGATCGTCGGCGCGGCACCGGCAGAGCTGGCCGCCAATCCCGTGATCACGCTGCAGATCAGCGAACAATTGCGGACTACGCCCGATCAGGCGACGCTGACTATTTCGACGGAGGGGCGGGCGCCGAAGGCGTCGGAGGCGCTGGCGGCAAACCGGACCAAGACCGAGGCGCTGCTGGCGGCGATCCGGGCGGCCGGGATTGCGGCCAAGGACGTGCAGACGCAAGGCATCTCGCTCAACGCCGATTACGTCTACGAGAATGTCGGCGGGGTCGGACGCCAACGGTTCAACGGCTATGTCGCGAGCAACAGCGTGCGCATCAAGACGCGCGACCTCGACCGGTTGACCGGCCTGCTCGACACGCTGACCAGCGCCGGCGCGAGCGGGATCAGCGGACCCTATTTCGAGATCGCCGATCCCCTGCCGATCCGCGCCCGAGCCCGCACCCAGGCGCTGGCGCGGGGCATGGCCGAGGCGACCGATTATGCGCGCGCGGCGGGGTTCAGCCGGGTCAGCCTGCTGACGCTGCAGGAGGGGGTCTCCTACCGGTCGAGCGACATCGTCGTTACCGGCAGTCGCGTCGCGGCGCCCGCACCCCCGCCTCCACCGCCGCCGCCAATGCCAGACGGGGCGGTCGCACCCGGCCAGATCGAGACCGGGGTCACGCTTACCCTGCAATATCGGATGGAGCGCTGACGGCGACGTTCGGGCGTCCGGATCAAAAGCTTAACCGTCAGCGCGCTATTGGTGGTCAATGAACGCTGCCTCAGTTCCCCGGCTCCTCGCCGCCGGCACATCGCCACGGACGTCCGGGCTGCGCCTGCTGCCACGGGAGCCGCGCGCGGCGATGATGGCGGGGGCGGTGAGCATCGTCGGGGTGACGCTGTTCATCCTCCTGCTCGACGGTCTGCTCTTCAACGGGCGGCTCGATCCGACCTACGTCGCCATCTACTCGGCTCCGTTGCTGCCCCGCACCCTGCTCGCCATGCGCGGATCGCTGGTCGAAGAAGTC
>Ga0316228_1001930_pt1 | contig 19384 bp, 6 predicted proteins | sample TBH18021metaG_FD_206005 | JGI IMG/M metagenome (GOLD analysis project Ga0316228, IMG submission 206005) | Freshwater microbial communities from Trout Bog Lake, Wisconsin, USA - TBH18021 | ecosystem: Environmental > Aquatic > Freshwater > Lake > Hypolimnion/Profundal zone | place: USA: Wisconsin... | reverse complement strand
GGCCGGCCAGAAACCGCCCGGTGTCGATGCGGATGGCCCGGGCTTTTCCCTCGCTATCCGGCGTTTCCTCCAGCAACAACGGGATCTTCGCGGCCCCCGATCCATCATAGAGATAGACGCCGTCCCGCGTCCAGGCGGTCAGCACCTCTTGCGCGATGGTGGAGCCCGAGTGGGCGATCTCGTTGAGCAGGCGAGCGCGCTCCGGGTCTTCCGCGAGAATCGCCCGGCTGAGTTCCTGGCGAACGGCTTCCTCCGCCGGAGCCGGGGAGGGCGCGGTGGCGGCGATTGCCCCCAGCCACGATGAGCAGCAAACCCCTGCCAGCGCCCAGCTCAAGCCAACCTTCAGGCTACCCCACCGTAGCGGGGCGTGGGCGGCAAGCACCCACGCCCCCTGGCACCCCTTTGGCCGGTTGCGGACGATGGTTCGTTGAGGCGAAGGCAGAATCACTTCATCGCCGAGAGTTTCTCATCCAAGCCCTTCAAGAGAAACGGCTCGCCTTCCACCTGGGGAAAGTCTTTCACAATCTTGAACTGCCCGTTCGCCTTGGTTTCTCCGATATACACATTCTTGGTGGCGTGGTGGTTCTTGAGCATCGTGATCTTGCCCCCGGGCCCGTCAAACGTGACCGATCCCGACTCCAGGGTGTCGCGGACCTTATCGACCGCGAAGGTGCCGGCCGCTTCCACCGCCGCTTTCCACAAGTAAACGCCGTCATAGGACAGCACCATGGGGCTGTCCATCGCCCGCTTCTCCTTGACGACGCCCGAATAATTCTCCGTCTTCAGCCAGGCGTTCCAGCGGGCCAGGAATTGCTTGTTCTCGCGCGAGGGCAGCGACATGAAATAGGTCCAGCACCCCAGCTCACCCACCAGGTCCTTGGTTGGCAGGGCGCGCAGTTCGTCCTCCGCCAGGCTGAACGAGACGACCGGACAGTCGCTCGGGTTGAGCCCCGCGGCGGCGATCTCCTTGAAGAACGGCACGTTCGAATCGCCGTTGATAGTGTTGATGACGCAGGCATCGCCACTGGCGGCGAATTGCTTGATCTCGGCGACAATCTGCTGGTAGTCGGTGTGGCCAAACGGCGTGTACTTGCCCGCCGAGATCACCTTCCCGTCGGCGTCCTTACGCAATCCGCCCCCGATGTCCCCCAGCGCGATGCCGTGCAACAGCAGGTACTTGTAGAGGATGAGATTGGTCGTTTGCGGATAAACGTAATCGGTGCCCAGCAGGTAGAACTTCTTCTTGCCAAGCTTGAGCAGGTAATCGACGGCTGGAGTGGCCTGCTGGTTGACCGCCTCGGCGGTGTAAAAGATGTTCTTGGAAAGCTCCTCGCCCTCATATTGCACCGGGTAAAAGAGCAGCCCGTTGTCCTTCTCAAAGACCGGCAGCACCGATTTGCGGCTGACCGAGGTCCAGCAGCCGAACACGACGGCCACTTTATCCTCTTCCAGCAACTGCTTGGCCTTTTCCGCGAACAACGGCCAGTTCGAGGAACCATCGACAATCACCGGCTCGATGGTATAGGTCGTGCCGCCGACCTTAATGCCTCCGGCATGATTAATTTCGTCAAACGCGAACAGCAGGGTGTCGCGCAACGACGTTTCGCTGATGGCCATCGTTCCACTCAGGGAATGAAGCACGCCGACCTTGATGGTTTCAGCTCCGAGGCTTAAACCGCCGCAGGTCGAAACGCAGGCCAGGGCAAGGAGTTTCAACAATTTCAATTGGTATTTCATGTGTTTATTCAGGTTTAGGTATGGGTTTAACTTGAAAACCGGCTGGGCCGGATCAAAGCCCGCCGATCGGCCCCCGCGCCAATGTTGGGGCGGTGAACGCGCCAGGCTTGGGGGAGCGATTTCGCCGCGATGCGGGCGGCCTCAGTAAAGGCCGCGACGTTCTGCTTCTCATAGTTCGTTCAACCGTTGGAGCGTATCTCTGGTTTCCGGCATGGTGCTTAGCGAGTATCGTGCCAATCGGTGTTATGCGCGGGAAGTGGCCTGTTTGCAGGCATTTTCGCCCATTCGCCTCGCTCTGCCACGACCCGGCCCTGTTGCAACTGTCGCGGGTGAAACAGGTGCGACAGTGACGTGTCACTCAGATCGCGCCCCACCGCGGGACCGTTAAATAGGGCGCTGAGGATTGGCCAGGTAGTCGGGTAGCTCCGAGGCCGGCGAGGGGGAGCAAGCCGGATGACGGGATGACCTTGCGACTGGGCATGGTCAACCGGCGGTGGTCGATTCCTCCTCCGCGAGCTTACGGTAGATGCGCGTGCGATGGACGCCCAACAACCGGGCGGCCTCGGCGATATTGCCGCCCGATTCCTGCAAGGCGCGTTGGATCAGGATGTCTTCGGCGGCGGCCAGGTTGAGCGGCAAGGCGGGTGCCACGGCAGGCTTGAGCTCGGGCGGTGTGGGGGCCGGGCTGCGGGACAACCCTTGCAGCCAGCGAAGGTGGCCGCTCTGGATCGTCTGGCCCCCGCTCTCAATCACTGCACGCTCCATGACATTTTTGAGCTCGCGGATGTTGCCGGGGAAGTCATAGGCCAGGAGCGTCTCGGCCGCTTCCGGGGAGAGGCTTTGGGTTTTAGCCCCCAACTCGGCGGCAAAGAGGCGCAGGAAATGCGCCGCGAGCAACGGGATATCTTCGCGGCGCTCCCGCAGGGGCGGGGTGACCAGGGTGTAGCGCGCGAGCCGGAAGTAAAGGTCCTGCCGAAAGGAACCCGAGGCGATGCGGGCATTGAGGTCGGCATTGGTCGCGGCGAGGACGCGCGCGTCGACGCGTCGCGACTCCGCCGCGCCCACCGGGGTAACGCAGCCATCTTCGAGCACCCGGAGCAATTTCACCTGCAATGCCGGGGCCATATCCCCAATTTCGTCCAGGAAAAGGGTGCCGCCATGGGCCATTTCGAAATGGCCCTTGCGGTCGCTCGTCGCGCCGGTAAAGGCGCCCTTCACGTGGCCAAAGAGGATCGACTCCGCCAACTCGGCCGGGATCGCCGAGCAGTTGACCGGAACAAATGGGGCGCGGGCGCGTTGGCTGCCATAGTGGATAGCCCGGGCCACCAGTTCCTTGCCGGTACCGCTTTCTCCGACAATGAGCACGCTGGTATTGGCGAAGTGGCGCAGGCGATGGACCTCCTCGACGACCTGGCGCACGGGGGCGCTGGCCCCGATCAACCCGGCCAGGTTGCCGCGCGAGGCATCCAGGTCCGAGAAGGCGCTCAGTTGCTCGTCTGCCCGTTGGAGGGCGGATTCCGCCTGCTGACGCCGCTCGATTTCCGCGGTGAGTTCCGCGGTGCGCCGCTCCAGCGCCCGATTCTGGTCCACCAACTGGCGAGTCAAGCGGCTGAGGCGTAAATGGGTGGCCACCCGCGCGAGCACCTCCTCCGTTTGGAAGGGCTTCACCACATAATCCACCCCACCGGCGCGGAAGCCGGCCAGGATGCTCTGGGTCTCACCACGGGCGGTGATGAAGATCACCGGAATATCCCGGGTCGCGGGGAGCTGCTTGAGCCGGCGGCAGGTCTCGACCCCATCGGGCTCCGGCATCAAGATGTCGAGCAGGATTAGACTGGGCTGGGCCTTGGCGGCGACGCGGACCGCGGTCACCCCGTCCGGCACCGCCAGGATTTCGAACCCTTCGGGCTCGAGGGCCGCGGTCAAGACGGCGAGGTTGGCCGGGATATCGTCCACCAGGAGGATTTTCTCCAGAGCGGGCTTTGAAGCGTGGGGTGCGTCCATAATCAAATTACGGGCAGGACCGGGGGTGGCGCGACCTCCGTCACGCTGCCGATGAGGCGCAGGATCCCATCCATGTCATAGTTGCGCATGAGGTGGCGGACATGCACCCCGATGGCCTCGCCCTCCGGCCCGAGGTCGCGCAACTCCTGCAAGCAGAGCTTGAGGGCGGTGGTGCTGTGCAATTCGGCGGCGGTGATGAGGCGCTCTTGCAGCTTGAGGGGCAGGGCGACCTGGCCCCCGCCCCATTCGGGGAGCGTCTCCAAGGCCGGGATCTCAGGTTGGAGGTAGTCGAATTCGGCTCCCAGATGGCGGGCCAGGGCGGCATAGAGTTGCTCGGGCATGATCGGCTTCGTCAGGCATTCCACGCAGCCCGCCGCGAGCGCCTCTTCACGGTAACGCGTCAGCGGCGAGGCCGTATGCGCGAGGATCTTGGGCGCCCCACACCGCGGGTCGGCGGAAATGAGCCGCGCCGTCGAGGCGCCATCCGTTTCCGGCATGAGCAGGTCCACCAGGACGAGCCCCGGTTGGTGTTCGCGGGCCAGCCCGAGCGCCTCGGTTCCGTTGCTCGCGAACCGCACCTCGCACCCCACCGACGCCAGCATCTGGCCCAGCACCTCGCGGTTCTCCTTGCGGTCATCCACCACCAGGGCGGTGATTCGGCAATGGGCTTTGAGGCGATGCACCACCGGGGCGGGCCTTTCGGCGGACTCGGCTGCCGGGGCGGCCGGCAAGTGGATGGAGAAGAAAAACCGGGAACCGATGCCGCGCTCGGATTGCAGGTTGAGTTGGCCTCCCAGCAAGGCGACCTGCCGTTGGGCGATCGCCAATCCCAACCCCGTGCCGCCTTGGTGGCGGGCGTTGCTGCCCTGGTGGAAGGGTTTGAAAATCTCCCCCTGCTCGTCCTCGCTGATACCCATGCCGGTATCGACCACTTCAAACGACCAGACGCCGCCGGGGCCCGGCTGGGAGCGCAGATAGACCTCGCCGGCCTTGGTGAATTTCACGGCGTTGCCCAGCAGGTTGATCAACACCTGCCGCAGCTTGCCTTCATCCCCGTGGACACGACCGGCGCTTGGTTCATCGATCACCAAGCGGAAGCTGATCCGCTTCTGCGCGCACAAGGGGCGGAAGGTGGCGGCCAGGTTGCGGCCCAACGCCGCCAAATCAAAGTCCGAGGGGTTCAGGTCCATCCGGCCGGCCTCAATTTTGGAGAGGTCGAGGATTTCATTGATCAACCCCAACAGATGATGTCCGCTGATGCCGATGCTCTCGATGGCGTCCTTCTGGTCGCCGGAGAGGCGTTGATCGCGCCGCATGATTTGGGCGTAGCCCAGGATCGCGTTGAGCGGGGTGCGGATCTCGTGACTCATGTTGGCGAGAAAATCCGTTTTGGCGGCGTTGGCGGCTTCCGCCGCGGCTTCGGCCTGCTGCCTGACCACCACCTCGCGTTGCAGGGCCGCATTGGCGGCGGCGATGGCGGTCGTCCGGCGCCACCCCCCCCAGACATGCGCCCCGGCCAGGAAGGTCAACCCCAAGCCGCCGGCGAGCACCAACCAGGATTGGCCCCGGGACTGGGCCGCCAGGAACCGCGGCGTTGGCGCGAACTCGATGACCCACCGCCGTCCGGCGATCTCCAGCCACTCCTCGCCGGCTGAAGCGACGAATCCGTTGGCCGTGACTGCGGTGCGCGCGGGGTAGATCGGATCGGCGTCGGGGGAATCGTCGAAGAGCCGAGCTTCGATACCCCGGCTCTTCAAGACTTCGAGCGCGGGTCCGACCAGGTCAACCACGCGAAAGACCGCGACGGCATATCCCGCGAGTCGTTCGCCGCGCTCGCGGACGCTCGCGGGAGTTCCACCATGATAAACCGGAAGGACTACCAGGAAACCGGCTTTGGGGCCATTGGCCTGGGCCAACCGGATAGGCGCGGTGGCCACCGGCTGGGCGGTATCCCGCGCTTGTTTCAGGGACCGTTCGCGGCTGGGATCGGAGTTCAGGTCAAAACCCACCGCGGCCACATTTCGTTCCAAGGGTTCGATGAGATAAACCGGAACGTACTCCGGACGGTGGTCGGCGGTGACGAACCTCCCGGCAGGGTCACGCTGGCGGAAGCGAAACCCCTCCAAGCCGTCGGCCTCGGCGGCGGCTTCGAATTGAGCTCGGCCGGTGTCGGGGACGCGCGGGTTCCAGGAGAGGGCGCTCAGTTCGGTTTGACGCGACAGGGCGGCGCGCACAAACCGCCGGAAATTCTCCGGCCGGATGCTCCCTTCCGCGTCGTGGAGTGCGGACACCGAATGCAGGACTTCCAACGAGCGGTGCACCGTCATTTGGATCCGCTCGACTTGCTCCCGGACCAGGTCGGCGGCTTTAAGTTCCACCTCCCGTTTTTCCCAGGACCGGATGACACGGAAGAGCAGCAGCGAAATGACCAAGCCGACCCCCAGTACAAGCGGTATGGCCGCGGCGTACCACGATAAACTCCGCAGCCGTCCGGCCCACTCCCGGCTCATTGAGGTTTGGTCGCCCATACATCCCGTTCAAATCAGACGCCCGGCAGGGAGCAATTGCCGTGCCGCGTGGCAGTAGATGCAGGAACAGACGCCAAAAGGGTAGATTATGACCGGTTGCCCGCGCTGCCTATGAGGATATTTGGCCAGCCGGAGCAAAGATCGACCGGCGGAGGCGTGACGGTTGCGAGGTCACGTGGCGGGGTCGAGTTGTTCACCCAATTCGTCCTCCAGGCGCGCGGCCTCGGGCACCTTCGGCCGGACCAGGGCAAACTTGGTGCATCCGGCGAAGATCACGGCGACGGCCAGATAACTGACGGCGACCGGCAAGGTCTGGGCAAAACCAATGCGTTCGCCATGCATGAACCCGAAGAAGGTCAACAAGCCTCCGGCGAAGGCGAAGCCGGTGGCCTTGGGGAAGTTACGATCGATCACGCAGGCCGCGATCGCCCCGAGGATCAAGCCGCCCAGAATCGAGCCTCCGCCGAGGATTTGCAGCCCTTGGTAGAGCACGCCTTGGTTCTTCATGGCGGCCACTAAGTCGGCCATTTTGCCGTCGTCGAGCGTTCCGATGACCGTGCCCGCGGCGGCCAAAGCACCGGTGATTTGGGTCAATCCCCAGTTGGCGAGATGAGGCGCGATCGACAGCACCACCGCTGGCGCATGGCTGCGGGGGGTTTCCTGAAAGGCTTGCGACCCGATCAACATCCCGATGTAGAGGAGGATGGGAAGAATTGCCACCGTGGGGATCAGGGCGAGCATGACCGAGATGGTGCCGAACCAGCACAAGAGGATCACGGCAATGCCCGTGGCCGCCGAGTAACCAATCCGGCCGCCCATCGCCTTCCAACCCGGATGGCCGATGTAGACGGCGTTGATGAAGGGGTTGCCCATGAGGCAGCCGATGAGGCTCACCACGCCGTCGGCGCAGAGCACGCGCGTGGTGGGGAAGCTGTCGCCCGCGACTGAAGCACTTTCCACGTTGTCCATCGCCTCGACCAGGTCGTAGATGCCAAACGGGATCGCGGTCACCAGGATGGCCCCGAGAAACTCGAAGCCGGAGAAGACCTGGTGAAAGGCCGGCAGGGGGACGCGGAAGCCGAAATTGGCGACGGAATCGGCCAAACCCCTGAGGGTAAGGCCACCGTAGTTGAGGCCCAGGCCGGTGGATACCCAGGCGATCAAGGTCCCCACGGCGATGGCCACCAGGCCGGCCGGCATGCCCCGGAAATAGCGGACCCCGCCGAACCAACTCAGCAAGATGATGGCAAAGCAGACCAGGCCGATAACGGGGGTCATGAACACCTGCAAGGCCGGGCTCATGGAGATGAAGGTGACCGACACGCCCGCGAGGGTGCCCAGCAGGGCGGCGCGCGGGGTGATCCGCCGGACAATCGGGGCGATGAACCCCCCGGCCATCAGCACAAAACTCTGCACGAATACCCAGGTTAAACCCGCTTCCCAGCCTTTGATCGGGTCACCGGTCCGCAGCGCGATGGGGAGCATGATCACAAAGGTGACTACGAACATGTGCGGCACGCTGATGCCCGAGGGCAGCGCACAGATGTCGGTGCGGCCGGTCTTGGCCGCGAGGCGGTAGGCCAGCCACGCGTAGTAGAGCGTCGACAGACACATCATCAGTCCCGTGGCGGGCAGGATTCGGCCGAAGACAATCCCATCCGGCATCTTGATCACGAACCGCAGCAGCGCGGTCAACGTGAGCAGATTGACGAGGATATTCGTTCCGAAGCCGAAGAAGGCGTTCCAATCGCCCGGCACCCAGAGTTTTGGTTTGGTCGTATTCATAGGGGAGGTTTGAGTTAAGGTTGAGGCTGACCCGAGGCGTTGAGAACCGGGTTCATTTTAAGGCCGCCAGCACGGACTGTGAGTGCGATACCCAGCCGAAAATGCCCCCTTGGGCTTTGAGCATTTTCAGTCCCATCTCCTGAAAATCCGGGAAATAGGAGCCCACACAGTCTTCCGGCACGAGGCAATCGTAGCCCCGGTCGTTGGCCTCCCGCACGGTGGTATGAACGCACACCTCGGTCGTGACGCCCGTCACCACGAGTTGGCGGATGCCTCGGTGCTGGAGGATCGCGTGCAGATCGGTGGCCCAGAAGGCTCCCTTGCCTGGTTTGTCCACCACCGGCTCATTGGGGAGGGGATAGAGCTCGGGGATGATATCGTGGCCCGCTTCGCCCCGGACCAGGATCCGGCCCATCGGGCCGCGGTCGCCGATCTGGACTTTGCCTCGGCCGCGGACTCGCTTGGCGTCCGGCAGGTCCGTCAGGTCCGGTCGGTGGCCTTCCCGGGTATGGATGACCTGCAGGCCGTGTGATCGCCAGGCGGTCAGCAGGCGGTGATTGGGCTCGATGGTCCGCCGCAATTGCGAAACATCGTTGCCCAGCATCTCGCCAAAGCCGCCCGGTTCGAGGAAGTCGCGCTGCATGTCGATGAGGAGCAGGGCGCATTGCTCGGGAACGAATTCGAAACCGTAAGGTTCTGCTGGGATGGTCATAGACGGGCGGCTGTCGCCGGCGCTGGGCGGTCGGTTTGAGGCGCCCGGCCGGCCGCCGCACGCGGGATCGCGGGGCGCCGGCCGACCTGGAAGTATGGCGCTTCCGGGAGCCTTCGGATCAGTTTATGAACTGCATTCATTCGGGTAATCTGTAGCGAAGTTCATGCCAACCACCAGCGGCGCGCGAAATATCCGGGAATTGGCGGTTTTTCGCGCCGCGCGTTGAGCGGGCCGGTGGCGAGCCGTGTCACGCTTGTCGCGGCTGAGACGTTTGGAACAGTTGGCAAGGCCTGCCGGGGGGACTATTGCGGGGCGATTGGGCGGTGAGTTCGGTAGCAGCTCTCTGGCTTGACACGGAGGTGACAACCTCCGGTGTCGTTTGGGGTGGTTCAGGCGTTAGGGCTTCAACCACAAACGATAGAACCGACGGGGCGAGGCGGCGGCGTTGGCATCGTCAAAACGCTGTTCGTAGCCACCCAGAGTCAGATTGGTCAAGGCTTGCCAACTCACCAGGTTGGTCGTCATTTGCAAGGCCACCACATCCCCTTCAGTCCCCGTAATTCCCAGGCTGAATAGCCCGCCCGAGAGCCGCTGACTGAGCGGGTCCAACCGCAGTGGCACTTTGGTTAACAAACGTTCCAGCACGTTGGTGCTTACCCCCAAGGCGTTGCTTGCCACCACCGAATAAGTGCCCGAGCTGTTGAGCGACGCGTCCATCAGCTCATAAGTCGGCACCGTGGTCTGGCCCAGCAACTGCCCGTCGCGGTACCACCAATAGGTGGGCGGCGGTAGTGCGCTGGTTACCGTTGCGTTGGTGAGCCCAAGCGTGAAGTTCGTCCCTGGGTCCAACCGCTGAACGGGTGTCGTCATCGTGGTGAGGGTCTGCTGCGGCAATGTGCCAAAGGCCCAGTTGATCTCCAGGGCACCCCGCTGTTGGTAAATCGCGTCGGCCAGCACCAGAAACTCCCCGCCGGCCGGTCCGTTGGTTACGCGCACGCTGTTGACCGTGCTGGCTTTGGCTCCATTGGTGACCCACCCCAACAAATGATTGGCCAAGTTGTCCAAATTCACCAGAGGCCCATAATCATAGAGTGCAAACAGGTTTCCGATCAGACTGCCGCGCGTGTCCACTTCCAACACGCCCGCGTTGGTGGTGGTGAAGTATAGCCACAGGGAGGCGTGCCCAATCAGGTTTCCGGGGTTGCCTTCGCCCTGATCCGTGGTGGCATGCACATTGTTGCCCACATGCAAGCCCACCGTTCCTGCGCCCACCGAATAGTAGAAGTTGCCGGAGTCTCCGATCGTGGTCACCAGGTCCTTCGGCCGCGGCTTGGAGTTGCCCGTCGGCGGCAACGGCCCAACGCGCGACAAGGTGTCCAGCTTGTCCTGGAGCAGTACCCCTTGTGCCGGGTCACTGCTAATCTCCAAGAGCGCCTTTTCACTGTCCGCATACCGCCCGCTGACGGCATCCGTCACCCGCACCGAATACTCGCCCACGTCCACAACTCCCACGTTGGTCCGCGTCAGGAACGATCCCTGTTGACCGCCCACCGGCACGCCATTTTGGTACCATTGGTAGCTCAGCGGCGTCCCGAGGCTCTGTGCGTTGACGCTGAGGGTGACGGGGTCTCCCGGTCGGACTACCTGACTTGCTGGCTGAAGCACGATCTCCGGCAGGAGATGGGTGGTGACTTCGAATTGGCCGTTCAATACAAAGTACCCGCCCGCACCCGCAAATCCGTCCACCGCCAGGGCATAGTCTGTTCCTACCTTCGCATTGAATTGCACGTGGCTGGCGAAGAACCGATTGGTGGCCAGGTTGGGATCATTGCTCGCATCGTCGTCGTTCGCCGCCACCTGGGTCAGCGCGCTGACCTGGTTCCCGGTGTAGATCGCAAGGAGCGTATCAAACGTGCTGCCGTAAGTGTCGAACCGGGCGATGCCGGTGGCCGGCGCCTGCCAATGGAACCATACCGAACGTCCGCCCAAACGGTAGGCGTGGTCGGGTTCCAGCGGCTCCTTGGTTGCGTTGGTACTGAATCCCGAGGCGGAGTTCGTAAAGAGCGACGGGCCTCCGGTCAAGACCAGGCTTATCCGGTCGGCAAACATGTCCGCTACCCCGGGTGGGACCACCCACTGGGCGACGATGACTTGGGCGATGGCGCTGAGTTTCGCGCCGGCATCGTTGGCCACCACCACCGTGTAGCTACCCCCATCGGCGATTTGCGCGCTGGGAATCGTGAAAAACGCATTGGTCGCCCCGATAATGTCCGCCCCGTTCTTGCGCCATTGGTAGTCCGTGGCGCCGCTGGCGGTCACACTCAAGTCCAGGCTCGCGCCTGCTAGCAACTGGGTCCCCTGCGGTTGGGCCAGAATGTCTGGCGGCACAATCAAGTCGAGCGCCACCGGGTCGCTGGTCACCGCCCCGAACAGGTTGGTGATGACGACCCGGTAGCTCCCCGCGTCGTTCGTTTGTGTCGCCGACAGCCTCAGCGCCGGTCCGGTGGCTCCGGTGATCGAATTGGTGTCATTGAAAAACCATTGATAACTCAACGGTGGCGTGCCCCGTACCGCCACCTCGACCCTGCCCGGGTCGCCCAGCACGACGTGTTGATCCACCGGCGGCATGGTAATCATGGGCGCTTGGCTCACCCCGACCCCGCTGTTCAGATGCAACAGCCGCCCATCGCTCAGCGCCACCCAGGCATCGTTGCGTGCTGTCCCGTGTACTGCTCGCGCCGGCGGGATCTCCCCAAAAGTAGTGATCCGACTCCAGGCGGCCCCGTCGAAATGATAGACCCGTCCGGATCGAGTTCCGCCGGCCACACTGGCCAACTCGCCCGCCACGTACACATCATCAGCGGCCGAGCCCCAAATGGCAGTGGCGGTGCCCAACCCAGCTCCGTCGCCATCTCCAAACAGGAAATTGGTCTTCCCCCCAAAAGACTGCAGCCCGGGGTCGAACTCCCAGACCCGCACGCCGTTGGCCTGGTTGTTATTGCCCACCGCATACCACTGCAGCGCGCCGCTCGAATCGCGTATCGCCCAGGTCGCGGTCACCTCGCAGAAATCGAATTGTCGCCCGGCAAACTGCCACGCGCTGCCGCTCCACCCTCCCCAGCCCCAGCAGGTAACGTAATATCCCTCGCTTGGCCCCACGAACGCCAGCGCGTTGACCGATTCCACGGGGTCACGGAAAACCGTGCTCCAAGCGGACCCGTCGAAGCGCACGATGGTTCCTCCTTGAACTAGGACCTGCACATTGGCGGAGGTCCCACCCAGCGATCGAAACTCCTGTCCGGCGATTTCGGCCGGCAGGGCTTGCTCAGTCCAACTCGCGCCCTGGTCGCCGGACCAATACACTTTGCCGCCTTGGTCGTTGCCGCAACCTGCGCCGGGACCCAGAGTGCAGCGGCTCAGGATCACCCATAATTCGCTCGTGCCGGTACCAAAAACCCGCCCCGCATGGTGTCCGGGGAAACTAGCCAGTGGGCTCCAGCTTGATCCGTCCCAGCGGTAGAGATAGGCGTCCGGAATGTCGACCCGGTGCGACCGCTGCCTCTCCCCCAAAGCGTAAGCCTCATTGGGTCCCCGGGACCAAACGTCGGTTAACCCCACCTCTATGCCCGCACCCGGGGTCCCGGAAAACTCCCACGTCAAAGGCATCACGGTGAGCACCGCGGGCGGCGTGCTCGTCACGCTGCCCCAGGGGTTGCTGACCACCACATCATAGGTGCCCGCGTCGGGAAATTGCACGCGAGCCAGCGTATATGACATCAACGTCGCCCCGGCCAGGCTCACCCCATCCTTCCGCCATTGATACGTCAACGTCGCCGGTCCGGAAGCCTCGACGCTGAAGCTGACGTTCGCGCCGACGAAGGAGGTCTGGTCCCGCGGCGGGGTCGTGGTCGTGGGTGGCAGGGCCTGGCCTTCGTTCCCGTAATCCACCACCACCTCGCGCGCTAACCAGGCGTCAATCACGCCCAGGGCGGCTGAGCCGGGGCTGACGTCTAGGTAGTTTGATGCCACGTCCACGTGGGTCAACCGAGGCAGTCCGGCGAGCGGGGCGATGTTCGTAAGGAGATTGTTGCCCAGGGACAACTCCGTCAAGTTAGTCAATCCGGCCAAGGGCCCCACATCCTGTACACTGTTGAAGTACAGGCTCAACCAGGTCAACCGCACGAGACCCGCCAGCGGCGAGATATCGACGCACCGGTTCCCCTCCAGATTCAGTGTGGTCAATTGCGTCATCCCCGCGAGCGCTTGGTCGTTGGTCGCCTGATTCCAACCGAGACTCAACGAAGTCAAGTTGGTCATTCCGGCGAGCGGCCCCAGGTCGTGGACGCTATTGAAGTATAGGCTCAAGGAAGTCAACCCCACGAGACCCGCCAGCGCCGAGGCATCCACGAGCCGGTTCCCCTCCAGATTCAGTGTGGTCAATTGCGTCATCCCCGCGAGCGCTTGGTCGTTGGTCGCCTGATTCCAACCGAGGTCCAACGAAGTCAAGTTAGTCATTCCGGCGAGTGGCCCCAGGTCGTGGACGCTGTTGAAGTATAGGCTCAAGGAAGTCAACCCCACGAGATGCGCCAAGGGCGAGGCATCCACGAGTTGGTTCCCCTCGAGGTTCAGTCCGGTCAAGAGGGTCATCCCCGCCAGTGCCTGAGCATTGGTCACCTGGTTCCAGCCGAGATCCAACGAAGTCAGGTTAGTCAATCCGGCTAACGGCTCCAGGTCGTGTATGCGGTTGTTGTACAGGTACAAGGAGGACAAACGCACCAGCCCTGCCAGCGGCGAGACATCGTCGAGCTGGTTCCCGTCGAGATTCAGGCCGGTCAATTGCTTCATACTTGCGAGCGGTTGTGCGTTCGTTACTTGGTTCCCACTCAAGTACAACGACACCAGGTTGGTCAATCCGGCCAAGGGCTCTAGGTCACGCAATCGATTGGAACCCAGATCCAGTAAGGTCAACCACCCAAGACCCGCCAGCGGAGACGCATCGACGAGTTGGTTCCCACCGAGGCTCAACTCGACCAATTGCGTCATCCCCGCGAGCGCTTGCACGTTCGCTATTTGATTATCACCCAAATACAACCGCGTCAGGTTAGTCATTCTGGTTAACGGAGCCAGGTCCTGCAAGCTGGTGGAATACAAGCTCAACCAGGTCAACCCCACGAGGCCCGCCACGGGTGAGATATCGACGAACTGGTTCCCCTCGAGGCTCAGCCCGGTCAATTGGGTCATCCCTGCGACTACTTGAGCGTTTGTCACTTGGTTCCAGCCCAAGTCCAACCAGGTCAGGTTGGTTACACCGGCTAGCGAAGCCACGTCAGCGATCTGATTGCCGTACAAGTTCAAGGCGGTTATGTGAGTAGCCCACCGCAGTTCGGTAATGTTGGTAATTCCCCGCTCCGGCGCGGAAAAGCTGTCCAGGCCGTGCAGGTCGCCGACGGTAACCTCGCCGACCGGTCTGGCTAAGGCGTCGCGAATGGCCGCTTCCAAATTCGGGTCCGCAAACCCTAGCACCAAGTCAGGCAGGGTCTCCGCGCTGAGCGCCGTTCCGTACGCGTTGGTCACCAGGACCGAATAGGCGCCTTCGTTCGCCGCCTGGAAGTTGGGGAGACTGAGTGTGGAATTTGTTGCTCCGGCAAGGTCGCGCCCGTTAAACCGCCATTGATAAGTCAACGGCTGCTGTCCCAACGCCCTCACCGTCAGTTCCAGGGTCTCGCTCGCATGAACTCTTGGGCCGGCCGGGTCTTGGATAATGACCGGCGGGAGCACCTCTGCCACGGTCAGGTCGGCCCAATGGCCGCCCTCGAAATTCCAGAGGTTTCTTCCGCCCGCCCAATGTTCGAGTCGTACCGTTCGGTTGGTCCCGCCCCAGGGTGTCAGGTCGAATAGATTCGTCGTCCAGCCGACACAGCCGACCACGTTCGACGCGAGCAAGGTGTCGTCCACAAAGAGTTTATAAACGAAATCATCGTCGCCGCGGCCTACCAACCGCAGTAAGGCATTGCGGTCGGGGAGGTCCATCTGGCGCGAGATGAGATAGGGTATATCGGGTGCTGGCGGGCCGGTGGAAACAACGTAGGTCTTGCCGTCCATTAACGTGGAGACCGGGAGTCCATCCGGTTCATAGACCTGCACCGTGCCGTTGTTGTTGAAAGTCCACGGTTGCCACCATCCGTTAGTTTGGGTATCGGGCAGCGGCGCCAGGGAGAGCAAGTCTGCCGGAGGCGCCGGCAACACCAAGAGGCCAACCTGGTCGAGCCAGAGATGCTCAAAACTCCACGGGCTGCCCGGACCGCCCATCGTATGGACCAGCCCGATCTGAGCTGTCTGGCCAGCCCACGGGCGCAGATCCAGGTTCACCTGCTGCCAGCCGCCGACGACCGCCACCTCCCAAACCCGCTGGTCGTTCACAAACACCGCCAGGTAAGTGTCGTTCCACGGTCTAAACTCAATGTGCAGCACCGGCACGCCATTGGTGGGAATGTCCCACGAGCGGAACACCCGGTCCATGGTCAGGTAAAGCGGGTGGATGCGCACGGCGCCAGGGTGTTGCGGCCACTCCCCCGGTTGCGGCGGGATGAATTCCGCGATGTCGCGCCAATCCCAATTGGTCACCCAACTCGCCGCCCCGCTAAACACATTGGTGGAGAGAATGTCATTCAGGGCCGCCTGCGCCTGCTCGACCGCGGCCATCGGCTGCGGATAGTAAAAATTAGTCGACTGGGCGTTTGCCTGGCTGACCACGCCCAGACCGAGCAGCACGGCCATGATCCTCCCCACGCGCGCGCCCATGGGGTGGTTTTCTCTTTGCGCACCTGGCCGGTGACCGTCGCCCCGATTCTCGCGGCCCGGAGCAGCGCCTGAGGTTGGCGGCGGCCAACTCCGCCGGACTCCAGCGCATCCAGGTTCATTGGTAAGGTGTGCTTCGTCAGATGGGTTTCGCATCATGGGTTTCCTGAGGGTTCTGGGTCATGAGCTTTTGCGGGCTTGAAACACGCGCCGGTTGAGGCGCCCCTGAAAACCTGTTCCGACGACGTGAGAGGACCCAGGACCCCAGTTCCACGTTTTTTCATTTCGCGTGCCAAACACACAAACGGTTTCGGTTTCGAGAAACCACAAAACGAAGGCTCGTGCAAGCGAAAACGCACGCTAAACCGTTGGCGCGGCTCCAGCGTTTTTGCGGGTGAATCCAGGACCGTCGGTTGCCGAGGCGACTGGTTGCGCTGGGCCGCTGACTCGGCCACTCACGGGCCACGCCACTGGCGACGGCGGGCCGCATGCCAAAATGTGCTTGTCGAGGCGGGCCAAACGGGATAACGATGGCTAACCGCAGACCCAATATGAACCACCACCGACGGCTGCCGGCCCTGGAAAGGCGTGCTCATGGGCCAGACCACGCGGGGGGGGGCTTAGCTCCCGCGACGTCGCCCTTCGTCGCCCGGGATTCCTCATCCGGGCGGGGTTTCGGTAGGTGGCGAGTACCTCGACGGTTGGGCCTCTGGCTGGCCGGTTTGCTGGCGATCCGGGTCGCCCTGCCGGGCCTCCTGCTTGCGGCCCCAGGATCCGATTCCACCATTAAACTGCTCAGCTTCTCCGGAAAGGTCGACATCTCCAGGCGGGACGGGGTATGGGACCCAGCCCACACCAACCAGTTGTTGTATGCGGGCGATCGGCTCAGAACGGACCACCATTCGCGGGCCGTGGTCCGTTTGTCCGACGGGACTACGATGTCGGTGGGCGCCGAGGCCAGTCTGTCGGTGCCAAACGGGCGCGCGCGCGTGAGTTTGAATCCGCTCCGCGGTCTCTTCTTTTTCCTGCACCGCGACCGAGCCGCGGATTTTGAGTTACGGAACCAAACCACGGTGGCGGCGGTGCGCGGCACGGAGTTTCATCTAGAGGTGGGGGCAGATGGGACGTGGGCGTTGAGCGTTCTGGACGGGGAGGTGCTATTACAGAGCGCGAGCGGAGAACTGGCACTGGGGTCCGGCCAAGCTGGCCTGGTCCCACCCGGTGAGCGTCCGCAGCGCGCCGTGATGCGTCCAGCCTCGGATCTCATCCAGTGGTGCCTTTACTACCCGGCGGTTCTGGATCCCGACGAATTAGCCCTCACGGCAGCCGAGGAGTCCCGGTTGGGAGAATCGCTCGGAGCTTACCGGGCGGGTGAGGTGGCAGCGGCGCTCGCCTGCGTCCCCACCCCCAACGATCCCACTTCCAGTGCGGAGGCGATTTACCGTGCCGCCCTCTTGCTGGGCTGCGGCCAGGTGGAGCAGTCCGAACGTCTGCGTCGAGGGCTCTCGCTCAGCGGGGAAGACGCGGCCAGGGAGGGCTCGTTGAATCGGGCGTTGACGGAACTCATCGCCGTGGTCAAGGCCCAGCCCCGCACCAGGACCGCGAGCGCGAGGCCCGCTTCCGCCTCCGAGTGGCTGGCCGAATCCTACCGACTGCAAGCCGAAGGTCGGCTCGCGGAAGCATTGGCGGCGGCTCGGGAGGCCGTGGGGCGATCGCGGCGGTTTGCCTTTGGTTGGGCTCGAGTGGCGGAACTCGAGTTCTGCTTCCGCCACCTGGCGGCCGCGGGGGACGCTCTGGCACAAGCTCAAAGCCTGGCCCCTCGCAACGTTCAAGCCAAATCGCTCGAAGGTTTCCTGCTGGCGGCGGCTGGCCGGACGGTCGTGTCACGGCGGTGCTTTGATGAAGCGATTGCGCTGGATGGTTCGTCTCCGGACGGTTGGTTTGGGCGCGGCTTGTGCCGCATTCGGCAGGGGGAGATGGAGGCGGGCCGACAGGACCTCCTGGTGGCCGTGTCGCTGGAGCCGCAACGGGCGGTGGTGCATAGCTACCTCGGCAAGGCCCTAGCCGCCAGTTGGATCACCGGGCGCGCCCACCAGGAGTTTGAGTTGGCCAAACTCCTCGATCCGCGGGATCCGACCGCCTGGCTCTACTCGTCGCTCTTGTTAGCCCAAGAGAACCGCATCAACGAAGCCATCGCGGGCCTGGAGGAATCGGTGGGGTTGAATACCAACCGCAGCCTGTTCCGGTCCCGCCTGCTTCTGGATGAGGATCGCGCAGTGCGCGGCGCTAACCTCGCGCGGGTTTACCAGGATGCGGGCCTGGAGGAGGTCGCGACGCGCACAGCCACCAAAGCGGTTGAAAGCGATTACGCCAGCTATTCCGCTCACCTCTTTCTCGCGGACAGCTACAACGCCCTGCGGGACCCGGGCCAGGTGAGCCTGCGGTACGAGACCCCCTGGCTCACCGAATATCTGGTGGGGAACTTGCTCGCTCCGGCCCAGGCGGCGATCCTCTCCCCCCTGGTTGGTCAACAGGAATACGGGCAGCTTTTCGAGCGGAACCGGCTGGGCTTAACCTCCTGGACGGAATACTCCAGCTCCGGCGACTGGGTGCAGAGCGCGGTCCAGCATGGGGAAGCCGATAAATCCGCTTACGCCTTGGAGGAGACCTACCGTTCGCAGAACGGAACCCGCGCGAACAACGGACAGGAACAACTGACACTGTCACTTCGGCTGAAGCAGGAGGTATCCCCGCAGGATAGCTTCTTCTTCCAGATGGTGTACTACGATGCTGAGGCTGGAGACCTGGCTCCCTACTACAACCCGGCCTGGGCCGATCCGAGCCTGCACGTGATCGAGCGGCAGGAGCCGCTCGCGCTGCTGGGCTACCATCATGAGTGGGCCCCGGGCGTTCACACGCTGGTATTAGCAGGACGGTTGGATGATACGCTGGCTCAAACGGATGCCAACGCCGGCACCCTCTACCTCGAGTCGCGCAGCGGCCGCCTGGCCTACGCCACTCAAGCGCTCTACGACCAGAATTATCGGAGTCACCAGGAGATTTATACGGCGGAGCTTCAGCAGATTGTGGAGGCTGGCGAGCACTCGCTCGTCTTGGGGGGGCGCTACCAGGCGGGGGAACTTAACACGCAGAACCTCCTCACCAACGGCAGAACTTACCCGCGGGGAACCCCAATCGATGCCCAGCATCCTCTCGACCAAAGTGTCGAAACCGGTCTCCAACGCGCCACCGCCTATGGTTACGAACACTGGCGCATCCTCCCGTCGTTGCTCCTGGTGGGCGGACTGGCCTATGATTGGGAGCGATACCCGGCGGATTTCCGATTTGCGCCCATCTCGAACCAGGAGGAAACCAAGGACCAAATCGGGCCAAAGGCCGGGGTGGTGTGGACGCCCGTCCGAGATACCGTGTTTCGCTTTGCTTACACGCGCTCCTTGGGCGGGGTTAGCTTTGATCAGAGCTTCCGTCTGGAACCTTCTCAGGTGGCCGGGTTCAACCAGGCGTTCCGGAGTATCATGCCTGAGGGCGTGGTCGGCTCGGTGAACGCCCCGAACTTCGAGACCTTTGGCCTCCAGTGGGAGCAGCAACTTCCCTCGCGGACCTACCTCGGGGTGACGGCGGAAATGCTACGCTCGCAGGGCAGCCGGGACCTGGGGGCGGAGGGGTTTTTCGTCGGTTCCGGCCCCAGCCAAGGGTACCTGCCGACCACGGTGCGGCAGACCCTCGATTACGAGGAGCGTTCGTTGCGGGTCACACTGAACCAGTTGCTCGGCCGGCGTCTGTCGGTGGGGGCCAGCTA
>Ga0316228_1001927_pt1 | contig 19391 bp, 22 predicted proteins | sample TBH18021metaG_FD_206005 | JGI IMG/M metagenome (GOLD analysis project Ga0316228, IMG submission 206005) | Freshwater microbial communities from Trout Bog Lake, Wisconsin, USA - TBH18021 | ecosystem: Environmental > Aquatic > Freshwater > Lake > Hypolimnion/Profundal zone | place: USA: Wisconsin... | reverse complement strand
ACAAGCTAAAATGGAATTGGATGGGCCTCCCCGCATGGTGGGTTGGATAACCTGGTCAGGTCGGGAACGAAGCAGCCAAACCCAATTTCTGTCAGTGCCGGGGGTTTGGCTCATCCACCCCCTACCTTATTGCTTCTGAGAGTGCGCTTTGAATTTCTTAGCAAAGGCAGCCCTGCCCTCAGCCTCGGATACCACCTTTTCATCTATCGACCATACGCCACGTTTTACATCTTCAGTAGTCAGTTCTGGAGCATCATCTTCCAGCCTAAGGTTCGCCTGAACAAGCTTTAATAAAGTTTCAGCCTGCGCAATGACCTCCGCTGTCAACACATCAGAAACAATATCACCCGAATAATCAATCGCATTTCTTTGCTTACGTAACTGATCGAGCAAGATGAGCTGGGTTTTATCTAGGCCAATAGTGAGGGGTAAGGCCTGCAACATCAGTTGATGATGCCCTGGCTTACTGGTAAGCACGCGAAATCCCTTTCCCTGTAATGCTGCGTTAGCCATTTGCATAATGGCTTTGTAGGCCAAATCAAAACGGCTTTCATTGCTAATGGTATTTAGTTTTGCATCTTGCAAACTGGATTGCGCGGCTTTCATGAGCCTGCTAATCATGGCGTAATCTACTGCTATTGAATCAAGACTGATTCCGACTAGGTTTTGTAGCGTGATGGCTGACCTCATTGGTGTGGAGTAGTTGCTCATTCCCAATGATGAAGAGTTTTGGCTTACTCAATACATCATGGACGAAGGCTCCATTATCTTTCACCAACTGATGCCACTCTTTAGCTGTAAAGATCTTAGGGTTAATTTCTCTTCCCAGTTGCTCTTGCAGTGGATGCAATACGGGCACTACTTCTGCGTAACTCACTTCACCAATCAACATGAGATCAATGTCACTTTGATTATTGATCTTTCCGCTGGCGAGTGATCCAAATACAAATGCACTGTGTATTTTTTCATGCAAGGGAAGTAAGGCATCCATCAAGACATCACTTAAGCCACTAGTCTTGCGCAAGATGTTTGCTAGATCTTCATAGATCGGACAATCTTGATTTGCTTGGTAGTGATTTTGATTCCCCACTTTCTTGATAGTCAGCAAACCCACCTCTAATAACTTATCCATTTCTCGTTTAAGGGTTCCGGGAACGGTTGCTGTTATTCGGGCTATTTCGCGTAAGTAGTAGGAGCGCTCTGGATGAAGCAATAGCAAGCCGAGTACTCGGCTGCGATATTCAGTAAATAGTACGGTTGAGAGTGTCGACATAGCCTATATATTGCACTATTGTTGCTTTATTGGCAACTATAGTTGCTTTTTAAACAACATCAGGAAGCAGTCAATGCAACTCTATCAATAGATTGGGGCTAAAAGACCTTCAGCACCTTCAGAATTCCCCAGCACATCCAGATAATGCCCAAAACCACCACAGTTCGGGAATCTAACTGGATCTTAAATAGCTGTAATCGTCTGTGGGAACACTCTATCGATACTCTCAAAGCCAACCCTCCTCTATTTAGAAGAGTTCAGCGTAGAGAGATCCGTCGGCATTGAATAGAGTGAAAGGATGAAAAGAGTGTAGGAAAGTTCTCTCTCCTCCACTCTTCACTGTTACTTAAGGTGATCTTGCAGGACTCATTCTTTATTTTGGGATTCAGTATTGCGGCCTTGATTGATATTTAAACTCAAAAAAATATCAGCACCAGAAAGTAAAACGATGTTGTTTTAACATAACTAATAGAAGTTATTTAGCAAGGCGCATTGCCATATCAGTATTTTCAAATACAAAAATAATTCAAATAACTTCAAAATTAAACAAATATTAAATTTCGGAATGAGTGAAAATAAATATCCTCGCGGTTATTGGACGCTTGAGACTCTAAAAGCAGAAGCTCTCAAATACACTTCACGTGGAGAATTTCAGCAAAAAAATGGTTCTGCCTATAACGCTGCTGGACGTATGAATCTTCGTGAATTGATATGTGGCCACATGACCAAAATTAAATATCCCAATGGGTATTGGACTGCTGAACGATGCAAGATTGAGGCCCTGAAGTACAGGACAAGATCAGAGTTTGGCGAAGGCAATGGCGCAGCATATAACGCTTCTAAACGCCTAAAAATTCTTGAAGAAGTATGTAAGCATATGGTTGAGGTCAAAAAACCCAAAGGTCATTGGACACTAGAAACTCTCCAAGCTGAAGCCCTCAAATATGAAAATAAAGTAGATTTTCGGCAAAACTCCAATCCTGCATTTTTAACAGCTTCACGTAAAGGTTTACTAGATCAAATCTGCAGCCATATGGAAGCCGGAAAATTACGAAATGGTCATTGGTTAATTAAGGAAAATTGTGCAGCCGAAGCACTGAAATATATGAACCGTCGTGCATTTTCATTAGGCAACCCAAGCGCGTACCATGGAGCAGATATTAATGGCTGGCTTGATGAAATTTGTAGCCATATGGATTTCAACCCATCAAGCGATGGGGATGCAATTTATGTCTGGAAAGCCATCGGCCACATATTTGACGGCTTGCAGGTATATAAGTTTGGGGTCACATCTGCTAGGCTAGAAGATAGACGAATAAGTGAAGTTGCTCGTTATGCTGGCATGGAATTTGAAATCATTATCCTTACCAAGCTTACAGTTCATGCCAGTGAATTGGAATCTCAGTTACTAGAACTTGGAGTTAACCCGCAGTATCATGGTTTCAATGGATCAAGCGAATTTAGAGCTTTGACAGACAGTGAACTAGACACTGCTCTAGATCTAATTAGAAAATATCAGGCAATTGATCAAGAATGAGCTCATTTTTGGTAACTTTAATTGGTAACCAATCTAGTAATGACGTCTAAGACCTGAAAATCATGGGCTATTGGCGGACGATATCTCCGCAGTTATTAGGACATCTTTATCTGATCTGAACAAATCTCAGAAAGGGAGTGTAATGGTGACCAATTCATCAACTCCTTAGCCTTGGAGCAATCAGCGTAACTGATAGGCGCATCCCCGACTCTCTTACCAACAATCTTTATAGGTACAGGACGCCCAATAATGCCCTCAAAGGCTGCAATCACCCTCTTAACAGACTCCCCTTTACCAGAACCAAGATTTAAGACAGTGAAACCTTTTCCGCCATCTAAGATTCTCATCGCATCTATGTGCCCTCTGACAATGTCATTTACGTGGATATAGTCCCTTACACATGTTCCATCATCCGTATCCCAGTCATCGCCAAAAACTCTCAATGATTCCCCTGATCTCAGAGCATTTGCAATTTGATCAAATAAAGAATGCGAACCCAGTATGCAATTATTCGTTAACAAACCTGATCTATGCTTTCCTGCAACATTGAAGTATCTGAGACTAGCAGACTCAATTGGGGGTGTCCTAAGGGTCTCATAAGAAAGCAATTGCTCCCCCAGTAGCTTGGTTTCTCCATACCAATTCGAAGGAGCAGTCTCGGTGTGCTCGCTTATTGGAGATACCGCCTTATCACCATACACCGCTGCAGAAGAACTAAATATAATTTTGCAACAATTATGAGCTCGCATTACACTCAGTAGCGTTTTAAGACCGTTTACGTTAACATCAAAGTATTCGTCTTTGTTAATTGAAGACTCCTGGACATCCTTAAGAGCGGCAAGATGAATTACTTGAGTAATAGAATACTTTGAGAATATTTGAGATAAAAACCCAGCATCTCTAACATCGCCTTTTATGAAGTTTGTCTTTTTCCCAGCGATTTTTTCGACAGTCCTACAAACCTCAATATTCGAGTTTGAGAGATTATCAACACCCACTACCCCATACAATCCCTGGAGGAGCTCAACCCAAAGGTGCGAGCCAATATAGCCAGTAGCGCCAGTTAAAAGTATCATAGCCAGTGTAGCTACCTAATTTATGTTTAAAAATTAAGAGCAATTTAACATACAATAATTACGTAGAGACTTTGCAAAACTATTACTCAAGGGGGTAAAGATGAACTTATCTAATACAAAAAAAATTCTTGTTCTATCAGCAGGCTTATTGGTGATCGCTTGTGCCACAACTACCGGCGTCTTACCTAAAGGTGATGGCACCTATACTATCAATGTGTCTCGTGGCGATGCGGGTAAAGTCAAATTACGCGCTTACCAGCATGCTGAGAAATTTTGTGCAATGAAAAGTAATAACGGTATTGAGGTACTAAAAGAAGATTTACGCCCCGACCCATCATCCCCAAATATGTCTGTAATCGATTTGGATTTCAGATGCAAGGGTGCTGTAAGCTCTGAGTTTGGAAAGAAGGTTGTCAAGGAAATGACTAAAGATGAGAAAAAAGCAGCCGGAATTCAGTAATTTTCTTTTGTAAATTAAAGGGAGAGATTTGCCTCTCTCTCTTTTTTATTTTCCCAAAAACTAATACATCCCCCCATTAACCGAAATAACCTGTCGTGTAATGTAGGCGGCCCCTTCGCTTAACAAAAAGCTTACTGCTGCAGCAACTTCCTCGGGTTTACCCATTCTCTGCGCTGGAATCACCTTCAAAGCATTTTCGACGATATCTTCAGAAACCATATCGGTTTCAATCAGCCCAGGAGCTACAGAGTTAACGGTAATATTTCTCTTAGCTAACTCAAGTGCCAATGCTTTTGTTGCACCAATAACACCAGCTTTGGAAGCACTGTAATTAACTTGACCCCTATTACCCATGACTCCAGAAACGGAAGACATAGTGACAATTCTTCCAGGCTTTCTACTTGAAACCATCGGCATTACCAGCGGGTGCAATACATTATAGAAAGAACCTAAGTTTGTATTTAAGACGCTATCCCATTCCTTTTCTAACATGGCGGGAAATGAATCGTCAGCGGTAATGCCTGCGTTACATACAACACCATAAGGCGCACCAAATTCTGCTACATGTTTTTCTAGTGCTATTTTTGTGCCAGACCGATCAGAGATATCAAACTGCAAGAGAAAAGGTTTGGCACCAAACTCTTTTTCAATCAGGTTAGCAACTGACTTCAACTCATCAATGTTTGACCTGCAATGTAGAACTAGATCATAGCCATCGGAGGCAAGCCTCAGGGCAATAGCCTTGCCAATACCTCTATTAGCACCCGTAATCAGAACAGTCTTATTTAATTTCATTTGGTTAAATATAAAGCATCATCATTAGGCTCATACAGTGTTAATGAACCCTCGCAAATTAGTTGACCGGCTGAGTCCTTAACCCTACCACGTGCATTGACCATAGTCTGCCCTTCACCAGCAGGATCAAGCTCGATCTCTATAGTTACTTTTTGACCAGGCGTAAATTTAGAAACGTGAGCAGTGAAAACCCTACTTCCCAATAAAAATCCCAAAGAGGCTTTACCATAATCGGCTTGCTTTGTTAATTTAGCCAAGACTGCAGCAGATTGCGCCATAAGCTCAAGACCAACCCATGTGCCGACAGATTCGCCTGCAAAGGGATAATCATCTTTAATAGTTGCCTCCACTATTGCAGAATGATCGTTACTAGATATCAATCTATCTACCAACACCATTGAAGACTTATGAGGAAGCATTTGCCCCAATTCTGAGATCACACCTTCTCCAAAATTAAGGAGGTGTTGTTTCCACCAAATGCGAAGTTATTTGACATCACAACCTTAGGCGAAATAGGCAGCTTTGCGGATAGGTTGAGTGCAGGTAACGCAGAGTCCGGCACCTCATCCCATACGTGGGGAGGTAAGTGCCCATCACCATCTAAGGTTAAGCATGAGATCGCAGCCTCGATTGCACCAGCAGCGCCAAGAGTATGACCCGTTAACGCTTTGGTGGAGCTGACAGGACATCCGAATCCCATCCTATTGACTAGCTTGGACTCCATAGCATCATTGTGATTCGTACCGGTGCCATGAAGATTGATATATTCAATCTGATTACATTGCTTGTTAGCCATGCTTAAAGCAGACTTAATGGCAATCTCTCCGCCCTTACCATCAGGATCAGGTGCGGATATGTGATAACCATCAGAACTCTCCCCCCATCCTGAGATAGCTGTGCCCCCAGGTTCACGACTCAAAATAAAGAGCGCACTACCCTCTCCAATATTGATTCCAGATCTATTTACTGAAAGAGGATTGCAGCGACCTTCCGAAACTGATTCTATTGAAGTAAACCCGGCAACAGTAAATTTGCATAACGTATCTACGCCACCAGCAATGACTAAGTCAACTATTCCACTTTTTAATAACCTAGCCCCACTAATGATTGCCTTTGCACTAGAAGTGCAAGCGGTTGAGATTCCGTAAGCTGGGCCAGAAATCTCAAGTCTTTCAGCTAAGAAATTTGCTGGGGAACAAAATAACCGTTGCGCCAAATCAAATGAGTCAGGAAACCTTTTATGCTCCAAGGCATAGGGAAAGACTTCCTCCTCGTCAGATATTCCAGAAGTACTTGAGCCAATAATTACTGCAATACGACTTCTTTCAACTCCACTCGAAAGAAGAAAAAATCTGTCTTCAATTTGATTAAAGGATGCTAAGAGCAATTGATTGTTTCTAGAGCGGTGTTCAACAGGTGTTCGATCCAAGTCTGGTAATTCATCATTGACCTGCCCTAAATATAAAGACCTGCCAGGACTATATCTATCAGTTGGCCTCATCCCTGGACTAACACCTGAAAAAAGATTCTTCCGAGTCTCATCAACCCCATACCCAAGAGGACTGGTGATTGCGTAATCGTTGATATAGATCGTCACTTTGCTTCGCTTATAACAAAATTAACTTTATATTCCGGCTGCAGCCTCTCAATGGAAACCAGTTCATTTTTATCAGTCATTTTTTGATGCTTGATTTTCACAATTAGACGACCACTACAGTATATCTTTTGCCAATCACCCTCTGCTGAAATAGAGCAACCTTCAGGCAAATCTGCCCCTAGTGACTTTAAGGTAGCTAAAGTCAAAATTACATCATCAATTATCAATCTATTAGGTAAAGATGCAGGCAGTCCAAGCCCCACCCCCTCAGAAATCAAATTTCCATCAAGAGAGAGGGTGAAAATGCGAACACCAAAAGTTGAACCAATAACAGTTAAGCCCTGATTGCGAACGTCAACAATAAGATCCATTGCATAAGAGTTGTCGCCTCTAGTGATTTGCATCTGCATCTCAAGGGTTCTTGGGTTTCCCAAAGCGCCCAAACTTTTATCATCAGAGCCATTAAGAAAAACAGTTGAGCAGCCAGCAAGCAACATTAAAGCTGCGAGTAATAAGGCAAAGATCTTCAATTTAGGCATTTAGAGAAACTTGCCTAGCAAAGAAAAGTGTTAAGAGCCAAGATAAAGACACCCCAAATAAAAGTGCAATTCCAAAACTATGTAGCGCAGGAATACTGCTGAATGCAAGGCTACCAAATGAAATTAGAGTCATTAAGCCAGCTACTGATATGGAAAGTAAAACCCTTCTATCGCCTGGATACTGCAGTAAAAATATTCCGTAGTCAGTGCCAATGCCTAGTAATAACGCAAATGCAACCACAGACAATAGCGATACAGACTCTCCTAATAAGGAAAGTACCCCCAACGAAATTAATGTTGCAAATATTGGCGGCGCAATTGCTCTCCAAGCGTCTCTTTTATATCTGATAAAGACAATCAAGAAGGTAAGTAGGTAGCCAGAAAATATTAAAAGAGTAAATAATGTTCTATATTTCCCAAATAATTCCGAGATTTCTTGCGTCTTATTAATCCAAGAAACGCCATCATCTGATAATCCTGATAAAACCTTAACTGCTGCCACGCTATTAACTCCAGTAAGCATCACTGCTGCCGACTTTCCAGAATATAACGAAGAATCAAACCATAAATAGGAAAGCTTTTGATATATTGGCAAGCCCCTAAGATCATCAATGGTTAATGGTTGATCTACCTTATTCTGACCCTTAACCCACTGCGAACTCATTCCAAATTCTTTGGCAATTGACTTGGACGCAGATTGTTTATTTGTAGATATATAGGCTTCACTAGCTATTTTTTGACTAGCGATTGAGGGAACATATAACGTAATCGCTTGATAACCAGATATCAAACCATCAGCCACTTGCTTGTCTAGCTTTTTAGCCAGATCCTCTGTCTTCTCAAGAGTCTCTTGTTCGGATGGAGTTGTTACAACATAGAACTGAGATGGGCTAGGAATACCCAAAATACCCGAGGCTTTAACTTGATCAGCAACAAGATCTCTATCTAAGCTTGCCATGGCCCTAAGATCATCATCAACCTTAATAGCCTGTAAGCCATAGAGGGAAAAGATAATCATTGAAAAAGTTACTGCTAACCTAACCTTACTCGGAAGTCGAGATATTAGTAATTCCAAGTCCTTAATTAGATTAACCGATGGAGACTCTTTGAAATGAAGCCCTTTTACGAATGGGAAGACCAAGATGACCGTCAGCCAAGCTGCTGTAATGCCGACCACCGAAAAAACTGCCATTTGGGAAAGAACTGTAAACGGGGTTGCTACCATCAATAGATAACCCATCGCAGTTGTAATCAACGCCAAGAACATTCCTGGAAATAAATACCGCCTTCTTTCAAATGTATTTTTTTGATCATCAATAGAAGCGGTTAACCAATAGAGGCAATAATCCGCAGACATCCCAATCAGACTTGTTCCAAATGCGATGGTCAATATGTAAATTTTGGGAAAGAAAAGAAAAGCGGCTAGAACGGCATATAAAAATGCAATTAAAACTGTTATTAAAACTACTCCAACGGCATATAGACTTCTAAAAACAATAAGAATTAGAGTCAACGCCAGGACACTGGAAACTAAGCCAATTAATGAAATATCCCTTTCAACAGACTTAGAGGTAGCAGAAGCCAAGAAAACCACGCCAGATTTCACCACCTCTAACCCTGGAAATTTACCCTTCGTATTATTGATCGCATTATTTAAGTTATCGGCAAGATCATTTTGAGAGCTAATAGAGCTCACTGAATCACTAATCACCAAGGGAATCACAACATAACTCTTACCTTCCCCCTCTACTATTAAGCTATCACTGTATGGACGAACCTTGGTAACTTTTCCCAGCTTATATACCCAATCATTGAGAAGACCAAAAGGATCATCTTTCCATGGAACCGCAGAATTTCCCAGCGAATAAGCCAAAGCATTAGATCTCTCGAACCAATAGCTTGAGGGCTCAGAATTTAACTTAGAGATATCTTCAGGCGTCACTAGCCCAGATTTATGGTTATTTAATTTAGATAAAAGCCCCAAGTAATCCTCAGAAGAGGGACTCGCAACTGGAAGCCCTATGGTCAAATCCTTAAAGTACTTTTCCGCCGCCAATGAGGACTCCAGGCTATCGGAGCCAATAAGAATAACTAAGGACTTTTCGCCGCTCTTGCCAATTCTGTCGATGAACTCTTTTGCAATTTGATTTCTATCGGACTTAGGAAGCAAAGAAAAGATATTGCTATCCACATGAGTGGTGATATTGCTAAAGTTAAAGATTGTCCACGCCAATAAACCCAGCGTTAAAGCAAGGAAACTTATTGCTAGAGATTTACTGGAATTGAAGTACTTCATCTTTAGTTAGGCTAGCTGCAGGGCGTATTTCGCTGAATGTAATATCAGTTAAGTCTCCGTCCCTAGATGTAAATGTAATGCGGCTAATCGCAGAGCCTCCCGTCATGGAAATTTTCTTAAAGGGAGCCGAAGAAACAGATTTAGGCGTAAGCTCAATCACCCAGCCTTTAGAAGATGCCTCTCCTGTGTAGTTAAAAAGCCTGTCGAGGACATTCATGTCACCAGAAAAGACTGCCAATACTAGTTCGTTAATATACCTAACAGATGGCTCGCTACGTGCGTCCAGGGTCATTAAATTGCCGCCCTTGTTATCGATCTTAATACCTGAATTTGAAACCCTTAGCTTCTGATATATGGGTTTTTCAGTAACCCAGAGAACGCCCTGCCCCTTATCTACAATAAAATTTCCATCAGATATGAGGCGCTTGCTTATTCCAGTCATCACCTTTATTTGCACGAACTTACCTCGAACAGTTTGGGCTGACCCAACCATCGACTCAATTTGGTTTGGTAGGGACTCAGCAAAGGTGGCCTCTGAAAAACAAACCAAACCAGCAAGAAGGAGTCGGACAAAGGCATTAGCCATGATCAGCGCTTTGCCAGAACGGATAAAAATTGAACCATTGAAATGGCGACTTTAAACATCCACTCTCAAGGGAATCCGCAAATGCTTGCGCGGCTGCATCCATAGAACCACCATTACTTGTATCACTAAAATCAGCAATCTTTTTGCTTGATACTTCGTAACGCCCATTCACCTTAAGAGCCATTAAGGAAATTAACTGACATCCTAAAGTTTTCCCCAGTAAATATGCTCCCAGAGGGAAATCAGCTTTTGCGCCCAGAAAACTTAAGGGTATCGTGTTACCCCACATCAATGGAACCCTGTCGCCTGCAATTGCTATAAGCCCACCTTTTTGAATCTTTTCAGATAAAAGCATTGCGTCTTGTATTGAAAATTTGGATACCTGAATAATATTTAAGGCGCTATCAGGATTAATTGCCTTAAGAAGTTTATTGAATTTCACCGCATGAGTTGTGTGCACTAAAACGGTTAAATTAATATTAGGATGAAACTTGGCAATAGCCCTACAAAAATCTAAATTACCCAAATGCGATACGACAATGATCGCACCGTTGCTCTCTCTGGTTAATTCATTAAATTCGCCTATTTGATCAAGCGAATACTTCAAGTCATTAATATTTCCACTCCAGATGATTAACTTATCGAGGATGCATTCACCAAATGCATATATATGCTTGTAGACATTTAGCAATGTAGGTTTTGGTGTAGCTCCGCCGCTATATTGATAAAGATGCCCTAAATATTCATAGGAGGATCTTCTTGCAACCTTGCTGAAGATGAGAAACCAAAAAATAACTGGGTACAAAATTAATAGGACTGGCAATCTACCAAATACCCTATATACAAGGAACAATAACCTTATACCTAAGGATGCGGAAACCTCATTTAGATCTGCCCAGTGAATCAAGAAATTGTCTTTCTAATGAGCAATTTAGGGGAATTCAACAACATTCCAAAGAAAAGTCTGAAATGCATCTTGGTAATCAAAAAATTATCGTTAAATAATTGAAAATGCGATACCCCATCGATCGGGTACCTCACTGCAACAGGCATCTGCTTGATATGTAAACCAGCCCAGTAGGACCTAACGAGTATTTCAATATCAAAATCCATTCGCTGCCCAAACTTTTCACGAGAATCTATGACCTCAAGAGTTTTACGTAAAGGGTAGATACGAAACCCACACATTGAGTCTTTAATTTCAAGAGAAAGGGTATGTATCCAAACCAAAATGTGGGTTGCGTATCTCCAGAGTTTTCTATTTGTAGGCACTGATTCATCATAAACAGGCATCCCTGAAATAATTTTTTCTGGGCACTGTTTAGATAAGTTAATTAACTCTGGTATTTTAGATAAGTCATGCTGACCGTCGGCATCGACCTGGATAGCATGAGTATATCCCTGACTTAGCGCCTCTCTCATGCCGGTGGTGACAGCTGCACCCTTTCCTCCATTCACCACTCGAGTAACCAATGTAACTTTTGACTCTTTAAGCAATGGAAAAAGCGCCTTCTTTGACTCGGCACCACTTCCATCATCAACAATGAATATGTTGATGTTATAAGGCAGCAGGTCGTTGATCACCGCCCCTATAGCATCTGGGTGGTTATAGTAAGGGATTACTATACATAGTCTCATTTTTTACAACCCGCAAACTTCAATATTCCACTTGAAAAAATAGTATCACCCTTGTGGTATTTGAATTTTAAATTCATTGTTTCTGGGTCGAAATCCAATTTGAGACGGACAATTTGGTTGGGTTTAATAAAGCCCTGAAACTTAACCTGAGACATACCTATGAATCCTAGGCTAGCCCCAAGAATTTCTTGAGAGTATTTAATAGCCCACTCTATTAGAGCTACACCAGGGACCACTGGAAAGCCATCAAAATGCCCATTAAAGCAAGCTAGAGTTTTAGACATATCGAGAACCAATTCCAGCGCTAATCCCCCTGCTCTTCTACTCACAACTATTGGAGACTTTATGCCCTCTGAGAATAAATTATCCAAGTCTCTCTTGATAACCTTACCCATGGCGTTTTGAGGGAATTTATCAACAAATCTCCACCTTCTAGGTATTGCTATTGCATTCACATTACCCCTGAGAGAGTTTTTGAGGTGGTTTATCAGTGCCAACTTGCCTTCTGTCAAAATAAGCAGACAACCATGAGAGTTCAGCTTAATTACACACCCCAATTGAGATCTTTTACCCCCTTCGAGGTCGGAAATATGACAATCTTCAACCAGATCTGACCCTTTAATTGCGCTGATAAGTTGACTCAGGGAGATCCTGGTCCCCTCGATCTTCAGAATTCGATCCGCCCTACCTAAAATCTCAAATGAATTCCCAGATTGGCGAGCAAGATCTGAAGTTGAAAACCAATCGTCATTTGGGCAAAACTTAGACTTAATCTCTAGAATTTCATCTATTGGTTTTTTGAACTCAACATCCCTTTGGAGTGTCCAAGGCATATCAGGCGAACTCCGCCAAGCTATATGACCTGTTTCCGAGCTACCGTAAATATCTACAACCCTAGTATTTGCAATCTGATTAATAGTTTTATGTACTGCATCATCCAGCACGCCACCAGCTGAAAATATAGATTTAACTCCTGTGCCGATATTTTTATGCTCTGTATCAAGTTCTACAATACTTTTCAAAAATGATGGGCTTGTAACAAGCGCCTGTGGATATGATGTATTCCACTCGTGACCGCCTTTAATTGCCTTTCTTGTAATCTTGGAGCCCCTAGATATCACCCAGAATAAAGCGAAAGGCATACCAAAAAAATGCTGGTGGCTTACCGATCTAATGAAAATAACATCCCTTGGTATCGATTCGCCAAATGTATATTCAAGTGCCTCTACTTCGTTTTCTAGCTGCCAAATCTTCTTATCTATTCTTACTGGGTCACCCGTGGATCCAGAGGTAAATACCCCCAGCGCATCAAAATTTGGATCTAATTCATGAAATATCTCTTTAATAGGATCTACATCATCCCCCCAATTGGACAATCGAGAATTATCAAACTCACCGATCTTGAGCCAATCAGAAAAGTTAGGATTTAGGGCAATGCTCCTATCTACTGGCACAAGCACCTTTCGCTCCTCTTGCCATATTGCAAGAAGCCAAACCAAAAACCTATAAGCATCTGATTCATATAAAGCAATTTCAATATCACCAACGCCTTCAATAGAAGATCGTGCTCTTGCTACATCAGTCTTAAGTTGTAAAAGCGTTGCTCCATCATTTGTAATGAAAGTGCCATCTTCCTTACTCAATAAGAGATTTGACAGCTTGCTATTAAGCATTCTCTGTAGCTCTCTTGCGACAATAAAGTTCACCGGCAAACATTAACCCCATTAGTACATAAGAAATTGCACCGTTATATAAAGACCAATATGTTTTATCTTCAAGGAATACTGTCAGTAGTGCAATGCAACCGTTAATCAAAAAAAATATAGACCATGCAATAGTTACCTTACGTACATAATGAATTTGTTGGTCTGTAAATCGTGGGTCTTTCAGTCTTGCTACTTTTTCTACAATAGTTTGGGAGCCGAAGAGACTCGAAACGAAAACAATCAAAAGCGCCGAATTAACGAGGACAGGATACAAATAAACAAACTCGGCATTTCTGAGCAAAAGCGCAGCAGCGCCCAGAACCAGCGCTACTAAGGAAAGGGCTTTACCCCAATATGGATTCTTTTTAAGAAGAATAAGTGGCACCAAGAATATGCCTGCCACCCAAAACGGAATGTCTAGGAATTTAAATACCCAAATAGATATTGGTAGCAATAATGCCAGTAAGACTTCCATTGAATTTCATTTACCCTACCAATTTTTAGACCAGGCAGTTAAGTTAGGTCTACGGTATTTATTTTGTTCTATTTTCTGCGACAAATTTTGCAAGCGTAGCAACCGAGTAAAAATGCTTGCCCTCCGTCTTGGTGATATTCGTCATCTCAAGACCATACTTCTTTTGAAGCGCTACACCAAGCTCCAGCGCATCTATAGAATCTAATCCAAGACCATCGTTAAATAGAGAATCTTCAGACTTAATATCTTCGGTCGAATAATCCTCAAGATTTAAGCTAGTGATAATTAACTCTTTGATTTCTTGTTCAAGACTGCTCATGCTCTCTAAGCTCATGCGTAAAGTATTCTTCCAAATATTCCGTTAGTTCGGCTGCTTCATTTAATAAATCGCCATGAGGATATACCTTATTAGCGATATTTACTTCGTCCAATACAGATACAGTAAATACAGGTTTTTTTATAGGAACCTTATACCAACTGTGATCTTTTCTTAACACTGGTTCAGACGTAACTATCAATATAGGGGTAATGTTGATGCCGCCTTTTATGGCAATATAGGCAGCCCCCTGCTTGAAAGTCACCTGACCCAATATTTTTGTCCTGGTTCCCTCGGGAAATATTAACAAATTTTCACCGCTACTTATAGATTCTATAGATTTACGGATTAACTCTGGACCTTCAACATTCCGCATTAACCCCGCAATCCTTGCTAATCCATACATGCTAGGATTGTTAAATAAGCTGGACTTAATGATTCCATTGGGATTGTCAACAAGTGCAATCAATATGACGGCATCAATCAAACTTGGATGATTTGATAAAACTAGTCGCCCACCAGATTTAAGGCGATCTAGATTCTTGATTTGCAAATTCATGACCCTAAGAAGCTGCATACCCCATAGAAAACTCTTAAACGCGAACTTAAGTAGCATCCTGCCAAATTTTCTTCGAGCTGGAGTTTCTTTGGTTAACACCAAAAAAGGAAGCAGTAGCGCCGTAAGGATCGTACCGCAAATTCCAAAGATTGCAAAAGAAAGTCCTGTTGCGAAAATTCGCCAATAACGACCCAAATTCATAGCCTTCTCAACTGCCATAGGGTATTGTCAATCGAAGCTTCATATACCGGGTTTTCTGAAAGAAAAAATCTAAGAACATCTAGATTGATGGATACATTTCCTGCGCTATGTTTAATTCCTACGGCAGTAGCCAAGCTAAGCGAAAGATTTCCCACTGGAATCAGATCTAAAGAATAGGCATATGCCTCATCAGTAAATTCATATTTCTTATATATTTCTGATGTTGGCTCTGTAGCAACAATGATACGAACCCTATTTTCACCATCAGAGAACAATCCAATTGCTTCTGTAATTGCAGAAAAAACACCTGAGTTAGATGAAATTGCAATTACGTTGGAATTTAATTTTCTATCAATTGTATATAGACTCGGAATTGCGTTGTGTACAGCCAAGCTAAAAGACTGGGGAGATAACTTTCCTGTTTCCACTAATTCCTGCAAGAGCTCACAACACCTAGTCGACTCACCTTGTTGACTGCAAAAAATAATTGGCGCCTCCACCTCAGGAAGGCTGAATACGGTTTCTAGCGCCATTGCACCAAGCTGCTTGAGGCGACGTCGATTCATTGACTGCATTCCCTCAACCTTTGGCTTTTCACTTCCCATCGGAGCAATCGGACTGTCCACCCAAGACAACCAGTCACCCGAAGTTTTTAGAGTGGGGCTCCATGCGGCCCATGATTCAACACCAAATAAAAAAGGCTGGCTCACAGTTACACCAACTTATTGAGTAGACTTAAATACTAAAACTGCGTTACTGCCACCAAAAGCGAATGAATTTGAAATTGCAGCCTTAAGTTTTATCTGATTCTGATCGCCGACCTTAATATGGTTCACGCCTTCACATAACGGATCAATATCTCTAAGGTTAGCCGTTGGAGGTACAACACCTTTCTTCATGGAGAGGATGGTAATGACAGCTTCAATTGCTCCTGATGCACCCATTAAATGTCCATGAGTTGATTTTGTAGAACTCACGGCAAGATTTTTTGCATGAGACCCAAAAACATTTCTAAGGGCCTCGATCTCGCTTGGGTCACCTTCTATCGTTGCGGTACCGTGAGCATTTATATAACCTACATCTTCAATTTTTATGCCGGCATCATTTAAAGCTAAGTTCATTACCGCCATCTGGCCATTTGGATCAGGCTTGACTAGATTTGCGTGATCACAGTTAGCACCATAGCCAGCCAACTCAGCAATGATTAAGGCGCCTCTGGAAACAGCATGATCCCATTCTTCTAAAACAAGGGCCGCAGCACCCTCACCCAAGACTAAACCGGAGCGACTTTTATCAAATGGGCGACATGCACTTGGTGATGTTTGCTCATTACCGGGAGATAAAACACGCATACTATCCCAAGCCCTAATGACGCCGTATATTAATGGGGTATCAGAGCCACCAGCAACCATTAAATCGGCATCACCGTCTCGAATTCTTCTATATGCCTCACCTATTGCAGCGGAGGCTGAAGAGCAAGCTACCGTATAACTCAATGAGGAATTACCAAGCCCCAACTGAATGGCGATATGAGATGAGCAAGCATTATTCATACCCATTACAACAGCCAGTGGAGGTAGACGCTCCCTGCCGTTTTGCCACATCTCCCTTAAACCCTGCTCATATATTCTTGTACCACCAAGAGCCGTTCCCCAGGAAACACCTGCGTTTGGCTTTGGAGATTTATCGCTCACATCAAATCCGGCATTGGTCCAAGCTTCGAACGCAGCAACAAGACCCATCTGAGAGAACTTATCCATCGAAATCGTTCTTGGCTTACCTAATATTTCGTCACCATTGAAGTTATGGCAAAAAACTGCAGGAATTGACACCGGAACTGGAATATCGTTTGTAACGTAATGGCGAATAGATGATTCACCTCTAACAGTGCGATCGAAGAAATCATCGATTGAGCCGCCAAGAGGGTCAATCAAACCAACCCCGGTTATTGCAACACGTCTCTTCATAGAGAAGATCTCGGCCTATTTAAGTTTTTGGGATGTAAGGCTCAACAATTGCAAGAAGGTCGCCAATCGTTACTGGTTTAGTAGCGACATCAGGCACTTTGATTTTGTACTTATCTTCAAAATCAAATAAAAGCTCAATTTGCATTAAAGAATCGATACCTAAATCCTCAAGGGAGGACTCAATCGTAACCTTGTCTTTTTCAATCCCAAGGCGCTCATTAAGTAGCGCTTGCATCGTTTCCAGTGCGATATTACTCATTTTTACCCGAATTTATTATTTTTACATTATAAATGCTAGAGCCAGCCCTTTTATTCCATTCTAAGAAATTACATAGAAGGAAAATAAAGTCCAGCAAAAAATCATTAGCTGGGGCTCACTAGAGTTTCGATGCAATTTTGGGGTCAGAGAAAAGCATTTCTAATTTATTAACAAGCACAGGCGGAACCTTGTCTTTGGCCGACCATGATGGCCCAGATAAAATCTCGTTTCCAGAAATAGAATTTGAAGCCAGTAACTTTCCGCTACCATCAAGTATCAATAATTCAAAGTTATAGCTAAGATTAGTCTGCATGTATGTGTCAGATTTCCATGAAATTATCTTCAAAAAAATTGACTTATTTCCAGTGGATGCAAGAAGCTCAATCGTCTTGTCCTGCGGCGTACTGGGGGCAACTTCGACATTAATTACCTTTACACCTTTTGCCAATAGAGCTGCCTGAACTATTTTTGCGATGTCTGCAGCCAAGGGCTTTCCAGATGAAGTATTAACGTCAAAAGGATTACCAAATCCACCTCTAGACAAACCAATGAATGAGGCTGGTTTATCGCCGGTCACAACAAAGTCTCGCTTATCCTGAACAGCCAATTCAATCGTGGAGCCCCCCTTAGCGTTAATGGTTGGATTTGCTTGATCTAGGCCGTGAGTTACCCCAACGGCGCAACCACCGAGCACGAGTGTAACCGTTATAAGAACAAAAATTCTCGCCATTTTTTTCATAATCTCTTTTACTTTCTTTAGAACTATCTAGATAACTTTAATACGCACTGACCAAAAGACTCTGTGTCAGACTTAAAGCCTAAATCCACACACTTCATTTTGGCCTGCTCCATTAACCGGGAACTGACTGCTTGAATGCTAGCCTTATTGGAGGATGTCAATCTACTATTTTTGACGATTCCCGTTAGACTATTTTCAATAGCAAAAAGATCTGGTCTTAATCTTTCATAATTTTCTGTTGTAGAAACAGTGTTTAAAACCACGATTTCCTTGTCACCCTCATACAGAGTATCCGTATAAGTAACTGCAGTACCTGCAGCCGCACTTACTGAGGCAGTTTTTAGATTCCCAGAGACATGAAATTGCCAAGCATTTGCACCATTAATTTTTAATGCAGCAATCTCAGAGGCTATCGGATTGTCAATCTTACTTATCTGACTTTTGAGTAAATTTTCAGCCATCTTTTCACCTGTAAGCAACTCCGACTGAGGGGCCGTTGAGAGATATAGGATTGCTCCAAGCTTTTTATTCCCAGCGATCAATACCATTCTTCGTTTTTGTAATGCCTCTGGAATATCTTTTTGAACCCAGTCATCCGACAACTCGAGTCTGGCCTCAGTGGTTAACGGTCTATTATTTATTTCTTGGGAAAGAATAGGCGCACCATTAGAGCCGGATGGCGGGGTAAATTTCTCGCCCAAAGGAATAGGCTCCAACATAGCTCGAATCGGCATATTTGGGTCGGGGCATCTTGAAGAGGTGCCAGATAAAGATTTCACCCTGGCATAGCCCCCGTTTGATAACCTTACTATCCCACCGACGGCAACCTGCTGACCAACGCAATTGCTACCCTCACTCCCGGTTATAGCGTCTGAAATAGCAGATGTAACCGATCCTGGGATGAAAAAGAAGAACCAAGCATTAGCATTGAATGAGATGCCCAACCCGCAGATAAACAATAATGCCGATAGACGCTTCATACTCTTCCCAACTTATAGATATTAGAACCATTCTACGTCACGAAAACTCATGTTTTCAGATGCAAGGCTCTTTTTATGGTTTTTTTTGGGGGTCGCTACAGACAGCAACTCTAGGTTGAAGCAAAAACTGCTCTCAGGCGGTTTTTGGTAACGATTTTGGTAACGATGGTGTTGTATCTCTACAAACGCTTATCCCGCCTATTGACTTGGCGGAGAGGGAGCCCGCCCTCTCCTGGAGTCAAATTACTTTCAATGCTGATTTAGTCCACTTTATTTGCTATTAGGAAATCAGGAATCCGTGATTTCCTGATTTCCCTTCCCGCTGACTCTTACTGATAGTGGCGATTCATCGCAACTTGTTTCTTTTCATATACGTCATGTTTTGTGTTCTT
>Ga0316228_1001926_pt1 | contig 19413 bp, 16 predicted proteins | sample TBH18021metaG_FD_206005 | JGI IMG/M metagenome (GOLD analysis project Ga0316228, IMG submission 206005) | Freshwater microbial communities from Trout Bog Lake, Wisconsin, USA - TBH18021 | ecosystem: Environmental > Aquatic > Freshwater > Lake > Hypolimnion/Profundal zone | place: USA: Wisconsin... | reverse complement strand
AATCATCTCTACAAAGCGTTGTTCTTGCCCAAGCGGTACGGTTTTACCACAACTATCATCCACCAACAGCGCCGCAGCCGCATCATGATAGGCAAAAATTGGCAAACCCGATGCCATCGCTTCGGTGACGACATTACCGAAAGTTTCCACTTGACTAGCGAATATAAAAGCATCGGCACTGGCATAATAACTTGCCAGCGCCTCACCTGTTTTAAAGCCTGCAAAAATAATGCTTGTATCATTGGCATGCCGTTTAACGAGCGCTTCTTTATACGGTCCATCACCGACAATCACTAATTTAACATGACGATGCAGCTGCTGTAATTGTAGCGCTTTGAAGCTTTTAATGACGGTATCCATACCTTTTTCAGGGGAAACACGGCTCACACACATTAACACTGTGGTACCCTCGCCCACGCCCCAACTTTGCCGTAATGCTTGGCTACGTTTGCTCGGTGCATAGCGCGCTGTATCAACGCCACGACCGACTTGGTACAAATGCTTAAAACCAAATTCAGCGAGCTGATGTTGGGTGGTCTGGCTTGGAATACATGTAGCATTGCACTGGTTGTGAAAATGCTTCATATACGCAAGCAAAGGCACTGAGACAACTTTCCAACCAAAGTATCGGCTAAAATCATGAAACGCGGTGTGATAACCTGAAGAGACTTTAATTCTTTGCTGTTTGCCAGCAATCAACGCTGCAAGCCCCAAAGGACCTTCCGTCACGATATGCACGATATCAGGACGAAGCTTGCGCAGCTGCTTCGTTAAAAATCGGTAACAAGGTAGCCCCATGCGCAGATGCGGGTAATAAGGAATGGGCAAACTTGGCACTTGCAAATCAGTGGTAACAGCCGCAGTGTTAAGCCCTGTCGTTAGGGTATGTTGTTCGACTTCATCGCTTTGCTTGGGGCGAATCAACGTGATGCGATGCCCCATCGATTTGAGTTCGCGCATGATTTGATAAACGCTTGAGGCTACCCCATTGATATCGGGCAACCAAGTTTCAGTCACCAAAGCGATATGCAGTGATGGTCTATTGTCATGAAACTGCGTGCCTGCAATTTGAGTTGAGGGACTCTGGTGATTGGCTGACGTCGTCTGAGTGTCAGACGAAGCCTGGTACAAATTAGTGTTTACAGTGTTGTCACTCATAGTATGTTATCAACCATTACAACCGACTGCTTTATTTGACTACAAAAGCCGTTTCGGTAAATTAAATCAATCCTTTGTATGGGTTAAGCTTATAAGTCGCCATTGACAAACTCATGTCAATTTGATAACAGTTTGATGACAATTGCATGGTAACTATTACAACTGTCGCAGCTATTACAAGTATCGCAAATAGGGGTCGATTTTGCTAAAATAGCGGGCATATTGCACTTTATAGATTAATGCCTTATAGATGGTTAAATGACTGATTTGATAACTACATCGAATAATACCGCTATGCCCAATACTTCGATGTTGGATACACCGATTGTGATGCTAATGACACATGCGCCTAGTCATCCGCTCACCAAACGAGCGCTTGAATGCGCCCAATCGCTATGTGCAAACGATAGTAAAACAACCGTTCAGCAAAATCCGTTGACTAGTACCAATTTTAAAATTTTCTTATATAGTGATGCGGTGATGTTGGCAAACCGATTAATTTGGCTGCCAGATGATATCGAAAATCTGGCAAAAAATTGGCAACGCTTTGCTATGAGTCATGATTTAACCATTCAAGTGTGTGTGAGTGCCGCTTTGGCTCGCGGGGTGACAGATGCTGACAATGCGACTAGACATCAGCTACAAGGTGAAAATTTGGCAGATGGCTTTGAATTAGTCGGTTTGGGTGAATTAGCCATGCATCTGCACAGGGCAAAAACGGTTTATCAGTTTTAATTGGGATGGGTTTAGCGGTAGCGATTTACTATGAAAATTATCATTAATATTCACGCTGACACGTTTTTGCTTTGTCATGAAGCCTTATCAATGGCGTTTGCGCTGGCGGCGTTTGACCACCAAATTCAGCTGACTATCGGTGATGGCATGCTAAACTTACTACTTGATGCGCCCACAGGCAAGCTTGCCCATATGCTGGCATCCCTTGATATGTATGATATGGGGCCCGCTTGGCTGGCGCTAGCGGATTTTGATAGATTCAAAGCGTGGCAAGCGAACCTATCAGCAGACTTTGATTGGTGCGCTCAAGTCGCGCTACAGCCAACCACACCGCCTAATTTTGATACCACTTTTGACTTATAAATACTATGACCCAACTTCCCGAACTTGACCAAGACGGTCATTTGATAGCTCATCAAACCTGGACACCAGCTATCGCACAACAATTGGCGAACACGCTAGATGTCACGTTAACCCATGAGCACTATCAAATCATAGACGCGGTGCGTCAATATTATGACTTGTATAGCCATCCACCGACGACCCGTCCTTTAATCAAGTTTTTATCCAAGCAATTGCCCTCATTGGCGATTGATAACACCAAACTGCAAGCAATGTTTAATACGGGTCTTGTCGCGCGTCATGTCAACCGCATTGCCGGGTTGCCCAAACCTGCAAATTGCTTATAAATTTTGAGATTATTTTGGGTCATAAGGGACGAGATTATCATAACCGATACTGTGACCGTTATCACCGTCAAACCCCTGCTGGCGCCAAACTTCAAATAATGTAATTGCCACACTATTAGATAAATTCAAACTGCGAGAGGTCGGCAACATAGGCAAACGCAACCAGTTGTCTTGCCCAATTGCCGCGCGAATTGACTCGGGTAATCCGGCTGTCTCTGACCCAAATACCAAGGCGATATTTGCCACTTGCGCAAAATCTTCATCATATAAAGGTTTGCTAAGCTTGGTGGTCAAGGCAACGATTCTTTGTACCCCACTTTGACTTAGGCTGTCCTGTGCATCCTGCCAATTGGCATGTACTTTGACATTTGCCCATTCATGATAATCGAGTCCTGCTCGGCGTAATTTTTTATCTTCTAACTCAAACCCTAGTGGCTCAACCAAATGTAGCGTTGCGCCCGTATTGGCGCATAACCGAATAATATTGCCTGTGTTGCTTGGCATTTTGGGTTCAACTAATACCACATGAATCATATCGACATCCTTAACCAGATTAAATAAAACAGATTGAAATAAAAAAGCGCTAAATGCGAAGATTAATTTACAAAAAACCTATACTTATTGCGTAAATTTAAGTTTTTTTTACAACTTGATAGTTTTAGTTACATTAACGCTATAGCGACGTTAGACTAACCTGCATTACCATGACTCTACCAAGCATGTTTTACTTTATTTTAACTTCTATGAATCATTTTAACTTCTATGAATCAATAAAGTCGCATGATTTAACCTGGTAGCTAAAAACTGTTAAAAAATAATGGATATATCTGAGGAAATTTAAAATGAAAAAATTAATCGCTGCATCAATCGCTGTTATGTTTGCTGTTACAGGTTGTAATACAGTCAAAGGTTTTGGTAAAGACGTATCAAAAACAGGTGACGCAGTAACCAATACCGCACAAAAAACTGAAAGCAAAATCTAATCGTAGATTTTCTGTTTAAGTAAAAAAACCCATCTCGCTGATGGGTTTTTTATTGCCTATTTTATTGGCTATCGGTTATACCCCTGATAGGTTATGAAATTAGCTGTTTTTTGGCAAATTTTCAGGTAAATAACAACGTAGATAAGCAATCACCGCTGTAATCGCTTCTTGACGATAGGTATCGGTAATTTCTTTTTCTGATCGATAAGCTAAAATAAAAATACCATTGATGATACCGTATGCGACTAACAGTTGCTGATGAATGGTTTCTAAAGCCGGCATTTTATAATGCTCAGACAACTTATCATACACCATTTGGGCGAGGCTTTTTTCGATTTCACTGCCAAACGCATTGCCCTCAAAATCTGGGGTATTGGTCTCATAAATCAAACGGGCAACCGTTAAATCAGATTGAATAATATCAACGCCTGTCTCAATGACTGTGGTGATATAAGCCTGCCAGCGACTAAATTGTTTGGCATCGACTTTTTCAAGCTTGTTAAAAATTTCTATCGCATTTAAAAAACGTAATGCTAAAAAAATCGCTTCAACGTTTGGGAAGAAGTGATATGCTGAGGCTCTGGGAATGTCCGCTCGTTCACACACATCAGCCAAACTAATCTCACTGACAGGTCGGGTCGCACTCAACTCTTTGGCAGCGGCTAATAATTTTTGGCGACGCAAACGACCTTGCTGGCTAGTGAACTTGAATTTGTTAGGGACTAGGCGGCGAGCGAGCTCAGAGTCCACCAACACATCCTCAATTTTTTCATCATAAGCGCTTGACATATTTCCTCTCTATCGACTGATTATGAATAAAGTTTAATTTGTGCCCGTACCAATCCATGATCGGTTGGGCGTTGTTCTACAATAAATTTGAGATGATCGTTAAAATAATCAACTTGTAATACTTCACCGATGTTAAATTTACTATCAGCTAAAAATTGTTCAGACACCAAAATTTGGTCAAGCACTTCTGGCATACCTTGGTGGATATGGGTGTACGCCACATCTTTAAGCCAGTGCATACGGCTTTGTACCGTAGAGGCATCGTACAGCACGATATCCCGCATCGACTTATCATAAAATACTTCGCCCGATTCGCTTAAAAGCTGACAAGTGACACTTTGCATCACATCATTCATATCCCCTAACAAAATCAGCGGATGGTTGTTGTGTGACAGTTTTTCGATGACCACTTGGCGGATGCCTGCCGCTTCCGCTGCCCGCATACAAAGACTGCGCAGCTTGGCGCGGACTCGAATTAGCGGATCATTGCGATCTTCTAACGGCTCGCCTTGCGCGTTTTCTAAAAACTCAGGGCGTTTACTTTTTAGATGCGCCACAATCACGGTGACCACCGTGCCATTTGGCAATCTGATGTCGGCAATCAGCGGGGGACGGTTAAATTGTTGATAAAGCCCAACATCAGGAACGTCTAACAACGCAATCGCAGGCATCTGCGTGAGCAATTGGGTGTTAATAATCTCAAAACGCGATACCAAACCTACACTCGGGGTACCAATCGCGCCTCGTCCTTGGGTTAATGGACTGTCTGGCTGATTACTGGCTAACGGCACAGTGACATGATAGTCATTGAGACCGGCTGCATGAAATAAGTCAATGAGTGCTTGCTCATCCCAAATTTCTTGGCAACCAATGATATCAGCTTGCAATTGACGAAAAATGGGGGCAAGTGCATTAATCTTTTGTTGATATTGCTGCGGCGTATACGCGTCTTGGTTTCGATAAAAAACCCGATTGGGCAGTGCAAAGTTGAGTAAATTTGCCGTAGCGATAACAAATTGATTGTCCACTGTCATATCCTTAATGTCTAGTTACCAGTTATCCCTGCTTGCTTATACCAACATTGTCCAAAAAAATTTCCTGACTTTCATCTTCGTAACTTTTATCATAATAACTTATATCATAGTAACTTTCATCACTGTCAACAGTGTGTCGAATTCTGGAGCATTATACATTTTTTTATTCAATTTCTACACAAAAAATCACTTTTTTTAGCCGAAATTTGCTGATACTTTTAAGCAGGGTTTGATAATTAGGTGTATAAATTGCTTTTTTTTAATTAATGTACTTAATTGATAACGAAAATTACTCTCGTGTCGAGTCTTTAAAAAAATTTTTCATATAGTTAACTCATTGCTTTTACATTATTTTTAGTTTTTTAGAGCTATGTTAATGATTTTCTTGCTTTAATTTTGTTCGTTTAATAGTTGATTGATATAAAACTGCCAACGCTCCACGATGGCTTGGCGCTCAGACAATGCCATCTTAGGCTCAAAGATACGGTCTAGCTGCCAACTTTCACCAATGCTAGTGTCATCATATAGCCCCACCGCTTGCCCTGCCAATAATGCCACCCCTTTTGCGGTACTCTCTGTGGTCGTCGGTCGCAGCACAGGGACATTGAGTATATCGGCTTGAAATTGCATTAAAATATTGTTATTGGCAGCACCCCCATCCACGCGCAGTTCGTGCAGCGGCACAGGGCTATCTTTTTGCATGGCGATTAACACATCATAGGCTTGCAGCGCAATCGCTTCTAAGGCGGCTCTAGCGATATGCGCTTTGGTAGTGCCGCGTGTCAGCCCGATAAGCCTTGCGGTGGCATCTGCTCGCCAGTAAGGAGCGCCAAGCCCCGTAAAGGCAGGAATCAGGGTCACTCCTTGGCTATCCGGTACTTGCGCCGCTAAGGTTTCAATGTCCTCACTGCGCGCTATCATACCCAAGTTGTCGCGTAGCCACTGTACGATGGCACCTGCCATAAATACACTGCCTTCAAGCGCATATTGTGTTTGTGTGACGCTTATTTTTTTATTTCGTTGTAAATTTTGTAAAGGTTTTAACAAGTTGGGCAATTTACCTGAAGGCTCATGCCGGTTAGGTTGACGAGTGTGATTCGCCTCTGTGGTTTGCCAAGCGACGGTGGTGAGTAATTGCTGATGACTGACACAGGGCTTATCGCCAGTATTCATTAATAAAAAACAGCCCGTGCCATAGGTGGATTTTGCCATGCCTGCTCGGTTACAGCCCTGCCCATACAAGGCGGCTTGCTGATCGCCTAGCACTGCCGTGACTGGGATTTGTTTGCCAAACATCCCTTGTTTGGTGACCCCAAAATCGCCATCCGATGGCTTAATGGTAGGTAACATGGTTTTGGGAATATCAAATAAATCCAATAACTCCTCAGACCAGTCGCCTGTTTGCAAAGACATCAGCATGGTGCGTGACGCATTAGTGATATCAATGCTATGCTCGCCTGTCATGTTAAACAGTAGCCAACTATCCACGGTACCAAAAGCCAACTCACCTGCTAGCGCTTGTTGGCGAAGCTTAGGGTTTTGGTTTAACAGCCATACGATTTTGCTAGCACTAAAATACGGATCTATACGTAGTCCGGTAATTTGCTGGATTTTGGCATCAAAGCCTTTATCACGCCAGTCTCTGCACCACTGATGGGTACGTCTATCTTGCCAGACAATAGCGGGTGCAACAGGCTTACCCGTCTTTTTATGCCAAATTATGGTGGTCTCACGTTGGTTGGTGATACCGATGGCTGAAATATCTGTCGCCAATAATCCTGCTTTGGCAATCACTTCTTGGGCGGTACTAATTTGGGTTTGCCAGATGTCATTGGCATTTTGCTCGATAAACCCGGCTTTTGGCGTGATGATACCTAGCGGCTTTTGGGCGATGGCAATGGGTGTTAATTGGTTATCAAAAATGATACTGCGGCTTGAGGTAGTGCCCTGATCCAGCGCTAAAATAAATCCGTTTTCTGTTTTAGCCATGTTGTTGTCTCAAACGATTGTGTTAAGCGTCAATATGTTATCTTAGCCAATACTTACCCATCAACTTTTATATTACTGCGGCTGAAACCTTAAGGCAACGATTCGCGAAAAAATAGCCATTGATTTTATCAACAAAAAACCACATCATACTGATACTTTATTACCACTTACCAAAACCTATCTGTTAACTATAAGTGACCCTAGACTTCAGACCCTAAGCACTGTCACTCTAACTGCCACTGTCATTGTTTATATTTCCCACTACCGCTTTTTAATGCGTTGATGAAACTTGTTTTATGAAAAATACCCTTGCAAAATCTGTTCGTACTACCGCTGTGACTTCAAAATCCGCCGCTATCATTACCGATACCATCAAATCTGACAATTTGCAGCCTGTTGCAATCTCGCATTTGCGCCGTTATACCGACCCAGCGACCTTGCCAAAAGATAGCCACCATACCAAAACCCTTGAGATTGGCTTTGGGCAAGAGCGCGCCTGTAAAGCGATTGCCACTGCGCTTGATATCAATGCCAATGGTTATCATATCTTTGCTGCAGGTGAAAACGGACTGGGCAAACGCACCTTAATCACTCGCCTGCTACAAGCACACGCCAAACAAAAACCCACACCCAATGACTGGGTGTATGTGCATAATTTTGTTGATGCGCGCACCCCGATTGCACTTGACCTTCCTGCTGGCATGGGCAAGCAATTAGCGGAAGATGTCAAAACCTTTTGGCTAACCACCAAACGTCAGCTCAATCAGCGTTTTCGCAGTGAGCACTATCAAAGTAAAGTAGAAGCCATAAAGAATGAAATTAGCCTTCGTGAAGAACAGGTTTATAATGCGCTGCATGAAGAAGGCAAACAATATTCACTTGCATTGGCGCTGCGACCTTCGGACAATAAACCGATTTTTATCAAATCTGATTTTAGTGACAACCGAACCGATGTCAATGACAATGACAGTTACAATGATATTGAGCCAAGCGATGGTTATTTATCAATCAAACCTGCTAATAAATTGGGTCGCCAAAAATCCAGTGGCAAAGCACCAGTTTTACCACTTAAAGCCAATCAAACGTCTAGTACTACAAATAGCACCTCTAATAACACCTCGAGCGCAACCAATCAAGCCAGCTTTGGCTTAACCCCAAAGTCGCCGTATGTTGCCAATTATCAAGATAAGAACCACATGCAAAAACGCTTAAGCCAACTGACCGTTGAGCTTGAGCAAATTGAAGATGAAGCCAATCACACCCTACAAGCGCTACACCATTCATTGACTCGGCGTACCTTAAAACCATTGATGGAGCCGTTATTTGACAAGTATCAAGACTTACCAAAGGTTCGTAAGTATTTGCAAGACGTGCATGACGATATTGTCAATCATGTAGAGCGAATCATCAATGAAGATGATGAAGAGTTTTTGCCCAGCCATTTCTCGCCATTGCCAGCGCGCTATTTTGTCAATGTGATTGCAAGCCATGCGCCCGATCAAGGCGCACCGATTGTGTTTGAAGACTTACCCACCCATTTAAATTTACTCGGTCATGTCGAGCAAATTACCCATTTGGGTACCGTGTCAACGGATGTCAGTCTGATTCGCGCCGGTTCACTGCATCGTGCGAATGGCGGTTATTTGGTGCTTGAAGCAACTAATTTGCTTGAATATCCGTATGCGTGGCAAGGTCTCAAACGCGCGCTGCAAAGCCGCCAAATCAAGATGTCGAGCCTTGAGCAAATGCTGACACTAACAGGCAGTATCAGCCTTGAGCCACAACCGATTAAGCTCGATGTCAAAGTTATTTTACTTGGTGAGCCAGACTTGTATTATGACCTGCTAGATTTTGAGCCTGAATTCAATGCCGTATTCAAAATCCGTGCGGATTTTCATGATCGCGTGGTACGCAGTCACGCCAATGAACAAGCGATGACCGCCAAAATTGCCGATATGATAAGCAAATACCAATTGCTAACGTTTGATAACACCGCGTTGGCGTGTCTGTTAGATTATCTTAGTGAGCAAGCGGAAGACCAGCATGAGTTAAGCCTACATGGCGACAGATTGGCGCAGCTCTTACTCGAAGCCAATCGTCATGCGGTCATCAATCAAACAGAGCTTAGCCCTGCAAACACAGTGACCGCTAGCCATGTCCGCCAAGCCATTGAGGATATTCGCCACCGCTCGGGTTATTTACGGCAATTGTTCTGGCAAGAACTAGAAAAAGGGCAACAGCTGATTAGCACCCAAGGCAAAGCGATTGGTCAAATCAATGCGCTGACGGTCATCAGCTACGCAGATAGTGAATTTGGTATGCCTGCCCGATTGACAGCGTCAGTGCATCACAGTGCCGCGCATGCCGATATTGTTGATATCGAGCGCGATGTAGATTTAGGCGGCTCTATCCATGCCAAAGGTGTGCTGATTATGAGCAGTTACCTAAAAGCGCTGTTTGCAGAAGACCACACGCTTAACTTTACCGCATCGCTGGCTTTTGAACAAAGTTATGGCGGTATCGATGGCGATAGCGCGACAGTAGCCGAAACCTGCGCGCTGCTGTCTGCCTTATCGCAAACCCCGATTAATCAAAGCTTAGCGGTTACAGGATCGATGAACCAATTTGGTCAAGTCCAAGCGGTCGGTGGTGTCAATGCCAAAATCGCCGGGTTTTATGATGCGTGTGTCGAGCAAGGCTTGACGGGCAAGCAAGGGGTGATTGTGCCCAAAGCCAATTTGGCGCAATTGATGCTGCGTCAAGATATCATCGATAGCGTGACGGCAGGTAAATTTACCATCTATGCCGTAGAGCATGTCAATGAAGCCATGTATCTATTGACGGGTCTAGCGCCTGATGAGATGACCAAAAAAGGCAAGTATCGTAAAAATACCGTTTATGGTCGTATTTATGAACGCTTAGAAACTTGGGAAGAAAAAGACGCAGATGACAAAGAATAACGCCTCATTGGGTCATTGTTTATCGCTGATAGCTAGCTTGCTCTATATCAAGCAATGTTTGCTTAATCTCAATCCCACCGGTATAACCGCCCAATTTGCCATCGCTGGCAATCACGCGATGGCAAGGAATGATGAGACTTAGTGGGTTGCGGCCATTGGCCTGCGCGACTGCGCGAAAGCCTTTGGGACTATCCACTTGTAGCGCAAGCTGTGCATAGCTGATTGTTTGACCGTAAGGGATTTGTCGTAATGCTTGCCATACTTTTTGCTGAAAGGGTGTGCCTGTGCAAATGGCGATGGGCATATCAAAGACTTGTCGCTGTCCATTAATATATTCGTCAAGTTGACTGATGGTATTTCGTAAGACTTTGGCATCGTCATCTACTGAGTCAGCCAAATCTTTGCTTTGTATATAGTGCGCTTGTGCAGTTAATTGTTGTAGGATTTTTTGGGTTTGCCAATCAAGCGCGATAAGACAACCCTTATGTGCGACAAGGGTAATTGTTGGTAATTTGATTGATAGTTGGTAGTTTGTGGTAAGCATTTTATAAGACAAATTTATCTAGAAGTGATTTAAGAATTTTCTGCATTTTATAACTTTCTTCAATCAAAAATTCATTTGCACCCCGCCATTCAGACTTGTCTGAATATCCAACTGCTTCGTTTGTGATAATTATAAAACTATATACAGTTTCAGGACAACGCTCCCAATTAACAGGATATTGAAATTTTGATTCGATTTCTTCTTTATGCTGATATAAATAGTCGAATATTTTTAAAGTGTCTTCTTTATTATTACCTTTTATTTCAACTCTAATTTTTACAGATTCCTTTGTAATTACAATACTTATTCCGACACCATTTCCTAATTTAGTACCTAACCAATTATCTTTACTTGGTGTCCTATTAGCATATAAATTTTCAGCATTTGATAAAGTCGCATTGATAAATTGCGACCAAAAACTTATTAGTACGCTTTGTTTATTATTTTTGATTTGAATGTCTTCTTGTTTTTTCTCCGCAATATCTATCATAAAGCTTTCAACTTCGGGTACAGGAATAATTTGCTGAGTATCAAAGAAAAAGTCATTATTAAATTTAAAAAGTTGGCATTTTATACAACGGATATTAATACCAAAATTCATCAGCCATAATACAGCTGATGTTACTTCTTGACGGAATTCAGCAGCGACTAAAATGATTCGTTGCGAAGTTTCATTGGGATTTAATCCAATATCATCTTCTGTGCTATCGCTAAGAAATTCATTTATTTTTTGTTTAGCGCTTGCAATATAATCATCAGAGTTTTGGCTATCATATTTTCTAAGATAGTCAGCAAAAATATTTATGATTTTCTCATCTGTAAGTCGAGAGCAATAAGATGCATATTTCACAGACTGCCATACAACATCTCTACCAGAACTATCCGTTTTATTTTCAATAATGACTAAATTACCACTTTTATCTAACGCCAATAAATCTAATCTTTCAGACGTATTGTCAAACCCGTTAAATTCTTTTTGAATAATTAATAATGGCTCGCCAAGACATTCTGGATTGCTCACAATCCATTCTTGCAAATCTTGGCGCTCTCTAAAACCCACTTCACTAAATTGAATTTTATCAATATTAGTCATCTGCTTATTAGCAATATTTAAGTGATACATGAGTTACTCATCTTTTTCAAACAGGGCTTTGACAAAATCATCGGCTTGAAATGGGCGCAAATCATCAATTTTTTCACCCACGCCAATAAAACGAATCGGCACATTGGTGTTTTCAGCGATATTAAATATTACGCCGCCTTTTGCCGTACCATCCAATTTGGTGACGGTCACGCCTGTCAGTGGCACTGCTTCATTGAATATTTCTACTTGATTTAGGGCATTTTGTCCTGTACCGGCGTCGAGCACAATCATGGATTCATGCGGCGCTGTCGGATCGGCTTTTTGCATTACGCGAATCACTTTTTTCAGCTCTTCCATCAAATTGGTTTTATTTTGTAGACGCCCTGCGGTATCGGCAATCAGCACGTCAATGCCACGGGCTTTGGCAGATTGAATGGCGTCAAAAATCACCGAAGCACTGTCTGAGCCATGACCTTGGGCGACAACCGGGATATTATTGCGCTCCCCCCAAACTTGCAATTGCTCGGTGGCTGCCGCACGGAACGTGTCACCCGCTGCTAACATCACTGATTTGCCTTCACCTTGCAGACGTTTGGCAAGTTTACCGATGGTGGTGGTTTTACCCACGCCATTGACCCCCACGACCAAGATAACAAACGGTTTTGTGCTAGCATCCACCACTAGCGGTGCAACTTTGGGTGTCAAGATATCGGTTAGTTCTTTTTGTAGCGCTTTATACAGTGAATGCGAATAAATCAAATCACCGCGTGCCGTGGCTTCGGTCAAGTTTTTGATAATGCGATTGGTGGCATTCACACCGATGTCGGCGACCAACAGTTGGTCTTCAACTTCTTCTAGTAGTTCATCATCAATTTCTTTACCACCAATCAAAATATTGGTTAAGCCTTCGGTCAAGTTTTTACGACTTTTTGACAAGCCTTGCTTCATGCGGCTAAACCAGCCCCCTTTTTGTTCAGGCTCTGCACTTGGCTCAGCCGTATTGGCAGATGGCTGTTGTGTGGGTGCAGGCTGCCCTTGCAGCGTTGACGTTTGGGCGGCTTCAGCGATACGCGGCGTTTCAATAATTGGCACATCTTGCACAGGCAGATTGGGCATCGTAGCATCATCAAAATTAGTCGGTTGGTTATTAAAATTAATTACCACCTTATTAGAAGCATTGTTATTAAATTGGTTGCTACTCATATCATCGCCTATGGTTAAATTTGTCATTAAAATATTGAGATATATAAAATTATAACAGTGTTTGTTCGCAGTTTGAAATAAACATACTATCAATCCCTTAAACCCATAGGATGTGTGGTATGGGAAAAAACTGTCCATCTACAGCTTGCTGCGCTAAAAACTTGCAGCTCGTATCTAGTCGTATTTAATTGTGCATTGGGCTTTCAAATAGCAATCAATGCTAACATCCGTTATCATGGTTTATCTTTTATAATGCCTGCAAACCTCATTGCACCACAATCAGAAAAACCAGATTAAAGATTAAAAGTTAAAGAGAAACTATGTTAAACCGAAACCCTGTGTCAAAGCCTACATTTTTTAACCTTACCATCCTTGCTGCCGCCTTGACCTATACGCTCAGTGTATCAGGTTGCAGCACTGCGCAGACCCTCGCAACCAAAACCACCCCCACTGTAGCGAATACGCCTAATAACGCGCATCCAACTGCTAACGCGGTAACCGATAAAACCCAGCAAACGCCAAGCCCCACAGATTTTGACAGCGATAAGGCAGCAACGCGCCATGAATATACGCTGGCTAATGGCTTAAAGGTGATTATCAAAGAAGATCACCGCTCCCCTGTGGTGATAAGCCAAGTATGGTATCGCGTGGGTGCTGCGGATGAACCCACTCATTTAGGCGGTATGTCGCATTTGCTTGAGCATATGATGTTTAAGGGGACAAAAAACGTGTCCTCAGCAGATTTTGAACGCCTTATTGCCAAATTTGGCGGGAGCAATAATGCTTTTACCAGCTATGACTACACCGCATATTATGAAATTTTCCCTGCCAATCGGTTAGCGCTCGCCCTAGAGCTTGAAGCCGATCGGATGACCCATTTACAGCTAAAGGACAGCGACTTTACCGCTGAGCGCCAAGTGGTGATGGAAGAGCGCCGCCAGCGTACCGATGACAACCCAAACGCCCGCGCCTATGAGCAGTTTAGCAAAATGGCTTATCCCAATAGTCCCAAAGGGGAATCGGTCATCGGTCCCATGGCAGAAATCGAATCCATTGGGTTAAACGACCTAACCGATTGGTATAAAACATGGTATGCACCCAACAATGCGACCTTAGTAATCGTGGGCGATGTTAATCCGACAGACACCATCAATGAAGTCAAAAAATACTTTGCCGATAAAAAACCGCAAACCCTGCCAACGCGCCCCAGTGTGATACAGCCAGGCTTTCGTGGTTATCAAGAAAAAACCACCCAATTGCCGGTGCAAGTGCCTATGGTCATGATGGCGTTTAACGTGCCTACGCTTACCACAGCAAAAGACCCCAAAACTGCCTATAGTCTATCGCTGCTAGCCGATGTACTCGATGGCGGTCTATCTGCGCGCCTAGAAAAACGCCTAGTGCGGGAAAAACAGCTACTAGCCTCAGTCGGCAGTGGTTACAGTGCCTTTAGTCAGGGAGATGGGCTATTTTTAATCCAAGCCACCCCACGAGATGGCGTTACGCTTGCCGAAGCCAAACAAGCAATCATTGCTGAGATTAACGCGCTCAAAACCCAACCGATTGCACAAAGTGAACTGACCCGTGCCAAAACCAACACCATGACCAGCTTGATATATAGCCAAGATAGTATCAGCGGACAAGCGCAGATGATTGGCAGTCTAAACAGCATTGGGCTTGATGACCGGATGGTGTTTAACCTACCCAAAACCTTAGATAGCATCACAGAAAGTGACTTACACGCTGCCGCTAGCAAGTATTTGGTTAACGACAATTTAACCGTGCTCAATGTGGTGAAAGCAAACAAACCCACCCAATAGCTGTAAACTCGGCAACTAAACTTGCCCACATTGCTGTCAGACCATCCTTAGAATTTTGAGAAAAAAAATGAAACCACGCTTAGCTAAAATCTTATTACTAATGACCACCATTGCCACGCAAGCGGGCTATGCCGAACCTGCCACCCATAGCGATGCTCACAGTAGTGGCAATGTTGACCCCACTGCACCCATTGCCGCTTTAGACAAATTAACCAGTCTAAAAACCACACCACCGTTAAACGTGACCCTACCGCATATCATCCACTTTACGACGGATTCGGGTACCCCAGTCGCTTTGGTACAAACCCATCATTTACCGATTGTGGATGTCAGTGTGTATTTTAATGCAGGCTCGGCTCGTGATGAAGCCATTAAAAAAGGCGGTTTTGGGATTGCTAGTCTGACCGCAAGTATGCTGGATCAGGGCACACGCCATAAAAACGAAGATGAGATTGCTGAGGCCAGTGAGCAGCTTGGGATTGATTTATCTGCCCGTGCTTATAAAGACATGTTTATTGTGAGTTTGCGCAGTCTATCCGATGAGGCGCATTTATCCCCTGCGCTTGGTTTAATGAGCGATATGATGACCCAGCCTACGTTTCCAAACAAAAATTTTGAACGCACCAAAGCCCAGTATTTAATCAGCCTGCAACAAGCCAAAGAAGACCCAGATAGCATCGCAAGCAACGCCTTTGCTGCGGCGCTTTATGGGAATCATCCCTACGCCCACCCCACCCAAGGCACGCAAGACAGCATTGCCAAAATCAATGCCACCGATCTTAAAGCTTTTAGCCAGCAGTTTTTGGTGGCGAAGAATGCGAATATTGCCATTACAGGCGATATTAGTCTTGAGCGCGCGCGGGCGCTTGCCAATCAGCTAACCGCTCAAATGCCCGTTGGCACAGCTGCCCCAAAGCTTGCCGATGCCCAGCCTTTGAACGCCGCTAAAACGATTCATATCCCATTTGACAGCACCCAAACCACCGTCTTGATGGGGCAATTGGGTCAAAAGCGCGTGGTGGATAGCTTAGGCTTACAGCATCAAACCAACTTTGCCATTGCCGATGAAATCGTCGGGGGCGGCAATTTTCAAGCCAGATTGATGGAAGATATCCGTAAAAAACGCGGGCTCACCTATGGTATCTATAGCAGCACCACACCGATGCTTGCCCAAGGTAGCTATACCATTAGCTTTTCTACCCGTAACCAAAAGTCGCAAGAAGCAATTGAGGCGACCAAGCAAGTCATCAAAAATACGCTAGAAAAAGGGGTAACGCCAAACGAATTGGCTTTAACCAAAGACAGTCTAATCAACAGTTTCCCCACTAGCTTTGCTAGCAATGCCGCCATGAATGCCACAGTTGGTATGATGGGGTTTTATCAGCTGCCAGATAATTACTTGACCGAGTACGTGACGCGCGTGCAGCGCGCCGACCTTAACGCTGTTAATCAAAGCTATAAAGACCTCATTGACCCTAACAAGTTTTTGATTGTGACGGTTGGTAACGCCACGCCAAAAACAACCGCAACAAAAACCGCTAAATAGCCAGTGTCAACAGCTTAACACTTGCGCTAGGTTAAAAACGACAGGGTGATGAGCTTGAACTATGGCTTGCGCCCCATTTTCGAAAGCCTTGCGTATCAAGGTGCACCGAGCCTGTCGGATACAAGCCAAGTCCAAAACTATAGGCTTGCCCGTTGGACTGCCAAAACTGGCAAAGCCCATCAAAGGTGCTTTCTATCGCCCATTTGTTGGCTTCGTTTTCAGGTACCCAAATATCAATTGCGCCATTGGTCATGTGCTTACTCTCCCCCGCACCGCCGGCACAATCATTCAATGCAGGGTTTCGATAAACGGAGCGTATCACTGTCGAATACGGCAAATAACCTTGTTTTTGCAGCTGCTGCAGCATTTGCAGGGTGGGCACAATATTTTGCCATAGTGACGCAGGCGGCACTTCATACGGCTCAAAACCGCAGCGCCGTGCATCTCTGGCACTCGTGATTAACTGATCCATCGGCGGAATGGTGCCTAATTGGCTTTGCAAGTAATTTTGATAAGCCAACACTTCTGATTGCTGGTAACTGTGGCTAGCTAACCAATCCTTAAAATCTGCATCATTGGTATAAACAACGTTACTATTGTATCGTGTGGTATTTTTGAGTGCGCCATAATCTGTGGTAGGTCGGGTTGTGTTTTGACGGTTGAGAATAAGACCGCGCATATTGTCAGTCTGCGTGACAGTGGTATTTTTAGGGTTTGGCTGGGTTTGACGAACGATGGTCGTAGTAGGTTTTCGGTTATCCACAGGTGTGACGGGATGATTACAGGCGATAAGCAATGTCATTATCATCCCTGAGCCAACAATGCCTGTTAAAATCTTGGTTTTGGTATGCTGAGTCTTGGTAGTGTTGATATTCTTGGTATTGGCACTCTTGGTATTGCCATATTGCGCTGATTGCGCGTTGTCTTCGATAATGCTTTGTTTATTTTTGGTCTTGTTTTGATGTGTCATGGACTGCCTATTCACGTTTCGTCAAAATGGAAAAACACCACGGACTTATGAGCAACTGTCAAAAAAGTAGGCTTGATATGTTTAGCTAATCATGCCTACTTGATAATTGTTTTTACTTAACTTAATTTTCACTTAATAGTTATGTTCATTTCATAATTAAGCTTAATTAATAGCTCACTTAATATGGTGACTTATTTCTATGAAACAAGTGTTATAAACTATTACATTATTAAGACTACCAAAATCACATTAAGCCATATAAACTATTGAGCCTATTTTTGTGTCTTTTTACAGACTTATTGTCACCGGGTTAATCTGATGTTTGGTGTGTATGGTAGATAAGATTGGACAGTACCGTTTTTCTAGGCAAGCTCATCACTTTGGTAATGACAGTCTACCCTCCTTTTGGCAGCGCGTGCATTTAGACCCTTGGTTATTGATGCTATTGTTTGTCACCGCTTTGTTTGGTTTAGCCATTTTATATAGTGCCTCTACTCAAGACATGGGAATGGTCATCCGTCAAACCATTAGTTTTACCATCGCGTTTGTGGTAATGATTGTCATGGCGCAAATCCCGCCCAGTCTTTACCGTGATTTTACCCCGTTTTTTTATGTGGGTGGCGTGGCGTTACTGATACTGGTCAAAATTATTGGTGAGGTGCGACTGGGTGCGCAGCGCTGGATTGATATTCCTGGGTTTGGTAGTGTGCAGCCGTCAGAGTTTATGAAGCTGGGCATGCCGATGCTCACTGCTTGGTTTTTATCCAAACGCGACTTGCCGCCAAGTTTATCGACAGTGCTTATAACGCTAGTGGCGATTGGTATTCCAGTGCTGCTAATTGCTGAACAGCCCGACTTGGGTACCTCTTTATTAGTGGCGTCTAGTGGCTTATTTGTGCTGTTTTTATCAGGTTTACCTTGGTGGATGATTGGCTCTGCGGTGGCGCTGTTTATTCCTTTTGTTTTTGTGGCTTGGGAATACCTGCTACACGACTACCAGCGCAAACGCGTCCTAACTTTGCTAGACCCTGAAAGCGATGCCTTGGGGGCTGGATGGAATATCATGCAGTCAAAAACTGCAATTGGCTCAGGGGGACTCACAGGTAAAGGCTACTTGCAAGGCACACAATCTCATCTACACTTTTTACCAGAAGGTCACACCGATTTTATCATTGCAGCTTTTTCTGAAGAGTTTGGCTTAATCGGTGTCAGTTTACTGATGTTCCTGTATTTTTGTATTTTATGCCGCGCCTTATTTATTGCTTACTCCAATACTGCTGTCTATAGCAAATTACTCTCTGGCGCGATTGCTATGTCATTTTTTGTCTATGTGTTTGTAAATGCCGGCATGGTGGCAGGCATTTTGCCAGTTGTCGGCGTTCCTTTGCCATTTATCAGCTATGGCGGTACAGCTTTAATTACTTTGATGGCAGGATTTGGTTTAGTGATGTCAATTGCCTCACATAATGTTAAATAACTCTTAGACTATTTTCGAAACTATTTTGTTTGTAAATAAGCTATTTATAAACAATTATTTATGTAACTAGGTATTTTTAAATGTAAAAAACGTAAAAGAGTTAGCATAAAAGATATCCTTTTTATGAGTAGTTTTAAACAATTATGATGGTAAAACTTAATAATTTTTACCGTTTATCTATTTTTTTATACCGTTTATCTAAATAAATCGTGATTTTAATCACGTAATTGCTTATTGTGGGTCATCAAGATTGAACAATTACATACCGAAACAAAGTAAAATTTGTAAACTAATTGTTAAATCTCATAAATTTTCTTGGTGCCCTATAAGCGATTTGTATGCATGACATATCAAGGCTTATTGGCTCCCAAATATAAGGCGCTCATTGTAAAGAGCGATTGTTCAGAGGTCATTATGTCAAAGCGTCAATCG
>Ga0316228_1001921_pt1 | contig 19477 bp, 11 predicted proteins | sample TBH18021metaG_FD_206005 | JGI IMG/M metagenome (GOLD analysis project Ga0316228, IMG submission 206005) | Freshwater microbial communities from Trout Bog Lake, Wisconsin, USA - TBH18021 | ecosystem: Environmental > Aquatic > Freshwater > Lake > Hypolimnion/Profundal zone | place: USA: Wisconsin... | reverse complement strand
GTGACCGCGTAGCCCTTCTGGAGCAGGAACTGCGCCAGATACGCCCCGTCCTGGCCCGTCACACCCGTGATCAGCGCGCGCTTGCCCGTCATGAAACCGTCCCGTTCTAAATTTGCCCGGCTGCTACGACCCTACCGGCATCCCAGTCAAGGTAATTGCCCGCTGTGGAAACCTCATTGCGTTGTTGCACGTCCACCGCCATCGGTGCTCCACGTGCGATGTGCCGATGGCGGCCGGCTGCGCCTGCTGCAACTTTGAGGTGAGCGCGTGAACGAAACTGGAGATAATTTGCGGGTCCTACTTGCTCCATCCTGCGCTGATTGCGCGGTACGAGCGTCTCGACTACTGCACACCGCGCGGCAAAGAGCCGCTTAGGTCTGCGATCACCTTCTCCATCCCGCTCGAACGGGTTGGCAGGTCATGGACGCTATCCTCTCCGACAGAAATCAATTTTATTCGGAACTGATGCAATCAACCATAGCCAAGACACCGTCCCGCATTGCCGTATCTGTAAACCGTTTCTCATAATCATGCCGAGCAGCGGAACCCATGCGGCTTCTCAGATCTGAGTCAGTGATCAACTGGCCGAGTGCCGCTTCCAAAGCAGCTGCGTCCCCGACCGGAATTAAAATTCCCGTTTCGCCGTTGGTAACTACCTCCGGAATGCCGCCAACATCGCATCCAACTACGGGTTTTGCAAACATCATGGCTTCTAAAAAGATTAATCCGAACGATTCGTATTTAGAGGGAGCGACAAAAATATCGCAGCAGCCATAGTGTTGTCGGAGTTCATCCTCATCCACCCTGCCGTGAAACACAATTCTATTCATAGCAGTGGGGTCTGAATCAAGAGACAGAAACTCGTCCTTGTAGGTTGTGCCGTCCGGGCGCGGTATTGTGTCGTCGCCCACGATGTTTACGTGCACGTTTGCAAAACGCTTCAGCAATGAGGGGACTACCTTAAGTAATACGTCAATACCTTTGCGGGATTCTAGACGGCCAACGAACAAAATGGTGATGGTTGGCATATCGACGGTCTGCTCCACAACAACTCCGTCGCTCCAGTCCTCCAGGCCAAGTGGAACGTATGCCACTCGATCGTCTAGGAAGCGAACTCCATACGCGGTGTCGATATCCCGCGCGATTGCTCGGCTGATTGAATGCATCGCCGTCGCCCGTGACAGGATAAGGCTCTCCATCGCGATAATTGGATCACCGAAAGTCCTCATCCAGCCCGGGTCGGCCCTGCGTTGCGGCTGGCTATCAAGCCAAAATTTCATCGTGGTTTGAAGAGCGACGATAGTAGGAAAACTGCCTTCCGTCACAAATGCGATTGGTTCGCAGTCCCATAGAGGGCAATACACAGCATCAACGCGGGAGCGCTCATTGATCGCTTCTACTGCGTCGAGCATTGAGCGAGAGTAACTCCAGATATGATTGGGAATTTTTAGATCGTCGATGATATCCGGAATGGAATGAGAATGATCTTTTGGGGAAAGGCGATGTACCCAAACATCAGCTTCGAAATCGACCGAATCTGCGCCCCGAGCCTTCGTGAGGACGTGTACAAGATGGCCGGCTGCGCCGAGTGATCGAGCCAGCTGGTGTACATAGCGCGCTATTCCTCCGTTCTGGCCAGGCGGATAGTCTTGAGTTACAAAGCAAATGACACGTCGCATACGTGAGGGTAGTAACGTGGAGAAGGGAAGGAAAGCTCGTGCATAAGTCGCAATCGTTTCAGATGAAAGATTCTTGCGAGCGGCCTCGGCGCGTACAACACTATCAACTATTGCTGCATCGGCCTCCGTCCGAAATTTTTCTAAATCCGCAGGCGTGTAAAGTCCATGACTTATCGCGGCTGAAATATTTTTTTCCCAAAGAGCAGCGTCGGCCAGGCCGGCAGCCACAGCGTCTCTTATACTGTGATGATACCTGCCATTGCGTATCCCAAAATAAATCCGATTCTTTATTAGCGGATACCAATGTCGAACGACGCGCTTGATATCTCGGCTTTCACTTGGCGCATATTTGTGATGTACAAATGCATTAGGCAACTGGGCGATTGCACCGCCCGCGTCATTCACGCGGCAACAAACGTCCGTCTCATCCAGGAAATATTCATATTCTTCGTCAAAGCCACCAATAGAGAGCAAAACGTCACGGCGGAACGAACAATTTGTACCGAGTAGATGCGGATAAGCGGGCGAAAATGGAAAATTCAGGTGCGATGCTGGTCCTGTCCAGCTTTCGCGAGGACGGGCCAGCCTATCGGTTGTGACATATCGAGCTTGAAAATTGATTCCTGTGTGATCGTAAACTTGTCCTCCGGCTGCCGCTACCTCGGGATTGCTGTATGCACTTGCGAGGTCGGCAAGCCATTCCGGCTCCGGCACGGCGTCATCGTCGATGAATGCAACGATGTCCCCTGACGACAGCGCTATACCAATGTTGCGCGACTTGGACAAATTTTTTTCGACACACAAGGCAATTTTGATATCATCTATCTTGGACAGCCATTCAAATGTACCATCCTGAGTTGGGCCACAAATTATACAGACTTCGAAATGCTCGTAAGTCTGAAATTTAAGACTTCGCAAGGTTCGCTTAAGAAAATCAAACCGCCCATTGGTGTTGATTACAACTGAAATCGATAAAGGGTTCATAAAAGATTTGCCTACTTAGCGGTGATCCGAAACTCGTAGCAGAGCCCGTTAGGCCGTGAATGGTAATCTACTTCGACCTCCCCAAATCCGGCACGTTGAAGTGACGCTGTAATAGTCTCAGTTGTAACCAAATTCAGGTGAAAGTCGCCATCATATTCTTGGGCCCCAAACAAGACTTCTCTGAATGCCTCGAACGACATACCGCCGTCCGACACCGCTTTCAGCATCGCAGCACCGTCAGGTGCTACGATCGTTAACTGGCCGCCAGGAGCAAGCAGGCTTCGCCAATGCGGAAGAAGCACGTCCTCGAGCATTCGCAAACTAAAATGCTCGACAAGGTGGGAGGCGATAATTTCCGTTGCGCTTGTTGGCGCGACCGGGATAGCAGTGGCCTCGGCGATAATATCGACGCCGGGTAGATCACGTCGATCCACATTGATGTATCCGTCGAGAGCGATGTGTCCGCAGCCAACGTTCAACCGCAGGCCAGAGGCTAGTTGGTCCTGCAATTTCTCAGGAACTTTTATTTTTGGCTCGAAGCGATCCGGCTGGTTCTCGCCCCTTCCCGATCTGAGGATAGTAGCCTGCAACTCGTAAAATATTTCGCGACGCACAAACTCTAGTCGGCTCTCGACGTTTCTGAGCTGCTGGTTGTAGTCAGCGCTCAATCTATCCGAAATTAATCTGATTTCTTCTTTCAAGTTCTGAGGCGTCTGCATCAAAGTTCGCTGTGCCTGACTTTCGTCGGGTTCCAACCTCGCTACATCTTGCCGAAAACTGCTCAGCTCTGCCAAGGCATTTAGATTCTGTGTCGAGCGACGTTCCTGTGCGCGAAGTCCCATTATAACGACATGCGCGGCCTCATCTGTATAGGCTCTGGCTTCTGCAAAGACGGTTTGTGCTCGAGCTTCCCAGCTTTCTTTTAGAGAGTTAAGTGCCTCTGAAACGGAAGCCTTTATCAAATTCTCAGTGACTTGCACACGTTGTTCGTGAGTTTCTGCAAATGTTTGCAATTTCTGATCTATCGTAGCTTCTAATCGTTTTATAATTGAAGCTACCTGCGCGTTGACAGCTTCGAGCATAATTTGTTGTATTTCATGCCGCTGCATAGGAGTCTGATGGTCAGATCCAGACTGAGCGCGGTCGTCCGCTTGCTTGTTGGTCATTTCGGACTATAGCCTCCCGAATAAGCGCTCCAGTACGGTCGTGCTGTTACACGCACCAATCAAGTGCATCTCGCCGAAACAAAACCATCTCGCGAAGTTGCACTTCAATTCGATCCGGCACCCAAAGACGTATCTCGACGTCTGTGATGTCATGTGTGACTTCGAAGTCCATCCAAATCAAACCTGGTATACGCGTCATAACTTCCGAAATATCGACTGATTTTTTGCCAAGCTCGAGCGTTCCGCCATCGCACGTCGCATCCAACCTCAGGGGATCGGATCCTATGTTCCCGACGCGCCGTAAGTACAGGCCGGTCGTATAGGGGCCAGGCGAAAGTGCTATGTAGGGGCCATGACAAAGAAAGCCTGCTTTCCCATCAGACGCACGTGATCCGTCAGGCAGATTCACTCCCGTTGTTGAAGGAAGCAAGCTGGCGTTCATTTTTAGATACGAGCGCAATTTTGATTCCTCATTTGATTGAGATACTTATGTTCGGGACAGCTCGGCTTAGACGCGCAGCGGAGGCCGATCCAGGAGCGGGATCGCAAGGGGGTGCGCGTATATGAAATGAGGCAGATAGGCAACATAAGCCCTTTCGTTACGGTTGTGCCGAGCCCGGTGGCGGGGCGGATTCGTTCGCGATCCTGGGGCAGTCTGAGTATGGTCGCGGTGCAGTACAGCACCTCGCGCCCGGTCGCGCAGCTACGTTATCCCATAATTATAATGATATGCTCGTTGTAACAAACGGCTCGATTTGGCGCACGCCAGTCGCGCGCAGCAGGCCGAGACCTGGATAATCGTCTGCTCGAGATCTTACTCACTGGATAGGATGAAGCATCTAGTGCACTGGTAATTACCCACCCTCGTAGGTGCGTGGTTCAGGCGCCGACGGTCGTGAGGATAGTGCTGAAGGGGCTGCGGCCTGCGAGGCGGGCGGTATCGACCACGGTGCGGATGGCGGCCTCGCCCTCGGCGGCCCACATCGCGCGGTAGCCGTTGGTAACCTTCCGCTGGACCACGGACGGACGCAGCAGCCTCTCTGATCCGTTGTTGGTCGGCTCGACCGCGCCGGGGTGGGCGAGGAACACCAGGAGCTGATGGCGAGCCCGGCCGATCTTGGCCTGCAGGTCACGGGTCAGGTCGCAGCGGCTCGGCATGGCCAGGATTGAGCCGAGTTGGCGATCCAGGCTCCGGCGCTTGGCGGCTCGCGTCGAGGCGGCCAGATCGGTGACGTGCCCGGTCAGGGCGAAAACGGAGGCCAGCCAGAGCTGCAGACGCCAGGGTACGGGATCATCGCTGGTCTCGGCGACGTAGGCGACGTCGCGGGCGAGATGGGCGAGGCAGGTTTGGTGCGCGGCCGCGTGTCCCTGCTGGGCGGTGTAGCGGTCCGAGATCCAAACCGCCGGCCGATGCCCGTCCATCATCTCCCGCACCACGACCGCACCGCGCGTCGGCGAAGCCTGATGGACGACCGCCTCGGCAGAATGGAAGACCCGATGATAAGCCCTGCTGCCCTTGATGCGCACGCCGGTCTCGTCCGAGGCAACGACGGTGGCCCGGCGCAGCGTCGAGATGGCCTCTTCGCGACCGGGAAGGAAGCGGCCCTGCGCCCGGCGAAGCAGGTTCATCAGACCGCCCTGACTGAGGTTGAGACCGAACAGGTCGGACAGCGCCCCCTGCAACAGCTCGTAAGACAGCGCCTGGAAGGTCTTGAGATAGGTGGCTACCGCATGCAGCCGTGGCCCGAAGGGCGTGCCGCGTGCTGCATCAGGCATCGGTGCGGCTGCCCGCGTCCCGCAGGTCGGACAGCGCACGGCCAGACGCCGATGATGCGTCACCACCGGCGCGACCTCCGGCAGTTCGATCTGTTCTGAGACGCTCACGACCTCGGCGAGAAGACCTCCGTCCGGGACACCGCCGCAGCACGCGCAATGGTCAGGACGATGCTCGACCACCACGTCCGGATCGTCGCTGATCGCCCGGCTGTGACCCTCGTGACCGGGCTTGGCGCCGCCGGGCTTTGCCTGGTCGCGCTGCTCCTTGCGGTCTGTCGCCGGCGGTTTCGAGGACGTGCGCGAGGTCTTGTCCGGGCGCTGCAATCGCAGCAGCAGCTCGATCAGCTCCTCACGGCTCAGCCGCTCAAGATCGCTTCGGCTCATCCCAGGAGGGAATCAGCGAAACCCAACCCACGCAAGGGGGTGGGTAATTACGTGCTCTGGCACAGACAGATGGTTCAGACTTGGAGATCGTGCTGCGCGGCTTCAACGCGGCCTACAACGGTCTCCGTCAGCGCGTGCTCGAAGGTCTCTCGCCCGAGATGGTGTTGCGCCAGCGTCCCGAAGCTGAGCCCGCGCTCGCTAATCCCACCTACAGACCGCCCAGCTCAAGTCTCATCAAACGCGCCCCTCGCATCGTCGCAGAGGCCAAGGAGGTGTATGATCCCACGGTGTGGTGGTACGGTTGAGCACCATGCGGCAAGGGATGCGCTATGGGCCAAATTCTTCACGGCAGCGCCCGCACGACGGAGCGGCTGTGTTGAAAGTCAAGCCGTGAGGGGCTGCCAGGGCGTGCGGTCGCGGACCATGGCGTTGAGCGTCACCAGGAGCTTTCGCATCACCGCCACGAGGGCAACCTTCCTCGGCCGGCCGCGCTCAGTGAGCCGCTCGTAGAAGGGCCGGAAGGGAGAACCTCGCCGGATCGCGGTCAGCGCAGCCATGTACAGCACGCCCCGAACAGATGTTCGCCCACCCGCGATGGATCGCCGGCCCCGCATCAGGCCGGAATCGCGGTTGATCGGCGCGATGCCGACGAGAGCCGCGAGCTGGTGGCGCCCGATGGTGCCGAGTTCAGGCAGCTGAGCCAGAAGCGTGCGCGCGGTGACAACGCCGACCCCGGGAACGGACTTGAGCAACGCCTCGGTCTCGCACCAAACGGGAGAAGCCTTGATGGTTTGGCCGATATCCCCGTCGAGCTCTGCGAGCTCCTCCTCCAGGAAGGCGATGTGGCGGCTAAGCCGTCGGGTCAGCTGCTTGTCCACGGCTTGATCGCGTCGGTTGGTCTCCATGTTGATCATCCCGATGATCTGGCGGCGCCGACGCACGAGCTCGGCGAAGTGGCTTCTCTCCGGTTCCGGCAGAGGCCTGGCCGGTGGTCTGATGCGTTCAGCGAAGAGGGCGATCACCTCAGCATCGAGCGTGTCGGTCTTCGCCAGCCGGCCTATGGCTCGGGCGAAGTCGCGGATCTGGTGCGGGTTGACGATGCAGAGCGGCAGTCCGGCTGCTGCAAGCGCTGCAGCGACGCTCGCCTCGAAGCCGCCAGTGGCTTCCAGGACGACGAGGGCAACCGGGAGGTTGCCGAAGCGGCGCGTGAGGGCTTCAGGCCCCTTCGCGTCCCGCGGGACGTGGAAGGTCTCGTCCGACGGTCTGAGGTGAACGTCGAGGCGGTCCTTGGACACGTCGATGCCAACGAAGATGGTGGGTTGTTCGTCCATGACCCTACCTTGCAAATGCGGGCTCGGGCCCGAGCGGCTGTCCGGGTTCGGGACTGTGGTGGTGAGGGCCGCACCTTGCTCTGTCGCGGGCTTGCGAGCCCCAGACGGACGTGGGCTGACCCTCACCGTGTAACCTCGCTGGCTTCGCGCCAGCGGGCAACTCCAAGATACAAGGCGGTCCGTCGCGCGATACAGCTACGTCAAGAGACAGCTACGTCAAGAGAGTGTGAGAGCGGCGGCCAAGCGCTACGGCGTGAGCCCGACGACGATCCAGAAATGGCGCGGACGCCAGTCGACGGTCGATGCCACCATGGGGCCGAAAGAAGCTCGGTCGACGGTCCTGACACCTGAGGACGAGGCGATTATCGTCGCCTTCCGTCGGCATACGCTGCTGCCGCTGGACGACTGCCTCTACGGCCTACAGCCGACGATCCCGCACCTGACCCGCTCGTTGCTTCACCGCTGCCTGGAGCGGCACGGCATCAGCCGCCTGCCGGACATGAAAGGTGATAAGCCCAAGAAGAAGCGCTTTGCTGATTACCCCATCGGCTACGTCCACGTCGACATTGCCAAGGTCAGGACAGAACAGGGCAAGCTCTACCTGTTTGTGGCCATCGACCGAACCTCGAAGCTGGCCTTCGTCAAGCTGGAAGCGGAAGCCACCCGCTACACAGCATCGGACTTCCTCCGCGCGCTGGTCGCGTTCGTGCCGTACAAGATCCACACGGTGTTGACCGACAACGGGGTGCAATTCTGCCATGCGCCGCGCAACCGCTCAGGCCCGACAGCCCTCTACAACCGGCACATGTTCGATCGCGTTTGCACGAGCACGGCATCGAGCATCGCCTGACCAAACCCAACCATCCGCGGACCAACGGTCAGGTTGAGCGGATGAACCGCGCCATCAAGGACGCCACGGTCAGGCGCTACCATTAGGAGACCCACGAACAGCTCCGGGCACATCTGCAGCTGTTCGTCGATGCCTACAACTATGCCCGTCGGCTGAAGACCCTGCGCGGCCCCACGCCCTATGAGCATGTCCTTCAGGTCTGGACCAAAGAGCCCGAACGCTTCAGGATGGATCCGTCACACCTCATCCCGGAACCATATACCTAGGGTATCGCCACTCACCCGTGTCGCGGGACGATGCGCCATATGGGCGGCGGGTACAACACCGAGGGCGAGACCAAGACGGCGCTGAAGTACGTGCAGCCGGATCGGTGGGCATGAGCAACGGCGAATTCACCGACGCTCTCGCCGAAGGTCCCCCGCGGGCAGGCTGGGTTCGCGCTGCGGAAGCGTCGTAGCTAGAGGCGAGGGCGGACGGACCGGCCCTGCCAGGGTAAATCGGCGAGGGTGCGCTTGCGATGATCGCGCTTGCGGCCTGCGGACGATCGACAGGCGGGACAGCATGTTGGACTAGGACGGGGTACGACGCGCACGATCAGCGGGTCGGTCGACATTTCGATGCCGACGACATTAAGGTCATTTGGAACTAGGGGCAGGATAGGATGGGGGATGGCGTCCTTCAGAGAATTCAATCTCTAGAGACCAGCCACGTCACGCGTGCCGGCACACTCCGTCACACATAGTGCGGCAGATGCACACCTCTGCGCCCGTTGACAGCAGGAGGTGATCGAGGTCCAGGTCGGCCCCTGCATTGGCGATGACGACATCATCTAACGTCGAGAATATCTACGGATGCTGGACGAAATCGATCACAAGTGAAAAGGGCAACCTTATACCGACCGCAATTTGTCGCATTTGTAATGGAGAATCATTCACGACCGCGTGGCCCACCCATTGCGATCCTTAGTTTCGCAGTACGCATGCAGGGCATTTATAGCATGGACCCCTGTGGCTGCTGGAGGCAAGTTAGGGACCAGTTCCATTCTCGATATAATCTCACTCCCATAGGTTGCGAACTCCACTAAATGCACTCTTTATGGATGAGCATCTTGCAAATTTTCCGTCTAAAATTCCTAAACAATCTAATCGGCAGATTCATTTTGGGAAGAAAGCTCGAATTTTTGAAGAGCGCTGCCTTCTTCGACGCGGAGTGGTACCTAAACAAGTATGCCGACGTGCCCGGGAGTAAAATTGGGGCGCTGCGTCATTACATCAATAATGGTCGGCTTGAGGGCAGAGCTCCGACACGTAAAATATGGGAACTTAATGAGCTCGCGCGTCAGACGTTTGATCCGACCTGGTATGCAGACCAGAACCGCGAGATTCCGGGGGCTCTTGAAAACCCGACTGGGCACTATGTCGAACACGGTTTTCTGGACGGGAACGCGCCAACACGCAGAGTATGGGAACTGGAGAAGTTTGCCCATCAAGCCTTTGATGGCCGCTGGTACGCCGAGCGGAATCCCGATGTGGTCGCCGGAGGAAAAGACCCGTTTGCACACTACGTCGAATATGGGTTTGCGGAGGGGCGGCATACTTCTCAGGCATCCGCTGAAATGGCAATTTTCGCGGACTTCGGTAAGAAGAACTTCGATTCAAAAATGTATCTATCACTTAATTCTGATGTATTGCAAGCGGGTTATGATCCAGTTGAACACTTCATTGAATACGGATATTCTGAAAACCGTCCTACACGCTTAACCTCTTACGTGCTTGAGCCGATAGCGGACGTCGCTCGAGATCCCGTGCTTTGGTATTATGTTGGTGATACAATAGAATGGCTGCACCATCACTCGCATCTGACTGGTGTTGGCCGCGTGACGTCAGAGATTCTGTTGTCCGGCTTATTCGAGGAGAAAGAAGCTTTTATCCCCTGTATTAAAGATAATACGGGGACAGATTTGATACGTCTGATCGACGGAGAGGCTACTTCGAAGATAGCTCAAGCTATTGGATATGATATCGGTCATGTTTCTGCGGCCGATTGTGCCCCATCGAAGAACAAATTGAGCGCGTACCGTCCCGCGCCTGGCGACAATGTTGTGTTCACAGGCGTAGTTTGGAATACATCAGATGCCCTTCTGTTCGCCGCGTTGAAAGAGCGGGGTGTGACGATCAGCGTTTTGGTGCATGACATAATACCTGTTACTCATCCTGAACTCGTTAGTTCTGCTCATGTGCGATCTTTCATCCATTGGTTGTCTGTAGTGGCGCAGACTGCTAGCATTATTTTTGTGTCAAACGCGATAGTTGCTCAAGAAATCTCAAAGTGGCTGCTAAGGGCTCAGCTATTCCCTCAGATTAGCATCAAAGTAATTCCATTTGGCACGCGCACTTTATATTCAAATCAGCGCATTTTTGAAAAAGTCGCAAGTTTGGTAGGCCGTGAGTTCGTGCTGTCAGTCGGAACTATTGATCGCCGTAAAAATCAGAGGCTTGTTTGCGAGTCGTGGCTCGAATTATACGACAGAGGATCCGGGCGTAATATCCCGCGATTGGTGCTTGTCGGCCGAGATGACGAAGGTCTTTCCTCGGAACCTCGATTTTCGCGCCTGGTAGATCTTGGGGTGATAATTTTTATCGCCACGGCGAGCGACGCGGAAGTGGCCGAGTTGTATCGTACATGCCTATTCACCGTATTTCCATCAACAAGCGAAGGCTTCGGTCTTCCTGTTGCCGAGAGTATTGCATACGGAAAACTTTGCTTGTCGGCCGATTTGGCAGTGATCAAGGCGCACGCTGGCGATCTCGCTTGGTATTTCGACCCGCGGTCTCGGGAGAGCTTGAGCGCTCAGCTGGAAAAAGCCTTGTTCAAACCAGCAGACAGAGGCGTCGCAGAGGCGCGGATTCGGTCTGAGTTCAAGCCTACGTCTTGGGCTGCGGCAGTTCGCTCTATCGTAGAGGCCACAGACACGCTGACGGATGGTAGGGTTAGCCAATCGGTCGGCAAATATCAGAGCGTGACCAGCCAATACCGGTCAGAGACGCCTCAGGTGTCCTTTCTCGTCGTAAATAGAAATTTGGCTGCTGACGTGATCCGGCACATTCGTTGGATCGTTATGAATATCGAGGAGGTGTCATATGACATCGTGATAGCTGACAACGGGAGTGATGCAGGAGAGCTGGAAAAATTGTCTTTCCTCGCTCCTCTTGTAAATCTCGTTAAGATTGGATGTGATCGATTTGCCGGAGAAGCACGCAATATAGCGGCCGAACTATCGCGCGGCCGCCAAATATGTATCGTCTCGGATGTTGTCGCCCTCTCCTCCGAGGGATTGTTGGCTGCACTTCGGGTTTTGCAGGATGGGGGTGCTACAGCCGTGTGCGTCTCCACCACGATGGTGGAGCGCGTGAGGTCGAACGACGGTGATCCAACGGTGGCGTATCAGTTGACGAGGCTGAATCTCGACACGTTCGTTGCTTCACTTGCGACAGACCCACGGTGCGACGGCAGGTTTTTTGATGCGTTGTTTATAGACCGAGATCTGTTCTTGCAACTGCTAGGCTTTGACTTAGCTTTCGAGCCCGGCCCTTATGAAGATGTGGATCTGATCGCGAGAGTACTATCGCATTCGGTCCCGGTGCTCGCACTTCAAAGCACCAGTCCGATTGCTGCGTATGCTGCTGGTAGTGAAAGCGTATCGGATAATGAACAATATATCTACGATCTTAATCGGAAAAAATTTCTCGATCGCTGGTCGAGTGCCCTTAATCAGTGGGAGGATGATCGGAGCTCGCGATCCGAGCGCGTGCCGTCTTCATTTGATTTCGGTCGACCCGCCGAACCGGAATGGCCGGTGGCAGTCCTGCATACACCCTACCCACTCACGCCTGGGGGGGGCGAGCGTTACCTCCTGTCGATCGCTGCGCTCCTCTCAGCGAACCATAAGGTCGTTTTGGCGCTTCCGCACCGGTATAGCCGGTTGCGGTTGCTGAAGCTGGCCGAAGAGCTTTCCTTGAATCTTGATTCAGTCGAGATCCGCCTCCTGTCCGAGCTTGATCGAGCTCTGCCGCCATCGTTGTTCATCAGCATGGACAACTTCGTCGTCCCGAGGCAGGACCCGCTTGGGCGCAAAAACTTTTACATCTGTCAATTTCCATTCCCGATGCATGGCACCGTCGATGCGGCGAGGCGGGCCCGTGTCGCAGGGTACCAGAAGTATGTCGCCTACTCGGTATATGCAAAAAGGCACATCGAGACGAAGCTAGACAGCATTCAGGCTCCCGATATTCCCGTTTGTCTGATCGCACCTCCGGTGACGCAAATTGGTCCATCCAAGAAACGTCCGCATTCGATAATGACGGTTGGGCGGTTTTTCGTCGGCGGGCATGCAAAGCGCCACGATCTGCTCATCCAGGCTTTTGTAATGCTTAAAGAGCGCTATGCCGAGCCCATCGAGTTTCACGTCGTCGGGTCGACCATCCCAGAAAAGAGACATATGGATTATGTTGAGCGGCTTGTGGCGATGAGTTCGGGGCTCCCAATTCATTTTCATTTAAATGCCACGCCAGAGCTGTTGACTGCACTGTATGCCTCGACCGAGATTTACTGGCACGGGGCGGGCCTTGAGGCTGATCTAACCAACGAACCCTGGGCAGCTGAGCATTTCGGAATTAGCGTCGTGGAAGCTATGTCGGCCGGTGCGATTCCGTTTGCCCTGGCATCCGGCGGTCCGCGGGAAATCATTGATCACGGCGTCAATGGGTTTCTCTACGACTCCCTCGAGACCCTTGTGGAGGGCACGCGAAATTTGCTGTCGTGTAGTTCGGCCGATCGGCAGGCCTTATCGCAGGCCGCCATACTGAGGGCGAAGGACTTCTCACCCGAGGTTTTCGCGCGCAGGATCGAGGCTTTGTGGGCCGATTGAGATCGGGTGATTCGACCGCGATGGGGGTGCAAGGTCGCGCTGATGAATTGCATCGGGGTGTTTGCGCACCGCAAAGCGCTGCGCCGCTCACCACCGCAACGATTAAGTAGGCTCCGGGGGCTGCCTGCGAAGGGGATCGAGCGTGATAGACGGTGGCGGTTCGCCGAGGCAGGAGCGCGATCCCCCAGCTGGGACTATTCCAGTCCCCGACGCGGCCATCCCTAGGCGAGGGATCCGCACGGACCGGCGGAAAGGCGCTCGGATTGGGCAGAACTGTTTGCGGACCGTTCCACCCTTGCTGTACGACGCCGGTCGATGCGCTGCCTGAGGCCCGTGCGGTGTCCCTCTTGGCGGCCAAAGTTCCTGTCCAAAGTCCCGCTATGGCCCGCCACAACGCGCTCCGCCGCATGCTGCGCAACGTCCTGTGGGGCGGCCGCAGCTCCCTGGCGGAGCGGACACTCGCGCAATCCGATTTGTTCGACGCAGCATGGTATCAAGTGACTCAGGCCCCTCACCTGCCACTGGACCAAGCCGCACGACACTATCTGCAGCATGGCGCCGCGCTCGGGCTGAGCCCCAGCCCGTTGTTCGACGGGCCCTGGTACCTTGCCAACAACGCCGACGTCGCCGCTGTGGGCCGGAATCCCCTACTGCACTACCTGGAGAGCGGACGCGCCGAGGGGCGGCCGACTTGCCCTTACGTCGACCCGAAGGGAGTGGCGCAGGCCGCGGCCTCGGATCTGTTCGACGCGGAGTGGTATAGGGCGACCCAGGCGCCCAGCGTAACGCCGGCCCAAGCCGCACGGCATTACCTTCAACAGGGCGCCGCGCGAGGGCTGAGCCCTGGCCCGTTGTTTGATGGGCCCTGGTACCTCGAGAACAACCCCGACGTCGCAGCGGCGGGTTTGAACCCGCTGCTGCATTATCTGGACAGCGGACGCGCGGAGGGCCGGCCGACGTGCCCAGTCGCCGCCCCAGAGTTGGTGGCGCGGATCGCTGCCTCTGAACTGTTCGACGCGGTGTGGTACCGGGCGACCCAGGCGCCCTTCGTGGCGCTGGACCGTGCCGCACGGCACTATCTGCAAGAGGGCGCCGCACGTGGGCTGAGCCCGGGCCCGCTATTCGATGGCCCATGGTACCTCAAGAACAACGTCGACGTGGCCGGGGCAGGCCAGAACCCCCTGCTACACTATCTGAACGATGGGCGCTCAGAGGGACGGCCGATCTGTCCCTTCGCCGACCCAGCGGCGCTGGCCCAGATCGAAGGCTCCGATCTGTTCGACGCGGCGTGGTACCGGTCGACCTACATGCCCGACCTGCCGCCGAACCAGGCCGCACGACACTACCTCCGCGAGGGCACCGCGCGCGGGATGAATCCCGGGCCCCTGTTCGATGGCGGCTGGTATCTCGCCAACAATGCCGACGTGGCCGAGGCCGGCCTCAATCCGCTGTTGCATTACCTGAACAGCGGGCGCGCGGAGGGGCGGCCCATCCGCCTCGCCTGTGCCCGCGATGCCCAGGCACGCGTGATGGAGACCCGCCCCCTCGTCCTGCGTGAGAGCACGTCCGCCCGCATCGTCGTGGTGGTGCACGCCTTCTACGTCGACGTGTTCGAGGACCTTCTGCCCCACCTCGTGCGGGCGATCCCGCATTTCGATCTGCTGGTCTCGACCGATGAGCCCGCGAAGAAGCAGGCGCTGGAGGCGGCCGCGGCGCATGCCGGGCTCGCCGACCGGTGCCGGGTCGTGCTGGCGGAGAACCGCGGCCGCAACTTCGGGCCCCTCGTCACCGTTTTCGCGCCCGACATTCTGCGCTACGACCTCGTGCTCCACGTCCACACCAAGAAATCGCTGTTCAGCGGCGCGGAGCAGACGCGCTGGCGCGACGAGATCTACCGCACGCTGTTCGCGAACGCGGCGTGCGCCGCCATCGCCCTCTCCCTGTTCGAGGAGGACAGCCGGATCGGCCTGTTCTTCCCGGAGACCAGCGCGCACATCGTCTACTGGGCGCATACGTGGCTCGCCAACATCGGCACCGGCTACGGTCTGCTCGCCCGCCTCGGCCTGCCCTATGACGGGTTCGACGACTACATCGACTATCCGGTCGGCGGCATGTTCTGGGCGCGGGTCGATGTCCTGCGCCCGCTGCTGACCGCTGGATTGACCCCCCAGGATTTCCCCGAGGAGCATGGCCAGACCGATGGGACGCTCGCCCACGCGATCGAGCGGGTGATCCCGATCGTGTGCCGGGCACAGGGCTACAGCACGGTCTGCCTCGACTATGACCGGGGTCTCGCCCGCTACGACAGCAGCGCCCGCAACTGGCAGCAGTACAGCGCTCGCACCCAGGATCAGGCGCTGCAGGCTTTGAAGGATGTCGACCTCGTCTCGTTCGACCTGTTCGACACCCTCGTCAGCCGTCCGGCCCGGCGCCCGGACGCGGTGCTGAAGCTCGTGGAGCACCGCATCGCGACCGAGGAAGGCCGCCCCATCCCGCTCTTCACGGAGCGCCGGGCTGCCGAGAACCGGGGCCGCGCCCGCAAGCATCATCAGGGCGACGTCAACCTGTCGGAGATCTACGCGGAACTCGCCGCGTCCGGCACCATCCCCGGCGACGTGGTCACGCGGGCGCACGCGCTGGAGAAGCGGATCGACCTTGGCGCCCTGCTTCCGCGTGCCGAGGTCATCGCCGTCCTCAGGGCGGCCCACGAAAGCGGCAAGCGCATCGTCCTGATGACCGATACCTACTACGAGGAGGCCGATATCCGAAGCATCCTCCAGGCGATCGGCGTGGCCGACCTGTTCGCGGCGCTCTACGTGTCGAACGCCGTCGGCGCCCGCAAGGACCGGGGCGACTTGTGGCGCCATGTCGAGGAGATCGAGGCGGTGCCGCGCGCCCGCTGGCTGCATGTCGGCGACAACGAGCATTCCGACATCCAGGCCGCCTGCGACCGGCGGATCCCCTACCTGCACGTCGCGCACCCGGCCAAGATCCTGGCGCAGGGCGGCTTCGTGCGGGACGAGGGCGACCTCGCGCGGACCTGGGCGTCCGATCTGGTCGTCGGCCACGCCATGCTGACGCTGGGCCGGAACCCGTTCCTCGACCGGCCCGGCCCGCCCTACCTGACGCTCGGCTCGGCTCGCGACGTCGGCTCCGTGGTGTTCGGGCCGCTCATGCTGCTGTTCATGTCCTGGCTGATCCGGCACGAAGCCCTGGGCCGGGTCGAACGGCTGCACTTCCTCGCCCGCGAGGGCGACTTTCTGGTCAAAGTCTACCGCTTGATCCGGGAGCGCTACGGCCTGCGCCACCTGCCCGAGGGTAGCTACTTCCACGTTTCCCGGCAGGTGGCGATCGGTGCAGCCCTCGGCACCGGGTTCCGTCCGGATCTGGTGATCGAGGCTGGCCGCTACGTGGGTAGCCTCCAGTCCCTGCTCTGGAACCGGGCGAGCTTCACGGCCCCGGCTCATCTCGGACTGGATAGCCACAACGTGCGGCTCCCTGCCGATGCCCCTGTCGTCGAGCGCGTCATGACCGACCTCGAACCGGAGATCATGGCCCACGGGGTAGGCCTGAACGCGCGGTTCCGCGCCTACGCCCGGCAGGCGGGTCTCGATGCCGAGGGCTGCCACGCGGTGGTCGATGTCGGTTACTCGGCCACGATCCAGAAGATGATGCAGGTGGCGCTCGGCCAGCCGCTGATCGGCTTCTACATGACGACCTTCGACACGGCGCAGGCCGTCGCGAAGGATGGCGGCGCGGCCTTCAGCTGCTTCCGCGCGGGCTCGGAGAATCCCGAGACGTCGTCGCTCCCCGTCCTGGCCTATGGCCTGGCCGTCGAGGCGTTCCTGACCGCCCCGCACGGACAGGTCGTGGGCTACGAGACGGCGGGCGACCGGATCTCGCCCCTGTTCAAGGCGGATCCGCGGACCCCGGCCGAGCACGGAATCCTCGCCGAGCTGCACGCCGGCGCCGAGCAGTACATCACCGACACGCTCGATCTTTACGGGCCGGAGCTGCTTCAGGCTGATATCCCGCTGAGGGGGCCGCAGGAATTCCTGCGGCTGCTGATGCAGGGGTTGATCGCCACCCCGTCCGAACCGATGCGGATGCTCGGCGTCGAGGACGATTTCTGCGGTCTGCCCATCCACCGGGTGTACGCGGACGGGGGAAATCCGGCCTCCGGCTGACGCCCCGGCGGCGGACCCGGATCAGGGGGCTTCCGTGACCGCCTCCAGGGCTCGCCGCATCGTGGCTGGCGCAACCCTGTAATTGGCATGCATCGGGTGGACGCCCTCCGCCTGCAGCGTGGTCCCGCGCACGAACAGCAGGTGGGCGCCGCTCGACTCGACGAAGCTCGTGAAGCCGCGGAAGTAGAATTCCGGACTCTCATGCGCGAGCGCCACGACCCGGGCCCCCGGCCGGCAGAAGATGCAGTTGATCAGGGCGGAACTCGCCGATCCGACGATGATGTCGGCGGCGTGGTACATCTGAACCTGCTCGGCGAAGGTGAGCGTCTCGGGCTGGACGACCTCGAACCCGTGGGGTTGCAACGTCGCGACGATCTCCGCCTCGTTGACGAGCTGGCGCTGCGTGAACCCCCGCCGGGACAGGAGGATGCGCCGCCCTGTCCGCCGGAGATCGACCCCATCCGCGCCGAGCCGTTGGAGGATCCTGTCCCGCACGGCGGCGAGGATGTCCTGCGGCCAGATCGCGTCGTAGATCGGAAGCCCCGGCCTTGTATCGAACGGGAAGAAGGCCGGAACGGGCGCGAGACCGAGTTCGCGGAACCGCGTCGCGACCGGCGGCAGCGTCACGATCGGCCGGTCGCGGGTGTCCATCAGCGCGATGATTTGGCGGTGCGTCTCCGGCATCCCGTCGTCGACGCAGAGCGGCAATCCCGAGGGACAGGCCGGATCGTTGAAGCACAGCATGCGGGGGACGAATTCGAGCAGCCAGTGGCCGTATTGCCGGCTCTGGAAGCCGAACAGCATCAGGCCGGCGTCGATGTCGCGGGTCTCCGATGGCGCCTCGACCAGGGCACGCCCAGGTCCCCAGACCGCCGTCATGATCTGACCCGGATTGACCCCGTCCTTGATGTCCGCGACCCCGCTCAGGGGATGGGCCGCGAGGTCGTAGATCAGGCGCTCCCCGCGGAGCACGACGTTGCTGCGGGGGAAGGTCAGACAGTCCTGGAAGAACGCCACGTATTGTGGCGGCGCGTCGAGGGTTCCGGCCTGCGAGGTCAGCGGGATCGGGCCGTCGAGGAATTTTACGGCCGGGTCGGCGATCCTGCGGCCGGGCCGCACTTCGTGATAGCGCCCGTGCCCGCCCGCGGCTTCCTGCCGGGCCGAGACGATGCGGTAGATGCCGACGGGGCCGAGGCCGACGATCGACCGGGTGCTCGCGTGCAGCGCCACGGCCTCCTCGTGCCGGCCCGCCTCCGCCAGGGCGTTCATCTGCAGGATGCGCAGGTTCCGGACCTTTTGGCTGAGGCTGTCGCCGTCCACGGTCGCGAGACCGGCATCGCCGCCATTGAGGTCATAGGCGAGGCGGTAGCATTGGACGGCGGGTTCCGCCCGGCCGCGGCACTCGTGCTCCCAGCCGAGCTGCAACAGCGCCTGGGCAGTTTCTTGAAGAGAACTTCCCGCCCGGTCCCGGCTCCGGAGCTCCGCGACGAACGCCGTCGCGTCGTCCCAGCGTTCCTGTTCGATGAAGCCGCGCAGGCGTGCCACGATAGCGATCCGGTGCCAGCGCTGAGGGGCGTGCGGGTCGATCGCGGCGGCGAGGTCGTAGGCGCGCGCCGCGTCCCCGAACCGGGCGCCGCCCTCCAGCCGGAAACCGAGGGCTTCGAGGTGCCGCAGGGTCGCGGCCGCGCGCGACCCCGACGGGGGCTCCGCGGTGAGCAGGGCGGCCAGCCTCTCCAGCTGACGCGGGGCGTTGCTGCTGTCGATCGACCGGACGAGGTCGAGGAAGGCCGCTGTCGGCCGCATGTCGCTTCGCCTCCGACCGCTACGGGCTGAGGCCGACGCGCTCCAGGCCGCGTAACACCTGCTGGGGCGTGACTGTGTAGTTCGCGTGGAACGGATGCGTCTTCTCGCCCGGCACCGTCGTGCCCCGGATGTAGAGGACCTGCGCGCCGCTCGACCCGATCATGCTGGTGTAGCCGCGGAAATTGAACGACCGGTTCTCGTGGATCAGCGCGACGACGCGGGCCTTGTCGTTGCAGAAGATGGTGTTCGTCATCGCGGAACTGGCGGAGCCCACGATCACGTCGGCCGAATGGTAAAGGGCGATCTGCTCGACGAAGGACAGTTTTTCCGGGTACACGACCTCGAAGCCGTAGCGCGCCAGGGCGTTGATGATCTCGGCCTCGTTGACGA
>Ga0316228_1001919_pt1 | contig 19485 bp, 14 predicted proteins | sample TBH18021metaG_FD_206005 | JGI IMG/M metagenome (GOLD analysis project Ga0316228, IMG submission 206005) | Freshwater microbial communities from Trout Bog Lake, Wisconsin, USA - TBH18021 | ecosystem: Environmental > Aquatic > Freshwater > Lake > Hypolimnion/Profundal zone | place: USA: Wisconsin... | reverse complement strand
GCAGACTGGCTAATGGGCATGATTAAAAATCATGAAGGCATGAAGCTAGAGCCTTACAAAGACAGTTTAGGCAAGTGGACAGTTGGTGTAGGACACTTGATCGGCGATGGTAGTACACTTCCGGATGCATGGAACAAGAAATTCTCAGAATCTGAAGTAATGGATTTGTTTAAGAAAGACTTTGATGTACACCAAGCAGCCGCTTCGCTTATTCCAGGCTTTAGTAAGCTAGGCGAAAAAGCACAAGGTGCTCTAACCGACATGACATTTAACATGGGCCCTAGTTGGTATAAGAGTTGGCCCAATTTAATGAAGAGTCTCGGCGGCGGTGACATAGATGGGGCAGTGGCTAATCTAGCATCAAGTAAATGGGCAAGCCAAGTTGGCAAACGATCTACAGACGATATTAACTTGTTAAAAGACAACAAAGTGCAAGCTAAAGAGGGCGGATTTGCAGATGGTCCAGACTCTGGGTACCAAGCAACACTACATGGTAAGGAAGCTATTGTTCCACTTAGTGGATCTAAATCGGTACCAGTAACTATGGATTTATCAACATTAATACACAAATTTGACGAAATGATTAAAGTGCTCAAGGCACAGCAATCAACTTCGGAAAAGATATTACGGGTGTCTGCTTAGTAGGCTATAAATACAGCTAACGAGAGAATATTATATGGCCGGTTGCAACTATTACGTTTATCAATACATTACTGAAGATGGGTTACCATACTACATCGGTAAAGGTAAAAATAACAGAATTGATGTTAATCACAAACATATTGCATTACCGCCAACTGAACGCAGGATTATTGTTAAAGATAATTTAACAAACGAGCAAGCTAAGATATTAGAAGGCGAGCTTATTACTAAGTATGGTCGTAAAATAGACGGTGGTATACTAGATAATATTAAAATTAATCAATGGGCCTGTTTTAATGGTTGGACCCACAAACCAGAAACAATTGAAAAAATTAGTAAAGGTAATACTGGTAAAGTTAGAACCGAAGAAGCTAAAGAAAAATATAGACAACCAAAAACTGTAGAACATGCACAGAATATTCGCAACGCTAATTTAGGTAAAACTTTATCAAACGAAACAAAACAAAAAATAAAAGAAACAGTTTTGAATAGATACAAAGATCCTGAATATAAACGCAAAATATCAGCAGGTCTTAAAGGAAAACCGTGGTCAGACGCAAGAAGAAATGCTTGGCTACAAAGTAAAGGACAAGCATAATGGCGGGCTGGAAAAAGTATTTCAAGACAAGTAATTTACCCAGTAACGTAAGTCCGCTAGGCGCTGGACGTTTAGCCGATCCGGGTATGCGTAACTATCAAAGTCAACTTCCTGAGGTTTACACAGGACAGCCAAACCGTGTTGAACGTTACAATCAATACGAGCAAATGGACATGGACTCTGAAGTTAATGCGGCCTTAGATATTCTTGCAGAGTTTTGCTCGCAAAAGAATCAAGAGAACCACACAGCATTTACTATCAAGTTTAAAGAAAAGCCAACCGATAACGAAATTAAAATTATTAATGAGCAATTACAGCAATGGGTGGCTCTTAACGAATTAAACAAGCGTATGTTCAAGATTGTTCGCAATGTATTCAAGTACGGCGACCAAGTATTCATTCGCGATCCGGAAACATTTAAACTAATGTGGTCTGAAATGAGTAAGATTACCAAAGTTATTGTTAACGAAGGCGAAGGTAAGAAGCCAGAGCAATACTTAATTAAAGATTTAAACCCTAACTTTCAGAATTTAACAGTTACCGCAGTTAGTACGTCAGATACCTACATGAACCACCCGCAAACAGGTGGTCCTAGCGGTGCATATACACAGCCACAAGCACCATTTGGTGGTGGTAGCAGATTTAGTCACGCACAAAATGAAGCAGTTATTAACGCAGAACACATTGTTCATATTAGTTTAACTGAAGGATTGGATGTATACTGGCCATTTGGTAACTCTGTATTAGAAAACATTTTTAAAGTATTCAAACAAAAAGAATTGCTAGAAGATTCGATCATTATCTATCGTGTACAACGTGCACCAGAGCGTCGTGTATTCAAAATTGACGTGGGTAATATGCCAAGTCACATGGCTATGGCATTCGTTGAGCGTATCAAAAACGAAATTCATCAACGTCGTATACCTACACAAAGTGGTAGTGGAAGCGGCGCCAACATGATGGATACTACATACAATCCGCTAAGTCAGAACGAAGACTATTTCTTCCCGGTTACAGCCGACGGACGGGGTAGTAGTGTAGACGTGTTCCCCGGTGGCCAAAACCTAGGTGAAATCACCGATTTACGCTTCTTTACCAACAAATTATTCCGCGGTTTGCGTATTCCTAGTTCGTATTTGCCTACTACTGCCGAGGATGGCAGTCAAGGATTTAACGATGGGCGTGTGGGACAAGCACTTATACAAGAGTGGCGATTCAATCAATACTGTATTCGTTTACAGTCAATGATTGCTGAAAAAATGGACAGCGAGTTCAAGCTGTTTATGCGCTGGAGAGGCTTTAACATTGAAGGGTCATTGTTTGATCTACAGTTTAACGAGCCACAAAACTTTGCACAGTATCGTCAAGCAGACATTGATGCGGCTCGTATTGCTACATTTACACAGTTAGAACCAATGGGTTACTTCTCTAAGCGTTTCTTAATGAAGCGTTACTTGGGCATGAGTGAACAAGAGATTAGTGAAAACGAATTGATGTTTGCTGAAGAACGTGGTGACATTGAAAGTGCACCAGCAGAATCGCCTAGTCTACGTGGCGGAGCAGGGGTTAGTGCCGGTGGCGTAGCAGCCGACTTAGAAGCATTAGGCCCTGACGCAGGCACAGCGGAACCCGGTGCCCCTGGAGCAACAGGTCCCGGTAATGCAGGTGTAGCAGGCGCAATGGGCGCAACACCATCGGTTTAGCATAAAACGGTAAATAGTATTATGAATATTTTTGAATTGTTTGATGCAGCCCCCAAGGGCTATTACAACGAGAAAGACGACCAAACATCACTTAAAATGGATGACAGTCGTAAAACTCGCTTGACCTTAGCACACCTGAATCAAATGAGACAATCGCATGATGTTCGTAAATTAGAACACGAGCAGAAGTTAGAAAAAGTAGCAAAACAGTATCAACCGCAGCCAGAAGCAGGCGCTGCCCCGCTTGGTGTATAGTATTTCTGTACAAATTCTTTAAAATTCATCAAAAAAACCCCCATTTAACCTTTATATACGTAGTTTTGTGTAAATAACTTTACAAAGCCACTTATTAAGGAGTTCTCATGAACAAGTTTGAAAAATTAATTGAATACATCATTAACGATGAAGATCAAAAAGCACGTGAATTATTTCACAATATCGTAGTAGAAAAAAGTCGTGATATCTATGAGTCAATCATGGATGAAGAGCAAGTTGGTGAACATGTTCACGGCGAGCAAGTAGAAGACCTAACTCAAGAAATTTCCGGCGAAGAAGCACACGCTATGGAAGCTGAAGAAGAAGGCGAAGAACAATTTGGCGGCGAAGAAGAATTCGGCGACGAAGAAGGCGAAGAACAATTTGGCGGCGAAGAAGGCGAAGCAGAAGCTCATGGCGAGATCGAAGATCAAGTAATGAACATTGATGCTAAGTTAGACGAGCTATTAGCTAAGTTTGACGAAATCATGGGCGGTGAAGAGCACGGCGAAGAAATGCCAGCTGAAGAGCCAGGTATGGAACATGAAGAGCCAGAAATGGAAGACATGGGCATGATGGAAGCTGGTAACCCATTTGCTAAATCAGGTAAATCTGGTTCAGCAGCATCTGGTAAATCAGGTAGTGCTAAGTCTGGTATGAGCGGCAAGTCCGGTAGTGGTAAATCTGGTTCTGCTAAAGGTTCATCAGAACTAATGCGCGAATACGTTGACCGTATTGGTGATATCTACGGCGGCGAAGGCGATGCTACTGAAGGTGATGCAGTTGGTGCAGCTGGTAAGAAAACTAGTGTTAATACAAAAGATCCAGTAGGTCCAGGCGCTGACTTTGGTGGTTCTGTTGTTAAGACAAGTTCTAAAACAGAAAACCAAGACGGTACAAGCCCAACTAAAGCAAGTAACGAATACAACAAAGGCCAAGGCACTTTGATCGGTAAAGTAGGCAATACTCCAGGCGGCGATAAGAAATTAGCCCCAACTGGTAGTGGCCACGGTGCTGAGAAAAAAGGCTCAGGCGAAGGTAAATTAGCTGGTAACGATGGTTCTGCTCCAATTAACAAGAAGAGTGAAATCGGCGGTAAAGTACGCTAATAAAGAATAGGGAACATAAAATGGCTTTGTACCTAGCAGAGAACTTAACATTTGACCGTGCGAATATCAAGGTTATTACCGAAGATAACGCATCCGGGACTGGTAAGGATCTCTATATGGAAGGGATATTCATTGAGGGAGGCGTCAAAAACGCTAACCAACGTGTTTATCCCGTTCATGAAATTCAAAAAGCTGTTGACTCTATTAATGAACAACTAAAAGGTGGCTATAGCGTCTTAGGCGAAATAGATCATCCAGACGATTTAAAGATCAACTTGGACCGCGTTAGTCACATGATTACAAAAATGTGGATGGACGGTCCTTGTGGATTTGGAAAATTAAAAGTATTACCTACCCCAATGGGCGAATTAGCAAAAGCTATGATTACTTCCGGTGTTAAGCTGGGAGTTAGTTCACGTGGATCTGGTCAGGTAAACGAAGGAAGTGGACACGTTAGTGAATTTGAAATCATTACCGTTGACATCGTAGCACAACCTAGTGCTCCTCATGCTTATCCTAAAGCCATCTATGAAGGCTTGATGAATATGCGTGGTGGCAACAAGGTATTTGAAACGGCACGTGAAGCCGCTCAAGATCAAAAAGTACAGAAGTACCTGAAACAGGGCATTGAAGCCCTAATCAAAGATTTGAAACTATAGGAGAAATATCCAATGTTAGATGCTATTAAACCATTGTTGGATAACGGAATCATTAATGAGGAAACTAAGCAAGCCATTGGCGAAGCTTGGGAAAGCCGCATTGTTGAAGCTAAAGAACAAGTTCGTGCAGAATTACGCGAAGAATTTGCTCAACGTTACCAGCATGATAAGCAAGTTATGGTTGAAGCTCTAGATAAAATGGTTACAGAGTCTCTCACTGCTGAACTACAAGAGTTCGCAGACGAAAAACAACAATTAGCTGAAGACCGTGTTGCATTTAAACGCAAAATGGTTGAAAGCGCAGGCAAGTTCAATAACTTCATGGTTGCAAAACTAAGTGAAGAAATTAAAGAACTACGTGCTGATCGTAAGACATACGAGAATGCCATTGGCAAACTAGAGTCTTTCACGATGAGAGCATTAGCAGAAGAAATTCAAGAGTTCGAACAAGACAAGAAAGCCGTAGTGGAAACTAAGGTTCGCTTGGTTGCAGAAGGTAAAGCTAAATTAGCTGAACTTCAACAAAAATTCGTTGCTCAGTCTGCTGCCGCAGTTAAAGAGGCTGTTACCAGTTCGTTAGAGTCAGAATTGACTCAACTAAAAGAAGATATCCAAATTGCTCGCGAGAACATGTTTGGTCGTCGTCTATTCGAAGCATTTGCAAGCGAGTTTGCAGGTACTCATTTAAATGAGAACAAACAAATCCGTCAGTTACAATCACAAGTTGAATTAGTAACTGGTAAATTATCTGAAGCAGTTCAGGCAATTGAAGAAAAGAATGTATTAGTTGAATCAAAAGAAACAGAAATTAAAATTATTAAGGAATCAGCACAACGCAAAGAACGTCTTGCAGAAATGTTGAAGCCTTTAAACAAAGAAAAGTCAGCAATTATGCGTGACCTTCTTGAAGGTGTGCAGACAGATCGTTTACAAACTGCATACGAAAAGTATCTTCCAGCTGTATTGAACAATTCAAGTGTTAATACTCCAGCCCCTAAAGCTGTCGCATTAACTGAGAGTCGTGCAGTAGTAACTGGTGATAAAACTGCTAAAACTGCCGTTGAGTCTACTCAAGCATTAGATGTAATGTCTAACGTTTTTGAGATGAAGCGTTTAGCAGGGCTTAATTAAACCCTAAAAGGAAAAGGAAATATCATGACACAAGCATTATTAGAAAGCCGTTGGGGCGAAACCAAGGATGCCCTGTTAGAAGGACTTCAAGGCTCACGCCGCACAACAATGGGCGTTATTCTAGAAAACACTCGCAAGATGTTATCTGAAAACGCAACAGCTGGTGGTACACAAGCTGGTAACGTAGCTACACTAAACCGTGTAATTCTACCTGTTATCCGTCGTGTAATGCCAACAGTTATCGCTAACGAAATCGTTGGCGTACAACCAATGACTGGCCCTGTGGCTCAGATCCATACTTTACGTGTTCGTTATGCTGATTCAGTATCTGATTCAAGCAACTACGCAACTTCTGTAAACGCTGGCGATGAAGCATTAAGCCCGTTCAAGATTGCAACTGCATACTCTGGTAGTAATACTACTGGCCAAGCTACTTCTACAGCATCATTAGAAGGCGTAGCAGGTAACCGTATCAACGTTCAAATCTTAAAACAAGTTGTTGAAGCTAAAACACGCAAGTTATCAGCTCGTTGGACATTTGAAGCCGCTCAAGACGCTCAGTCTATGCACGGTTTAGATGTTGAAGCTGAAATCATGGCTGCTTTAGCACAAGAAATTACAGTTGAAATCGACCAAGAGATCCTAGGTTCCCTACGTGCTCTAGCCGCAACTGATTACACTTTTGACCAGTCCGCTGTTTCAGGTACTGCTACATTCGTTGGTGACGAGCACGCTGCTTTAGCTGTTCTAATCAACCGTACAGCAAACTTGATCGCTCAGCGTACACGTCGTGGTGCTGGTAACTGGGCTGTTGTATCTCCAGCTAGTTTAACAGTTCTACAAAGTGCTACAACTTCTGCTTTTGCTCGCACAACAGAAGGTACATTCGAAGCTCCTACAAACACTAAGTTTGTTGGTACATTAAATGGCGCAATGAAGATTTATGTTGACGGTTATGCAAATGACTCACAGGCTGTTTTAGTTGGTTACAAAGGTTCTAGCGAGGCTGATGCAGCTGCGTTCTATTGCCCTTATATCCCCCTAATGAGTTCTGGTGTTGTTTTAGATCCATCTACATTCGAACCAGTAGTAAGTTTCATGACACGTTATGGATATGTTGAGTTAACAAACACAGCATCATCTCTAGGTAACGCTGGTGACTATGTTGGTGAAATCGCTGTAGCTAACTTATCTTTCCAATAATCAAGCAATTGATTTAACGAAAGTTAAAACAACAAAAGAAGTAAATTCTCAGGGATGGGAAACAATTAAGGACCGAAAGGTCCTTTTTTGTTGGTCTCATAAATACTATTGTTCATAAGAACTTTCGGAGCACCACTCCGGATAGCCTAGAACGCTAACGCCCATGGGGCAAAGGAGAAATAAAATGGCAAACAAACTAAAAATTCAAAAAACAAGCGGCGGATTCGTTCATGACGCATACGTTAGCCCAACTATCGTTGATGGCGCACACATCGGCGGTACAGGCGGCGTAACAAGTCAAGCCGGTTATCAAATTCAACCACAGGTGTATATCACTGGTGGAAGTTCTTTACCTGGTTCAATCTTGGCACAAAAAGGTGCACACAAGTTTCAAGTAACCGATGGTACCTTAACAGGCAAATGCACATTAGTTAACAACCCTAACTTAGCTGCTGGTCAGATGAATGTTTTAATCAACTTATCTACCGCTTCTGCTAACGTTGCTTCTGCTAACGTTGCTGGTGGAGCAACAAGTACATACGTAACTTGGACATCGACTCCAGTTGGTCCTGTTACAACTCCGCGTGTTGGTGATTATATCATTGGTTTCACTGGTACTGCTGGTGTTGCTCAAGTTACAGCAATTAATACTGCAAGTAACGTAACTATTGCAGTATCTGGTAACGTAGCTGCGCAAAACTTGGTATCTATTACTAATAGTACATACGCTTGCCGTATTACTAACAAGTTTGCTTACGATTTTGGCAACGACGGTTCTGGATTCCCTAACAAGTTCCGTTATCGTTTAGCTACACCGGACGCATTATTTGTTCAAGTACAAAGTGCTTAATTAATTTAAGCTCTACTAAAAACCCGCTTCGGCGGGTTTTTTATTGAAAACACGATCTTGCGCCAAGCATAAATACTACTAAATTAAGGTTTAATAGAATGGCTACAATAAAAAATATTCCAGATTCGTATACAGTTAACGTTCCTCTAATGACAGTTAACGGTAATCTGATCGTAACCGGTAACACATCTATTATTGAAAGTACTAATACTTCGATATATGATAATATCATTACACTAAATTCTGGACTAAGCCCTAACGTAGAACCAACATTAAATGCTGGTATTACAGTTGACCGCGGAACACAGGCAAATGTATCATTGTTATGGAACGAGTCAGTTAAGTCATGGCAAGTTACTAGCAATGGAACAACGTTTGGAAATTTAGTTCTGTCAGCGCCTTCCTCGGCTAACTTAAATATTACCGGCACAACATTATACACAGATAGTACACATGGTAGTGTGCAAATTTTTGCAAATACCGCAGGCAGTGGCGGATCTGGTGTATATGTAACTAACACACAATCTACTGGTGCAGAGCTAGTAACAAAAGCTAAAGCAGTAGCATACAGCATCGTATTCGGATAGGATCATTAAATGGCAATTCAAAACACCACATTAACTACAACAGCGGCAAACATTTTTGTTAACCAAAGTTCAACTGGCACAAGTGCAATTACAACAATTCACCTATGCAACTTTACACCTAACACACAGGTGGCAAATATTTACATAGTGCCAGCCGGTAGTGTAGCCAACTCTACAACAATCATTTATTCAAACGTAAGTTTAACCGCATACAACACACAAATTGTTTATGCTGAAAAATTTATTCTAGGAACAATTGGTGATGCAGTTATGGCCAACTGTAGTAACGCCAACGCAATCTCAGCAACAGTAAGTTCAATTGGAATTTAATAATGGCAAGATTTCTTAAAAATCCTACAGTACACGATAATCAAAATTTTGCGGTACAACTTCCAATCGTTCCAAGTAGTAGCTTTGGTGATGCACCTGCAAGCGGACTATTGAGATTTAATCAGTCTACTAGCCGTATTGAATTTTTTTACAACAATGCATGGAGCCAGGTAGCTAAGATTGGTAGTGTTCAACTTGTTGTTGATAACTTAACTGGTGACGGGTCAACTCAAACATTTGCAATGACACAAAGTGAAACTGATACAACCGCAGTGGCAGTATTCATTGGCGGAGTATATCAAATTCCAACTACTAACTATACAGTAAGCGGCCTAGCAATTACATTTACAAGCCCACCGCCTGCTCCTGGTGTGAATCCAAACTCGATTGTAATTATACACAATATCAACAGCACAAACGTTGCTGCCTAAGGACCATTAAATGGCAATTGGTAAGATTAATGGACCGATGCTGTTTAGCAACCTGGAACGCCAGGGTGTTAATCTTGCAATCGATGCTAACCTTGCATACTTTGATGTAAACAATCGTTACGTCGGTATCAATAACTCAAGTCCTGCGTATGCACTTGATGCACCGGGTACAGCACGTCTTGCAAATCTTTTAATCACTGGCAACACCATTACCAGCAACACTGGCAAAATTAATTTAGGATCAACAACAAACGTTGTCATCACTGGCGGAAGCCTTGATTATGTTTTAACAACTGATGGCGGCGGCAACTTAACTTGGTCTAATATATCAAGCATCATTTCGGCAACTGGTCTCAGTGGAAACTTAATTACCCTTGGTGCTAATACAGTACAAAGTTTTGTAAGTAATGCAGTAACACTAACCAGCGCAACCACAGTAACCAATGCATTGGCACAATTAAATTATGTACTAGGAAAATTAGTTCCGCCTAGTCCTCCTAACTTTCCAAGTAACCAAACAATCGCAATATCAAGTGCCACTACTTCTGCATTGATGTGCAACTTTGCACAAACAGATAATAGTGGCTGGGCCAATCTGAGTGTTGCAGGCGGAACGGCTGTTTCAGTTGTTCGTTTGGCAACCTATGCCACTACTAGTATCACCAACGTTGGCCCCGGTAGTCTAGGCACCGTAACAGCATATCTAAATGGTGTGCCGCAAGGTAACGTAGTCTTGACAGGTAGTAATTCAAATACAACCAATGGCAATCTTTATGTGTACAACGTAGAAGATTACCACGCAGTAGTATCAACGGTGACCGCGGGCTTCTGGACTGTATTCAGCGCACAAGCCACAGGAACAGTTCCAAGTGGATGGAGTAGAATAACAATTGGTGATTCTGGTGTAACTGCAAATACAAACTCTGTGTCTTGGTACACAGATCTAGCCAATCCGGGATATCCAACATTTAGTAATACCAGTGTGGCACTAACTACCAACTCGGTTATCTATTCAAGTACTATACCAATGTTTACTAGTTCTGCTCAGTTCACTATCAAAGGTAATGTGTCGGCTCTGAGTGGCGACACATATCCTAATTCAACATACCTGTCCACTGGCATTGCAAGTGGTGCATTCCAGGTTCCTGCAAGCGTTACTTATACAGCTGCCAGCATCACTACACCATTGGCAAGAAATTTATATGTTGGATCTGGAAGTACATATTTCCAAACAACTGCAAATATTGTAACAACTGGATTTGGTTCAAGTTTAGTTGGACCACAGGTAACAGTTAATAATAGCTACTTGGTAAACTCAACTATTGTATCGCCTGGGGTAACTATTCTTTATAAAAATGGAACTAGCAATACAGTAGAAGAAACTGCAATTCCTGTTAGCGGATCGTTGGGCGGCGGATATAGTACTAGTGGATTGCGTATAGTAAATCCCGATGCTGGTACAGCCACAGACAATCCTGTTTACACAGGAAGTGAGTCGGCATTTAATAGCCAGACTGGGCTGTTCTACACAACCGATTCTACAGTGGTTGCTAACAAATTACAATTTGATCAAACAAACTATTCAACGGGGTACTTACCAGTTGGTCCTAACCTGAGTACACAAGGCTCTGCACAATATTTTACATTTAAGTTTCAGAGAACAACTGTGAGCAAATTTAATATTGTTTATACTGGTGCTTTAGCTGGACTATGGATTGCATTGCCTGGAGTAACTGATGCTAGTTATGCAACACCAACCAAGGGTTGGTTAACCATGGCATCAGCATACGCTGGCGCAGGCGTACCGGGAACAGGAACAGGCGGCAATGGTTCTGCTGGGTGTGCAGTAGGTGGCACAGCAACACTAAACTCTTCTGGCAGTTATAGTTTAACTGGAACCTTTGGTACAGCAAGTAGTTCTAGTTCAACCAGCAATGAGATATATGTAAGAATTAAATTAACATCGGGACAGTCGTTGACAGCGTTAAGCATATCAACTCCAACTAACTAATATGCCAATTTCACAAGCCAACCAAGTTGACTATCTCTTTAAGAAAATAGGTTATGCTGTAACTACAACAGCCAACGCCTCTGTGAAATCACCTAGTAACGAAAGTATTCCTAGTCCGCTAACATTGCGTGGCGATACGATTTGGGTGCAGAGTGCAAACATACCTGCTACACAACCTGGATCAACTGCCGGGGTAGTTACAGTATATAATGATGCCAGTGCAAACACAATCAAGACAACAAACGATGCAACAAGTCCTGCATACCAAACTTGGAAAACAGGAATTACCAACTGGGTTGATCCTAGCTTTGGGCCAACATACCAGGTTAAAGTATATTGGGATAGTTCTAGTTCGTCAACTCCTCAGTCAACTGGTACACAGCTATTCCCAGACGGCACAGGCAACGACGACGAATGGTTCTTTGACTACGACTCCGGTGTATTAACATTCCCGGACATTATACCAACCTCAGTGAACGGTGTTGCTGGCAAAAGTATTTTTATTGTTGGCGCAATTTATTCTGGTGCCATTGGTATCAGTAACGTTGCTCCTGTTATAACAGGAACAGTTGGCACAGCAAACGTGGCTTATTATAGTAACGTGGCTGTCTCGAGTACTAATGCTACATTCTATCCGGCATTGTTTAATGCTACTACTGGAAATTTAGCGCATTATACATCATCAACCATTACTGCTAATCCATCCACTGGTAATCTGAGTGCAAGTAATGTAATAGCAACAGTCTATGGTAACATCATTGGTACACAAGCCACCTTTGCAAATATTTCAACTGTGGGCGGATTATTCTGGGCCAACGGTATTAATGCACTAGCTCCGCAGTATGGCAACACACAAGTAGCTGCATACTTGCCAATCTATGCAGGAAACCTATACCCTGGCAATGTTATATCGACTGTTTACGGCAACGTACACACAGATTATATCAGTGGCAACACAGGAAATGTTATTACATTTAATAGTACCGGTGCAATACAACTTCCCACTGGGAATACTATACAGCGTCCATCTGGATATAATGGAATGTTGCGCTTCAACACCGATACTCCTGCAATAGAATATTTTGAAGGTAGTGTGTGGGTTCCTGTTACCAATACAATAACAGATCAACAGATTACTCCTGATGGCACAAGCTCTACATTTACGCTAACTCAAGCATCAACTACCATTGGTATAATTGTTAGTATCAACGGTACCTTACAAGCACCAAACACAGCATACTCTGTCGCCGGCAATCAAATTACATTTACTGAAGTTCCGTTGACCACAGACATTGTTGATATTCGTTTCTTAGGTGCGTCGGTAACTATTAATAATACTTTAGCACAAGATTTGTCTGTAACCGGCAATGTTACAGTAACAGGATTATTTGTAGCACCACAAACAACAAAAGCAAGCAACGCACCGGGCACAGTAGGGCAGATAAGCTGGGATGCCAATTATATCTATGTTTGTACAGCCACAAATACCTGGAAAAGAACAGCATTAACCGGCGGTTATTAATTTAATCTATAAATATTAATATCAACTTCTCTTAGTATAATTTTATACTAACGACAGCAATTTAACCTTCCCAAGTCCTCCGCAAAAACACCTAGCTAGGACTATTTTCTCACGGCCACGATAAATAACAATAAGCTACTAAAAAAATAACCAAAGGATCGCTTACCATGAGTGGAAATATGACAAGAATTAAGAATAACCAGATCACTGACGGAACGATCCAGTCGGCAAAACTTGCTAGTGGCACGTTAGTTGGTACTAACTTTGCCCCAACACTAACATTGAATTCAAACGTTACTATTATTGGTAACTTGTCGATTAGTGGTAACACAAGTTCCATTAACTCGGTTAATACATACGTTCAAGATCCGTTGGTTGTTTTCAACAACGGCTATACCGGTAGTGTTGCTGGATACGACATTGGTATTTTAGTTAATCGTAACTTATCTAGCTTGGGACCTTACGGTGCGGTTAATACTGCATGGGTATGGGTAGAAAACGATCAAGCGTTTGAATCTATTGCAACATCTACAACAGGCAATGCCTTAACTGGGTTAACATCAGTTGGTTTTGCTAACTTAAAAACTGGTAATGCAACAATGGTTTCTGCCAGCATTACCAACAACTTAACAGCAGGTGGAATTACTGGTACACCAATTAGTGGCTCAACTGGTTATTTCTCAACATTATATGCTACAAACTTTTCAACAGCCAACGCAGTACTAAGCGGTGGCTCAATTACAAACGATGTTATTACATCAAGTACAGGTAACTTTACAACATTACAAGGTACTGCATTCAGTACAGGTAATGCAGTTATTGCCGGCGGTTATATTAGTGCGTTAGCTAATGCTACTATTACAACAGGCGTAGTAACTAACTTTAGTACAGCCAACGCAGTTATCACAGGCGGTAGTTTAAATTCAACACCAATTGGTGCTACTACAGCCAGTACAGGTAACTTCTCTACATTACAAGGTACCAACTTTAGTACAGCTAATGCTGTGGTCACAGGTGGTAGTTTAAACTCAACACCAATTGGTGCAACTACTGCTTCAACTGGTGCATTTACTACATTATCAACAAGCGGTGTAACAACACACAACGGTAACGTAGTAGCTGCGTCTGGCACAACAAGTACAAACTCAATTACTGGTGCATTGGTAGTAGTTGGTGGCACTGGCATCAGTGGTAACTTAAACGTTGCTGGCCTTGCTGCATTTACAGATGCTATCCCAACAACAGGTCCAAACACAGGTGCGTTGCAAGTAACATCTGGTGGTGCTTATATTTCTGGTAACTTATGGGTTGGTGGTAACATTAACTTTACACCAAATGCAATTAGTACAATTAGTGGTAACTCTGCTCAGTTCTTTGGTAACGCTGCTGGCTTTGGCGCATTGTTTGCTGGTATTAGTTCTGGCTATGTTATCCAGCCGCAGACAGTACTACAAGCGTCTACTAACTTTAACGGCTACGCTCAATTTAATCATCAAAACATTAACAGCGGTGCAAACGCATCAACAGACTATGTTGCCACAGCCGACGCCGGTACTGCAACTGCTGGTTATATCGATATGGGTATTAACAGTTCTGGTTTTGTCGGCGGCGCTGGCAACGAACTAAATTATCCACTAGACGGTTACTTATACGTTGACGGTACAACAAGTACAAACGGTAACTTGTTAATTTCTACAAGCCAACAGGCCGATGTGGTATTTTCAATAAACGGACAAGGTTCAGCAAACGAAGTTGGTCGCTTCCAGTACAACGGCGGTAGCTCACGTTTATTACTTAAAACTACAACTGCTTCTACTAGCACAACTACTGGTGCTTTAACAGTAGCAGGCGGTGCCGGTATTGCTGGTGCTGTATATGCTGGTTCAGTATTTGATAACAGCAATCGTGTATTAAGTACAAGTTCTGGAGCTGGTAATTTATCTATTAGTGGCACAGCAGTTACATTAACTGCAACAGGCCCTGGTGCAACGACAGTTGGTAGCTCAACTAGTGTTCCTGTTATTACTACAGATGCATACGGTCGTATTAGTACATTGACATCAGCTGCAATCAACACAGGATTTACATTAAACGGTACAAGTGGTACAGCCGCTGTTACAGGTGGATCAACATTAAGTCTAGCTGGTACATATGGTGTAACAGTCACAGTAGGTACAGAGTATGCCAACATTGCTACTCCACAAGACTTACGTACAACAGCAAGTCCAACATTTACAGGCCTGCAAGCTACAACATTAGTAGCAACCAACTTTAGTTCTGGTAACGCAGTAATTACAGGTGGTAGTATTACTGGTGATGCAAGTGGTAACTTTACAACATTGCAAGGTACCAACTTCAGTACAGCTAATGCAGTAATTACAGGCGGCACTATTTCTGGCTTAACAGCATTAAATGTAACAACAGAAACAGCTACAAACTTTGCTACTGGTAACGCAGTAATTACTGGTGGTAGTATTACTGGTGATGCAAGTGGTAACTTTACAACATTGCAAGGTACCAACTTCAGTACAGCTAATGCAGTAATTACAGGCGGCACTATTTCTGGCTTAACAGCATTAAATGTAACAACAGAAACAGCTACAAACTTTGCTACTGGTAACGCAGTAATCACAGGCGGCAGTTTAAACTCAACACCAATTGGTGCAACTACAGCAAGTACTGGTGCATTTACAACAGTAACAGCAAGTTCAACAGTCATTGCAACAGGTAACGTAGTAGCAGCAGCTACAACAGCAAGTACCACAACCAACACCGGCGCATTAGTAGTCAACGGTGGTGTTGGTATTGCCGGTGACGTGAACGTTGGTGGTAACTTGAAAGTGTCTGGAACATTAACATACATCAATACTACAACTGAATTAGTTGGCGGAATTGAAATTGTTGCAGGTAACTTGGTTGCTAACTCCGGTACAGCAAGTTCATCAACATCAACTGGTGCATTAGTAGTAGTTGGTGGCGCTGGCTTCAGTGGAACAGTTAATGCTACTGCTGGTGTATTTGGCAGTTTAAACAACACCATAATTGGTAACGTAACTCCGGCAACTGGTAACTTCTCTACATTACAAGGAACAAACTTTAGTACAGCTAATGCAGTAATCACTGGCGGTACAATCAGTGGACTAACAGCATTAAATGTAACAACAGAAACAGCTACAAACTTTGCTACTGGTAACGCAGTAATCACCGGTGGTACAATTAGTGGTCTAACAGCATTAAATGTAACAACAGAAACAGCTACAAACTTTGCTACTGGTAACGCAGTTATTACTGGTGGTAGTTTAAATGCTACTCCAGTTGGTGCAACTACAGCGTCAACTGGCGCATTTACAACACTATCATCAAGTACACAAGCTACATTGGCTACAGCGGTTGCCACAAACTTCTCAACAGGTAATGCTGTAATTGCAGGTGGCTACATTAGTTCATTGGCTAACGCTACAATTACTGCCGGTGCTGTAACAACATTAGTAGCAACCAACTTTAGTTCTGGTAACGCAGTAATTACTGGTGGTAGTATTACTGGTGATGCAAGTGGTAACTTTACAACATTGCAAGGTACCAACTTCAGTACAGCTAATGCAGTAATTACAGGCGGCACTATTTCTGGCTTAACAGCATTAAATGTAACAACATTAGTAGCAACCAACTTTAGTTCTGGTAACGCAGTAATTACAGGTGGTAGTATTACTGGTGATTCAAGTGGTAGCTTTACAACATTACAAGGTACCAACTTCAGTACAGCCAATGCAGTAATCACAGGTGGTAGTTTAAACTCAACACCAATTGGTGCAACTACTGCTTCAACTGGTGCATTTACAACATTAAGTGCTAGTGGTACAACTGGTCTAAACACATTAACTACAAGCGGTGTAACAGTACACAATGGTAACTTGGTTGCTGCAAGTGGTACAGGTAGTGTGAGCACTACAACCGGCGCATTGGTTGTAACAGGCGGCATGGGCGTGACTGGTAACATTAATATTGGTAATAACACAGCCCTACATCAAATTACTGGTAACTTATTACTTGGTCTAGGAACTGCGGCTGCTAGTGTAGTAACAACTTTAGAAATTAACCAAAACGTTGACGTTCCGCAAAACAGTACATCGGTTGTTCATATATCTGCTAAGACTGGTAACACTGGCAAAATTACTTTAGATAGTTTTGGAACAGGTACTTCGTCACTCTTAATCCTACGTAGTGCAGCAGGAACAAGTACAACACCAACCGCAGTTCAAAACGGAGCAATATTAGCTGCGTTTGTTGGTCGCGGGTACGGCACAACAGGATATTTACTTGACAGTCCAAATACTTCAACTGGTTTGGTAGTTTCAGCCGCACAGAACTATACTGATACTGCACAAGGTTCTATAATTAGCCTTAATACTACACCGTTAAATTCTAACGTTGCAGTAAGCGCACTAACAATTAATCCAGCTGGAACAGTATCAATCCCAGCAACAACAGCAAGCACAGGAACATTAACTGGTGCGTTGGTTGTATCGGGCGGAGTTGGTATTGCCGGTAACGTAAATATTGGCGGAGCTTTATCAGTAACTGGCGTGCCTACTTTCTTCTCTAATATTGTAGCTAGTGGTGGTGCCGCAAGTACAAGCACAACAACTGGCGCAATAACAGTTAACGGTGGTGTAGGGGTTGCTGGTCAAATTTATGCAGGCGGAATACAGGCAACACCGATTGGTGCAACTACAGCAAGTACTGGTGCATTTACAACCGTAACAGCAGGTACTACAACAACTGGTGGTTTACAAGCAAGTGTAATTGGTAACGTAACACCAGGATCTGCTACGTTCACAACATTACAAACAAACAGTACATTTACTGCAAGCGGTAACTTAGTTGCTGCAAGCGGAACAGCAAGTACAACCACAACAACTGGTGCGTTGGTAGTAGTTGGCGGTGCTGGTATTAGTGGTGCAGTAAACATTGGCGGTGCAACAACCGTGTCCACAGCAACAGTGGGTGGGTTACAAGCAAGTGTAATTGGTAACGTAGCACCGGGTTCTGCTACATTCACAACAGTACAAACAAACAGTACATTTACTGCATGTGGTACAGTTTCTGCTTTAAGTGGATCATTAAGTACAAGCACAACAACTGGTGCATTACAAGTAACTGGTGGTGCTGGTGTAACTGGTAACATTTACGTAGGTGGTAATGCTATCGTGTCTGGTGCAAGTATATTCAATACTAGCCAAACTGCTGGTTACGATCATATTGTTAAAGGTGCAAGTGACAGTTCATTGGTATGGGCTCGTCCAAGTTCAACATACGATCAAGTATTGATTGGTGGATCTGCAACAACTAGTACATTGGTTCGTGGTGCCAAGTTACAAATTAACAGCACAGATTCAATATTAATACCAGTTGGTTCAAACGCTACCCGTCCAAGTAGTACTGGCGGTATAGACGTAGCTGGTATGTTACGTTTCAGTACAACAACCAATGCAGTTGAGTGGTATAACGGTACAACATGGTTTAGTCCAACAACAGCGTTTACCGTTATTGCTGATCAACAGTTTAACGGCGATGGATCAACTGTAGCATTTACATTGAACACAGCTCAAACTGCTGCGTCAACTATTGTAAGTATTAACGGTGTGGTACAGATCCCAACACTAGCATACGGTGTAAGTGGAACAACATTAACATTTACAGAAGCTCCTGCTTCCGGCGATATCATTGATGTACGTTCACTAACAACAACTGTAACAGTTACAAGTTTAAGTGACTCAACTGGTTATAACTCAGTACTAGTAAGCTCAAGTGGTGTTCAAATTACAACTGGTACTAGCCAGTTAAATGTAATTTCAACATACACACCAACTGGTGCAATAGTTAACAGTACTCCAAACGTAACTGTAGCTACTGCAAGCGTGGCAACAACAGTTGATAGCTTCTTTGCTAACACATACAGTTCATCAGAATATACTGTAACAGCGACAATCCAGGGCACAAATATTCGCCAGATTGCCAAAGTATTAGTAGTTACAGATGGTACAAACGCTTATGTAACACCATACGCTATTACAAGCACAAGTGGTAATACACTAGCAACATTCGGTGGAACAGTAAGTGGCGGTAGTGTGAACTTCCAGGCAACTGTAACCAACGCTAATACAATCTTGAGAATGCACAAACAGTACCAAGCAATTTAATAGCAACATAAGCTAACGTGGATGGTCCACGTTAGCTTAACACCTTATCGGGGAATATGGAACCGGGGAAAGAAACAAAATGGCAAACGGAAATTTTATAGTACAAAATGGTCTACAAATTGGACCACTAACAATTGATGCAGCATCAGGCGGTATCACTACAACAGGTAACATTACTACAACAGGTACAGTAACAACATTTATTAATGAAATTGTTACAGGTACTGAAGCAGTTTACGGTCAATTATCAGCTA
>Ga0316228_1001915_pt1 | contig 19530 bp, 17 predicted proteins | sample TBH18021metaG_FD_206005 | JGI IMG/M metagenome (GOLD analysis project Ga0316228, IMG submission 206005) | Freshwater microbial communities from Trout Bog Lake, Wisconsin, USA - TBH18021 | ecosystem: Environmental > Aquatic > Freshwater > Lake > Hypolimnion/Profundal zone | place: USA: Wisconsin... | reverse complement strand
CTTGCCTTGGAAGGATTGCTAACCCAATTCAACAAGTAATTACTAGATAATATATTATTCTCCAAAGAACAGGTGTTCTCCTTCTTCGTATGAAAGTTTATTTTTACTATCTTGATACGTCGTGACCTATTGAACATATTCTTGGTTCGGATAACATAGAACACTTCCCATTTGGCTTTGACCAGATCTTTGCCGTCCAGACGCAGCAGATAGGCGGGATGATAAGTGGCTATCGCCGGAACGCCGTATTTGGTGTCGAACCATTTGCCGCGGTCCTTGGTGATCCGGGCGTCGGGACCTTGCAGGTATTTCAGGGCCACGCCGCCGAGGGCGATGATGACCTTCGGCTGCACAAAGGCAAGTTCGGCGTCAAGCCAGTATTGGGCACAGAACTGGCCTTCCTCCACCGTGGGGGTGCGGTTATTTTTCGGACGACATTTTATGATATTCGAAGTATAAATTTTATCACGGGTGACGCCGACGCTTCCCAGGGCCTTGTCCAGCAGCTGGCCTGACGGACCCACCAGCGGGACGCCGTATTCATCCTCCACTGAGCCGGGGCCCTCACCGATGATGGCCAGCGGGCTGTCAATACTGCCGCTGAACGAAGTCGGTCCGATGGCGCTCTGGCGAAGGGGGCAAAGCGCGCACTCCAGCAAAGCCTTTTCCAGGCTAGCATGATCAGGATAGGACATAATATCACCTCAAAGAGCTAATTCGGTTTTGGCCTCAAAAATCCTGCCCGGATGCACGCGGCAGGGGAATCAAAAAGCTCGCGCGAACGTAAATTATAGGAACCTTTTTAGAAGCAAAGGAGGGAATGTTGTGGCGCAAAACTGCTATATCTGCCAGTTCGGCGGAGAAGCCGGCTACGGAGTGATGAGCGCGGGGGTCATGGTGGCCAAAGCCGCCGGTCGCCGTGGCCTGTGGGCGTTTATTGCCAACGAATATCCGTCGCTGATCAAGGGCGGACTGAATACATGCCTGGTACGGCTCAGCGACCAGCCCCTGACCGCTTATGAAGAACAGCTGGATTTCTTGGGGGTGCTGTCCCAGGAGAGTCTGGAGCAAAACTATACCAAACTGAAGCCAGGCGCCATTCTCCTTTATGACGCCGACACCGTGAAAGCCGACCTGGCGAGAATACCGGCCGGGGTGCAAGTTTTCCCGGTGAAGCTGGTGCAGTCGGTGAGCGGCGACTCGGCCAAAGTGATGGCCAACAGCGCCATGATCGGCGCGTTCTGCGCCCTTACCGGATTTCCTGTCGACATGATCGCTGCAGTGATGCGCGGCGAATTTACCCATCCCGAGGTCCTGGCCCGCAACCTGGCCCTGCTGGAGGAGGCTTACCAAAAAGTGAGCGCCGGTCAAAGCGCCGCGCCGCAATTTCCCCTGCCTTTCAGCGAGAACGACCGGCCCAAGATGCTGCTGACAGGCAATGATGCCATCTCCATGGGAGCGGTCAAAGCCGGCTGTAAATTTGCCGCCGGCTACCCAATGACCCCCGGCTCGGGAATTTTGATCTACCTGGCCGACCACGCCGCCGAGTACGGTCTTGTCTTCAAACAGTCTGAGGATGAAATAGCGGCCATGAATATGCTGATCGGCGCAGGTTTCGCCGGAGTCAGGGCCATAGGCGCCACCAGTGGCGGCGGCTTTTCCCTGATGGTCGAGGCGTTGGGTTTCGCCGGTCAGGCTGAAGTTCCTGTCGTCATGGTCGAAGCCCAGCGGGGCGGCCCCAGCACCGGCTTGCCGACCCGTACCGCCCAGGGTGACCTGAATTTCGTCGTCTTCGCCTCCCAGGGGGAATTTCCCCGTTTGGTTATTGCCCCCGGCGATATCGACGAGTGCTTTTTCGAAACCTTCCGCGCCTTCAACCTGGCCGAAGAGTTCCAGCTGCCGTGCATCATTCTCAGCGACAAATATTTGGCCGACTCGGCGACTACGACCCCCTTCTTCGACGACAAGGGTCTGGTCATTCGCCGCGGTAAGCTTGTGGATGAAGGCTGGCTTGCAGCCAACCAGCCTTACCGGCGTTACCGCCAGACCGAGGATGGAGTGTCCTGGCGGGCGGTACCCGGCCAAAAAGGCGGGCGGCATATCGCCACAAGCTACACCCATGGCGAAGACGGCTTCTACAGTTCCGGCAATCATGAATACGCCGGCACCGAACCGGAAGTGACCACCGCCGGGCTTGACAAACTGTTCCGCAAGGTGCCTGACATACTGGCCGCTGTGCCGGCAATCCAGCTTTACGGCCCTGAGGAGGCCGACCTCACCGTCGTCGGCTGGGGCTCGACCAAGGGAGCCATTCTTGAAGCCCTGACCCTCGCGGCTGCCGAAGGCCTCACCGTCAGCTTCCTGCAAGTGCGCTATCTCTCACCCTTCCCTGCCGAAGCGGTGGAGGCTGTCTTTAAAAAAGCGCGGCGAACGCTGCTGGTGGAAGGCAACAAAACCGGACAGCTTGGACTGATGATCCGCGCCAATACCGGCTACAAAGTAGACCACAGCTATCTGAAATACGACTCCCGGCCGTTCGTCCCCTCGGCGATTCTGGCCAGGATCAAGGAGGTGCTCTCCTGATGGCGCAGGACGTCAATCTGAACTATAAATCGACCTGGTGCCCGGGCTGCGGCAATTTCGGCATATTCAACGCACTGAAAAAGGCGTTTGGCGATGCTGGTCTTGACCTGGAACAGACTGTTCTGGTGACCGGAATAGGCTGCGCCGGCAAGATATCTCAGTATCTGAACACCTACCGGATCGAGACCCTTCACGGCCGGACCCTGCCGGTGGCCACCGGCATCAAGCTGACCAACCACCGGCTCACCGTAATCGCTGAAGGTGGGGACGGCGACGGCATGGGGATCGGTATGGGTCACTTTATCCATACCGCCAGGCGGAACCTGGATATCGCCTACTTTATCCATAATAACCAGATCTACGGGCTGACCAAGGGGCAGTCTTCACCGACCAGCGACCTTGGGGCTGTCACCAAATTTACCCCGGCCCCCCTGGGCAATGTCGAGCGGTCCATCAATATCGTCCAGACCGCCATCGGCGCCGGGGCCACCTTTGTCGCCCGGGCCTTTACCGGCGACATCCAGCAGCTGGCCGACATCATGGTCCAGGCCATCCGTCACCCGGGCTTCGCGGTGGTGGATATCCTCCAGCCCTGCGTGTCCTTCAACCATCTCAATACCTACCCGTGGTACCGGCAGCGCATTACCCCTGTAGCCAGCCTGCCGGGCTATGACCCCGCTGACCGGGAAAAAGCATTGTCTTTGGCCAGCCTATGGGGCGAGAAAATCCCGCTGGGCGTCTTTTTCACCGAAGTGCGGCCCACCTTCGCCGACTCGCTGCCCCAGCTTGCGGGCCCGACCCTGGCCGCACAGCCGCTGGACAACATCAGTATCGCCGCCCTGATGGAGGAAATGGCTTAAATCCGAGGGATTTATCGGTGTTTTATTGACGGCTATCCGTCTGGAGAGTACAATAAAACAGGAGACATTTGCCAACCGCGCCCCCGGGGGGGGCGAAGCTGCGCCAGCTGGTGGCGCTGAATACCTATAGCCGGATTTGCGTAAAATAATGGAAAGTTCTTTTTTACATCATAAGGAGGTTCCTTTCAAATGCTGGATATCAGATTTGTCCGCGACAACCCGGAAAAGGTCGAAGCGGCGCTATTAAGCCGCGGAATGACTCTGGGGCTGACCGAATTCCTGGGGCTGGAAAAAAAGCGCCGTGACCTGCTGGGAGAGGTGGAAGCCCTCAAGAACAAACGCAATACCGTATCCCAGGAGATCAGCCGCCTCAAAAAAACCGGTGGCGCAGCGGACGAATTGATTGCCGAAATGCGTGAAGTCGGCGACCGGATCGGAGCCCTTGACGGCCAGGTTAAAGAAATCGAGGTCGCTCTTAGCGACATCATCATGAACATTCCCAATATTCCTCACGAGTCGGTGCCAGTGGGAGCGGATGAAACCGCCAACCCCGAGGTTCGCCGCTGGGGAACCCCGCGCCAGTTCGACTACGAGCCGCTGCCGCACTGGGAAATCGGTGAGCAGCTTGGCATCCTGGACTTTGAACGCGGCGGCAAGGTAACCGGGGCCCGTTTTACCTTCTACCGCGGCCTGGGATCCCGTCTGGAGCGCTCACTCTTCAACTTCATGCTGGACCTCCATACCGGCGAGCACGGCTACACCGAAATTTTCCCACCCTTCATTGTCAACAAGGAAAGCATGATGGGCACCGGCCAACTGCCGAAATTCGCCCAGGACATGTTTAAACTCGAAGGGCTGGACTACTATCTGATCCCCACCGCCGAAGTGCCTGTAACCAATTTGCACCGTCAGGAGATCCTAGACGCCAAGGACCTGCCGCTCTGTTACGCCGCTTACAGCGCCTGTTTCCGGGCCGAGGCCGGAGCCGCCGGGCGCGATACCCGCGGCCTGATCCGTCAGCACCAGTTCAACAAAGTCGAGCTGGTCAAATTTAGCCTGCCGGAAGATTCCTACAGCGAACTGGAGAAACTCACCGCCAACGCCGAACGGGTGCTGCAACTGCTTGGGCTGCCCTACCGGGCGGTGCTGCTGTGCAGCGGCGACATGGGCTTCGCCTCAGCCAAAACCTACGACCTTGAGGTCTGGCTGCCCAGCTTCAACAAGTATCGCGAGATATCATCCTGTTCCAACTTCGAAGATTTCCAGGCCCGCCGGGCTGACATCAAGTTCCGCCGCGACCCCAAAGCCAAAACGGAGTTCGTCCACACCCTCAACGGGTCAGGGGTGGCTATCGGCCGTACCGTGGCCGCCATCCTGGAGAATTATCAGCAGCCCGACGGCTCGGTGGTTGTGCCTGAGGTGCTGCGGCCGTACATGGGAGTCGATGTCATCAAGGCTTGACATCTTTGGCGACATAAACTAAAATTTAAGATAATAAAATATTGGGGATAGGTGCCTGCATTGGGCTTAATAGGGAAGTTTGGTGTGAAGCCAACACGGTCCCGCCGCTGTAATGGGGAGTGAACCTGCACTACGCCACTGGAACCTTGTGTTCTGGGAAGGCGCAGGGATACGATGATCCTGAGTCAGAAGAACTGCCTGTCCGACAATCACCGCTTTTGACCCACGAGAGATGGGGAGGGGATTTGCTGATGGCTTCTGTACGCAAAATCTCTATCCTTGTCCGGGGTAGAGATTTATTTTTTTTGGAAAAGAGGACTGACCCATGCGCACCCTGATTGTATCGATTTACCTGCTGCTGACGGCGATGCTTTATCCGCCGCTGGCTCAAGCTATGCACATCATGGAAGGCTTTTTGCCGAAAGAGCACGCCCTCGGCTGGTTTGTCGCCTCGGCGCCCTTCCTGGTTTTCGGCGCCAAGCGGATCAGCGCCCTGCTTGTCCGGTATCCTGAACGAAAAATGCTGCTCGGTCTTGCGGCGGCGTTTATCTTTGTCTTATCAGCCCTGAAAATCCCGTCAGTCACCGGCTCCAGTTCCCATCCCACTGGCGTGGGCCTCAGCGCTATTCTCTTTGGCCCGGCCATATCCAGCGTCCTCAGCGCCATAGTGCTGCTCTTTCAGGCCCTGCTTTTAGCCCACGGCGGCCTGACAACCTGGGGAGCCAACACCTTCTCCATGGGGATAGCCGGGGCTTTTGTAGCCTGGGGGACGTTCCGGCTGGCGCTGGCCTGCCGCTTGCCGGAAAAGGCAGCGGTGTTCGCTGCGGCGATGCTTGGCGACTGGAGTACCTATATGGTCACCGCCGGACAGCTGGCAGCCGCTTTCCCGGACGCCGTCGGAGGCTTCTGGGCGTCCTACGCCAAATTTCTGGCGGTCTTCGCCCTGACCCAGCTGCCGCTGGCGGTTGTTGAAGGGATACTGAGTGTAGTTGTTTACAGCGCCTTGCTGCGCTACGGTGAGCAAGGACTGATCGATATTTGGTGGACGAAGCGGGGGAGGCAGCTATGAGCGTCAGGAAAAATGTCCTGTTACTGCTGCTTGTTGTAGCGCTGATGGCTGTGCCGCTTGTCTTAAAGTCCGGCGCCGATTTCGGCGGCACGGACGACAAAGCCAAAGACATGATCGCCGAAATCAATCCTGACTATAAACCCTGGTTCTCCAGTGTATGGGAACCGCCTTTCGGCGAGGTCGAAACGCTGCTGTTTGCCCTGCAGGCGGCGCTGGGAGCCGGTTTTATCGGCTACTTCTTCGGCAGCTATCGGCACAAAAAACCCAAAGAGGCCGGATAAATGCTTTATCTTGATTACCTGGCCTACAATAACACCCTCAAGCATGTGAGCATCGGCGAAAAGCTGCTGCTGGGCGGGGGCGGACTGTTATTGGCGCTCACCCTGCCCAAACCGGTCACCCTGCTTGCCGTTCTATTGGTCATGCATGCCGTTATGCTCTACGCCCGGGTGCCGCTGGCCTATTTGTGCAGGCTGTGGCTGGCACCGCTGGCCTTTTTGCTGACAGGGATAGCCAGCATTGTTATCAGTTTCAGCGCCACCCCCTTCGCCGCCTTGGCCGGCAGCCAGATCGGTCCCTGGTATCTGGGAGTCACGGCCGAAGGACTGGCGGTGGCCCAGGTGCTGCTGCTGAGGAGCCTCGCCTCGGTGTCCTGTCTGCTGATGATCGCGACCACCACACCGGTGGCCTATGTTACCGCCTACCTGTCCCGGTTTCCGGTTATTGCCACTGTCGCCGAAATTGCCGCCCTTACCTATCGGTTTATCTTCGTGTTTCTAGCTGCAGCCGGTCAGATTTACACCGCCCAGCAATCCCGCCTCGGCTACGCTGATAACAGGCGGTCCTTGCATTCCCTGGCCCTTCTGACCGCCAACGTCGGGCGCAAAACCTTCCTGGGGGCGCGGGACCTGACCATTGCCCTCAGTGCCCGCAACTACAGCAGCCGCCTGTCATATCACTGCCCGACCCAGACAGTAAAGCCGTTCAGGCTGGCCTTCATTGTTGCCATACTCATTGGCCTGGCCCTGACGACGCTGATCTAAACGACCCTTCGGAGGACAACATGGCCTGTAACCCATTAATCGATATCAAAGACGTTTCATTCCGCTACCGCTATGATAAATTGGCGCTGGACGGAGCCAGCCTGTCGGTACCGGCAGGCAGCCGGGTCGCGCTGGTAGGGCCCAACGGCGCCGGCAAATCGACGCTTTTTTTGCATATCAACGCCATTTTGCGGCCTCAGGCCGGGGCGCTTTTTTATCAGGGACAGCCCTACCGCTATTCCCGTGACTTTGTCAGCGCCCTGCGGCAAAAGGTGGGCCTGGTGTTCCAGGACCCCGACACCCAGCTTTTCGCCAGCAATGTCTTTGAGGATGTGCTGTTTGGACCGATGAATATGGGCTTATCCTCACGCGATGCCGGGCAGCGGGCCGAAGCCGCTCTGACGGCGGTGGGGATGCTCGAACATAGCCGCGAGCCTGTCCATTTTCTCAGTCAGGGTCAGAAGAAGCGGGTGGCCATCGCCGGAGTCCTCGCCATGGAGCCGGAAGTGCTGGTGATGGATGAACCAACAGCTGCGCTGGATTATCCGGGCCTGATCAGCTTGCACGAAATTCTGGACATGCTGCACAAGCAGGGTAAGACCCTGGTGGTGGCGACTCATGACATCGACTGGGCCTGGAGCTGGGCCGACCTGGTGTATGTGCTGGCTCAGGGACAAGTCATCGCCGGAGGCCCGCCGCGGGAGATCTTGAGTCGCGACGACCACGCCGCTCTGGGTTTCGCCCGGCCGATCATCGGCGAAATATACGCCTGTATGAACCAGCAGGGCCTGCTGCCTCCCGATGCCAACCGGCAAATGCCGCGGAGTGTGGAGGAATTGACAGCGCTGCTTAAACAAAAATGATCAGCAAAGAGAGGCCGCCTTTTGGGCGGCCTCTCTTGTTGTGTTGAAAAAAAGAGCCGGTTTTTTAGGCCGGCGAGAGAGGTGGCAAACTACTAGCTTGTTGGTTCCATTATCGCAACATCGCCTTCTTCGCCGGTGCGGATCCGCACAGCGTTTTCCAGCTGGTAGACAAATATCTTGCCATCACCGACACGGCCGGTCTTGCATACCCGCTTGGCGGCGTCCAGGACACTTTCCACAGGGACTTCGCAGACAACAATTTCCACCTTTACTTTGGGGAGAAGGTTGATATTTACTTCCTGGCCCCGGTAGATTTCCTTATGACCTTTTTGCACTCCGTAGCCGTAGACCTGGGTGACCGTCATGCCAGTAACGCCGATGCCGTTCATGGCCACTTTCAGTTCTTCCAGTTTTTCCGGACGGGTGATGATTTCAACTTTTGTTATTTTACGCATGGTTACTCCCCCTCCTTAATTAGAGCTTAAGCTGACTTCAGGTTTTGCGATGACAGTTGCCAGAGGTGATGAATGGAGGATTGGAGAACCGGCCATGAAATCCTGATACGCATAACCGCGTTCGCCGTGTTCCGAGATATCCAGACCCTGCAGTTCATCTTCAGCGTCAGCTCTAAGCTGCATGAAGAGGCCGATAACCTTGAGGATAACGAAGGTGCCCACGATGGCGAAAGCCCAGCTGGCGGCGATTCCTGTTAACTGGATGCCTACCTGCGATGCGTTGCCGTAGAACAGGCCGTCGGCTCCGGTGGGGTTAACCGCCTTGGAGGCGAACAGGCCGGTGGCCAGAGCGCCCCAGGTGCCGCCGATGGCGTGCACTCCGAAAGCGTCAAGGGCATCATCATAACCGAATTTAGCTTTGACTACACTGACCGCGAAGTAGCAGATGGCGCCTGCTGCCAGACCGATGATGACCGAAGGACCGGCGGATACATAGCCGGAAGCAGGGGTGATGGCGACAAGGCCGGCGACACAACCGCTGGCGGCGCCAAGTACGGTGGGTTTGCCATGATGGTACCATTCAACAAAGACCCAGGATAAGGTAGCGGCAGCAGCCGCGGTGTTGGTGACGATGAAAGCGCTGGCAGCCAGACCGTTTGCGCCGAGGGCGCTGCCGGCGTTGAAGCCGAACCAGCCGAACCAGAGAAGCGAAGCGCCGATAACCGTCATCGGCAGATGATGGGGCAGCATGACATCAGTGCCGTAGCCTTTGCGTTTACCAAGCACGATAGCCACAATCAAACCAGATACACCGGACAGGATGTGAACAACAGTGCCGCCGGCGAAGTCAAGCACACCAAGGTTTCTCAGCCAGCCGTCCGTGCCCCAGACCCAGTGGGCGACAGGATCGTAGATGAAGGTTGCCCAAACAAGAGTGAAGACCACAAAAGCCGGGAATTTCATGCGTTCGGCGAAAGAGCCGGTGATCAGCGCGGGAGTGATAACCGCGAACATTGCCTGGAATATCATGAAAGCCAGATGCGGAATCGTAGCGGCGTAGTCAGCGTTGGGTTCCTGACCGACACCGTTCAGCGCCAGCCAGTCAAGGTTGCCGATAATGTGATGCACGTCAGGGCCGAACGCCAGGGTGTAACCCCACAGTACCCATTGAACCGAAATCAGCGCAACAATGAAGAAACTTTGCATAATCGTGCTCAGGGCGTTTTTGGTTCTGACCATACCGCCATAGAAGAGGGCCAGACCAGGGGTCATCAGCATGACCAGTGCGGCGGAAATTAGTACAAATGCGGTGTCGCCGGTATCAATCTTCGGTGCCTCCGGGGCCGCTTCAGCCACAACCGCGGCGACAATTGGAGCGGTTTCGTCCGCCGCCAGGGCTACAGGAATAATGAGGGCTACAAGCAATAATGTTAATGCAAGAACAGCCAGAAACTTTTTCATTTTAGAACATCCTCTCTTGAAAAATTCACATAACCTTTTACAAACACAAAACCGCCCGAAAGTTAATCCGGACGACATTGTCAGGGAGACAGAAAAGCCTTCGTAGAAATTTCTACGAAGGCTCCATTGCCTAGGTTATGTGTTTATATTTAACAATATAACAGCCCGGCAGCCGGGTGTCAACACAATTTTGATGTCTGAAAATTGGAACTTCAGTTGACTTTTGCCAGGCCCTTTGGCATACTCAGGTAAGAATAACCCAATTGGGGGAACACCGGATGCCGCAAATCCTTCGCGTCGGCGCTGTGTCCTGCCGGGCGACAGTCAACGCGTTACCTGAAAACATGGCTGCTGCTGCAGCCTGGATAGACCGCGCCGCCAAGGCCGGAGTCGAACTGCTTCTTTTTCCGGAACTCAGCCTGACCGGCTACAGCACTAGCGGCCCGGCGGCCCAGCCACTGAACGCCGCTGCCCCGGTGTGCGCCGAGCTGGGAAAGCTGTCCGGCAAATACGGAATCACCCTCGCCGCCGGTATGGCCTGGCAGGAGGAGGGTGGGCCGAAGCGCCTGGCCCATGGCCTGTGGCTGCCCTCCGGGGAGCTGCACCTATACTACAAGACCCATCTCGGTCAGCGGGAAAAGGGTGAGTACATGGCAGGCGACGAGCTGCCGGTATTCCGGCTGCCCAAGGTTACCGTCGGGCTCCAGCTTTGCCTGGAACAGCATTTCCCGGAAATCACACAGACTCTGGTCCTGAAAGGGGCCCAGCTCATCCTTTGCCCTCACGCCACCCCGCGTCTGAGCGCCGACCAGCGCCGGGAAAGCTGGCAGATTTCGCTCAGGGCCCGGGCCTACGACAACTGCGTCTATCTTCTTGCCGCCAATCAAGTGGGTGACAACGGCCAGGGGACGGTGTATCATGGCGGGGCAACCATCATCAGCCCGCTGGGCCAGGTGCTTGCCGAGGATTTCTCCGGCGGCGACGCGATGATTGTCGCGGACCTTGACCTGGATCAGGCGGTAGATGCCCGCCAAACGCCCCAAGGCATGTGCCGCCGGTTTTATCCGCCGGAGCGACGCCCCGAACTCTACCAATAAAGACATGCCAGGATAAGTCAGTGGCCATTTGCTCAAAATACTATATAATAGTAGGGAGTTCCGTTTTCACGGGGGTGGATGGGGCCTGGTGGCTCCTGCGGTCTTCAAAACCGTTCGTGTGGCGCTAACACGTCATAGCTGGGTTCGATTCCTAGACACTCCCGCCATTGTAATGATAAGGCTTTCGGGGTTTTTACCTCGGGAGCTTTTTTGTTTTTCTAAGGCGAATTTCGAGCGAGGGGGGCAATTTGGGGGGCAAAAGACTTAAAAGCACCAGGTAGACACGATGGAAAAGTAGTCGGGGAAAGCGTAAATAGCATATCTTCATTTTAGAAATAAATATTACTAAAAAACTCGTTCTACTATAGGAACAAAAAAAACGCCGCCAACAGGCTGCCTTGGTATACCACTCTATACTGGACCGCTTGATATAAATAGCCTCCTCTCAACATAACTTCCTTTTTATCGGATCATATATCCGTAGCGTACTTTTCTGACAAATTGCCGGCACTACCCATAAAAGTGAATCTCCTGAACGTTTATAAACGAGATTCGGCAGGTAACTAAATTAATTTGTAGATAACTAAGAGAGCCGGTAAAAATTGCTGGCGGCCTGTTTAGTGAGCACCGAAGGCGCGAATCGTCATAACGATAAGGTCTGGATGGCTGCATAGTTATTAGTTAATAGCCTAAAAAGGACCGGAAAAGGGCATTTACAAGCCGATTATTAAAAACGAAGGAAAACTTACCAGGTGACCCGAAAGGAAATTTATTTTTTCGCTTCGCTTTAAGGATGCCAGGAAGCTTCTTGTGGGTATCAATTGTCGAAGAAGGTGAACATAAACTGTCTTCCTGGTTCCGTATATACACTTTCGACTTTGAGAGGACCTGTGTCGATCGTATGTCCTGCCTATACACATTGGATCAGGGGGCCGTTAAAGGGCGTTTGCATACTTCACTTGTTAATACACTCAATCCGGCGCTTACAAAAAAGATCGGTACCCTTTATATTTTAAAGGCTATTGGTCTTCTCATTTATTGAGCAAGCATAGACACAATCAAGAATACTAACCAAAAAAAGATTTTAGTCTATGTTGCTGTATTCAATTGCCGCGTCTCTTCGTAGAGTAAGACTATGTTATTCACTAAGTGGCTAAGGGTGAAGTGACAGGCCAGGGGCCTCTTCTACCCCAAGTCAAATAAGACTATGCAAGTCCTCATAAATTGCCACATCTAAGTATCGATTTTGTATTAAATGTGCAATCGTTACAATAAATTCTTTATTGCCAATTCCATTGACCGGTCCAAAGAGGAGATTGATAAAGGGCATATTGCCTCGTCTAGATGCAGCACTGATACAATGAGTAATATTCTGCTTCACTCGACTAGGAGTAGTACCATGTTTCTCTGCAACGACTGGATACACCATTATGGAAGCGGCCTGTATAAAATCGTCATTTTCAATGACCAGTAATATGGCATCACGCACATAGTAATAACCTTTTAAATGGGCAGGAACACCAATCTTCCTGATAATATCAGTTACCTTCTGGTCTATCGTACGCGGCTTACTCAACATGCTTGTCGTTCCAGAGTGGTAAAGCATATTTCGTAATATTTTTGTCCTTAATCTCAGTTAAGGCATTTGCACTAACACCAAAAATGCAGACAGGCCGATATTTACTCAAAATAATATTATCAACGTCAACCGCGCTTTCAAGACCATCGTTAAGTTGAATACCCCAACAACCTCTTATTTCTCTTGGTAAAGTGATCCTGTCTGTAATATCTAGTTTTCTTACAGTAACTAATGGCTTCACATGGGCAACTCCTAGCTTCAACTTCAATCAACAATGTTACCAACCGACTCCTGTAATGTTAACCATATCGATGTCCGTTCCATACTACGAAAACCACAAGACTAGGCTACCAGCCCTAGGCCCTGTCTGTTGGCGTCTCCGTTTAGATTGTGGATAAACTAATCGCCGCTTGATACTAGCAAGTGAAGAGATAAATCGGGAGGGATACTTGTGTTGAATAATGATACTCGTTGTATATACGAATGGCCAGTAGTCCTAGCCAAATATGTTCAACGGATAATTTCAGTATGCTATAAACCAGACTGAAATTCTCTTTTTGTAATTCTGTCGTATCTCAGCTGCACATATTAGCAAATTATCATTATATTTGATATAATATAGATATTATGGGAAAATTTCTATATTTATAGTACCAGAAAGTTTAAGGATGGACAAGTAGTAAGAAATTTATTACATAGAAGCTAAGACGGAAAACTAAAAGGCCATAAAGTTTGTTTGCGACCCAGGATATTTTGAATTGATACTTAGTGCAATTTGTTAATAAGCGAGGTCTGATATGAAGCGTATTATTATTCTAGCAATGTTTCTTTCTTTCGCTAACATAAATCAACCTCTGGTAATGGCTGCTGAAGCGGACTTTCGCAATCAGCAAGAACAAGCTGTGACCCTAGCCCGGAGTGGTCATTATGATGAGGCTTTGAGTCTATTGAATCAGTTGGCCCAAGGCGGTTTTCAACCGGCCGTGTGGGATGAAATCGTTGTGTTAGGTTGGGCTGGCCGGTATGACCAGGCGATAGCGTTGTTTGAAAGGATGCCTGCCGGAAACATCCCGGATTATCTCCGCCTTAGTGCCGCTGGATCTTATTACCGCCTAGAAAAGTTTAAAGTAGCTGCAAATCTGTACCATCAAGTTGCCAAGACCGGCAACCGCCAGGCCAAACGTTGGGAGGCAGAAAGTCTTATGCGTTTGGGAAATGAGGAGGCTGCCGATGTTTTATATGATCAGTTGATCGCCGATGATCCACAGGATGTTGATACTTATCTCAGTCGAGGAAGTATGCGCCTGCTGACAACAGATATTACTGGTGGCATTTACGATTTAGAAAAGGCGCTCTATTTAACAACTGATCCAGAGCGACAGTTAAGTCTCCGGGCCCAGATTGCCGCCTTATATATCCAAGATGGCGAGTACAGCAAAGGAATTAGTTATCTTAAGCCAGCCATTGATAACAATACAGCTGTTGCTAATATGAAGGCCGATTATATCTTCGCTCTACGCCATGATGGGGACTTCCAAACCGCCATCAAGGAGGGAACTCGTCTTTGGCCTGATCCGAAAATAGCACCAGCTTACGGTGTTCAGGCTTTGGCTGATGCCTATTTACGTAACAACCAGCCTAAGCAGGCGATCCTGTTATATAATGGCTTGCTAAATCGCAATGAGGAAGACATAGATCGCCGGAATATTTTGGCCGGTTTAGCCTATGCAACAATGCTGGATGGCCAGGTGGCTCAGAGTAAAGTTTTATATAACAATATGCTTGCCAGCTACCCCGATTTGGCGGCTACTGCTGCTGAAGATGCTGCTGCAATGATGGATTTGGGGCGCTACTGGTCTAGTAAAGAATTATTCAAATTAATTATCACAAAATTCCCGGACAACCGTCAGATTCGCCAGCAATTTGCCGCAAAACTGGCAAGTAAGAACATGCCGAGAGAAGCTGCTGCCGAATACGCTGCCATGGCCAAATTGCCGGAGAGCCAACCAGTGGCTGGCTCTGGTCTTGCGGTTAACAGCTTGGTAGCGGGTGACTATCAAACTGCTCGCCAAGGTATAGACCAGTTGGCCGGCCAGTCAATACGCAATCCAGAGGTTGCCCAAGCGGTGAAGAATTTTGAAGGGCGGCCCCAAGGCAGCGTTGATGTGAGTGCTAACGTCCAACGGGATTATAAAACTAATAATATTAAAGAGATACAAATTTCAGGAGAGCAGCGCCTGGGAGATGGGCTATCGGCTACCGTCACCACTGATGCCAAGAGTGTTGCCCAGAATGGTGTTGCTGCTCGCTATAATACAATGGGAGCCGGCTTGCGTTACCAAGATTTACAACAAGAGGCGGAGGCAGGCTGGAACAATTACAGCAGGGACTTGAATACTACGGGCTATCATGCCCGATATGGCCGATTCTTTGGCGATCAGGTCGAGTGGTCGTTTGCGCTTGACCGACTACCAGTGGATGAACCGCTAGCCGTTTTGGGCGGTATCATGCAGAGCACTCAGCGGCTTGCGTTTACCCGGGGTCTTGGCAATAACAATTCCTATTCGCTAGGTGCGACCAGGGCGTCCTATAGCGATGGCAACCAGTCTTTTGGTTATGACGGCTCATGGACTCATGTTTACTATGACAAGCAGGATATTCACAGGGAATGGTCCACCTACTTCAGTCGTAACAGTTATAAGTACCAAGATATAAATGGCGAGCCTACCACCTATGAAAGTCCGCCCCTGCGCGAAAGTTACGGCTTTGGCATCCGCCAGCGCTGGACTATGGGCCGTGCCTACTGGGAAAATATTATTGACGTGGAATGGAGCCGTGATCACCCGGATACTTTTGGCTTTACTCCTCATACCCGGCTAGAATACGGCTATCTGTTCTCGCCGAATCAGAAGCTCGTATTGGGTGCCGAGTACGGCCTGCGAACTGTTATGGCTGGAGGCGGTTTTTGGTTTGATTACCGAAAATACGATATAACTTATCGATCTAACTGGTAGGGAAGTGTGTATTACATGATTTATCGCATAATTGTTGGTCTAATGATGCTCTTATTTCTGGTAGTGCCCATTCATTCCATCGCCCAAGCAGCAGCCAACCCGGGTGTCATCATTTTGTGCTATCATGATGTCGGTAAAATTAAAACTGAATATTCTACTACACCAGAAACCTTGGAGGCTCATTTCGCCTATTTGCGGGACAATGGGTTTACCCCAATTTCCCTAGACCAATATATTGCCGCGTGTAAAGGCATGGGAACTTTGCCGGACAAGCCAGTGATGCTAACTTTTGATGACGGATATCTTTCTTTTTACACAGAAATCTTTCCGCTATTGAAAAAATATAATTATCCTGCCATGATGGCCATCATCACCAGTTGGCCGGAGAGCTACACCAATTCTAATTTTGGTCCTATTCTCAATTGGGATCAGATCAAGGAAATGGAAAAATCGGGTTTGGTGGCTTATGCCTCACATTCTCATGATTCTCACCGCTATTTTACCGTTAATTCGTTTGGTGATACTGGAACGATGCCAGAAAGTTTCCAATATAAAAATGGTAAGTATGAAGCCCTGGAGCAGTATAGAACACGGCTGCGTAGCGATTTAATCCGGAGTCAGCAGGCTTTCACTGATCATCTTGGTCATCCAGTCAAAGCTATGGCTTGGCCTTATGGAAGTTATACCCAATTCGGTGTGGAAATAGCACAGCAAGAAGGGTTTGAAGCCTTTTTCGGGTTAGACGGTGGTTTCAATATTCCTAGTCCGTTGAGTCTTACCGACGCCCGCCGGGGAATAGTGATGAACAACATGCCGGTCAGTGCGTTTGCCAAATTCCTTAAGTCTGCTGGTTATGACACAGTTAATATAAACGCTGCCCAATTAGATATTGATATGATACGTGATCCCAAAGAGCCGAAACAGACCGAACGCAACCTAGACCTAGCCATAAGCCGGTTTCTAGACGCTCGCGTGAACACTGTATTTCTTCAGGCTTTTTGCGATTCTGACGGCAGCGGTAACATTGACAGCGTATACTTTTACACCGACAAAGCACCGGTTAAGGTCGACTTGTTCAGCCATGTGGCCGCTCGGTTACGAAGTCAGGGTATTCGGGTTTATGCCTGGGTTCCTACCTTGGCCAGCCAATGGTTGACAAAGAATAATCCGGATGACGCGGTAGTGGCGGAACCGAGCAAGAATCTCGGCTGGTACAAACGGGCTACGCCATTCAGTCCACGAGTACGTCAAGCCCTACATGGGCTGGTAGCTGATCTGGCAGCCTACAGCTATGTTGATGGCATCTTGTTCCAAGACGACGTCTATCTTAATGATTTTGAGGACTATTCTCTTTCCGCCAAGGCCGCCTTTTATGAGGCCACAGGTCTGGAACTCAACCCTGTTGCCATGGAAGATAAGGGCCTACGAGCCAGGTGGACCAACTTGAAGACAGAGGCTTTAACCAACTTGACACTAGAACTTATTCAAACAGCCAAACGGTATCGGCCTTATTTGCGAACAGCCCGCAACCTTTACCCTACTTTGATAACCCAGCCACAGTCTCAAGAGTGGTTTGCCCAGAATTTTCAGGATTATTTGCAGCACTATGACTATACCGTAGTCATGGCCTATCCTTACCTGGAAAAACAATACGATCATCCCGTAGGCTGGTTGGGGGATTTAGCAGCCAAGGCACTGGCCGACAAAAAAGATGCAAATAAGATAGTCTTTAAGCTGCAGACCTTTGACTGGAACAAAAACCGTTGGCTAAGCGCAAAAGAACTGTGGCAGCAACACGATGCCCTTAAGAGTATGGGTGCCATTCATTTTGCATATTATCCGGAGAATGTCTTTGGGGAGGAATACTCCCAATAAAGGAAGGCTATGGACTTACTAACCGTCTTTATCGAATTTGCCGGTGAATTTATCTTTTATTACCCCTTAGGCATGAGTATTATTTGGATTGTAGGGGCTCTATATTTCTTTTTCCGACGGGAGAATGGCCGGAGCCGAAAGCCGCCTGTGCTAGCTAATTATCCTTTTGTCTCTGTACTTATTCCAGCCCATAACGAAGAGGATGCGATAGAAAGCACTGTGCAAAGCATTCTTACTTCAGAGTATCCCAATTTCGAAGTCATTGTGGTGGACGACGGGAGCAGGGACAAGACCGCGAACATTCTCACTGATCTGGCACAACGTTTCGATAAACTGAGGGTATTTATCCTGGAGCAAAACCAAGGAAAACCTACCGCATTACGTTACGCCACCCTGGCCAGTCGGGGGGATATCCTTGTGACGATTGACGCCGACGCCCAGGTGAACCCGGATGCTATCACCTGGCTTGTGAGTCACTTCATTACTGGTCCTCGAGTATGGGCCGTAACCGGTAACCCTCGCGTACGTAATCGCACTTCTTTGCTGGCTAAGATTCAGGTCGGGGAATATTCTTCCACTATTGGCATGATAAAACGGACACAGCGCTTGATAGGTAAGGTACTGACGGTTTCAGGCGTAATTGTGGCATTTCGAAAGCAAGCTCTCTATGATGTTGGCCTCTGGGATATTGACATGATTACCGATGACATTAACATCACTTGGAAGCTGGAAAAACGCTTTTGGGACATACGTTATGAACCCAACGCCCTTTGTTGGATTTTGGTGCCGGAGACGTTGCGAGGTTTATGGAGGCAGCGGGTGCGGTGGGCTCAAGGCGGGGGGGAAGTTATTCGGCGCCATGTCGACATTTGGAGCGACTGGCGTCAGCGCCGCCTTTGGCCTGTTTATGTGGAGTATGTTCTCTCTGTATTATGGTCTTATACCTATATAGGTCTTGTTTGCATCTGGGTCCTAAATCTCTTCGTACCTATGCTGGACTTTAGATTGCAAATAATTCCTGACTGGAAAGGATCTTTGTTAATATTCATCTGCATTATCCAAATGATCACTTCTTTGTTAATCGATACCCGTTATGAGAAAGGGATGTTTCGTGGTTTGTTCTGGGTGATCTGGTATCCCATTGCTTATTGGATATTAACGGCACTGGCCACTGTTCGGGCTACTCCAATAGCATTAACCCGCAAAATGGGCGACCATGCCACGTGGGTAAGTCCAGATCGAGGTCTATTTGAAAAATTGTAGGGAAGGGGAGAGAACTTTTGTCTGCTATTGCCTATTCACTTCCATCACGTCGACAAAGACGGCAAGAACAGCGGCATATTTCGTGGGATCCGAGTATGCTGCTGCTCTCGTTAATTGTTATCGCCGGCTATTACATATTGACCACCGACTTTAGCCACTTAAACCGTAATTGGTTGCCCCTCTTGAGTTCTCTGGTGGCAGGCAGTTATATAGGCCTTGGTCTATGGGGGCTTGTCCGGTTGGTGCAAAGCATTTCACTCCCGAATCCATTCAATCATTTGCCTGAGGTTGACCTCTCCGCCCTTTGGTCGTCTTCACCTAACCTCATTAATTCTCCACGGCTTAAAGGGTATTGGACACGTTTATTAGAAACCATTGTTTCCCTGTCCGCCTGGGGTATCTTCCTCTACTTTTTCCAGCCACTATTTACCGGTTTATTTTGGCTAGTAACAGGCCAATGGGTTTATTGGCACGTTTTTTCATCCGCAGCTATTGAAGGCACCTTGGATATGTTATTTGAGACAACGGTTTTTGCGTTCGTTATAGTGTTGGTTTTCGTTAGCTGGGCTAAGTGGAACATTTATCACTATGGCGGCCTTGACCGTCGCAAACCGCGGTCGCCCATACAAAATGCTGAAGTAGCCGCGCACTTTCTAGTGCCGATAAGTACAGTCAATACTGCTCAAAGCGCCAAAATTGCTTATATTAACTCGTCTGCTTCTGTGCCTGTCTTTACTGTCAACTGTACTCTTCCCTCTGCGATTATACGGACAACATGCTGAAGGGCCTGCTTTATCGTTTTGTCGTGAAAACGAACCTCCATCGGGGAAACTGCGGAAAGGAAGTGTTCAGTCTGCGTCTCATAACCGGATTTTTAATTTCATTATTTTTGTGTGTACCTACCCTT
>Ga0316228_1001905_pt1 | contig 19645 bp, 19 predicted proteins | sample TBH18021metaG_FD_206005 | JGI IMG/M metagenome (GOLD analysis project Ga0316228, IMG submission 206005) | Freshwater microbial communities from Trout Bog Lake, Wisconsin, USA - TBH18021 | ecosystem: Environmental > Aquatic > Freshwater > Lake > Hypolimnion/Profundal zone | place: USA: Wisconsin... | reverse complement strand
GGATGTTCTCCCAGGTGGAGGAATTGCTGCCGGTGATCTCCTTCGGCTCCAAGAAGGACGGCGACACCGAGAAGAAGCACGGCGAGTTCGTCGAGCGCATGGTCGCGCGCGGCTACACCGAGCGGCAGGTCCGCCGCCTGGTGGAATGGTACATGCGAGTGAAACAGGCCGGCTGAGGCGCCGGGCGCCCGGCCGGGTCCAATCCGGCCGGGCCAGGGTTTGACCCTCCGCCGCCACAGTTTCGGACGACCAGCCGGTGAAGATCTGAGGCCCAGCTGCGAAAGAGGGATCCATTCCTCCGCCGGCAGCATGGTACGATCAGGGTCCGGACCCGGCCGGCACACGCGGACGAGGGTTTTCGCAGCGGATGCACATCGTCGACCGACGTTTGAACCCGGGTGGCAAAAGTCTCCCCAACCGCCAGCGCTTCCTGCGCCGCGTGAAGGACGTGGCCCAGCGCGCCGTGCGGGAATCCGCCCGCGAGAAGGACATCAAGGATCTCGGCAAGGACGGCCGGGTCAGCGTGCCGGCGGACGGCGTGCGCGAGCCGCGCTTCTCCCGCCAGCCCGGCACCGGCCTTCAGGACCATATCCTGCCCGGCAACAAGACCTACGTGGAAGGCGACACGATCGAGCGGCCGCCGGGGAGCGGCGGCGGGCGCGGCGCCGGCGAAGGCGGGGAGGGCGGCGAGAACAGCGAGGACGCGTTCCGCTTCGTTCTCACCCGCGAGGAATTTCTGGAACTCTTCCTCGAGGATCTTGAGCTTCCAGACCTCGCCAAGCGCCGCCTCGCGGTGGTGGAGACCGAGGGCCTGCGCCGCGCGGGCTACACGGTGACCGGCTCACCGGCCAACCTCGCGCTCACCCGGACGCTGCGCAACTCGATGTCTCGGCGGATCGCCCTCAAGCGCCCGAAGCCTGAGGAGGTCGCGGCCGTGGAGGCGCGGCTCGACGCTCTGCCGGCGGGCGACCCCGAACGAGCTGAGCTGGAGCAGGCGCTCCTGAAGCTGCGCGAGCGCGCGAAGCGCATCCCCTACGTCGATCCGATCGACCTGCGCTTCCGCCGCTTCGAGCCCTATCCCCGGCCGATCGCGCAGGCCGTGATGTTCTGCCTGATGGACGTGTCCGGCTCGATGACCGAGCACATGAAGGACCTCGCCAAGCGGTTCTACATCCTGCTGCACATCTTCCTGACACGCCGCTACCGCCACGTGGAGATCGTGTTCATCCGCCACACCGACCGGGCCACCGAGGTGGACGAGGAGACGTTCTTCGGCTCCCGCGAGACCGGCGGCACCCTGGTCTCCTCGGCGCTGGTGGAGATGAAGCGCGTCATCGCCGAGCGGTACGACCCGAACGACTGGAACATCTACGCCGCCCAGGCCTCCGACGGCGACAACGTCTCCTCCGACGGGCCGACCTCGACGGAGCTGCTGCGGTCGCACATCCTGCCGGCCTGCCAGCACTTCGCCTATCTCGAAGTGGGAGACGAGAACGGCCCGCGCGCCGGCTTCGTCGAGCACCGCACCACCCTGTGGCGGACCTACGAGGCGATCACCAAGGCCGGCGGGCCGATCGCCATGCGCAAGGTCAATCACCGGCGGGAGATCTACCCGGTCTTCCGCGAGCTGTTCGGCCGCAAGGATGCGCGGGCGGAGGTGGAGGGGTGAGACCGCCCCCTCTCCCATTGTGGGGAGGGGGACGGGTGGGGGCGGACCGGATCGCCGCGGTGCCGACCGGACAACCCCGGCCCTTCCCCACAAGGGGAGGGGAGAATGTGATGAGGGTTTCATGGTGACCAGCCTGAGCCGATCCAAGGTGAGCGCGCCGACCGTCAAGGCCGACAAACCCCTGTTCACCGGCAACGACTGGGATTTCGATACGATCCGCCGCATCCACGATGCCTGCGAGGCCGTGGCCGGGCCTCAACTCGGCCTGTCCTGGTACCCGAACCAGATCGAGATCATAACGGCCGAGCAGATGCTCGACGCCTACGCGTCGATCGGCATGCCGCTGTTCTACAAGCATTGGTCCTTCGGCAAGCACTTCGCCCAGCACGAGGCCGGTTACCGCCGCGGCCTGATGGGCCTCGCCTACGAGATCGTCATCAACTCCGACCCGTGCATCTCCTACGTCATGGAGGAGAACACGGCGACCATGCAGACGCTCGTCATCGCGCATGCCGCGTTCGGCCATAACCACTTCTTCAAGAACAACTATCTGTTCCGGCAGTGGACCGACGCGGAAGGCATCCTCGACTATCTCGACTTCGCCAAGGGCTTCATCAGCCGCTGCGAGGAGCGCTACGGCCACCAGGCGGTGGAGCAGGTGCTCGACGCCGCCCACGCGCTGATGAGCCAGGGCGTCCACCGCTATCCGCGCAAGAAGCGGCCGGACCTCGCCTCCGAGCAGCGGCGCGAGCGCGAGCGGATCGAGCACGGCGAGCAGATCTACAACGATCTCTGGCGCACCCTGCCGCAGAAGATCGGCACGGTGCGCCCGGACCTGGCGGCGGAGCGGCGCAAGGCGCTGCTCGAACTGCCGCAGGAGAACATCCTGTACTTCCTGGAGAAGGTCGCGCCGCGCCTGCGGCCGTGGCAGCGGGAGATCCTCCGCATCGTCCGCCTCGTGGCGCAGTATTTCTACCCGCAGCGCCAGACCAAGGTGATGAACGAGGGCTGCGCCACCTACTGCCACTACCGGATCATGAACGCCCTGTCGGAATCAGGGCAGATCACCGAGGCGGCCTATCTCGAGTTCCTGCAATCGCACACCAACGTCATCCGGCAGCCGAACTACGACGACCGCTCCTATGGCGGCCACAATCCCTACGCGATCGGCTTCGCCATGATGCAGGACATCGCCCGCATCGTCGAGCAGCCGACCGGCGAGGACCGAGAGTGGTTCCCCGAGATTGCCGGCACCGGCGACGCCATGGCGGTGCTGCGCGACTGCTGGGAGAATTATCGCGATGAGAGCTTCATCCAGCAATTCCTGTCGCCCAAGCTGATGCGCGACCTGCGCCTGTTCCACGTGGTCGACGATCCGGAGGAGCCGGAGTTGCGGGTCGAGGCGATCCACGACGAACGTGGCTACCGCAAGCTGCGCCGGGCCTTCGCGCGCCAGTACGACGTCGCCTGGCTCGACCCGGACATCGAGGTGGTGGACGTCGACCTGGAGGGCGACCGGCGTCTCATCCTCCATCACAAGGCGATCAACAAGATCACCCTGCAGAAGGACGACGCCAAGCGGGTTTTGCAGCACCTCGCCGACCTCTGGGGCTACGACGTGGTGCTCAAGGAGATCGAGCCGGCGACCGGCACGGTGCTGGGCGAGATCACCGCCAGCGCGCGGCCGATCTTCTTCTGATCGGCTCGGAGAGACGGCTGATCATACCCGAACACCTCCGTATGAGGAGGACGGGCGAGAGGGGCCGCGGATTGCCTCACGGTCGCGCCCGTGCTGCAAGAGGCCATGGCCGTCACGATCCTGACCCTCGCCGAGACCAGCGACTTCCTCGACCGCGAGTTTCCCCAGATGCAGGCGGGCGGGCGGGCCTACCATCTCGAGGATGTCGGTCCGCTCTCGGCCCGGATGCGGTTGGAGGCCCATGAGCGCTTCCTCCGGCCCGGCGCGACCGTGTCGGGGCCGGCCATGATGGCGCTCGCCGACTACGCTCTCTACGCGGCGATCCTCGCCAATCTCGGCCCGGTGGCGCTCGCGGTGACGACGAGCCTGACCTTCAACTTCCTGCGCAAGCCCGCCTCGGGGGATCTCGTGGCGGAGTGCCGGCTGCTCAAGCTCGGCCGGCGCTTGGCCGTCGGCGAGGTGCGGATCACCGCCGCCGGCAACCCGGACCTCGTCTGCCACGCCACCGGCACCTACTCGATCCCACCGCGCTGAAACGGAATCCCAGGCCGTTTTTCGCGAGCGGAGCGAAGCAATCCCGGGCAGCGCAACATCGGCGAACGTGGCACCGCTGGGTTGCTTCGCTCCGCTCGCACAGACGAAGGAATCCGGATCAGCCGGCCCGCGCCTCGGTCAGCCGCGCGGCGTAGCGGGCGATCAGGTCGACCTCCAGGTTGAGCCGGTCCCCGTCGCGCCGCTCACCCCAGGTGGTGACCTGCAGCGTGTGAGGGATCAGCAGCACGGAGAATAGGTCGTCCGCGACGCTGTTCACCGTGAGCGAGGTCCCGTCGAGGCAGACCGAGCCCTTCTCGGCGATGAACTTCGCCAGGGCGACCGGCGCCCGCAGGGTGAAGCGCTCGCTCGGACCCCAGGCGCCCGCGGTGACGGTCTCGCGCGCCACGATCTCGGCGATGCCGTCGACATGGCCGGTGACCAGATGGCCGCCGAGTTCGTCGCCGATCTTCAGGGAGCGTTCGAGATTGATCCGGGTGCCCGCGGCCCAGCTGCCCACGGTGGTGCGCGCCAGCGTCTCGGCGGCGGCATCCACCGCGAAGCTGCAGCCGCCCTCGGCCGGCTCCACCGACACCGCCGTGAGGCACGGGCCCGCGCAGGCGATCGAGGCGCCGAGCGCGATCGTGGCCGGATCGTAGGGCGCGCGGATCACGATCCGGCGCAGGTCGCCCGCCCCCGAAACCGAGACGACCGTACCGACGGCGCTGACCAACCCGGTGAACATCGCTTACGTCCTGCTGCGTTCGTAGGTCACGGCCTCGTCGGGCCCGAGCCGGAGCCGCTCGGCCTCCCGAAACCTTTCGCCCGCCAGGGCTTCCGCGAGGACCGGCCCCAGCGCCGGCAGGCCGCCGGCCGATCCCAGTTCCACCGGTCCGGTGACCAGCGTGCAGGCCTCGATCAGATCGGCCCGGGCGAGCGCCTCCGCAAGGCGGGGTCCGCCCTCGCTGCACAGGCGGGTGAGGCCGCGCTCGCCCAGATGCGACAGGGCCGCCGGAAGATCGATCCCGCCGGCCGCATCCGCCGGCACGGGCGCGACCTCGACGCCGAGGGCCTCCAGGGCGCGCCGCGCATGGGCTGGGGCGGAGCGTGTGGTGAGCACCAGGGTCGGCGTGTCGCGGGCGGTCCGGGCCAGCACGCTAGCCGGGGAGAGCCGCAGATGCGTGTCGAGGACGATCCGCAGGGGCGAGCGCGCCGCCAGGCCCGGCAGCCGCACGGTGAGCGACGGATCGTCGGACCGGGCGGTCCCGATGCCGATCAGGATCGCGTCAGCATGGGCTCGCCAGAGATGGACCGCTCCGTCCGCCACCGGCCCGGTGATCCGCAGGCGCTCCGGCCCGGCGGAGGCGCAGAAGCCATCGCGGGTGCGGGCGAGCTTCAGGTGCAGGGCCGGGCGGCCGCGCGTCACCCGGGTGATGTGGCCTATATGGTCGCGCGCCGCCGCCTCCCGCATCAGACCGGTCTCGACCGTCACGCCTGCCTGCCGCAGCAGGCCATGGCCGCGCCCGGCGACCCGCGGATCCGGGTCCTCCACGGCGCTGACCACCCGGGCGATGCCGGCCGCCACGATCGCATCCGTGCAGGGCGGCGTGCGGCCGTGATGCGAGCAGGGTTCCAGGGTCACGTAGAGGGTCGCGCCGCGGGCGGCCTCGCCCGCGGCGGCGAGCGCCAGGGGCTCCCCGTGCGGGCGCCCGCCCGGCGCCGTCGCCGCCGTCCCGAGGATTCGCCCAGTCTCGGGCTCGACCACGACGGCGCCGACCGACGGGTTCGGCCAAGTGGTGCCGAGCCCGCGCCGGCCCAGCGCCAGGGCGAGGCGCATGAAGTGCGTGTCGTCGCTCATGGGCGTCCGGCGCGGCGGCGCCCCGATGCCTCGGGCTCCGGATCCGCCTCCGGCCCTGCCGCCGACACAGGAGTGCCGTCGCTCAGCGTGCCGAGCAGATCCTCGAAGTCCTTGGCCTCGCGGAAGTTCTTGTAGACGGAGGCGAAGCGGACATAGGCCACGTCGTCGAGGCCTTTCAGCCCCGCCATTACCAGCTCACCGATCGCCTCGGAGGTCACCTCCGGCTCGCCCGCGCTCTCGAGCTGCCGGGTGATGCCGCTGACCAGCCGCTCGATCCGCTCCGGATCGACGGCCCGCTTGCGGAGCGCCACGTCGATCGAGCGCTGGAGCTTGTCCCGGTCGAAGGGCACGCGCTTGCCCGAGCGCTTGAGCACCACGACCTCGCGCAGCTGCACCCGCTCGAAGGTGGTGAAGCGGCCGGCGCAATCCGGGCAGACGCGGCGGCGCCGGATCGCGGCGCCGTCCTCGGAGGGCCGCGAGTCCTTCACCTGGGTCTCGGAGCCGCCGCAATAGGGACACCGCATGGATCTGGATCTCGGACATGGCAACGGCCGCGGATCAAGCGGATCCGCGGCCGTTTCCTAGACTACGCATGGCCGCCTCGGAAGGCCGGCCCGGCTCAAGGGCCCCGTCTTGCTCAGCCGTAGATCGGGAACCGGTCCGTCAGTGCATGGACGCGGGTCTTGACGTCGGCCTCGACCGCGCTGTCGCCCGCCTCACCCTTGGCGGCGAGACCGTCCAGCACCTCGACGATGAAGCCGCCGATCTGCTTGAACTCGGCCACGCCGAAGCCGCGCGAGGTGCCGGCCGGGGTGCCCAGACGGATGCCCGAGGTGATGGTCGGCTTCTGGGTGTCGAAGGGGACGCCGTTCTTGTTGCAGGTGATGTGCGCCCGCGACAGCGCGGCTTCCGCCGCCTTGCCGGTGAGGCCTTTCCGCTGCAGATCGACCAGCATCAGGTGGTTGTCGGTGCCGCCCGAGGTGATGTCGTAGCCACCCGAGATCAGCGTGTCGGCAAGCGCCCGGGCGTTCTCCACCACCTGGCGGGCATAGATCTTGAACTCGGGCTTCAGCGCCTCGCCGAAGGCCACGGCCTTGCCGGCGATGACGTGCATCAGCGGGCCGCCCTGGATGCCGGGGAAGATCGCCGAGTTGAACTTCTTGGCGAGCGCCTCGTCGTTCGTCAGGATCATGCCGCCGCGCGGGCCACGCAGGGTCTTGTGCGTCGTCGTGGTGGCGACATGGGCGTGCGGGAACGGCGACGGATGAACGCCGGCCGCCACGAGGCCCGCGAAATGGGCCATGTCGACCATGAAGTAGGCTCCGACCGAGTCGGCGATCTCGCGGAACTTGGCGAAGTCCCAATGACGCGGGTAGCCCGAGCCGCCGGCGATGATCACCTTCGGCTTATGCTCCTGCGCGAGCTGGGCGACCTGCTCCATGTCGATCCGCTGGTCCTCGCGGCGCACCGTGTAGGAGACCGGCTTGAACCACTTGCCCGAGACGTTCGGCGGGGCGCCGTGGGTGAGGTGGCCGCCGGCGGCGAGGTCGAGGCCGAGGAAGGTGTCGCCGGGCTGCATCAGGGCCAGGAACACGCCCTGGTTGGCCTGGGAGCCGGAATTCGGCTGCACATTGGCGAAGCCGCAATCGAACAGGCGCTTGGCGCGCTCGATGGCGAGGTCCTCGGCGATGTCCACGAACTGGCAGCCGCCGTAGTAGCGCCGGCCCGGATAGCCTTCCGCGTACTTGTTGGTGAGCACCGAGCCCTGAGCCTCCAGCACGGCGCGGGAGACGATGTTCTCCGAGGCGATCAGCTCGATCTCGTGCTGCTGACGGCCGAGTTCCTTGGCCACCGCCTCGGCGATCTCGGGGTCGGCTTCCGTCAGGGGGGCGGCGAAGAAGCTGTTGGAGAAGTGCTTGTCGGCGGCGGTACCGGCGCTCATGGTCTGCCTCTGTTCTGGTAGGGGCGATGCCCGGCCTTTCGTCGGCGTGCACGGGCGGGCGTTCAAGGTGGGATTCCTACACGCGCCGAAGGCTCAGGCCAAGCACAGGCATTTTGCTCGCGTGCCAAGAATAATTTGTCGCAGGTGGGGGGCGGCGGCGTCGCCGGCAGGACCGACATGTTTTCCTAATCTGCCGCCCGTTCGCTTGACCTAAGGAAAAGAATCATGGAATAAAACATGAACATAGGTGACGGGTGACAACGCGATGCGAGCTCACGAGCCCGATGTGATCTTGGCGTACTCCCTCGCGCAACTTCGCTTGAGCCTGGCTTTCGTCGCCCTGGAACTTCTGGACATCAAAGCTGGATTCAGGCCGGATCAGCCACGGGGCTGCGACGGCCGATGGTGCGGCGAGGGCGGTTCGCTCACCGTCATTCGCAAGGATCGAACGGGTGATCCTCGGATCGACGCGAAAACCGACGAAATCCTCGATGTCCTGAACGAAGTCGTCGGGAGCACCGAGCCCGGCGAGGGCTTCCTGTACGGGACCCAGATCCACGCGAGGCTGGCGGCCCGCCTGCGCGAGCTGGATCTTCCAGGGATCGGCCGGCACGGCGTCGAGCAGAGCTTCGTCGCCGGCGACATCGCCTGTCACGGTTTGTCGGGCAGCATACGCACGGATGTTCTTCTCCGGGACGGCCGAACCAGCGCGGCGCCGATCCGGGCGATCTGGGACATCAAGACCGGTGAAACGGGCCTGTCGCCGCGCCGTATCCGTGCCCTGCGGGCCGGCGCAGGTGTCGGCGACAGCGTCCCGATCATCGAGATCCACCTGCTCCGCGGCATCTCCGTCAAGGGCCGCGTCTCTGTCACCGTCGCTATCGGAGTCGTGGCCGCATGAGCATGGAAGCCTACGCCCTGTGTCCGCGGCCGCTCGCCGGCGTGTCGGACTGGCAGACCGGCCTGGACGCGCTCGGTTTCGATCTGCAGCTTCGCGGGACGGCGATCCCGCCGGCCTCGTCGGGGCATCTGCCGGCCCTGCGGCGCGGCCGGGCCTCGGGCTTCGAGTGCGCGCTCATCCCGTTCTCGGAATTGAAGGACACCTATCCGGAGACCGACTTCGCCGGCTCCTGGCCATGCGTGTACGCGTTCTGGTTCGGCACCATCGCGGAATCGATCGGCGCCGTGATGGCGATCACGGCCTGCGTGAAGTTGGTCGACGGGCTCGCCTTCTATCCGGAGGAGGGCCGCCTGCTGACCGCCGATCAGGCCGTCCGGTACGCGCGCGAGACGGTGCCCGCGGCCGAGGAACTCGAGCGGCAGCTCGGCCCCGGACCGGACTGACCCGGGATCATCCTCGGCGCCGGGCCGGCCAAGCCCACCGGACCCCTTTCAGACCTGCGTCGCGAGGTTCGTCTCGATCAGGACCGTCTCGGTCTCGAACGCGGCCGCGTGCCACGCCCCAGCCGGAAAGTGGAACACGCTGCCGGCCGAGAACGGCTCGCGGCCCTGCTCGGTCTCCAGGATCCCCGAGCCCGAGAGCACCTGCACGAACTGCTCGTGATCGTGGCTGTGGGCGGGTGCCGAGACGCCCGCCGGCACCACCACGCGCACGAGGCTCGCGCCGGAGCCCGGGATCGTGCGCTTGGCGACGCCGTTCCCGCCGACGCTCTCGGCGCGGTGGTCCCAGGCGGTCAGGTGGTCGCTCATCGACGGGTCTCCTCGCCGGCAGGTTGCCGCTCCGGTTCGTCGGGGCAGCGCCCGCCCGGATCCTGTCCCCGCGTCAACCGGTCCCGCCGGGCTGGCGACCGCGCCGGCCCTTGCCGGCCGCGGGGTCGGCCGGCGCCGGATCGGGACGGGTTGGGGTGCCCGTCGGGTTCATGCCGCTCCCAGCCGGCGTGCCGGAGGCGGGCCAGAAGGTCTCGAACAGCTCCTGCATCGCCCGGATGTTGTTGCCCTGAACCTCGGCCCCGGTGCGCAGCATCTGCTGGAACATGTCGGAGCCGGCCTCGCCCGCGCCCGCCTGGGGTGGCTTGGCGGCGGGTCTGGCGGCCGGCTTCGGCGGGGCCGGCGGCTCGACCGCGGGCATCATCGCCCTGGCCATCTCGGCCCAGGCCGGCGCGAACGGGAACGGCACGGGCGGCGGCGGCGGGCTCGGCCGCGCGGCCTCGGCCTGCGGCTGGTTCAGCATGACGTGGACGATGCTCGCCACCACGGCGCCCGCCATCATCGGCAGCATCTGGCGCAGGACCTGCGCGCCGACGCCGCTCGTCGCCGAGGCCTGCCGCAGCACCGCCTGCATCAGCTGCGCGGACCCGAACATCTGGCCGAGGGCCTCGAACCCCTGCGCCGGCGCCGGCTTGGCGGCCTCGAGCCCGAACATCCGGGCGAAGCCGGTCGGGTCCATGCCGACGCTGCGCTGGAGGCCGAGCGTCAGGGCCGGCATCAGCGCCTCGAAGGCGCGGGCCGTCTGCTCGGCGGTCAGACCGAACGGCTGGCCCATGGCCTGAAGCCCGGCCTCGCCCTGCGCCTGGAACATCTCGAGCGGGTTGAACATGACGCCTCGATCCTGTCCCGGTCGGGACCGTCCGGGACAAGGCATCGTGACCCTTTGCGCGGGGAAATACCAGTTCCCACCCGCGGAACTTGTGCCTTGCCGCCGCCGCCTCAGCTCAACGGCTCGGGATGGGCGTGCCCCGGCGGCAGGGGCGCCGCCCGCTGGGGCGCCCCCGCGGCGATGTTCGGCGCCGGCCGACGCGGGCCGAACCCCTCCAGCCGGTCGACCGTGCGGCGGGCCAGCAGGATGCCGAGCGCCCCGAAGACCAGGGAGCCGATCCCCATCCCGGCCACCACCCCGCGGGGGCCGTAGAGCGTCGCGCCGAGCATCGCCGGCGGGATCGTGCCGAGCGTCGCCCGTCCCCAATTCAGCAGCGTCGAGCGCAGCGGGAAGCCGAGATTGTTGAAGGCGGCGTTGCCGAGGAACAGCAGCCCGTTGAAGAACCAGATCGCGCCGCCGACGAGGCAGAAGAAGCCGAACAGCTCGGCCGCGCCCCCCTGCAGGCCGAATAGGGTGGCGAGCCACCCCCGGGCCAGTGCCAGGAGGAGCCAGACCGCGGCGCAGTAGGCCAGCGTCACCCGGATCGCCGCGCCGAGCACGCCGCGCATCCGGTCGAACAGGCCCGCGCCCCAGTTCTGAGCCAGGATCGGGCCGATCGCCCCCGACAGTGCGAACAGGCCGCCGAAGGCCACCGGCGTCAGGCGGTCGATCACCGACGCGGCCGCGACGGCGTCGGCTCCGTAACCGGCAAACAGGCGGGCCAGGAAGGCGCTCGCCACCGAGGGCGCGAGGTTCGTGAGCACGGCCGGTCCCGCGACGCTGGCCAGGGCGGCCGCGTCGGCGGGCAGGTCGGTCAGGTGCGGCCGGCCGAGGAGCCCGTGCCGGGCGACGCCGCGGATTCCCACCGCCACGAAGGTCGCGCGCGCGACGCAGACGGTGATCGCCGCGCCCGTGACGCCGAGGCCGGCCCCGAAGATCAGCAGCGGATCGAGGAGCGCGGTGACGACGGCGCCCGCCAGGGTCACCGACATCGCCTGCCGCGCCTCGCCGACCGCGCGCAGCAGGCCGGTGAATAGCATGCCGGCGGCGAGCAGCAGGTTCGACGGCAGGGTGACGTGCAGGAACAGGACGGCCACCCGCAGCGACTCGTCCTTCGCGCCGATCAGGGCCAGGAGCGGGTCGGCCAGCAGCGCGATCAGCAGGGCGATGAGGCTGGCCACGAGGCTGCCGAGGACCAGCGCGGAGGTCGAGAGGCGCCGCGCCGCCGCGCGGTCGCGCGCGCCGACGGCCTTTCCGACCAGGGCGCCGGCGGCGATCATCAGGCCGATATTCACCGCCGTGGCGAAGAACTGCACGATGCCGGCAAAGCCGACCGCTGCCGTCAGGTTCGGGTCGCCGAGCGTGGAAACGTAGAACAGCGACAGCAGGTCGACGACGAAGATCGCCATCAGCCCCACCGACCCGGTGGCGGCCATCACCACTACGTGCCGGAGGATCGAGCCTGTGACGAAGCGGCCCGTTTCCCCCAGGGGCGGGCCGTCGGATCCCTCAGACATCCGGGCCGTCACGCATTCCGGGCGCTGCCTTCCGCTTCCAGTTCCGCCTCCGGATCGGCCTCCCCCTCTGCCGCATCGGGTTCCTGCGGCGCGAGAGCGGGTTTCTCCAGGAGCCGCTCGGCGGCCTCGCGCCGGTCGCTGCCCACGAGGTCGCGGGTCTCGGTGCTGAGCGCCCGGGCCGGCCGGACGGGAGCGGTCAGCGGCTCGGGCTTCAGCCCCGCCGCCGCGCCGCGCATCCAACTGGCGTCGGGCAGGGCTCCCGCCTGCTGCAGGACGAGGCGGGCGATGTCGCGCTTACGCACGTCGTCGGCCCGCGCCGTTGCGGCCTCCGGCGACAGGCCGAGCCCTTCGAGTGCTGCCCGTCCGAAGGCGAGGGCGGATTCGGCGGTCTCGCGGATCTGGTAGTCCACGTCCCGGTTCATCAGCTCCACCGCGTGCAGGCGGTCATAGGCGCGCACGAAGGTGCGCACGCTGGCGAATTCCTCGTGGACGATGTCGACGATCTTGAGGGCGCCCTCCCGGTCGTCGACGCAGATGCAGACCAGTTCGACCCGGCCGATCCCGGCCGCGCGCAGCACGTCGAGCCGGGTGCCGTCGCCGTAATAGATGCGGAAGCCGAAGCGCGAGGCCGCGCGCAGCTGCTCCACATCCTTGTCGATCACGGTGACCGGGATGCCCTCGGCCATCAGCACCTGTGTCAGCACCTGACCGAAGCGGCCGAAGCCGATCACCAGCACCCGCGCCTCGCCGCTCTCGGCGAGTTCGGAGGCGGGCTCCTCCAGATCGAGGGTGCTGCGGGCGTTGCGCCGCTCGATCAGCTTGTCGAGGCCCTTGGCGGCGATCGGCCCGATCAGCATGGTCAGCGCGGCCAGCGCCACCGCGAAGCGCGTCGCCGTGACGCCGGTGAGGCCGAGATCCTGGGCCTGGGGCAGCAGCACGAAGGCGAACTCGCCCGCGGGCGCCAGCACCGCCGCGCCCCGCAGGGCCCCGAGCGTGTCAGAGCCGAACAGCCGGAACAGGCCGGCCACGATGGCGACCTTGACCAGGATCGCCGCCAGGGTCGCGCCGAACAGGGCGGGCCAGACCTCGCGCACGAGGTTGCCGTCGATCGACATGCCGACGCTCATGAAGAACAGGCCGAGCAGCATGCCGCGGAACGGCTCGATATCGGCCTCCAGCTGATGGCGGAAGTTCGATTCGGCCAGCAGGATGCCGGCGAGGAACGCGCCCATCGCCATCGACAGGCCGACCTGCTCCATGAGCAGCGCGGTGCCGAGCACCACGAGAAGCGCTGCAGCCGTCATCACCTCGCGGGCGCCGCTCGCCGCCAGCAGCCGGAAGAACGGGTTCAGGCCGTAGCGGCCGACCAAGACCACCGCGAGAATTGCCGCGAGTGCCTTGCCGGTGGAGATAGCCGCCTCCCCGAGCCAGGAGACGTCGGTCGCCTCGCCCGCCGACGCCAGGAGCGGCATCAGCGCCAGGATGCCGACAACCGAGAGATCCTGGAACAGCAGGACCGCGAAGGCCCGCCCGCCATAGGCGCTACCAAGGTCGCCCCGCTCCTCCAAGAGTTGCAGGGCCACCGCGGTGGCCGAGAGGGCCAGCGCGAGGCCGATCACCGCGGCGGCGCCGACGCTGAGGCCCGCCAGGACGCCGGCGCCGCCGAGCACCAGCGCGCAGAGGACGAGCTGGGCGGTGCCGAGGCCGAAGATGTCGCGCCGCATCGAGACGAGCTGCGAGAGATGCAGCTCCAGCCCGACGATGAACAGCAGCAGCACCACCCCGATCTCGGCGACGCTCGCCGCCGTCTCGGGCTCGGCGATCAGCGACAGGCCGGAGGGCCCGATCAATACGCCGGCCACCAGATAGCCGAGCACGGCGCTCTGGCCGATCAGCCGGAAGATCGGCACGCCGATCACCGCCGCCGTGAGGAAGGTCAGGACCGGCGGCAGGAAGCTCGCATGTTCGACGGGGCTCGCCATGGTGATCGTCCCGGCGTTCGGCTCGATGGGCGCAGGTGGAGCCCCCGCTTAGCGCGCGCGGCGCCGGGATGCGAGCCATCGGCAGGTGCCGTTCGGCACCGGGATCCCCGCGGGTGCTCCATCCGCGGTTGGCCCGGGCTCAACCCGGGAGCCGTGCCCGGGCCCGGTGCGAGCCGTCGATGAACTCGAAGCCGCCGGCCGCGCTCAGCATGTGCAGTCGTGTGCCGGGCCAGGCCGCGCCGGGGCACAGGCGCGTCTCGACCTGCTGCGCGTAAGCCTCCTCGTCGAGGCGCAGGATCCGCGCGAGCCCGAGCGCCGCGCCGTAGCCCTGGCGGCAATCCTGGACGGGCCGGATCAGGCCGCCGTCGCGGGCCACGATCGGACCCGCGGCCCGGGCCGAACCGATATCGATCAAGACCGGGTTGTGCCGGTGGGGAGTCCAGGGCCCACGGAAATGCGGCGCGTGCCAGAGATGCAGGGTGTCGGAGTAGCTGCCCCCGCCCGCCCGAACCGTGGCGAACATCCACCAGCGGCCGCCGTGCTGCAGCAGGGTCGCATCCCCGGCCACAACGCCGTCGAGGAGCACCGCCTCGTGGACCCAACCGCGCGGGAAGTCGGTGGCCCGGTAGAGGTCGACCGTGCCGGAGGCGTGGGATTCCGGGATCATCCAAACCTGCCCGTCCGCCTCGAAGACGAACGGGTAGGAGAGGTGGGTCTCCAGTTCGAGGACCGGCTCCGGCCGGCCGCGCGGCCCGTCCGCCCCGAAGCCGACCGCGGCGATGACTCCCTTGCCGCGGCGGTAGTCGAACTCCTCCACGAACAGCGTCACGGCGCCGTCGCGGGCGATCGCGAAGGGATCGGCGTAGAAGCGCCGTCCGTCGTCAGGCAGGACCTGCCAGCCGCCCTCGGGATGCCGACGCAGGTCGATCAGGTCGGGGCCGACGATCCGCCGCCAGCCCACCCGCCAGTGCGGGCCGTGGAAGCAGAGGGCGTAGAGCCTGCGGGCGATCTGCCGGGCCAGCCCCCCGGCGGCCCGCCGCCGGGCGCCCAGGCCGCCGAGGTCGTAGGCGATTGCGGGCTGAAGGGGCGCCCCGGCGCCGTCGGGAAGCTCCGTCGAGGCGGCGCCGTCGAGGGCGGCGAGGATCAGTGTGATGGTCCGCGCGAGGTAACCTTCGAAGGCCGCGAGCATCACCGTATGCGATTCCGCGCCCAGGCGCCCCATCGCCACCGGCTTTCCGTCCGGCCCGCGCAGGGCCGCCACCGGCGCGCCGTGGGTGAACAGGGCGGCGAGGAGGCCCGCCTCACCCGGCATCCCGTCGTAATCGAGCCGCCAGGCCGGCTCCGATCCCGGTTCCGCTGGACTGCCCGAGAGGTCGAGGACGAGGTCGGCGTCGCTCCCGCGGGGCTCCTCGCCATCGGGGATGGCCTCGTAGGGGGCGAGTGCCACCGGTTCCGCCGCGGTGGCCAGACCCGGCCGCGGCAGGCCGTGAATGGCGGCTTCCAGTCGAAACAGCAGTTCCGCGTTCGGCGGCAGACCCTCCGCATGATCGACCCAGGCGACCCGGATCCGGTGGTCAGGCCGCTGCCCGAGATGGTCGAGGAGGCGGATGTGCCAGCCGCGTAGCGCCCGGCGGTCGAGCCGCACAGTGACGGTCCGGATGCGGGCGGGCGTCCCGGAAGTCGACGGCTCCGCCCGGGCGGGAGCCCGACCGCCGGCCGCCGACGGCCAGTCCGCGCCTCCGATCGCCCGCTCCATCAGCCGGCCGGCCTCACGCCTCGCATGCCGGGTTTCGTATCGACGTTCACCGCGGCAAGACCTGGGATGCGCCCGACGTCGGCCGTCGATACGGTCGCCGCAGGCTCGAATGCTGTTACGCCGCGCCACGATCAAGCACGGCCGGATGGCTGTCTACCGGGACAAGCTTAACGCACGAGACGATTTCTGGGCGGTGAACCGGAAAAAGCGAAATTCACCGCATCAAATAAACGCGTGTTGGAAGCCGGTGATACAATGTCGCGACGCCATGGTGGTTCGCGCAGGGGAACCCCACCTCCAGCTGGACCGTTCGCCAGACAATGACGTGGTGCGGAGATCAGGACATGACGCGCAAGACGCTGATGATGCCCCTCGCGGCGATGCTCCTCGCCGCCGTTCCGGGGACGGCTTTCGCCTGGGGCGGCGGTGGTGGCGGCGGCGGCGATAGCGGCAGCGGTCTCTCGCCCTACGCGGCGCTGAGCGGCAATGATCGCTCGGCTGGCGTCAACAACGGCAATTACCGCGATCCGGCCCTCGACCCGTATATCCGCACCTACGATCCGGAGGCTGCGGCCCGCTACGCCGCCCCGCCGGCGGCACAGCCGCGTCTCCGCATGCGGCCCTATTACGGCCAGCCCTACTAAGAGCGGCGCTGCGGCTCTCCCGCTGCCGTGATGGCAGGGGGAAGCCGCGTGACCGTATGGTTCAGGAGTGTCCGCCGCCGCTCGCGGTCCGGACGCGCTTGAGCGTCCACGGACCGCCCGAGAGTTTGCATCCGGTGCCGCGGACGAAGCGGCTGCGTTTCGATCCGATCACGGATGCGAGGAAGTTGCGGCAGATCAGGTCATCCGAGACGAAGGGCAGTCCGGTCGGATTGATCAACCCGTGAAGTCCCGTGTCCGGATTGTCCCATTTTACCGGGCGCCCGTTACCCTGCGGATCCAGGGCGACGCTCAGGGCGGCGCGTGCTCGGCGCCAATCCTCCTCGGCGAGGTCGTCCCCGAAGCCCACAGGCCGCTTCTCGATGCTGCCGGTCACGGCCGGTTCCTCGACCACGGGCGCCCCCGCTGGAGGATCGCCCCGGAAGACCAGCAGCGGCTGACCGCAGCCGCACAGGGCCATCGCCATCGCCAGGCCCGACACGGACGCGCAGATGCGCGACCGCCGGCTTGGCCCTTTACACGCGCATCGCCGCATTACACCTGACTCTCGACGGGCTATTCGCTCGACCGAACACGCCGATGTCGGTGCCCCCTCAGGCCCTGGACGCGGCAGGCAGGAGTCTTGGCGTGGATCAGTTAAGGACCGATGACCCGAAGCGCGTGGACTTCACGCTGAGCGAAGACCCTGTCGCGCTGTTCGCCACGTGGATGACGGAGGCCGAGGCGGCCGAGCCCGAGGATCCGAACGCGATGGCGCTCGCCACCGCCGGGTCGGACGGCCTTCCGGACGTGCGGATGGTCCTGTTGAAGGGCTTCGATGCCCGCGGCTTCGTGTTCTACACCAACACCCAGTCCACCAAGGGCGAGGAGCTGGCGCAGAACCCCCAGGCGGCCCTGGTGCTGCACTGGAAGAGCCTGCGCCGGCAGGTGCGGGCCCGGGGACCGATCGCGCCGGTGACCGCCGAGGAGGCGGATGCCTATTTCCAGAGTCGTCGCCGGGAGAGCCGCCTCGGCGCGATCGCCAGCCAGCAATCCCGCCCGCTCGCCGACCGCGCCACGCTGATGAAAGCGGTGGCGGAGCTGTCCGAGCGCTACGGGGACGGGCCGATCCCCCGGCCCGCGCACTGGACCGGATTCCGGATCGCGCCGGTGAGCATCGAGTTCTGGCAGAACGGCGATTTCCGCCTGCACGACCGGGTTCGTTTCACCCGGACCGGCGAGGGCTGGAGCCGGGCGCGGCTCTATCCCTGACCACAGCCGAAACGAAGAGAGCCCCGGCAGGGCCGGGGCTCTCGCTTCGCCTGACAGGCAGCGACGAGGCTCAGGCGTCCTCGCCGTCCTTCTTCTCGTCCTCGGAGGCCTCCTCGGCCTTCTCCTCGGCGGCCCCGGCCGACTGCGCCTCGGCGATGGCAGCCTCCTCGGCCTCGACCTCGGCGCCCAGCACGGTCGGCGGCACGATGTTGGCCACCGGGTCGGTCGCCTCGCCGGTGTAGGTGCCGGCTGGGATCTTGATGTCGGAGACGTGGATGACGTCGCCGATCGCGCGGCCGGTCAGGTCGACCTCGATCGCGTCCGGGATCTGGTCGGGAGCGACGTCGAGGCTCAGCGTGTGAGCCACGATGTTGAGGGTGCCACCGAGCTTCTTGATGCCGGGGGCCGCGTCCTCGTTGACGAAGTGCACCGGCACCTCGACCGTGACGGTCTGGCCCGAGACGACGCGCAGGAAGTCGACGTGCAGCGGCACGCCGGTCACCGGGTCGAGCTGGAAGTCGCGCGGAATCGCGCGGACCTTCTTGCCGCCCGCATTGATTTCGAACAGCGTGGTCTTGAACCCACCGGCATAGATCAGGGTGCGGGTGCGAACGAGGTCGACCGCGATGGATTGCGGCGGCTGGCCGCCCCCGTAGATGACGGCGGGAACTTGGCCCTGGCGACGAACGGCCCGGGCGGCCCCCTTGCCGACCCGGTCGCGTGCCACGGCCTCAAGCGTCTTCACAGCGCTCATGGCGTGATCCTTTACGATTGCTGGAGCCGGAAAACGAAAAGGCCGCCTCTGGCGGGCGGCCACATCCTTCCCGGCGCGCCCCTGCCTCCAAGGGTGTCTCGGGGGCGCGCCGTGCGCATACACGGATGGGGGCGGATTGGCAATGCGGCGCCGCCGACCCATGGCGGCCTGACCGTCCGGCATCGATCACAGGCCCGCCAGCGCCCGCCGCGCCCGGCGCTTCTGCAGCCACAGGGTTAGGCCGAGCGCCGTGCCGATCACCAGCGCCGAGACCGCCGTGGTGACCGTGCCGAGGGCGTAGATCTCGGGCGTCGTCACCGTGGTGGTCAGGCCCTGCAGCTCCAGCGGCAGGGTGTTGCGGCCGCCGATCGCCTGGCTGGTGCGGGCGAGTTCGTCGAACGACAGGGTGAAGCCGAACAGCGCGACGCCGACGAGCGCGGGCGCGAGGATCGGCACGACCACGTGCCGGAGCGTCTGCGGGCCGCTGGCGCCGAGGTCGCGGGCGGCCTCCTCGTAGGCCGGGTCGAACCGGTTGAACACCGCGAACATGATCAGCAGGCCGAAGGGCAGCGTCCAGGTGAGGTGCGCCCCCAGCGCCGACGTGTAGAGGCCCATTAGCGTGCCGTGGTCCTGCAGGAACCCCCAGCCGGTCGCGGCCGCGAGGGCCTTCACGGCGTCGTCGAGGAGCCGGAACTCCAGCCCGATCCCCAGCGAGACCACGATCGAGGGCACGATCAGGCTCGACACGGCGAGGGCGAAGACGAGGCCGGCCCCGCGAAACCCCTTCCGGAAGGCGAGGCCGGCGTAGAACGCGATCCCCACGGTGAGCGCCATCACCACGAGGCCGAGGGTCAGGGAGCGCCGGAACGCCGCCCAGATGTCGACGACGCCGACGCCTTCCCACAGCTTGGCGAACCAGTGGGTCGAGACCCCGTTCATCGGGAAGGTCAGGCCGCCGGACGGGCCCTGGAAGCTGAGCGCCAGGATCGTCAGGGTCGGCCCGTAAAGGAACAGGACGTAGAGGGCGAAGACCGCCGCCAGCAGGTAGAAGGCGCGGCCGCGGGGCTGGTCCATCGCTACAGCTCCCGCCGGAGATCGATCATCCGGGTGAGCCCCAGGATCATCAGCAGCACGGCGGCGAGCAGCACCACGGCGTTGGCGGCGGCGGCCGGGAATTGCAGGTAGGACATCTGCACTTGGATCACCTTGCCGACGCTGGCGATCTGCTGGCCGCCCATGACGCCGACGGTGACGAAGTCGCCCATCACCAGCGTCGTGACGAAGATCGTCCCGATGGCGATGCCGGGCTTGGCGAGCGGCAGGATCACGTTCCAGAGGATCTGCGCGCCGGACGCGCCGCCGTCGCGCGCCGCCTCGATCAGCCGCCGGTCGATGCGCGCGAGGCTGTTGAAGATCGGCACGATCATG
>Ga0316228_1001898_pt1 | contig 19721 bp, 26 predicted proteins | sample TBH18021metaG_FD_206005 | JGI IMG/M metagenome (GOLD analysis project Ga0316228, IMG submission 206005) | Freshwater microbial communities from Trout Bog Lake, Wisconsin, USA - TBH18021 | ecosystem: Environmental > Aquatic > Freshwater > Lake > Hypolimnion/Profundal zone | place: USA: Wisconsin... | reverse complement strand
ACTGGTAAGCCAGTTTTTCTAGATTTTGCCACCCCAGGACATTGCACTCCTTGCGATCGTCAACTTCAGGAAATTAAGTCATTACAAGATAAATATGAAGGCCAGGTAATCTTTATCCATTTAGATCAATATCAAAGTCCTGAGGCCTACACAGCTTATGGGGTTTTTGGGGATCCTTGGACTTTTGTGATTGATACCCATGGAATTGTGGAGTATCAACAGGCTGGTGCGATGCTGTATCAAGAGATGGAAGCGCATATTCAAAAAGTTTTACCACCAAAATCATAGAAAAGAAAATGATTTATCAATTACATCAAGATCGTCGCGGCATGGTTTGGGATTTGTTACTTTATGTCCCGACTGTCGTTGCGCTTTTATCCTATGCGGCTAGTAGTTGGTATAGCGATAATGTGAGCTTAGCGTACCTCTTGGTATTTTTGGGCACCTTCTTTTTCTTGGCGGGGCTAAATCGGATACTGCGAACCCGTCTGATGATTTCACCAGTATCGCCAGTTGCTTTGCAGCTCAATCAAGATGACACGGTGACTGTTATTTTGCGCAATCAAGACAAGATCGGCTTATTGAAAGATCTTAAGATCTACAAAGATTTCTCTGGCAAATCCTTTGGCTTATCTGGCCTAGATGGAATTGGTCAGATGAGGCAGTTTGTGTTTCATAAGGGTCAATTTGCCGATGAGGCGGATTTTCTGGCGCTACAGACGGCCATCAAGAAATAGCTGTAGTTGTTAGCGCCGACGTCGTATCACGTCCCAAGCCATTGCGCCGATCACAATGATTACTAGGCCACAGATGGCTCCCATCCAGCGATATTCGACTTCTTCGCTGACTAGCCCTCCGATCATCATGTGGACGGAATAGGCGCTGATAAATAAGGCGCTTAGTCCAATCACCGCATATATGAGTATCTCTAGTGGTCTCATGGTTTAGCTGGTTTAATCGCTAAAATCACGCCACCCGCTTGTAAGGATTGGGTAGCAATTTCGGTTGTGAGGCGTGCGAGATTGCTTGCCAGACCAAGATTTTTAGGGTCGGCAGGCGCCAATATGAGGAAGTTAATACTCTTTAGCATTGTCAGTTGCGCGGCTGGATCGCTTGCTGTGGGTGGCAGTGGCAGGACATCACAACGACATGCAATCATTGTTCTCGCTGGCCATTGACTAGCTACCCGAATATTCGGCATTGCTTGTTTGGCAGCTTCTTGTTGCTCGCGAAATGTATTCAGATCTTCAGCAAAAGTTTGAATGAGTTGATCCTGGGCTGAGAGAAGCTTATTTTCAATTTCATAAAAATGAAAACGATCGCCACGCATAAATAGGGTGGAAATGATCAAGAGTAAAACCCATAACCAGCCACGTTGCATCAAGAAACCATGTTTTAGTAGACATGGGTACGGGCGCAGCAAAATGGGTAGCCCGGCAAATAGAAAGAGCGCCAATATTAAAAAGGCCCAAGCTTGATCAGCAGCCATGATGCCAATCAGAGGCCCAAGAAATAGGCAGCAGCCCATTAAATCTTTGGGTAGCGTCTTTCGGTAGACGGCAAGAATGGAGGCGCCTATTGCCAGCAGTGCCGCTCCCAATACCCAGCCCTCGGTTGAGAGCCCGGGTTCTAGGGGTGCACCCCACAATATTGAAACGATGGATTGCGCAGGGTTAACCCAAAAATGAAGATCGGACCAACCCAAAGTGAGTAATAGAATTAATATCACTGAAAGTGGGATGCCAATATAAAAGTAACGCTGTTGCTTTTGGTCTAGCGGTTTGTTGTGCCAGAGCCATAAGAGTGAGGCGGGGTAGGCCAAGCCAGCGGGGTGAAGGCTGACTGCAAAGGCGCACAAGGCCATTTGGGCGAAAAAATGTCCATTGAACGCCGTTTTTTGTTCGTGATAAATGCCGTGCAGGTAATGACCTAAAGCGAAGCTTGCTAACAAATAGGTGCCAATAGAAAGGCTATCTAGCTGTTGAATGCTTAATGGCGCAATTAATAGTAAACCTGTTGCCAAGAGTGCGGCTTCTTCCTGACCATTTTTATAGAGCCATTGATAGAGCTCCCAGGCTGTATAGGCGAGTACAAGAATCGTAAAGATTTTCGCTGCTAGGACTTGACCAGAAAATAGGTAACTGAGGGGTAGCCAAATCAGGGCGCGTAAATCTGGCATCCCCATGGTCAAGACGGAGCTGGCTACTTCATCACTAATCGACCAGTCCAACAATAGCGCCTTAGCTGCCCCCTCGTCTAAAGCGTACGGAGAATGACGCATGAGCAGGAATGCCAGGATGGACCATAAGCTCAGGAGGATATATTTGCCGTAGCGATCAAGTAAATTTTTTAGCATAGCCAGAGTTTAGAGGAAAGTAGATTAACGATCGGACCAAGCGTAACGAACCCATTGGTCTTTGGGGTTGGCTTCGTGAGCCATACCAATTAAACGATTGGCGAGAGGAGTTTGTTCGCGCAAAGAGGCGACCCAACTACGCACGAGTAAGTCTGTGGCGATATACGACCTTTCAAAGCCACCCAGATCTTTGGCGGGGATTTGGAGTTCACGCGTCGCCTCTTGAACGGTTGGGCGATGCAATAGGAGGTCTTGCAAAAGCCAAACAAGCTCTTGATTGTTTCCATAGCGCAGGCGGGGTAAAGAATAATCAATGACAGGCGACCATTCATCTTGAAGCGGGCCCATGCTATCTGAGAGAGGCCCCCAATAACGGCCCATCCAAGTGTAGGCACCTTCCCCACCGGTAAGCTCTTGTGGTTGCAAGCCGGCAAGTTGGGTGAGATGCTCTGTAATGGGTCTAGCGTCTACCGCATTGTTATTGCTGCCGACCAGTGCAAGATGCATGCCATCCATAAACAAGAATGATTTTGGGAACACCCTATGAAAGCTTCTCATCACAACCCCCAGCGAATAGCGATCAAATTGATTGAGGGCGAGCCACTGAACGTACAGTCCATCGGCATTTAAATGCTTCCGCGCCCTTTGAAATTGTTCAATCGATAGCAGAGAGCCAACGCCGGCAAGATCAGGATGAAACAAATCGCCAATGATGACATCGTAAGTATTGTTGTTAGCGCTCAAGAAATGGCGCGCATCATCTTGAGCGACTAGGGTGTTTTGCAAGATATCTTGATTGAAGGGCGCAAACCAAGTTTTGGCCGCCTCTATTGCGCCAGGCGACAACTCCACAGCAGTACGTTGTAAGTTGGGTATTGACGCTGAGCCTGCAAGCGATATTCCGGTACCAAGCCCTAGAAACAGCACGCTTTGTGGATGAGGGTGAAGCAATAAGGGAAGTCTGGCTTGATTGGCTTGCGCATAGATGGCGGTTGGTTCCGACGACGCATCTTGGCGTTGTAGGTCGGTTAACAGAATTCGGCTGCCATCTGGTTTTTGTACCACCTGAGTAATTGCAATGGCATCTTCATAACGGTAGAGGTCTGTGCTGCCACCCATGGCTATGGGCAATAGTCGACTGGTGGCGGGAAGTCCAAGCAGGGGGACGGCGCCAACCACTACTAACGGGACAAACCACCATGCCCGTTTTGAATGGCTCCAAGATAGGCCAATCAATAAGACCAAGATTGCGGCTAGGACTAAGCTGCTAGCGCTACCTAAAACGGGTATTAAGATCGTGCCGCTGATGATGGTGCCTGCAGCGGCTCCCAAGCAGTTGGCTACATATAAGTAGATGCCTTGCCTGCTGGTATTCGAAGGATTTCTGGCGAGTAGGGGTAGCCATGCTCCAAAGGCAAGGGTGGCCGGTAATGTCAGACCGGCAATGACAAGCCCCTGTGACCATATTGCGCTAGTAAAGGAAGCCCATTGCGCACTTTCAACCCATGCAGAAACAAAAGGCAGGCCCGCGAGTGAGAGCAAAATAAAAATGGCAGTCAGCCATGGCAGAATTTTGAGCCATCTGTCTTTCGCGAGTTGTGAGGCTAGCAAACTTCCAAGTCCAATGCCTAATAAGAAAATCGCCAAAATAATGGCCAACACATATTCCGTACGGAGCATGATGAGACCAAATAACCTAGTCCAGGTGACTTCCACAATTAAGCTAGCCGCACCCATAGCGCCATAACTTAGTAATAGCTTGGCGGGGAATTTTTCTGAATGACCTGTTGATGCCGCTTCATCCTGAGCTTTGGTGAAGTAATACAAGATTGCCAAAGCGATTCCGAGTAGCGCGATGAGGCGTAAGCTTAGACCCCAACCAAAAATAGGCAGAAGTAGTAAGGGCAATAAGGCGCCAAAGACCGCACCCAAGGTATTGGCGCCATAAAGGAGAGCTAGGCTTTCTGAATATTTGTGTGCCGCTTTCAGGATGAGCGGAAGGCTCATGCCCATAGCGCTTGCAGGAAGAGTCAGCATTAGTAAAGCGACAAGCCCCATGAGACCGTGCCAGGCTGTAGGACTCAAGGTGCTGGCAATCTGATCCATGCCGGGGGACGCCCAACGTAAGAGGCTTGGTAAGAGCCAGGCAAAGATTGCAATGAAGGTCTCAAAGAGGGCAAGCAGCCGCAGCGGCTTCTTGATGGAGTCGGCTTTGCAAAGCATGAACCAGCTACCTAAACCAAGTCCCAGCATAAATGCCGCTACTGTAACAATGACGCCCCAAACGCTCACCCCAAATTGGAGGATGAGATAGCGAGTCCACAGGATTTCGTAAGCCAGACTGATGAGGCCTGATAGTCCATATAGCAGGGCAAGCCTAATCAAAATGCAATTCTCAGAAGGGGTAGAACCACACTAAGCCAATCACCACATGCGCTAGGGCTAGGCTGATGGTGAGGCTGGCCAAGATCATGTGGGTCAAGAACCAAGGTTTGCCAAAAATTCCCATGGCAATGCCGACTGCCGCAGTTAAGAGAATGAGTAAGAGCAGTGGCACGCCCATCAAAAACATAATGACTTGTTTTTGATGGGCGCTAATTGTGGATTGGTTGTTGTCATGCTGAGCTTGCTGTTGATCGAACGCCTGCAAGACGGCAATGCTATTGCCTTCAGTAGTACCAGGACTTGTTTCTGCAGCAAGCGCTGGCAAGCCTTGAAGGGTTAGGGCGAAGAGCGCGAACGCAAAAAATTGAAATAATCTTTTTTTCATTTATCCGATTCCTGGGAGGCGGCTGGATTGTCGGTGAGCTTTTTAGTTTCGGTTTCCTGTGGGTTGGCCGCAGATTTTTTTTCCGAATAACGCCAAACCAGAATGGCCATTAATACAAATGGTGCAAAGATAAATCCCAGTAAGAATAAGAAGATGGTCCAGGGGGTATCAATGGTGACGTGCAGGTAGCGATAGCTATCTACGGCGTAACAGTTATTTGCTAGCACGAGTGCCAGCAATGTGAGCGGGTAAAAAGACTTAAATTTCATATTAATGTTTTGCAATTGGTGAACCGCTGGCACAGCGAAAGCCATAAAAATCAGACGCGTGATTTGGTAGGGCAAAGTTACGGTGAAACAGCGAAGTGGAGAATGGGTCGCTGTTCCAAGATCCGCCGCGTAGTACTTTGTAGCGGATATCAATATTTTTTTGTTCTGATATTTGTAAGGCTCGATCTTCTGGCTTATCACTGATAGAGACTTTTGCAACAAAGATATCGGGCGATGCTTTAGATCCAGTGTATGGAAGAAAGTCATCCGACATCCATTCGCTGACATTGCCGGCTAAGTCGTAGGCCCCACTGTTACTGACGCCTTTAGGGTAGGCATTTACTTTGCTGGTCGCACCCAAGTTGTAATACGTATTTAAGCGATCCGGTTCCATCTTGTTTCCCCAGGGCCAACGACGCCCATCAGTCCCTCGGCCGGCCTTCTCAAATTCCGCTTCTGTGGGTAGGCGTTTGCCAGCCCATTCGCAATAGGCCGTAGCGTCACGCCAGGTGACCATGGTGACCGGGTACAACAGTTGATCGGCGGGAATGCGTCCACCTTTCCAATTTAATGGGGGGCGATGAGTGGTTTGGGTGATAAAACGCGCATATTGCGCTTGAGTCACCAGGTACTTATCCAGATAGTATGTTGGTAGCGTGACTTCATGCGCAGGTTTATCTTGATCATCGGAGCGATCTAAGTTGGTTCCCATCAGAAAAGGTCCGGCTGAAACCTTCACCATAGTTTCGAGATCATTCCATTGTTCGCGAGAGAGTAAACGATCCGCCTCCGTCGAGGTGTAATGATTAGTAGGGCGTCCAGCTTCATGCGCCTCATGGAGTGCCAAATCTTCCCCGGCGGCGCGCACATGGTTTGCCTCTTCTTTCAAGTCGTAACTCGCGAGATTGCGCATATCCTGCATGCGTCTTGCGCCTAGTTGCACCACATGAATGGCTCCGCCGATCATGGCGATGATGATGCAAGTAATGATGGTGGCAGTGAGATAGCGTTTGCGTTGTTGACGCTCTGCCTCGCTCAGCTCGGGCTTGTATTTGCTGCGAATCATGGTTTTTTAAATGGCCTGATCTGTTTTCTCAGTGACCTTGCCGTCTTTGTGGACCAAGTGTTTTGAAGAGCGTCCATATGCTCGTTTATTAAGAACCTCCCCAACAATTCCACCAAGCAAGGAGGACTGCATTACTAAAAAGACAAATAACACCCACCAGCCTAGTGGTAGTAGATGCGCTCCTTTGGCAACCCCGCTGAAATTCAGAATTTCGAAGTAGCTAATGCATCTGACAATCACTGGCGGCAGTAGCGCCAACCACTTGCCACCAAAACCATAAATTGAAGAGGTAATCAGTCCATCAATAAAGGGAACCAAAAACATAGCTGTTACCCAGAACGGACTGAAATATTCAATACCAGTGAAGATTTCAATATGGGCGCCAAGCAAGCGGTCGGCAAAATGATTAAACACGACTGCCATAATTACGGCCACAAAACCACGAATCAATCGATCATGTTTACGACTTGGCGCGGACTTTGTTTTTACTGCGTTCATGGCTTATATTCCTTGCCTGTTAACTTTTCATATTCGGCTTTTATATTCTCTTGCTTGTACCAATCCTTTACTTTGAGGCTTGCTAAATATTGCGCCAAAGTATGTCGATCTGCGTCGGAGAGGTAGCTATAAGAGGGCATTGAATATTCGGCCTTTAAGCGGCTAGGCAAAATATTTTGTGGATTGGGCGAGGAGAGATATTGATATATCCACTCTTCGTTGCGAATACTGCCGATGCCATCTAGCGCAGGCGCTGGCACGGACTCCATCACATTACGCACAGTCCACAGAGAGTGACAACTCTTGCAACCTGCTTCTTTATAAATGGCGGAGGCATGCTCCATCAGTTCTGGTGAAGCGGTTGTATAGAACGGAATACCAGGATCAGACTGGGATTGCGTTTCGAGAGTAATAAAGTTTCTTGCGCCCAGTATGAGGACAACAAGCGCGATTGCTACAAGGATGTATTTTTCACCACGTTTCACAAAAGGCCATTAATTAGTGATTTGCGGAGCGCTCTAGATGAAGCTTGCGGCTTTCTTCTTGCTCTTTTAAAACTTCACGACTTCTTTCGTAGTCGGCAGTTGTCATTTTGTCTTTATCAGACTCGGTAAATACCAAGTATTTAATATCCTCATCGAATTGCTCATTTTTTGAAGCCCAGCGAATCATAAAAGCGCTAGTAATCACGATGAGGACGCCAACGATTAGCCAAAGATAAATAGTCCAGCCATCGCCCAGTGAGTTTAGAAAGTCCATATTGAGATCCTATTTAAAAATTGGTAGCAGTGAAAATCGATTATCACGATTAAAACAGAACGCCAGATAGCATTTGAGTTGCACCAAAAACAATAGCGATTAGCACCCCGAAAATGATACTAGCAAATAGGACTTTTTCGCCGGCGCGCATTTTCGCGCCAGACTGTTTAGACCGTAAAACTGTGCCAATAATGACTGCGAAAAATAAGATGCTGACGATTAAAAATACAAAAACGCCAACACCAAATTCTTGGCTACGCATACCTTCAATGCTCAGGTCGATATTGCCTAAATTTTGTGCAATTACGGGTGTCGAAGACATGGTCAATATTTGCTAATTTACTTATTGTTTTAAAGCTAAGACTTAAATCATTTAGCTGGGTATCTAGTATGGCACGGGAAAGGGGCTTATTAGCCTAAAAGGCTCGCATTTTTATTAAATACAGCAGGTGTTTTATTAGTACTTTTACCTATATTAAAGGGTAGTACACGCTTTTGATTTGGGGTTATCATCTCCTACAGATTTATCTGATTTTATTCAACGGAGAACAAATAAATGGCAGACAATAAATTTACACGCCGTCAGGTATTAAAGGCCGGCGTTATCAGTATCGTTGCAGCACCAATCGTTGGTTTTTCTGCAAACTCAATGGCTGCGCAAAATGCTGCAATGCGCACGTCTTTGAAGTTTCAGGATCATCCAAATGGTGATAAAAAATGCGCAAACTGTGTTAACTGGCTACCTACAGCCGATCTAACTAAGCCAGGCGGTTGCAAGCTCTACCCAGGCGATACCGAGATTGTTCCAAACGGCTATTGCATGGCTTTTGCAGCTAAAAAGGCTTAATTTAAGCAGCTTAGTTGTAAATAAGGCATTATTTCCGGTGACTGCTTTAATGGCTGTCACCGGTATTTCTTTTAAGGCATTTAGGGGAATTGAAATGGAAATCATGGGTAAAGGTTATATGATCATTCCGGTGATCTTGTTTGTAGTTGGAATCGTAGTTTCACTACGCTTATCCGACTTGGGTATTGAGCGAGTTCAGGAAGACAAGTAGACTTTTAGCTACTGTAGTTCTGTTTGTATTTCCGTAGGCGCTCGCTTCGAGTGCCTCACATTAGGTTTATTAATTTGACGTCCCCCACAAATAACCAGTCACTGGTGAAGTTTGTACTTGTTTCGGCTTTATCTCTCTTTATTGGGGCGTGCCACGGCATGTTGCAAGTGTTCCCACCAATTCGAGCATGGCTTGATTCCATAGGTAGTCCTTACGGCGGGCCTGGTCATATGATTGACCCCTTGGCCCACGCCCATATGAATTTAGTTGGGGGCTTGGTCATGCTGGCGATGGGGGCGACTTACTACCTATTGCCACTCTTCAGTGGCAAACGTCTTTACTCTCAAAAGCTTGTGCAATATTCCTTTTGGTTCATGCTGATTGGGGTTTATGGCTTTTATTCAACCCAGATGGTCTTTGGTTTTTGGGAGGGGTATTTAATGTTGCATGATGCGGCGGCAATGCCGCATGCGCATCATTTCTATGGCCCTATTGTGGCCATAGATGGTACTTGTATGGCAACGGGATTCACAATCTACTTCGTCAATATTGTTCGAACCTGGTTGTCTAAAAAGACCTAAACATCACCGTAGTTTTCAAGAAGTCTTGAAGCCCTCTTTAGGGCTTTATTTTTTTAAGGGGAAATTTAATTCCCCTTCTTTGTTATTCCGTTTGATTTGTACTTGCAGGTTGGTGTGCTGATTGTCATCCAGGAGTATGGCGCGTCGATAAACCGCTACCCTGCCATCTTGTATAGCTTGTTTCCAGGGGTCTTGACTTGAGCTGCGAATAAAGACGAGACAATCCCATGCTGGGTTGCCTCTGGCATCCGTAATCAAAACCCAAATCTCATTGATGCCATTCACCGGGGGGCTAGGGCGACTTTCAACCTGAATATTCAGGTCTTGCCAGTGTTGGGTGGGGAGTGGAACCTGTGATTCTGTGGACGAGTCACATCCCGCGAGACTTAAGGGCAATGTAAAGATGCTTATAACAAGGCCAAAAGTAGAAATTGCTTGTTTAAGTTTTTGCCCTAGTGACCCATTACTCATCTTTTGGATCACGCGAATCTTTTTGCGGCCCATGTAAGCGCACCATCCAATGAACAAAAGCGCCACCTACTGCAATATAGGCGAGTGCGATCGCAAAACCCCAGTCCAACCAAGGGCGCACTACACCAGGGCGATTTCCCCAGAATGGAAAAGAGAGGCCAACGCCAATCAGCAGTACAACTAGCACAACGCCATAGAACCAATAAGGCACGGGATTTTGTGATTCGGGAATTTTTTCAACGAGCTCCCAATCTTCCAGACCCCTTTTGGCCTTGCGCATCTCATCTGACTCATAACCCAAGTGATCTGCGGAGTTTTCACCCCAAGTGGAGTTCACCTCATTGAGGGGTGAAGAAGGTTTATTTTGATTTGGCATTTTTATGCTCCTACCTAGAAGTAGCGTGCTTCCCGAGTCTGATAAGGTTAACAGAAATTCAACCCTCTTCACTTGATTTTCTGGGGTGAACAGCGGAAACTCCAATGACCTATTTTAGAAGAGGCCTCATTTGAAATCCCTGATTTTTCAGCTTAGCCGCATCTTTTTAGGCGCCCTGTGTTTCTTGTCGTTGAGCGCTTGTAACCCGAGCTTTAGAAGTATTGATATTAGTCAATCGAAGGGTTTCGGGAATAACTTCTCTTTAGAGGATGCCAATGGCAATATTAAAACCATCTCTGACTATCGGGGTAAGGCAGTTGTCCTATTTTTTGGTTACACGCATTGCCCAGATGTATGCCCTACGACCTTAACTGAGATGAATAGCGTATTGCAGCTGCTAGGTCCGCTTGCGGATAAGGTTCAGGTGATTTTTGTAACGGTTGATCCGGAGCGGGATACAGGAGAAATACTAAAGCGTTATGTACCTGCCTTTAATCCAAACTTTGTGGGGCTTCGACCGGCCAACGATGTCGCTCTAAAGCAATTATCTAAAGATTTTAAGATTTACTATCAGCGCGTGCCCGGATCGACGGCTGGCACTTATACGATGGATCACACTTCTGGTGAGTATATTTTTGATGCCGATGGAAAACTCAGATTATTTGCCCGCTACGATCAACCCCCCGAATCATTGGCACATGATTTAAAGGAGTTGCTACATTAATGTAATTTAACGTGCGGCTCGGTGCGCCGGGTGATGATTCTGGCTAAAGTATCTAGCGTCACTTTAGCCCAGCCATGCAATTTGAGTTCATGCAACTTATAAAGTGATTGATACATGAGCTTTGCGAAGTAACCCTCAATCATCAGATTTTTGCCAACGAGGCCACCCATCATATTGCCGACGGTGCTAAATTTTCCAAGTGAGACGAGTGAACCAAAGTCGCGGTAGCGATACTTCTTCAATGGTTTGTTTGCGAATCGAAGTTTGATTTGTTCAAACATATGATTTGCTTGCTGATGCGCTGCTTGGGCGCGGGGCGGAACAAAGCCACCTTTGCCGCCATTGGTCTCGGGCCATGGACAGGCTGCGCAATCGCCAAGGGCAAAAATATTGGGGTCACGGGTTGTCTGTAGGGTTTCAGTGACAACGAGCTGATTGATGCGGTTGGTCTCAAGGCCGCCAATATCTTTTAGGACATCAGCTGCTTTGATTCCGGCGACCCACACCACTAATTCAGACGAAATAAATCTACCATCTTCTAATTTAATGCCATCGCTCAATACTTCATTTACTTTAGAGTTTGTGTGTATTTCTACGCCAAGTTTTTTAAGAAGATCTTGGGTTGCGTTGGAAAGGCGTGGCGGTAATGCCGGCAAGATTTTAGGAGCAGCTTCAATGATGCTCACTTGTAAGTCTTTGTCGGGATCTAGTCGATCCAGTCCATAAGAGATAACTTCACGAGTAGTGTGATGTAGCTCAGCGGCAAGCTCAATGCCAGTTGCGCCAGCGCCAATGATGGCCACGTGCAGTTGCCCATCTCTTAAAGGCGCGGTTTGATTGTGGGCGCGGATGCAAGAGTTGATCATCTTTGCGTGAAAGCGCTTGGCATCCTCTTGAGTCTCAAGTCGGAATGCGTAGTCGGTAACCCCCGGGGTTCCAAAATCATTACTAAGGCTACCAATACAAAGTACCAATGTGTCATATGCAATGGTTTGTGGGGGAGTAACTTCCTCACCCTTTTCATCGCAGTAAGGTGAGAGCAGAATCGTTTTCTTCTCGCGGTCAATTGAAGTTAGCTGACCAATCCTAAATGTGAAGTGGTGCCAATGTGCCTGAGCCATGTAATCGACCTCATGGTCTCCAAAGTCCATGCTGCCAGAGGCGAGCTCATGGAGTTTCGGTTTCCAAATGTGCGTACGATTTTTATCGACCAGCGTAATTTGAACCTTGTTCTTGCGCCCAAACTTATCCCCTAGGGATGTGGCTAGCTCAAGGCCGCCAGCACCGCCACCAACGATCACAATCTTATGTGGATTTGACATGCCTAGTATTTTAAGCCCGTTGGCACTCAAGTGGCTGCTTGTAGTAGTCCGCGCATCTTGTTCAGCGCTGCGGATTCAATTTGTCGAACACGTTCCGCTGAGATGCCATACTCTGCCGCGAGATCATGTAATGTTTTCGTGCCATTACCATCGGCATCCATTGCCAGCCAGCGGGATTGAACAATGTTACGACTACGTTCATCTAGGGCCAGGAGCGCTTGGTCTAGCTTAGGACCCTGAAGGGTGTCGACCGCATTAGCGGCTATCACTTCAGTCGGTTCTTGACTAGTATCTGCCAGCCATTGGATTGGTGCGTATGCTTTCTCGTCGTCGTTATCTTCGCCCTCGAGGGTGGTATCGCCACCCGCAAGTCGCATTTCCATTTCTCTGACATCCGATCCTTTGACATCAAGGGCTTTAGCTAAGGCCTCTATTTCAGTGGGATTCAATGCCTTAAGGGTTGGCTTATTGCTACGTAAGTTGAAAAACAATTTACGTTGTGCTTTAGTGGTGGCCACTTTAACTAGGCGCCAGTTTTTGAGAATGTACTCATGAATCTCAGCCTTGATCCAATGGATCGCATAGGACACGAGACGCGCTCCTTGATTTGGATCGTAGCGTTTAACGGCCTTCATCAAACCGATGTTGCCCTCTTGAATGAGGTCGGCATGAGGAATGCCATAGCCTAAATATTGGCGCGCGACAGAAACGACTAGACGAAGATGTGAGAGAACCAGGGTTCTCGCGGCACCCACATTTTCTGTACGACGAAATTCTTGTGCAAGATGCAATTCTTCTGCGGCGCTGAGCATGGGTACGCGGTTGACGTATGCAATATATGAGTCGAGAGTGCCAACCCCAAGGGATGGCAGAGTTGGAAAGGCAGACGCAGCCACAGCAGTTTGCATTGCTGGCAATGTTTTCACTAGCGAATTGTTTGCTTTCTTTTGAACCATTTTCTCTTTAGAAAGTTGAGGTGTTTACAAGCGTCCATTTTAGCACTCTTGCCAAGAGAGTGCTAATGGTTTTTTGTGTTTATAAGTAATTGATTTAATTGAATAATTCAGCAGAATATTGGCCTGCATTAAAGGCCACCAAGTCTTCAATTCCCTCGCCTTTGCCCAGCGCTAAAACAGCAGGTTTCGGCCCTTCATGGAGGGTATGGGCTAAAGCGCAAATGACGCCACCTTTAGCGGTGCCATCCAATTTGGTCACGATGATTCCAGTTAGCCCAAGGGCGGCATGAAAGGCTTTTACTTGGCTTAAACCATTTTGTCCCGTATTGCCATCGAGCACAAGTAAGGTCTGATGAGGGGCTCCTGGTAATGCCTTGCCGATCACGCGTTTTACCTTTTTGAGCTCTTCCATCAGGTGATCTTGGGTTGCCAGACGCCCAGCGGTATCAATAATCAGAATGTCGCTTTTACGAGAAATAGCGGAGTGAATGGCATCGTGCGCAACTGCGGCGGCATCGCCACCATCTTGAATAATGACATCAACCTGGTTTCGTCCGCCCCATTCTTGCAGCTGGTTACGAGCTGCGGCGCGGAAGGTGTCGCCCGCGGCCAGCAAGACAGATTTACCTTGTGACTGAAAGAGGCGGCAGAGTTTGCCAATAGTGGTGGTTTTTCCTGCGCCATTGACGCCAACCACAAGCCAGACTTCAGGGGTGGCCTGAGAATTGCGGACGTACAGGGGATTGGGTGATGCTTCCAATACGCCAAGTAGCGATGTAACCTCTTGAATCAGCAGGGCTTGCAAGTCTTCTGGGCTTGAGGCTTTTTCTGATTTGGCAGCTTTTCTGAGCTTGATGATGAGTTGTTCGGTCGTAGGGAAGCCCACGTCACTCTGAATGAGAGATTCCTCCAAAGTATCAAACCAAACTTCATCAGTTTTGGTAGTTTTGAAAAGGGATCCGAGGGTTTTACGTAAGCCGAACATAATCGATACAATTTAAAACATGCATCTTATCAATTTAATTTAAGAATATGGCGATCCTTCAGATGCGTTCAACTTTATTGCAATTCTCTTTCTTATCTTTGATGTGCTGTCATTTTGCTTGGGCGGTTCCTGCCAACCCTAGCGATACTCATGAATATCAGTTTTCCAATGGCTTGAAGCTCATTATTCAAGAGGATCATCGTGCGCCCACAGTGGCTAATATGGTCTGGTATCGCGCAGGCTCGATGGACGAAGTCAATGGAAAGACAGGGTTAGCCCATGTGTTGGAGCATATGATGTTTAAGGGCACTGATAAAGTAAAGGCCGGGGAATTCTCTCGCTTGGTGGCTGCGGTGGGTGGTCGCGAGAATGCTTTTACTACGCGTGATTACACAGCGTACTTTCAGCAAGTTGAAAAATCAAAACTGGAAGAGGTCATCAAGCTCGAAGCTGATCGCATGTCCAATCTCAATTTTGATGATGCCGAATTCTTAAAAGAAATTCAGGTAGTTATGGAGGAGCGTCGCCTTAGAACCGAAGATAATCCAGATAACCTGTTAAGCGAGGCATTGATGGCTACTGCGTATATGAGTTCACCCTATCGTCATCCTGTAGTTGGTTGGATGAATGATTTGGTAAATATGAAGGCTAATGACGCGCGTGACTGGTATAGAAGTTGGTACGCACCCAATAATGCAACAGTCGTGATTAGTGGCGATGTGGAGCCAGAGAAAACACGCGCATTAGTGGAAAAATATTTTGGCGGAATTGCCGCGCATGAATTGCCAGTACGAAAGCCCCAAGTTGAACCAGTACAGAAGGGAATTAAGCAAGTTCAGGTGAAGGCGCCTGCTGATAGCGCACAGCTGGCGATGGCGTGGAAGGTGCCGCATCTGCAACCAGAGGATTTGGATAACGTTGAGCCCTATGCCCTAGAGCTTTTATCCGCCGTGCTGGATGGTTATGACAACGCACGCTTAAATCGCGTGATGGTGAAGCAGGAGCGCGTTGCAAATGATGTTGGCGTTTCTTATGACATGATTTCTCGTGGGCCTGAATTATTTACCATTGGTGTGAGTTTGGCTAAAGGCAAAACAGTGGCACAGGCTGAAGCAAGCATTCGGAAAGTGTTGAATGAAATAGCTCAAAAAGGAGTATTGGAGTCTGAGCTTAAACGCATTAAAGTACGATTGCTCTCCAATCAAATCTATAAGCGTGACTCAATCTTCGGCCAGGCGATGGAAATTGGCAGTAACGAAATGGCTGGATTTTCTTGGAGAGATATTGATCCAATGCTCGAGAAGATGCAAACCATCACACCAGAACAAGTACAGGTAGTGGCCGGAAAATACTTAGTAGATGAAGGTTTGACAATTGCAGTCTTAGATCCTCAAGCACGAAAATCTGCAGCTAAGGATGGCAAATAATGAGAGCGCTAAAACAATCATTTTGCATCGTCTTGATGACGTTTGGATTATTTCAGGTTGCTTATGCCATTTTGCCCATTGAGCAGCTAGATACTTTTAAGGGGGCCAAAGTTTATTTGGTTCAAACCAAGACGCTCCCAATGGTGGATATTGAGATCAGTATCGATGCGGGTGATCGTTATGATCCTGTTGGTAAGAGTGGTCTAGCATCCATGACGGCGGAGTTGATGAACTATGGCGCTAGAACAGAGAGAGGCGTTTTAACTGAGGCTCAGATAGCAGATGAAATCGCTGATTTGGGGGCAAACCTTGGAATATCGGTTGGGGGTGAGCGCGCAATTATTCGGATTCGAAGCTTGAGTAGAAAAGATCTCCGGGATCGTGCCGTGCGGCTGACATCAGCGATGTTAAGTTCGCCAACTTATGACGCAAAAATATTGGAACGCGAGAAGCAACGCTCCATTACGGAATTGCTAGAGGCGGATACCAAACCCGAATCAGTTCTTGAGCGCCGCTTTAGAAAGTCTGTTTATGGCGACTATCCATTGGGCGAGTCTCCGACCGTGAAATCAGTTGGATCGGTTGGCGTATCCGATTTATCAAAATTTCATCAGCAGTTTTATCGTGGCAACCGCATGATTGTGAGTATTGTGGGTGATGTTAATCGCGCAGAAGCCGATGAGATTGTTCACACTCTCCTCAAGGGAGTTCCACAATCTGGTGCCGCTATTGCGCCATTGCCTCAGTTACAGCGTTCACCAGTTGAGCCTTTGGCGGAACGTGAAATCGAAATTCCTTTTGATTCTCAGCAAGCACACATTGCGATGGGTATGACTGCCGTTACGCGCAGCAATCCTGATTACTATCCATTAATGGTGGGTAATTATATTTTGGGTGGCGGCGGTTTTGTAGCGCGCTTAATGTCGGAGGTTCGAGAGAAGCGTGGTCTTGCTTATAGTGTTTTTAGTTACTTTGCGCCAGGCAAAGATACCGGTATTTTTCAGGCGGGCTTACAAACCAAAAGTGATCAGGCCGCTTTAGCGCTAGATGTTATGAGTTCAACGATGTCTAATTTCATTGCGAATGGCGCAACGCCATCTGAATTGCAAGCAGCTAAGGCTAATTTAATCAATGGCTTCCCATTGCGCATTGATAATAATCGTAAGTTACTCGATAACGTTTCCTCGATTGCATGGAATGATTTGCCCCTGGATACTTTAGACACTTGGACTGCAAAAGTGGATGCGGTCACATTGGAGCAAGTGACAGCAGCATTTCAAAAATATCTCGCAATGGATCGCATGAAGATCGTTGTACTGGGAGCGGTCAAATAAATTGGCAAATAGATCTTCAGTAAAGAGGCCGCATTCCGAGCTCCCAAAGAAGATCCGCATTATCGGGGGCACTTGGCGTAGTCGTTTAGTTTCCGTGGTTGAAGTCCCTGGATTGCGGCCAAGTACTGATCGCATCCGAGAAACTTTATTCAATTGGCTGGGGCAAGATTTAAGTGGTCTGCGTTGTCTGGATTTATTCGCTGGAACTGGCGTATTGGGATTTGAAGCGGCATCAAGGCATGCGGAAGTAGTTGTCTTGATCGAGCGGGATAAAAAGGCCTATGCAAGTTTGTTGGCGAATCTTAAGCTACTGCAATCCTCACCCGTTCCAAGTTTGATTGAAATATTGCATCAAGATAGCTTGGATTTTCTGAGTCGACAAGCCAATCGCTCTAGCCACCTCATCTTTATTGACCCTCCATTTCAGGAATCAGTTTTACTTGATCGAGCGGTGATTCAAGCGGGTCGAGTTTGTGATGACAGTTCTGGAGGCGGTATTTATATTGAATTTCCCTCTAGCCGCAATCTTGCGGAAATGGAAGCCTTGCTACCAGGCTGGTACTGTGGAAAATACTTAGAGGCTGGACAGGTAAAAGCTTGTCTATTTCGCAGCAGAAGGGACTAAACTCTTGCCTGTAGCTGATAAAGCCTTAGGAGAGTTATGACTGTCGCTGTATACCCAGGAACGTTTGATCCCTTTACTCGTGGCCATGAGGATTTAGTTCGTCGCGCCTCTAGTATTTTTGGCGAACTTATTGTTGGTGTTGCTGATAGCAAAAGCAAGCATCCCTTCTTTACTTTGGATGAGCGTATTGAAATCGCCAAAGAGGTGCTTGGCCACTATTCTAATGTGAAGATTGTTGGCTTCGCTGGCTTGTTAAAAGATTTTGCGCGTGAGCATAATGCTCGCGTTATTGTGCGCGGTCTGCGCGCTGTGTCTGACTTTGAATATGAGTTTCAAATGGCCGGGATGAATCGTTATCTCCTGCCCGATGTTGAAACCTTGTTCTTAACTCCGTCCGATCAGTATCAATTTATTTCCGGCACTTTTGTGCGTGAGATTGCCTCGATGGGCGGTGACGTTAGTAAATTTGTTTTTCCATCAGTGGAAAAATGGCTTGTTAAAAAGATTGCTGCGTCTAAGCAAGATAAAGAATAAGGTCGGCTTAAGTAATGGCTCTAATGATCACCGACGAGTGCATCAATTGCGATGTATGTGAGCCAGAGTGCCCTAATGATGCGATTTATATGGGTCTTGAGATTTACGAAATTAATCCGGATCAGTGTACTGAGTGTGTGGGGCACTATGACGCACCCCAGTGCCGCCAAGTCTGTCCAGTCGATTGCATCCCATTAAATCCCAGTTATATGGAATCGCAGGACCAATTGATGGTGAAGTACAGGTTGTTAACCGCTACTGCTCAGAAAAAAACAGCGAAGCTTTTTTAGCCTTTGGAGTGCAGTTCCATCATTGCCGTTTGAGTATCCCCCTTCAGGAATAGCGGCAGAATCTGTAGAGCATTCTCAATGCTGGTGTCTATTAATTTTTGTTCTGCAAGTTGAGGCCTTCTTAAGACATAGTCGGCAACATCCATCGGGCGCCCATCACCAGCCAAGTCACGTGGGTGGCCGATACCAAGGCGAAGGCGCCAATAATCGGGCGTGCCGAGATGGGATTGAATGTCCTTGAGGCCATTATGACCACCTGTGCCCCCGCCTAGCTTGATGCGCGCAGTGCCAGGCTTTAAATCAAGTTCATCTTGCACTACCAAGATATCCTGAGGAAGAATCTTATGAAAGCGACAAAGTGCTCCCACAGCTTGACCACTCAGGTTCATATAGGTGGTTGGTTTCAGTAGAAAGAGATCTTCACCTTCCCATCTAGCCTTTACAACCTTCCCATGAAAGCGCTTTTCAGTTTCAAAGCGACTCCCTAACTGTTTGGCAAGGGCGTCAACAAACCAAAAGCCGGCATTATGCCGATCTTCTTCGTGTTCTTCACCTGGATTACCAAGGCCAACAATTAATTTAGTCATGATATGGTCTTAAGAATAAAAGCTTTTGTACAAAAAAGAAAACCCGCGATCAAGCGGGTTTTCTCGTTTGCATAGATTGCAGCTTAAATCATTAAGCCTTGTCTTTTGCGGCATCAGCGGCCGGAGCAGCTGCGGCGGCTTCTGTATCGGCAGACTTCACTGCCGGGATACGCGCATTAGCCAATACTGGGTTTTCTTGCTCAACGTGCAATACCAAGGAAACGCCTTTTGGCAATGTCAGGTCTTTAGCATGAATACCATGTCCTACTTCGATAGCGTTCAAGTCCACTTCAATGAACTCTGGTAAATCTACTGGTAAGCATGAAATTTCGAGTTCGGTTGTGATGTGGCTTACAACTGCGCCTTGCAATTTCACTGCAGCCGCATTTTCAGCATTAATGAAGTGCAATGGAACGCGCATATGAACTTTCTCAGTCGCAGATACGCGTTGGAAGTCAATGTGCAAAACCAAAGGCTTAAATGGATGCATCTGATAATCGCGCAACAGCACTTTTTGTGTCTTGCCGCCGATTTCGAGATCGAGGATTGATGAATGAAACGCTTCCTTGCGGAGAGCGTGGAACAGTGCATTGTGATCCAATTCAATTGCTACCGCTGGATCTTTGCTACCGTAAATAATTCCCGGAGTTTTACCGGAGTTGCGCAGACGGCGGCTCGCACCCGTTCCCTGTACGCTTCTTTCAAAGGCTACTACTTTCATATTGAATTCCCA
>Ga0316228_1001894_pt1 | contig 19769 bp, 19 predicted proteins | sample TBH18021metaG_FD_206005 | JGI IMG/M metagenome (GOLD analysis project Ga0316228, IMG submission 206005) | Freshwater microbial communities from Trout Bog Lake, Wisconsin, USA - TBH18021 | ecosystem: Environmental > Aquatic > Freshwater > Lake > Hypolimnion/Profundal zone | place: USA: Wisconsin... | reverse complement strand
TACGACCAAAAGACTAGCCCAATGCAGGGTCATATCAACGTGGGTTTTGGAAGTGATGTGACTATTGCTGATTTAGCAAAAGCTGTAGGGTCGGCAGTTGGATTTCAGGGTGTCATTAGTTTTGATGTTAGTAAACCCGATGGCACTCCTAGGAAGTGGATGGACTCTTCTAGATTAAATACTTTAGGTTGGTCTCCTAAGGTTCAGTTGGTAGCGGGTTTGGATCGTGCTTATGCTGACTTTCTGTCGGGTCATAGGGAGGGTTAAGGCATATGCTAAAACCCTCAGGAAATAAGCTAATTGTTGGATTCTGAGATTATTTGGTGGGATAATCTTCACTAATTTATAGGGTCCATAGCGGCTAAAGGGCTTTTGGTAATGCAAAACAGCACTCAAGATAATTTAAAGCACAAATCTACGGACTTTGAGTCTGAAATTTCGCTATATGACGTTGCCACTTTTTTGATTGAATCTTGGCAGAAATTAGGACTTGCTGCGCTATTAGGCTTAATGCTGGGCCTTGGAGCTTGGTTTTTTCTGGGGAATTACCAGGCTGAGTTAATTCTGCATAACAACACAAGTTCCAGTGCGCTTGTTGATACACCTAATACTTATGCATTAGATCTGGTTTCCTGGCGCACAATTCAAAAGAGTTTGCCTAACTTGGCTGATCAAATTACCGAAGAGGGTAAAGTGCCCGATGGCCAAGTCAGCTTATACAAAAAAATGAGTGAAGCGACTTGGTGGGAAAAAAATGTCATTCCTTCTTTCGCGATTACCAAGGCGGATACCAAAGATCTTGCAGCCATTAGCAAAGACTTTGATGGCGCTAGCACCACTATTTTGTCTTTGACTGTGAAGTCTACTGGCAGGAGTCGAGAAGATGCATTGGATAATGTTCGTGCTGCAAGTCAATTTTTGTTGCAAGGCGGAGCATACCTTCAGATCAAGACCTTAATCAATAGTTTGGAGAGCGAAACGATTGGAACAGTGGCGGATATTCAGAGCAAAATCACCAATACTCAGATTGAGTTAGGCTATTTAAAAGAGCGTGCCAAGAGTCTAGAGGAATTACGTAAGCGCTTTCCTGGTTCATCTGGGGTTACCCAACAAGTGATTGATCCCAGGGAGTCTAGTGCGAAATATTTACCGCTAAGTACGCAACTCATTGCTGTGAATACCGACATCAATCTCGCTAATGAAAATCTTGCTCGCTACTCAGATCGTCTTGAGCAGATTAGTTTAATGAAGACTTTTTTGAATGATGCAATTCCTTTGGTTAATCAAAATTCCAATGGAATTACCTTATCTCGCTCCTTGTTGGAGGTTCAGGATAAAATACGCAGCAAGTTGGATTCTGGGGATGTCAAAGGGCGTCAATCTATGGATGGGTTGCGTTCCCAATTATTAGCCATTGAGGCTCGCTTCACTAAAGGGTTAGAAGCTAATACCGCTCCAAACGCTCAAAAGCAGGGGCTGATCAAAAGTGCTGCCGGAGGCTTTTTTGGTTTTGGGTTCCTCATGTTGCTGTATTTGTTGGCCAGAAGAATCTGGAATACTATCCGCATCTCATCCGCAGCCGTTTAAAAATCTTGGCTCAGCAGAGCATACCCATAAAATATAATTTCCACCTCTTTTTAATGGGGTGATGGTCATTCTTAGTCAACCCCTTAACTCATTAGGGATTTGAGTTTGAGGTTTTGGATCTAGATTTTCATTAAAAAAATTATATTTTGTATTATTTTAATAATTATTCATATATTAGTAATTAATTAAGGTTATCATGGCAATGTTCATATAATTTTCATAATTAATTCGATAAGAAATGTCTCTGCACTTCTCTGGTAATTCATCAACGCATGACCAAAATGGGATCTCGCTCAGTCCTCAATTGTCTCTTAACGACATGATTGACTTAATAATTACATCTTATAAAAAAATATTGATAGCTAGTGCTATAAGTGCCTTATTGGGCTATGCTGCCTGGTTTTTTCTCTTCCAATATCGCGCTGAAGTGACTCTGATCAATGCTACTAACGGTCTAGATCTTGTATCTTGGCGCATTCTTCAAAAAGGACTGCCTAGCTTGGCAGATCAAATGTTGGAGAATAACAAGGCGCCAGAGAGTGAGATGACGGTATATCGACAGATGAGTGATCCAGATTGGTGGAGAAGTAACGTAGAGGCTACTTATGCCCTCAGTAAGGCGGATACTAAGGACCTGGTGGGTATAAGCAAAGATTTAGATGGGGCTGGAAGCAGTATTTTAAGTTTAATGATTACGGCACCTGGTTACTCCCGAAAGGCTTCGATAGAAAATGCGGATGTAGCCTCACGATTTTTATTGACGGGGGCGCTTATCTGCAATTGAGGTCAATGCTCAATGGTTATGAAGCTGAGGCATTGAGTGCAAAGGCCGATGTTGAAAAACGCATTGGCTCAACAGAGATTGAGTTGGCTTATTTGCAGGGGCGAGCCAAAAACTTGGATGACTTGTTAAAGCGCTTTCCAAGCGATCAAAAAATTACTCAACAAGTAACTGATCCAAAAGATTCTGGGGCTAAATATCTACCGATTAGTACTCAGATAATCGCCATAAATACTGAAATTTATCAAAATCGTGAGGTTTTGGCACGCCTTGCCGATCGATTGACCCAGCTGGAGATCATGAATCAGTTTTTACAGGAGGCCACCCCTAAAGCTCAGACCCAGTTTGATGGTATTGGGTTAATTAAGCAATATCTCCTAATTGAGGATACCTTGCGGAGGACATTATCCCCGGACGATCTCAAGGCTCGTGCAGCTTTAGATCAGTTGCGCAGCAAATTGCTGAAATTAGAAGACCGTTTTACAAAGGGTTTAGAGGCCAATACCTCTCCAATTGCTTATAAACGGGGTGCCATCAAGGTAACGCTTGGAGGAGTGGCGCTTGCTTTCCTGGTAACTGTGTTGTTTTTGCTAGGGCAGCGCTTTTTCTTAAGATTAAGTCGTATTCAATTAAGCAATAAACAAGCGACATATCCATGAGTCTAATTTTTAACGGAAGGCGATGATCATTCTTGCCTTTATAATGATCACCATAAACTATGAGCACAAGTTGAGTGAATCTCAATGTTAGGTCAAAAATAGTACGGTAAGGGCATGTATCACTGCTTGATGAAAATTTATTCTTACTCGTTGAGCATTGGTGTATGTGTGGCAGCTCGAAATAATGAACGGGATCGGGCATTAGCGGGCGTAATTATTTAATATGTTGTTTATCAATGCATAAATTCAAAGAGTATCTATGAAGGCAGTCATTCTGGCGGGTGGTTTAGGAACACGAATTTCAGAAGAAACTGAAAGTAAACCTAAGCCTATGATTGAGGTCGGCGGCATGCCGATTTTGTGGCACATCCTCAAACTCTATTCTGCCCATGGCGTTAATAATTTTGTCATCTGCTGTGGCTATAAGGGTTATGTCATCAAAGAGTATTTTGCAAACTACTTTTTGCATATGTCCGATGTGACCTTTGATATGGCGCACAACAAAATGGAAGTGCACCATCGTTACGCGGAGCCCTGGAAAATTACTTTGATCGATACTGGTTCTGACACAATGACAGGCGGGCGTTTAAAGCGGGTAGCTCAGTTCGTTAAAGATGAAGAAGCTTTTTGCTTTACCTATGGCGATGGTGTGAGTGATGTCAATATCACCGAGCTCATTGGTTTTCATAAAAGTCATGGCAAAAAAGCAACCTTAACCGCCGTATATCCACCAGGCCGTTTTGGGGCAATAGACATACACACAGATCATCAAATTACCTCATTCAAAGAGAAACCTAAGGGTGATGGCGGCATGATCAATGGCGGCTTTTTTGTCCTCTCTCCCGAAGTGATTAACCTGATTAAAGATGACTCCACCATCTGGGAGCGTGAGCCTTTAGAGATTTTGGCTCAGCAGTCAGAAATGATGGCGTATCAGCACCATGGATTTTGGCAGCCAATGGATACCTTGCGTGATAAAAATTATCTTGAGGAGCTTTGGTCTTCAGGCAAAGCTCCCTGGAAATCCTGGTAATGAAGCCCGCTCAAGTTGATCCTAGATTTTGGAAAGGCAAAAAAGTCTTTCTAACGGGGCACACCGGATTTAAAGGTAGCTGGCTTTCTCTTTGGCTTGTATCTATGGGTGCAAAAGTGACGGGTTACGCATTAGCGCCCAATACAACGCCCAATTTGTTCGATGTATTGGCAGTTGATTTTCTGGTTGAGAAATCACGCATCGCTGATATTCGGGATTTATCAAGCTTAGCAAAAGCCATGTCAGAGGCAAATCCGGATGTAGTGATTCATATGGCAGCTCAGCCATTGGTGCGATATTCCTATGCTAATCCAGTGGAGACCTATGCCACCAATGTGATGGGAACTGTTCATGTTCTGGAGAGTGCTCGAAGTATTGATTCATTGCGTGCAACTGTAATAGTCACTACCGATAAGTGCTACGAGAATAAAGAGTGGGTGTGGGGCTATCGCGAGAATGAACCCATGGGTGGCTATGACCCCTACAGCAATAGTAAGGGTTGCGCTGAGCTGGTGACTTCGGCGTACCGCCAGTCTTATTTCTCTAATCCGAATTCAATAAATAAAGTGGCATCTGCCAGGGCGGGTAATGTGATCGGCGGTGGAGATTGGTCTGAAGATCGATTGATTCCTGATGCCATTAAAGCGTTTGAAACGGATCTGCCTTTGATGATTCGCAATCCCTTGGCAACGCGACCTTGGCAGCATGTTTTAGAGCCCCTTTCTGGATATTTAATTTTGGCTCAAGCGCTTTATAAGGAGGGTTCGGCCTTTGCATCTGGCTGGAATTTTGGCCCGCGGGACGAAGATAACCGTTCTGTGCAAGAAGTGGTTGATCTCTTAATTTCCGGTTGGGGCGACTCTGCCAGCTGGGAAAAGGAGGGTTTAGAGCAACCCCATGAGGCCAATCTTTTAAAACTAGATTGCTCAAAAGCTCTTGCACAATTGGGCTGGGCTCCCAAATGGAACTTAGAGAATGCCGTGCAAAAAATTGTTAAGTGGCAAAAAGCTTTTCAAGCAAAAGAAAACATGCAAGAAGTAAGTCTTGCGCAAATTAATCTTTATATGAACACTAAATAGTATGAACACAATAATGAATACACAAACTATCGATACAAGAAAATTAGAGCAAGAAAAGATACGTAAACAAATTGCTGCCTTAGTTGATCAATATGCTGCGATTGAGTTTTCGCCAAAAGTATTTGAGCCAGGGCAGACGGTTGTGCCTCCTTCTGGAAAATTAATTGGTTCTGAAGAGCTGAAAAACATGGTAGATGCCTCTTTGGATGGCTGGCTTACTACAGGTCGCTTTAATGAACAGTTTGAAAAGAAGCTAGCCGAATTTATTGGCGTGAAGCATGCCATCACCGTGAACTCTGGCTCATCAGCTAATTTAGTCGCATTTTCTACATTAACATCACCCAAGTTGGGTGATCGCGCGATCAAGCAAGGCGATGAAGTGATCGGTGTGGCTGCTGGATTTCCAACCACAGTCAATCCAATTATTCAATTTGGCGCTATCCCGGTATTTGTAGATGTAGATAAATACACTCACAATATTGACGCCTCAAAAATTGAGGCGGCGATTGGCCCCAAAACCAAAGCCATCATGTTGGCTCACTCCTTGGGTAATCCATTTAATTTAGATGTAGTGACTGCGCTTTGTAAAAAGCACAACCTCTGGCTTGTCGAAGATTGCTGTGATGCGTTGGGCACCACTTATAAAGGTCAAATGGTGGGTACCTTTGGCGATATCGGGACACTTAGTTTTTATCCTGCACACCACATTACGATGGGTGAGGGCGGCGCTGTATTTACTAATAATTTTGAATTAAAACAAATTGCCGAAAGTTTTAGAGATTGGGGTCGAGATTGCTATTGTCCTCCAGGAAAAGACAATACCTGCGGGAAGCGTTTTTGCTGGAAGTTGGGTAATTTGCCAGAAGGCTATGACCACAAATATACCTACAGCCATCTCGGTTATAACCTCAAAATTAGCGATATGCAGGCAGCTTGTGCCTTGGCGCAGTTGGATAAAGTGCCGGCATTCATTCAGGCACGCAAAGACAACTTCAAATTCTTAAAAGAGCGCCTTAGCTCTTGTGAGGAATTTTTACAGTTGCCAGTGGTCACTGAAGATTCCGATCCCTCTTGGTTCGGTTTTCCAATTACAGTAAAAGAGGGCGCGCCCGTTTCAAGATTAGACCTAACTACTTATTTGGATCAAAATAAGATCGGGACAAGGCTGTTGTTTGCTGGGAACTTAACAAGGCAACCTTATATGGTTGATGCTGTGTATCGGGTGAGTGGTGAATTAACCAATACCGACAACGTAATGAACAATACTTTCTGGATTGGAGTTCAGCCATCCTTAACTAAGGAAATGTTGGAATTTGTGATTGAAAAGATCGAAACTTATTTGGGCGTCAATTTTTAAGAGAGACATCAATGGTAGAGAGGTGGGTTTTAATCACTGGTCCAAGAGGGTTTATTGGAGGTCACGTTGCTCGCAAGTTTAAAGATATGGGGTACATGGTCGTAGGCTTACTTAGGGATGGCGCTAAACAAGTTGTAATCGAGGGTGATAGCATCTGTGATGCGTGGGTCGAGCTTTCTCTTGTATCGGAGTTTCTGACAGAAAAAAATTTAGTAGCCACGGTACATGTTGCTACTGAATATGGATTGGATGGCTCATTACTGAATGTATTCGAAAGCAATGTAAGGATGCCACTAAGACTTTTGGATATATGTGCAAGCTTTGGTTGCTCACTATTCCTCTCAACTGACACGTTTTTTTCTAAAGCCGAATACGATTATCCGCACATGGTACCTTATATTTATTCTAAAAGAAATTTTGCAAGTTGGGCAAAAATTTACTGTGCTCATAATTCCAAAATGCGTATTATTAATTTGAGACTGGAACATGTATATGGGCCAGGTGACAAGTTACAAAAGTTCATCCCTTCGTTGATAGATCAGCTTAAAAAGAATAAATCATTTATAGAACTAACCAAGGGGGAGCAAATGCGTGATTTTATATATGTTGATGATGTGGCAGAATTATTTACATCCATTATTGCAAAATCAGAAATCATTTCGCCTGGTTTTACAGAGCACTGGGTTGGTACGGGCGAGCCGGAGTCTATAAAAAATCTTGTTTTGATGTTACATAAAATAACAAAATCAAAATCAGAGATTAATTTTGGAGCTTTGCCCTATAGGAATGGGGAAATTATGGAATCAAAAGGTAGGCCAATTGAAATGCTCATTTATGGTTGGCGGCCTTTAGTATCCCTATCCGAGGGCTTGATTAGTACGGTAGGTAAGAGTGATTGATATATTAAGGAGGTTTTTATGAAAGAAAACCTTATAAATAGAGACATATCTTTAACGGCCATTAATCAAATCTGGAAGTTGGCATCCGGATTGCTACTCTTGGTATTCATACCAATCTATTTGTCACCAGAAGAGCAGGGCTATTGGTATACATTTATAAGTTTGGCTGCTTTGGTTTACTTTGCCGATATGGGCTTTTCTACTTTAGCACTTCAATTTGCAGCGCATGAATACGCTCATCTTAATTATTTAAATAAAAAGCTTACTGGAGAGGACTTAAATTTAAGAAGATTAGCATCCTTGTGGGTATTTACAAAAAAATATAGCCGAAGAATATCTTTGATTGTGATGCCTATCGTATGTATATATGGCTACATCGTACTTCATAAACAAAATTCAGTCGTATCATGGCTTATTCCATGGTTCATTTATGCAGCAGCTTCAAGCATTATATTTATTAATGGAATGATTCTTTCTTTTACTGAGGGTTGTGACAACGTAGCGTCGATTCAGAGAATTCGGCTCGAAACTTCAATTATTACTGTGTCTTTAATGATTGCTTTGCTTTATTTAAATGCCGGTCTTTTAGCTCTCCCTATTGCAACCCTAGTCGGCGCTTTTTCTTGTAGTTTCATTCTTATGCTGAGATATAACGAATTTTACAAGCAATTGAATGATAGATCTAAATTAGCTGAATATAAATGGTGGAGTGAGATTAATCCGCTTATAGGGAGGTATGCGATTAGTTGGATGTGCGGTTATTTTATTTATTCTATATTCACTCCAATCGCATTTATATATTTCAGCTCCACAGAGGCTGGAAAGATTGGTTTAAGTATTATGATAAGTACTGCAATTTTTGGTGTATCAAATATATGGATTACATCAATAACACCAAAGTTAAATATGTTGGTTGCAAAAAGAAATTACCAAGAATTAAATAAAATTTTTCATAGAAGTTTAATTCTAGCAGTCATAACTTACGCCTGCGGGGTCACGTTAGTGGTGCTTACATTGGCGCTATTTGAGGATTTGATACCTTTTCGAAATAGGATTATCAGCTTAACCTCATTTATCCTTCTATCATTTTGTTGGCTTTTGCAAATATTTGTAAATGCGTGGGCGTTATATGTGAGGGCACACAAAAAAGAGCCTTTGATGTATTTTTCAATATTTATAGCTATTTATACTGGATTAGCAACATTAATATGTGCCAAATATTTGCCTGAGAATTATTACTTTAGTGGGTTTTTAAGCGGATATATATTGGGATTACCATGGGTATTTTTTATTTTTAAAAATTTCAGAAATTAAAATATACTATATGCAGTCTAACCAGAATTTAGCTATTTCAGTTCCAACATTTAATAGGTCAAGTTTTCTTGATGAATTCCTGAGGTTGAATATACCTGTATTGAAGTTACATAATATAGCTATATATATATCAGATAACGCATCAACAGATAAGACCAAAGAAGTAGTTAGAAAATGGATGAATGAATATGAACTGTTAAGTTATCACCTTAATCTGAAAAATATTGGAATGGATAGAAATTTTGAAGCTTCTTTAAAATTGCCTAGCTCACAGTATATATGGCTTATGGGCGATACTTATATAATAAATGAATGTTTATTAATTAGAATTATTAATGAAATTTATAATAATAAATATGACTGTATTTTAATTAATATAAATAATAGGGCATCAGATATACAAGAGCAGACATATGAAGATTGCAATAGATTTCTACTGGACTTGGGGTGGCATGTAACCTGCTTATCTTGTAATATTTATAAAAAAACTATTATAGATAATTCAAATTTTGCAAGATATTATGATACAGATCTAATTCATGTTGGAATATTATTTGAATATCTCTCGTCTAGAGATTTTATGGTTAAGTGGATGCCAAAATCAAATATAGAGATATTAAGCAATAAATCAAAAGTTGTTAACAGTTGGATTAAAAATACTTTTGAAATATGGGTAATAAAGTGGCAAAATTTAATTTACTCACTACCGCCGGAATATAAATTAGATATCAAAGAAAATTGTATAATTAACCATGGTGTTAAATCTAAATTATTTTCCTTTATTGGGTTATTAAACTTGCGTGCCAATAATATCCTAAATATAGATACTTTTTTAACTTATAATAATTATTTCAAAAAAACTATTAATTATAATAGGGTAAATATATTTTTTATTAGTGTTTTTCCGATATGTATTCTTAAACTTGCTAAAGTCTTATACTTTTATAGAGATAAAAATTAATATTTTTATTAAAATAATAATTTTTATCTATTTTTAATATAATAAAAATACGGAGATTAGAAATAATATAAATGAAGCAATCCTATGTTATAGCTATTATTATTAGCTTTAATGATCCAACCTCATTAGAAGAAACTATTAAAGCGTTACATTACCAGGTTGACAGTGTATTGGTAATAGATAATGGATCTGAAGTGCATTCACTGGTAAGGATAGAGGCATTAGCATCCTTATTTAAGACAAATTTAATAAAGCTCAATCAAAATTTTGGCATTGGTTATGCGCTTAATGTAGGTGTAAATTACGCCATTCAGTCTGGTTATAAATGGGTATTAACTATGGATCAAGACAGCATAGCCACTGAAGATATGGTTGAGGGATTGCTAAAACATGCAAAATGTATACCGGATTTGGGAAGCATTTCACCGAGCTTTTGTTTAAACTTGCAAAATTCAAAAATCATTGAAAAAGTAGAGTATTCCATTACATCAGGTAATTTAGTGCCAATTTCATTGTATAAGAAAGTTGGATTCTATAATGAAGATTATTTTATAGATGCTGTGGATTTTGATTTTTCACTTAAGATAAGGCGGGCTGGACTAAATAATTATCGATATTTAAATGGACGATTGATTCATCGCCTTGGAAATTCAATTAATAAGAAATTTTTCTTTCTTAACTATTTATATGTAGAACATAGTCCCATTCGAAGGTATTATATTTTCAGAAACCATTTTTATTTGATTAAAACTTATTATAAAGAATTTCCATTTTTTTGTTGTATTAAGAGTATTTATCTATTAAAGATGTTAATAGAAATAGCAGTATTTGATAGTAATAAAAAGGAAAATTTTAGATTTATTAAAAAAGGAATTAATGATTATTTATTTGGAATTTATGGTAAAGTGAATGACGAAAAAAAATAGTATTTTAATTATAATATTTATATCATTATTTATATCAATACTAATATATTATTTCAGCAGTAATTTTGGTAGAGATTTTTTGGGTTATATTGATTTAATAGAATGTGATAGTGCTGCGTTATGTGAGAATGATTACAAAACAGAACTAATATTTTCATATTTAAATAAAGTATTGGGTTTATTTATCCCAGCTCAGTTAGTTATATTTAGTTATATATTTATTAGCATTTTAATTAAAGAATTTTGTTTTTATGAATTACCTAATTTTTGGTTTGTTACACTTATTTATCTTTTTTGTTTTTCATTGTTATTTGAAGGAAATCAAATCAGATTGGCTATTGGTTTAAGTTTTGCTTTGTATGCCATTAAGAATTTAATAAACAATAAAAATCTAAATTTTTTTTTATTTTTATTGATAGGTTCATTATTTCATATTAGTATACTTATTCTAATTATATTATTTTTACCAATAATATATCCAATTTTAATATTTTCTACGTTATTTATTTTTTTAGGAAACGCATCTATTTTTGTAAATTTAATAAATGATAACGTTCCTTTTGTATCTTTAATATTTAGGTTATCCAATCTATTGAACTATGTCGATTCTAATAATTTACCAACTTTATATAATTCAAAAAATTTAATATTAATAATTTTATTGATAATTAATATTAAAATGGGCTTATTAAAAAATACACTAAATAAGAAAATTCTTATTTGTTCAATACTTTCTACATTTGGAATTTATTTTTTCCCTGATTTTTTTTCCAGAATAAGCGATATATTTCTGTTTATTTTTTTAGTAACTACTTCTTGGCAAATTGGGAATAGAATATCATATAAATTAATGATATTTATTATTTCTATATTGCTTCTTTATTCTAATATAAATAATACTCTTATTAATTTCTAGATCTCCCATGACTAATGTTATTTTTGTTTGTGTTGCATTTAACAACTACGATGATACTAAGATTTTTTGTCAGTCTTTATTCGATCAAATTTATAGTGATAAATTGAAATGCTATATAGTGGATAATTCAAGTGATAATTCAATATCTCATAAGCTTAAAATCCTTGAAAAGGAATATAAATTTGTAAGCGTCTTACCCACATCAAAAAATCTTGGCTATTTTGGAGCATTCAATTATTTTTTTGAGGTCATTGGATACCCAAAAGAAAATGAATATTTAATAATTTGTAATAACGATTTAAAATTCGATAATAAATTTGTTAATAATTTATTATCGAATGATTATTCTAATGAAATTTTTGCTGTTTGCCCAGATGTAGTTACTGTTGATGGATACCATCAAAACCCTCATGTAATTAAGCCACTCAGTTTAATAGCCAGACTCAAGTTGGATTTATATTATTCAAATTATTATATTGGTATATTTATGTATTTTATTTTTAATATTTTAAATTTATCAAAATTAAAAGTTCGTGGAAATTATTATTCTAATCCTATGTATCTTCATATGGGAATAGGTGCGTGCTATATCTTAACAAGTAGTTTTTTTAAAAAAATAAAAAAACTTTATTACCCATATTTTTTATATGGTGAAGAGGCATTTCTTTCAAATCAAATTCATAATACGGGAGGATCATTGTATTATGATCCATCCCTGGTTGTTGAGCATAAAGAGAGCGCTACTTTATCAAAGATTCCAAAAAAATTAACCTATCAATATGCCCGTGAAGGCTATTGTGAATATAGAAAGCTATATTAATGAATTTTAAAAATTCCACTCTATTAATTACTGGCGGCACGGGCTCATTTGGAAATGCAGTATTAAGAAAATTCCTTGATACTGATTTGAAAGAAATTCGAATTTTTAGTCGCGATGAGAAAAAGCAGGATGACATGCGAAAAAAGTTTAATTCGCCAAAGTTAAAGTTTTATATAGGTGATGTGCGAGATTATCAATCCGTTTTAAATGCGGTACGTGGGACTGATTTTATTTATCATGCTGCAGCACTTAAGCAGGTTCCATCTTGTGAATTTCATCCTATGGAGGCAGTCAAGACAAATGTGTTGGGAACTGAAAATGTTCTTGAGGCTGCAATTAACTGTGACGTAAAACGTGTTGTTTGCCTAAGTACTGACAAAGCTGTTTACCCAATTAATGCAATGGGCATCAGTAAGGCCATGATGGAAAAAGTAATAGTTGCAAAGTCTCGATCTTCAGCTAAGACTGTTATCTGTGCAACTCGTTATGGCAATGTAATGGCTTCCCGTGGCTCCGTTATTCCACTCTTTGCCAATCAGATTCGCGCTGGCAATCCCATTAGCATCACCGATCCTGATATGACCCGATTCATGATGACTTTGGATGATGCTGTTGATTTAGTTCTTTTCGCTTTTGAACATGGCAATCCAGGGGAGATATTTGTTCAGAAGGCGCCAGCTGCCACTATTCACGTATTGGCTATGGCATTAAGTGATTTACTTGGCGCTTCAAATTATCCTATTAATATTATTGGTACACGGCACGGTGAAAAATTATATGAATCATTGCTTAGTCGCGAGGAAAAAGTTGCCGCAGAAGATTTGGGTGGTTATTATCGTATCCCTCCTGATTTGCGTGATTTGAATTACGGTAAATTTGTTGAGCAAGGTGAAGTACTTATTTCAGAGGCAGTTGAATATAATTCACACAATACGACGCGCTTAGATATTGATGGTATGAAGGCTTTATTAATGAAGTTGCGTTTCATCCAGGCTTCAGTACGTGGAGAACTTTATGAGGCCGAGGAATAGATGAAGGTATTAATCACTGGGGCAAATGGCTTTATTGGCCGCAACCTAAAGCTTCGTCTTATGGAGCGCAAAGATGTTGAGGTAATTTCCTTTACCCGAGATGATGAACCTGCTGGGCTTCCTGCATTGGTTAATGATGTGGATTTTATTTTCCATTTAGCTGGCGTCAATCGCCCTAAAGATCCCAAAGAATTTCTAGTGGGTAATGCGGATTTAACTCGCGTGCTTTGTGATGCGATTTCTGCCAATGGTCGGGCGATTCCGGTTGTTTACGCTTCTTCAGCACAGGCAAGTCAAGATAATCCATATGGACTTAGCAAAAGAGTGGCTGAAACTTTATTTTTAGATCTTCACCGAGATACTGGCTCAGCTACTTATCTTTTCCGCCTTCCCAATGTATTTGGTAAGTGGTCTAGACCAAATTACAACTCAGTTGTAAGTACTTTTTGCCATAATATTGTAAATAATTTACCAATACAGATTAATGACCCATCTGCATTGCTGACGCTCGTTTATGTTGATGATGTGGTTGGACGTTTCATTCAACTTATGGATGGTGCCCATTCTAATTTGGATGCTTCTGGTTTTGAAGTAGTAAACCCGCAGTACACAACGTCACTCAGTAATTTGGCGCGGCAACTGTATGCTTTCAAGGACAGTAGATCCACCTTACTTACCGAGCGAGTTGGGACTGGTTTAGTACGGAGCTTATATTCAACTTATTTAAGCTATCTACCCTCAAACTCATTTTCCTATACCGTACCACTTTATGGTGACGCTCGAGGTGTATTTGTAGAGATGTTGAAGACGCCGGATTGTGGCCAATTCTCGTATTTTACCGCCCATCCCGGCATTACTCGAGGTGGCCATTATCATCACAGCAAAACAGAAAAATTTTTAGTTATGAAAGGTATCGCTTGTTTTAAATTTAGAAATATGGATACGCTTGAGGAGTTTGAAATGGTGACAAGTGGAGAGGTGCCTACAATTGTGGAAACGGTTCCTGGCTGGACTCATAACATCACTAATATTGGTGATGATGAAATGCTTGTAATGCTTTGGGCCAATGAATTATTCGACCGTGAGAATCCTGATACTTATGCTTGCCCCCTATAAGCGAATGACTTTATGAAAAGATTAAAAATCGTATCGGTGGTTGGCACACGACCTGAAATTATTCGCCTGTCTCGCGTATTATCAGCTTTGGATAAGCATTGCGATCACATACTAGTCCATACTGGCCAGAACTATGATTACGAGTTAAATCAAATTTTCTTTGATGACCTTGGTGTTCGTAAGCCCGACTATTTTCTTAATAGCGCTGCAGATAGTGCTGGTGCAGCGCAGACAATAGGGAATTTAATTATTTCGGTTGACCTGGTATTGGCGGAGGTGCAGCCTGATGCGATGTTAGTTCTTGGGGATACTAACAGCTGCTTATCTGTTATTCCTGCAAAACGGCGCAAGATTCCTATCTTTCATATGGAGGCTGGGAATCGATGTTTTGATATGCGGGTTCCGGAAGAAACAAACCGCCGCATTGTTGACCATACTGCAGACATTAATCTTACATACAGTACTATCGCTCGAGAGTACTTATTGCGAGAAGGTTTACCTCCAGATCAAGTAATTAAGACTGGTAGTCCAATGTACGAGGTGCTACATCATTACTTGGAGAAAATCCAAGCATCCAGTGTCTTGGAGAGGCTTGGGCTTGAGGAGCATCGCTACTATGTAGTAAGCGCTCATAGAGAAGAAAATATTGAATCTGATCGCACCTTTAAAAAACTGGTTAATGTGCTAAATGCTTTGGCAGAGGATAACAATTTACCAGTTATTGTTTCAACGCACCCACGTACCCAGAATCGAATAGATAAATATGAAGTGAAATTTCATTCTCAGATTCAGCTACTCAAGCCATTGGGGTTTTTTGATTATGTGAAGTTGCAAATCTCTGCAAAGGCTGTGTTATCTGATAGCGGTACCATCAACGAGGAATCTTCTATATTAAATTTTCCAGCCCTTAATTTACGGGAGGCGCATGAACGTCCCGAGGGGATGGAGGAGGGGGTTGTAATGATGGTAGGGTTAGAGGTAGATCGAGTGCGCCAAGGTTTGGCCATTCTAGAAACTCAGTTGCGCGGATCTGAAAGAAACTTGCGATTAGTTGCTGATTACGGCATGCCAAATGTTTCTGAAAAAGTTTTGCGAATTATTCATAGTTATACAGACTACGTAAAGAGAGTAGTCTGGAAGCTGTACTAGGCCATCAATGCGAGTTGTGCTTATAGCGGATACATATCCCCCGCTACGGACTTCAGGTGCTGTTCAGCTTCGGGACTTATCGCGTGAATTTATAAAGCAAGGTCATAAGATTGTAGTGATGCTTCCATCTTCGGACATTGAATCCTCTTGGAGTTTGGAGGATGTAGAGGGTGTTAAGGTACTTCGGCTACATACCCCAAAATTTAAAGATGTGAATTACATTCGACGAACTATTGCAGAATTTTTTATGCCATTTTCGATGCTTAGAAATCTGCATAAAAGCCCTCTAGCAGAAGAGCAATGGGAAGGGGTTGTATGGTATTCTCCCTCAATTTTTCACGGTCCTTTTGTAAATGCTATTAAGCGGGCTAGTAACTGCAAAAGTTATCTGATTATTCGCGATATATTTCCTGAGTGGGCAGTTGATATGGGTTTAATGAGCAACAAAGGTTTTATCTATCGTTTTTTTGATGCGGTAGCGCGATATCAGTATTCGGTTGCGGATTTTATCGGTGTTCAAACACCTGGAAACCTTACTTATTTTAAAGAATGGGTAATTGGAGCAAATCGGCGGTTAGAAGTTTTACAAAATTGGTTGCTTGATTGTCAAATCGGCGAATGTTCAATTTCTATAGCGAATACAAAATTAGCTGGGAGAAAAATTTTTGTCTATGCTGGGAATATGGGGGTTGCACAAGGGGTAGAGGCTTTCCTTGACCTTGCCGAGACATTAAAAATTCGATCTGAGATTGGTTTTTTATTTGTAGGTCGAGGTAGTGATGCTAAAAAACTTTGTAATGATGCAAAGTTGCGTGGATTAGATAATGTTTTATTTTGTGACGAGATTCATCCTGATGAAATTCCTGGTTTATATGCCCAATGCTCTATTGGTCTTGTTGCTTTAGACCCAAAACATAAATCTCATAATATCCCTGGTAAGTTTTTGACTTACATGCAAAGTGGATTGCCAGTATTAGCGAATATCAATCCCGGCAATGACTTGATTAAAATAATTCAAGAGAATAATGTTGGTTATGTTAGCGTAGATAGACATCAAAACTCCTTGGAAAAAATGGCTTATAAAATTCTTGAATTAATTGACTCAGATACTGAAATAAGGGGTCGGTGCAGGATTTTGTATCGCGAACTATTCTCTCCGGAGATAGCTGTTAAACAAATAGTTTTGGCGCTTCGAGGTCCGACTGAAGAACCCATTAGCGGCAAATTGACGCAGTGAGTAGTAAAGCTAAAGCATTAAATTTACATGCAGCATGCCCTAATAGGATGGTTCGCAACAGGAAGCTTGTATAGATCACTTTAATCACGCTGTCAGATACGAATTTCTTCGCAGCTTATTGGTAAAGCAGCGATCAAGTTCAAGGGTGTGGGGCAGAGTGGATATATAAAGGAAGAGAATCCCGCGAGGTAAAAACTACATCCAAAAATGGTCTTGAGCGGCAGCGCAATCGCTCTGAAATTTTGACTGGTCTCTTCTCTTAACCACTCTATTTCGGGAAGTGGTTAAACAATAAGGGATTACTGATAACTTCTAAATATGGAAATTCATTCAAGTAAATTTTTACTTTGTTACTGAGTAATATTCGGAATGGCTTAGAAGGTAATGAACTGGGTGCTGCTAAAAAAAGGGCAGCATAGCACCTCAATACAAATGCATCCATTTAGGCGTCTTAAAACACACAATACGTTTATATAACCAAACATACGAAACAATAAATAGAAGAAAAAAGGCGACTAATATTGGGGTAGAGCTCCAGTAGAGAACGGCAGGTATCACTGCTATTGCCGTAAGAACCCAAAGGTAAGGCGATGTCTGAGCATTGGCAGAAAACCAATCGTTTTCGGATTTGATCGTTGAGTTGTTCAAAATTCTACGAAAAATAAGGGAGTGAAAGTGAATACCATCAGGGTGGCCTGGGTTCTTTCCTTGATGAACTTTTCTTCGGTAGATCGTAAACACAGTTTCCCAGATGGGGTAGGCATTGATTAGTAATGCAAACCAAGGAGAAATTGTGTCATGCCTTGTCACAATCAGTACGCTTAAGGATGCAATCCAAAAGCCGATGAGATAGGCGCCACCGTCTCCTAGAAAGATTAAGCCGCGTGGGTAATTCAGAATAAAAAATCCCAGAATGGAGGCGGCCATCGCAAAACTTAAAAAGGTAACTAAAGGGTCTCCAACTTGGATGGCAACATAGCCTAGGGCAAATAAGGTGATCATACCCACCATACTTGATAAACCATTAAACCCATCAATAATGTTGTACGCGTTTGCTAAGCCTGTAATTGCAAATATAGTAAAGATGATCGAGAAGGGTGAAATAAACAGTATGTAATCGACGCCGGGAATATCCAGATGATTAATTCGAATGCCTAAAAAGTAGATGGCAAAAAATGCACCGATTGCAGTAAATAGTAATCTAGTACGCACGCTAATATTTTTTGTGAAATCTTCTATTAAGCCAATAAAAAAAACAGGCGAAGCACAAAATAACAAGATGAAATCTGCAGAGCCTAAGACTGATGATTCATTATGCAAGCTAATAGCAATCAAAAGTCCCAGCGCTATTCCAAGTCCACCAATGCGAGGTACTGACACCTTATGAAATTTTTGAGGGCCACTCAGGTTTGAGTCGCCTGAAAAACGCTTATGGAGTTTTTGTGAGCGGATGATAAGAACCGTCACCAAAAATGAAGTAAGAAATGCAATGATTAAACTTGACATCTTTTAATTATAAATTCTAATTACAGTTTATTACTATGGATATCGCTAGATTGAGACGAGTTATGCCTAATAACCGCAGTAAAAGTGTGGCGGTGATCAATTTATAGACTGCTAAGTGGGGGTTGAGGAATTTTTTCCTACCCTTCAAAATACAGCAACTTACCTTGCCTAGAAATTATCTTCTTAAAACAGACGTTAAAAGTTGTTAACTTTTTGTATCAAAGCCATTAAGGCAATGTATTCTTAGTTCGTTTTAGTGCTCACATGTGATTTCACAATGACAAAAGGCTGACCAGAGCTTCTTGTGCTCTTTGAGGAGTAGAGAATCTCATTCGGGTATTTCCCATTGGCCATTTGCCGCAATTGCCAGGGGGCTTTGAGTTTTGTTGATGTAAAAACCAATAAAGAGCTGGTATTTGACACATTATTCAAATAATTTGCTCCCAGAAGGACTTTTGGGTCAAAAGGCACTTTATTAAAGCTAACCTCAAAGTGCAGGTGCGGGCCCGTTGATCTACCCGTACTTCCAACTGTGGCAATCTGTTGGGACTGTTTAACCCAATCCCCAATTTTTACTAAGACTGTTTTGGCATGACCATAGCGGGTTGTGTAACCTTGCCCATGATCAATCTCAATGAGATTTCCATATCCTGGCGCATAACCTGCATAAATTATTTGACCATCCCCGGTTGCCAATATCGGGCTGCCAGCCTCCGCTGGAATATCCATCCCTTCATGTTGCTCATGTTCGCCAGTAAAGGGGCTATTGCGCACTCCAAAAGGGCTTGAAATAAAAGAATTTTTGGTAAGGGGGTAGGCGCCTAATTTCTCTTGGGGCTCTGCTTTAGCTGATTCTTGGCAGGCCAAACTAAACAGCATCAATAAGCCAAGAAAATATTTATTTAAAGGGTGGGTGGAAATTTGAGGCAATTTAAGGGGATGGGCTGATTTAGAAGTCTGTAGTTATCTGGGGTGGTAGCAATGATAAAGCTAATGAGTTTCAAATATTTCTTATAAAATTAATAAATGAAAAAGTTATCCATAAAATTCCTAGTTTTAACCATTGCAACAATCACTTTTGGCATTTTCTCCATTTTGTCCTTTGCCCAGACTGCGCAATTTGAATATGACCTGAAAATTACTGCCGATCCTGCAAAACGCGCTGCGTATCTAAAACAATCAGGCGAAACCCCAAGCCCTTATGAACAAGTTTTTAACTTGGTAAAGGGATCTATGCAGGTAGCTACCGTGGTGGATAAGGTGGATATTCATAAAGATCAATATCACATTAGTTCCACGGGTACTCTAGCTGCTGTGCTTTCGACAGTATTGCAAGATCAAAAATTGATACGGGATTCAGTAGGCGCTAATAGTCCTAAAGGCTTATTAACAAATACC
>Ga0316228_1001887_pt1 | contig 19810 bp, 18 predicted proteins | sample TBH18021metaG_FD_206005 | JGI IMG/M metagenome (GOLD analysis project Ga0316228, IMG submission 206005) | Freshwater microbial communities from Trout Bog Lake, Wisconsin, USA - TBH18021 | ecosystem: Environmental > Aquatic > Freshwater > Lake > Hypolimnion/Profundal zone | place: USA: Wisconsin... | reverse complement strand
GCCGATAGTGTCCTCTTCGTGTTCCACCAGGTTGATATTCAGCAGTTCGGAAACATCATCCAACAGTACCCGCCCGTCAAATTCGTAGTTACCGTCCTCGCAGCGCTGGACCTCCGGTTCTTCCTCGTCATGCTCATCCTGAATATCGCCGACGATCTCCTCCAGTACGTCCTCCAGCGCGACCAAGCCCGCCGTTCCGCCGTACTCGTCGGCAACCACCGCCAGATGGGTTCGCTTGCGCCGCATGAACTGCAGCAATTTTGCCACCGACATGCCCTCAGGGATCACCAGTATTTCCCGCATGACGGTGCGCAGATCGTGTTCACCGCCGCCGTTGATATCAAGATCCATGAGGTCGCGGATGTGAACCATGCCAATTACATGATCCTTGTCATCATCGCACAGCGGATAGCGCGTGTGGCCGGTTTCTTTCACCACCTGCATGTTTTCCTCGAAGGTATCGTCAGTGAACAGGCAGGTCATATCCTGGCGCGGCACCATGACTTCCCGCGCCAGCCTGTCGGCAAAGTCAAAGACATTATCGAGAAGTTCGCTTTCCATCTGATCCAGCACCCCGCCGCGGTGGCTGGCACTTACCAACATCCGCAGCTCGTCTTCGGAGTGGGCCAGTTCGGCATTGCTTGCCGGCTCGAAACCAAACAGGGCCAGCATCATTTGCGCGGCCTTATTGAATAGTATGATTACCGGATAACCCAGCTTGTGAAAGATATATAACGGCCACACAGCGAACAGCGCCATGCGCTCCGACCGCTGAATCGCCATGGATTTCGGCACCAGCTCTCCCAGCACGATGTGCAGGAAGGTGATGATGATAAATCCGATGGTGATACTGGCGGTATGCACCAGCCAGAACGAACCGGGGAAATAGGCGAAAATGACCGGTTCGAGCAGGGAAGCGACTGCTGGTTCACCCAGCCAGCCGAGGGCCAGTGACGCAAGGGTGATTCCGAGTTGAGTGGCTCCCAGGTAAGTATCAAACGAGGACACTATTTTCAGTGCCAGGACGGCACGTTTGTTACCCTGCAGGATAAGCTCCTCCAGGCGGGTTCTGCGGACCTTGACAAGGGCGAACTCGGCGGTTACAAAAAAGGCGTTTATCAGTACCAATAAGAATGCCGCAAGAAGTTCAAGAAAACTTACAGACGAATCGATAGCGCATCTCCCCTAGCTTTGGTTACCTAATGGCCGTGCGGCATTATGGCGCCGGCGGTAAGAATATATTGCAGCGCGCTTTCACTTGTAACGTCTAACGGTATTATTTCCCGCTTCGGCAGGATAATATTAACCCCTGCCGTCATGTTCAAGCTCAGCGGTATGAAAACACAGACACACTCCTCGGTCAGCCGGTCGACAATGGGCTTAGATAGGTCGGCCATGACAAATCCCAGCGCCTTAGCCCCGGCATGGGGATAGGGCACCAGCACCGCCTGTTTAAAAAGGTTCTGCGAGTCGAATACCGCGGTAGACAATTGCTTCACGCTGTTGTAAACAAACTTGATGACCGGAATGGTGCTGAGCATTTTTTCGCCATAATCTAAAAAACGCCGCAAAATCCAGTAGGATGACAGCCAACCGACAACCAAAATCAGTCCCAAAACGGCGAGCAGGCCGATTCCGGGAAAGTGCAGCGGCAGGTGGCGGCCGAGCAATCCTTCGGTAAATTGCAGAACTCCCATTACCACAAAGCCGGTGGCTGCAATCGGCACCAGAACGATCAAACCATTGAGAAAATATTTGGACAGGGTCTTCATAACGCACCTCTGCTACAAATGATACCATTTACTGGCACTATGGTCAATAAATAAGAAAAGACCCGCCTTGCGTCAAAAAGGTCACACCGTGGAAAGCATCGATGTGACCGCATTATTGAATAACTCAATTCAGGCGCAAAAGCGCGTGATTCAGCAGATGATTATTCATAGCCGAAGGATTTGAGCACCCCGTCGCGGTTTCGCCAATCCTTCTTGACTTTAACCCACAGGTCCAGATAAGTCTTAGTCCCCAGCAGATTTTCAATATCCAGGCGGGCAAGGCGGCCGGCTTCCTTAAGTACTTGTCCGCCGGCACCGATAACAATCCCCTTTTGGGATTCGCGTTCGACATAAATCACCGCCCGGACGTAAAGGTCGCCGTTGTCTCTTGTGGCAACTTCCTCGATATCGACGGCGATGGCGTGAGGAATCTCTTCCCTGGTAAGCCTCAGCACCTTCTCCCGGATGAGCTCGGCGATCAGCAGCCGCTCCGGCTGGTCGGTGATCATATCGTCAGGATAGTATTTGGGGCCAGGCGGCAAATGTTTTTTGACTTCCTGCACAAGGTCGTCCAGGTTGGTTTTTACCAGGGCTGAAATGGGCACCACCGCGGTAAACGAATGGCGGTCCGCATAGCGCTGGATAACCGGCAGAATCTGCTGTCTGTTGATTTTATCGATTTTATTGATGACAAGAATCACAGGGGTCTTCACTGCGGCGAGCCGTTCCAGGATGTACTGTTCTCCGGCACCCAGCTCCTCGGTGGCATCCACGACAAACAGCACTGCATCCACTTCCCGCAGCGTGTTTTCGGCGGTCCGCACCATGTACTCGCCCAGTTTATGCCGGGGCTTGTGAATTCCCGGGGTGTCGATAAATACAATCTGAGCTTCAGGCAGGTTCAGGACGCAAAGAATTTTATTGCGGGTTGTCTGTGGCTTATCGGACATAATTACGATCTTTTGCCCGATAAGGCTATTGACGAGGGTCGATTTCCCAACATTGGGGCGTCCGATTACTGTCACAAACCCTGATTTAAAGGCATTCGAATCATTCACTGGCAGCTTCATCTCCCGGCAGGTCGGTTTTGGTAAAGGCGCTGGGTAAAAGTTTGGCAAGCGAAACCATTTGTTTATCTCCTTTAGTATTGCACATGATAACCTGGCTGATGCCGAATTCGGCCATCACCTGGCGGCAGGCGCCGCAGGGCGAGGCGGGGTGTGGGCTGTCGGCGATTACCGCCAGTGTGGTAAAGCCGCGCTCCCCTTCGGATACAGCCTTGAAAATTGCGGTACGCTCCGCGCAATTGGTCAAGCCGTAAGATGCGTTCTCCACATTGCTGCCGCTGTAGATCTTGCCGCTTGCAGCCAGCACGGCAGCGCCGACCGCAAAATGGGAATAAGGAGCGTAAGCGTGAACCATCGCCGCTTTTGCCTCTTGAATCAGTTTATCCAATCTTTATTGTCCCCTTTCAGCCGAACAGCCTATGAAAAAATAACAAATATCCCACCACCAGCGACGCCAGGGCCATGATGAGCACCGCTCCGGCAGCCACATCTTTGGCGGTCTTTGCCAGATGGTGAACATGCGGTGAAACAAGGTCAACCATCGCTTCCACCGCGGTGTTGAACATTTCGGCGGCGATGACTCCGGCAATCGTCAGGACCAGCAGCAACCATTCCATAGCAGGCAACCGGAAGTATATGGCCAGAGCCACCGCCGTCATGGCGGCAACGACATGAACTTTCATGTTACGCTGGGAACTAAAGCTATGGACAATTCCGTCCAAGGCGTGTTTGAATGCCCTGATCCAACTATTTTGGCGCATGGCCGTTACCTTCCATCAAGTTATTATCTGCCGGCTCAGTGCCCGGGCAGTTCAGGTACAGGCGCTTGAGCGGCAGTGTAGTAATATGGTGATAGACGAAATAATTGCCGAGACCCGTAGGTTTCGGCAATTTTCGGGCCGACGCCGGGAATCTGCCGCAAATTTGCGGAGCGCCGCACATATTCGTAAATTCCTCAGTCCATCCCTGAATCGCGACCGATGCCCAAAAGCGCCAGGATTTGCTCCTCCTGGCGGCGCATCTCTGCCTTCGCGTCTTCAGCCTCATGGTCATACCCCATAAGGTGCAGGACGCCGTGAACCGTCAGATAAGCAAGTTCCCGTTCCAGGCTGTGGCCAAAATCGTCGGCCTGGCGGATCGCCGTTTCCAGGGAAATAACGATATCGCCCAGCAGCGTCTCTTCCGGACCGTCAAGTATCTCCGGTTCGTCACCTTCGTTCAAGGCGAAGGACAAAACATCGGTAGAGCAATCCTTACCCCGGAATTGCCGGTTGAGCTCCCGGATGTATTCGTCATCAACAAAAACAACACTTACTTCCGCTTGGGCGTCGATGGCCAGAAGCTGGGCCGCTTTATCCAGGACGGCTGTTACCGTTTGGTTCATTTTCGGAGTTATCGCTATCTTTTCCTGCACATTGCTTAGGACTGTTTCCATTCTTCGGTTTTCTCCTCTCCAGGTCTTTCAGGGCATCCGGATACTCGATCCGGGTGTGAAACATGCTGGACAATACTCGAATGAAAACATCGCCGATGGTTTTAAGGTCCTTTAAGGTGAGGTTGCAATCATCCAGCTGGCCATCCTGCAGCCGCTGGCGGATCATCTTGCGAACCGTGGCTTCGATCCGATTCAAGGTTGGCTTGGAAAGAGACCGGACAGCCGCCTCGCAGGCGTCGGCCAGCATCACCAAGGCCGCTTCTTTGGTTTGGGGGCATGGTCCTTCATAGCGGAAATCGGCTTCAATAATGCATTCACTGTGCTCATTTTCGGTGGCTCGTTTATAAAAATACGATACCAGCATCGTGCCATGATGCTGCTGAACGATATCAACAACCACCTGGGGCAGTTTATAGTCCCGGCACAATTCGACGCCATCCTTGATATGTGATGTCACAATCAGGGTACTCAAGGATGGTGCAATTTTGTCGTGGGGATTTTCCCCTTCCACCTGATTTTCCACAAAGAAGTACGGTCGCTTGATCTTGCCGATATCGTGGTAATAGGCCCCAACCCTGACTGTAACTGGTTCGGCTCCGATCACATCAGCCGCCGTTTCAGCAAGGTTGCCCACTAAAATACTGTGATGATAGGTTCCGGGAGCATCCAGCAGCAGCCGCTGCAGAAGCGGGTTGCTGGGATTGGTCAGTTCCAGAAGCTTGAAAGGGGTGGTGACACTAAAAGTATGTTCCAGGTATGGCAGCAGTCCGATGGTGATGATCGCAGAGGCGATGCCGCTGAAAATGCCCTGCAGTCCCTGGAACATGATCTGGGTCGCGTTGATCTGTTCCAGCAGGCCGGTGGAGGCGATGGTCAGGAAATTCATGGCCGCAATCCAGACACCGGTCCGGGTCAGGCTGTAACCATGATGCATCTTGGAAACAGTGTACACCCCGGTCAGACTGCCCACCAGGGCCACAGCCACCGCTCTCAGATCATGGTCCACGACCACACCGAATAACAACGTCAGGGCTATGCTGAAAAACACTCCCAGGCGGGAATCGATCAAAATTGCCGTTAACAGGGCACCTGCGGCCACCGGGGCGGCAAAATCGGAATAATAATGGGCCGCCTTGCCTAATAGCAGCGTGACAAGGACAATCAGCCCGAGAAGTACCATCGAAAGGTCGTTGGCGAATATTTCCGGGGCGAACTTATACAAGTATCCCAGCATCAGGGCCATAATAATCAGCACAAAAATGGCCAGCCCGAATACCCGGGTCTCGTTGATTTCACCGCGGTGCAGCCCGAGTTCCTCCATGGCGTTGATCTGCTCACTTGTGACCACGTCACCGCGGCGCACCAGCACCTGACCCTTTTTGACTGTTTCCCGCACCTGCTCCATGCTGGCCAGCGCCGCCTGTTTGCGCTTGTCCGTTTCCCGTACATTCAAAATAAAGTTGGGTTTCAAGAGCGCCTGAGCGATGCCGGCTACCGCCGCTTCCGCGTCTTTGCCGAGATTCATGCCTTCGGCCTCGATCACAACATGCTTGCGGGTGATATCCAGGTCATCTTCACGCACACCGCGCTGCAGATATTTCCGGAGGATACTTCTGGTCTGATCTTCGGTTTTCTTAAGACCGGCTTCGTCCAGATCGCCGAGCCCCGAAAGCACCGCCCTTGGCAGGCTGACTGTCAGCAGCGCCTGGAGTTTGTCGGCTTTTTGCTCTGAAGAAGTCAGCGAAGTATCAGCGGCCACTACCCGGGCGGCCCGGAAAATCGCGCCCACTCCTTCTTCCGCCTGAGCGGTAACCGCGACATCCAGGTCATAGACACTGGCCACACTTGTCATGACTTCGGCTTCGAGTTTTTTGGTTTTAATTGCGTCGACATAGGATACCGTCCGTGGTGAAAGCACATCGCGGTCGCTTACCTGCCCCACCTGAAGCGATATCTTGTCCGAAATGAAGTCAGTCGAAAGAATAATCATAAACAAGGAAAAAAAAGCCAGACCAAGCACGATACGGCGAGTAATCGGCCGAGCGTGCATGCTGTTCGGCTGGATAAATAGTTCTCTTAGTTTGTTAGGAACAGACAGCATCTATATTTCAACTCCCAACCATCAGGTTGTTCCACCTTATCCCGGATCTGAGCTTTCATAATGTTCGTATGCTTTGATGATCCGTCCGACAATCTCATGCCGGACAACATCGGTTTCATTGAGGATAATGATATCGACGCCGCGAATACCTGTCAGCACTTCGCGGGCCTGTTTCAGTCCCGAGGTGTTGCCAAGAGGCAGATCCACCTGGGTGACGTCGCCGGTGACCACCATTTTCGAACCAAACCCCAGTCTGGTCAGAAACATCTTCATCTGTGCCGGGGTCGTGTTTTGGGCTTCGTCGAGAATAATGAACGAATCGTCAAGGGTACGTCCCCGCATATAAGCCAGCGGAGCGACCTCGATAATATTCTTGGACATCAGTTTCTGAAACGCGTCCTGGCCAAGAATATCATACATGGCATCGTACAAAGGCCGGAGATAAGGATCGACTTTTTCCTGCAGATCACCAGGTAAAAAGCCGAGTTTTTCGCCGGCTTCCACCGCCGGCCGGGTTAAAATTATCCGTTCAACTTGCTTGTTTTTCAAGGAAAAAACTGCCATCGCGACCGCAAGATAAGTTTTCCCTGTTCCCGCCGGTCCTATACCAATGGTAATATCATTCTGGCGGATGGCCTCAAGGTACAGAGCCTGACCAAGGGTTTTGGGCTTGATGTGACGACCGCGGGCGGTAACCATCACCGTGTCGGCAAACATCTGATGCAGATTCTCGGCCCGGCCTTCCTGGATCATCTTGATCCCGTACCGCAGGTCGTGAGTCGTAACCGCGTTGCCTTGCCGGTATAAAAACAACAGTTCGGTGAACAGCAGGTATATTCCATCAACCTCGACCTGTCCTCCGCTAATGACAATTTCGTCGCCCCGGGCAAGCAGGCGACAGGTATAGTATTCATTGACGATGCGCAGATGTTCGTCGTTCCGGCCTAGTATCGCGACTGCCTCCTGAGCGTCGGTGAGTTTTATCCGTCTTTCGTATTGCTCTTCAGGCAATTGCCAGCCTCCCCCTCATTGAGTAATATTGGCAGTGAGCCCAATATCTTCGCTGGTCTCTACGCTAACTTTAACTCGAACCAGTCCCGGCTCATCGGTTTTCAGGGTCTCGATACCGCGGGCCAAAACTTGGGCATTCTCGGGAATTAATATCTGCACTGTCTGCAAGGCTTTTCCTTTGGCCAAGTCCCTGGCTTCCTCCCAGCTAATCTCATGATACTTGGCGACAACTTCATAAAAGATATTAATAGTAGATTCGACAGCAAAGTCACTATTCCTCCAGACAGGCAGTTTTTTGTGGATCAGCTCGGTCTGGAAATGCTCATAAGGCTGCTCCGGTGCCTGTTTTAATGAAAACTGGTGTTCCTTGACCTGGAGGCCTATTCCTACCGTCTGCCTGCCGGTGCGCTCCCAATGCGTCTCTACCAGCGCCGCTTCGCCATAGCTTTCATACCATACCCGTGCCTTTATAATACCGTTAGCCCGCAGCAACTTGGGAGGCTCCAAAGCCGCCGGCGGCTGTCCCGGCACAGGGGTCTGCGGCGGCAGGGCGGCAAGCACCCCCTTGATCAACAGATCGCCTTTTTTTACGGTGTCCCCCTGTTTGACTGCCGATTGACCTGCTATGGCGATGATCTCGGTGATAATTCCCGCTTTGACGGCGATGATGTCAGCAGGTGATTTATCCTCCTGTTTCGGCAGGGTTTTTTCCACTACTTCGATGACCGCCCTGGTGCCGGTAAGGCTGACTCCTACCCAGGCGATCTGAGGCGCTTTGAGCAGAATCTGATTCTCTATCCCCCGGACATCGACATGGTCCTTACTTACCCCGGGTTTCAGGCCGCTTTGCCTGGCGATCATTTTGATCTGATCGCCGGGAAAATGGGTCTGGCCGGTTACGTCGACAAACCAGATATACGAGGTCAGCACATGCAGCAGAACGATAAACACCAATGCCCCGACAACCAGCATTTTCCGGCGCCTCAGCCGCTTGAGGGCAAATGGAAAACCGTGATAGCCGATCACCTCGACATGGCTCTGGCTTGTTCTTACCAGCGGCCTGATGCGGAAAAAATCCGGCAGACGGATATACGCCAAAACATCGTCGTTATATTTTGTAATGCTCCACAAAAAAATACCCCGCGCCAGGCAGAGATTAATAAACTTTTCCGGAACAGGGCTGCAAATTTTTACTTTGACCACCCCGTTCATGTAGTTGGCGATTCTGAGCGTCAACACAGATGGGCCTCCTTACTGTTCATACCTTATTTCGGCTATCACGCCCTCGACAAAAAGCTGTTCAGACTGTAGACTGCCCAGACTCAGATTTTCCCCGCCGATAACCAGTTCCCCCTGATTGAGTCTGATCCTTAGCAACGAGGAAGTGTATTCGATGATTCCTTTATGGTTCTCCACCAGCACCTGCTTGTTTCCCAGCATAGTAATGCGGGGCAAATCCAGCACAATATCCTGCGGAATTTCCAGCAGTCCGGCCAGTGCCTGCAAATTTCCTTTCCGACGGCGCTGCATAACCCACTCCCCCCTCATCTAAAAATGTATGCGCGCCTCAGGGGTTTAGTACATGAGAAAGAAGAGAAAGGCGCGCCATAGACTGCTCAAAAGGCCAATCTGCTTTGTCACGGCTACGTTTGCTTGCTCGCGCACAATAAGTACGCGGCGCAGTGCAATCCTCGCCTTTCCTAGCATCTTGGCCTTTTTAAACAGTCAGTTTTCTTTTTTCGAGTAACACGAGACCTACTATTTTGGGGTACTATGTCTTTATCTTGCCGCGTGGTGCTCCACGCTAGTTCAGACTAATTGAAATCCGGTTTGGGCCGCGGCGATTCCAAGAGCGCTGCCCAGGGGTCCGCCCATTCCCGGGGGCTGAAGCGCAGCCGGGACGCCGTGGCGCCGCACAAGGAAGTCTTCGAATTTATGCACCTTTACCGGAGCGGCAAACCGCATATAGTTTGTGGCCACAATCATTTCGCCGCAGTCCAGGTTCTTGATTTCGTTGCGCTGTTGGAGGATATCCTTGCGGCACATGGCCTCCAGCTTACTTCTGTCGGCTTTGGAAGCCAGCCCCAGTATGAAAAGAGTATTGAGCTGCGACAGCACCTTATCGGCCAGGAGCCGCGGCTGCTGGTCGACCACGCACAGCCCCAGGTTGAACTTGCGGGCCTCACTTACCAGCCGGGCGAACACGTTATTACTGCTCTGTTCCTTCTTGCCCAGAAAGCGATGTGCCTCTTCCAATACGATCATGACCGGTCTGGCCTTGCTGCGTTCATCGTCAGTCTTGGCGGCATAGCTTTGCAGCAATTTTTTCGACAGAAGTGTGGACAGCGCCTGTTCTCCCACCGGCGAAATGTTCTTGAGTTCCACCAGCACCACTTTTCCCTGTTCCAGTTCGGCCAGTAGTCCATTAATGACTGATTCGCCGCCGTCCTGAACATTCAGTTCTTGTTTCAGGTTCCAGCAGATGCTCTTGATTTTGCTGATCGTCCGGGACTGAAACTTCTGCCCGGTGGAAGCGTTCAACTCATCGATAATATCCGAGGTTTCATACTCCAGCACATCTTTCATCCAGTTGTCCTGCAACACGGAAGAAATCTTGTAGATGGCGTCAAACTGCGGCTCGGTGAAGGTCGCGCAGGCCGTGATATCTTCAGGCTCGATTTCGCCGTAATTCACGGTAAGCTTACGGGCGTACTCCGCCTGGGGGTTGGTATTATATACCCGGAGGCGTTCGCTGATCAGAGGATGCTGTGCCAGATCACGGTAATACTCGTTGTGGACGTCAAAGATCAGCAGACCGTAGTTGCCGTTGTCGATCACCGAACTGGACAGCACTTTCACCAGATTGCTTTTGCCTGAACCTGTTGTGCCGAAAATCCCGATATGTTCGGTAATGGCCTTGGAACCGTAAATGCCCACAGGCAGCTCCAGCACCCCCCGGCCGCTTTTCAAAAAGCCGATTTCAAGATCGCCTTTCATTTCCGCCAGCAGCGAGGTGTCCTCCGGATTCAGTCCCCGGACCTCACAGAAGAAGTCGGGACAAGTCTTGGGATTGAACAACTGCCCTTGGCCGTCGGCGTAGCATAATTGTTCCGCCATGCCAATTTTCACGGTATGGTTGCCCCCCAGATAGAACTCCAGTTCCTCCTGATTCTGCACCTGACCGTCCTCATTTAGTTTGCTCATCAGATAACCCACGTTGTTGATTCCCGACCAACGGGATTTCACTTTGAAATCATAGGCCCGAATATAAAAACGGTCGCTGCTCTTGCCCTCGACAACAAGAATATCGCCAAAATCAACTTCCTGGTTAGGCGCAACCACAAACTCGACATAGGTTCCTTTGGCGTAAGTCAAGCGCCCCTTGTAATCCGCCACTCGCCTGCCCCCTTTCACCTGAAAAAAAGTTTGCGTCCACAATGTATTGTGTGCGATGCGAAACAAAAAAAAACAGGCAAACTTTGCAATGACTTTCTGACCTTTATGAATGAAGGTTTGTGCTTTTTGAAACCAGGCTATAACGATCTTGTGGCAATGCCGGTCTGGATTGTGGTATTATGATTGCAAACAACTAAAGGGGGAGAATAGCATGCCAAACCTGGCCACAGGCATTCTTGTCTTTTTTCTCACTCTTATCCTGACAACAAGTTCCTCATTCTCAGGCCAGAGCCTGCTGGCAGACAAAACCATCGTCATCGACCCCGGTCATGGCGGCATATACCCCGGGGCTGTTCATAACGGCATACGTGAAGCCAATCTCAATCTGACGGTAGCTCTTAAAGTGCGCGACAGGCTTGTTGCAGCCGGTGCAACCGTTGTCCTGACCCGGACCAGCGATACCAACCTGGCTGCTCCCGGCGCTTCTCTCGCCGACGATCTTCAGGCCAGGGTCGATGTCGCCAAGGCCGCCGGCGCCGACATTTTTGTCAGTTTGCACGCCAACGCTGACGAAGACGTCAACACCGCCGGCGTGATCGGCTTTTATCCCACAGGCCGACCTGACGATTTGGCCCGGGCGCTAAAAGAAGGAGCCGTCCAGGAGACCGGCGCTGTCGACGGCGGGGTCCGCCCGGCGAATTTCTATGTGCTCAGAAACAGCGATATACCTGCAGCCTTGCTTGAGATGGGCTTTCTGACCTGTCAGGCTGAAGCGGCCTGGCTGAGCGAGGACGACTATCAGAACCACCTGGCTGATGGCATCTGCAGGGGGTTATCAGCTATTTCAGATCACATCCGTAGACCTGGGACGACAAGGGCACTCACCTGTAAAACAGGTGAGTGCCCTTGTCGTTTTCATGCTACTATTTGGCTCCGTCTTTTTTTTCATCGCCGCTTACCTGCTTGTATTCACACCCATGGGGGAAGACGAACCAAACGGTACCGTCCTTGCCCTTCAGCTGCATCTCGGCTATATTTTGGATCTTCATTTTGCGGATCATGACTGTGCCCTGATTCTTCGAGACCGAATTGTCGTAATTGGCGTTGGTGCCTGTCCAGTTGGCTTCCATAACCCATTCGTAAGCAGCTTCATCCCGAGTCAGCTTGGAACCTCCGGTGTAGGTGTATTCTCCTCCGGCGGCTTTGCTTTTGTTGTCTTTGGCTATGATTATTTGTCCTGATACGATATTCCCACTGGAATCAAGGCGAAAATTCAAATCGACCTTTCGATTTCCGTTTCTTTCAACACCGGTGGCGACGCAGTCCCAGTATGACTCAGCCGAGACCGAGCCTGTGAAGGTGATGGCGATCAATAGGCCAAGAATCAAGCCGCCGATAATTTTGGGTAGACGCATATTCGTTCCCACTCCTTAGTGATTGTCGCTCTGGACTATTTTTCACTGCCTTGTTACTATTTCATTTCTCTTTGATACCACAAATTACCTCTTTTTCCGACAAAAATGACAGAGTTGTATCCCGACTCTTTGCGACTGTAGACAGCAGCGACTACATGCTCGCGGAGGCAGAAGGAAAGGACATGTCTGAACCAATAATAAACCTCGTTGAGTGAGGACCCTGCCCATTCAACGAGGTTTATTATTGATCTGTATTCCTTACAGCACGCCCATGTCTTCTTGTTCCCTGCTAAAGCAGTGAGCCATAGGCTCACTTGGTTGCTTTAATCTGAGTCATTTTCAGCCATTCAATTAGACCTTTATATACAACTCCAAGCAGAATGTATATGGGGACCGAATAACTATAGTTCCATTTTAACAATTCGTAATAATTTAACAGTACCAAAATGGGCTCGAAAATAAAGGCGAACATGAAGGCTGAAATTATCATTACAGTCAGAAATGCTTTCCACTTCGGAAAATATTGATAGATAAGCATATAGATTATCGGAAGGATGAAAAGATGAATCCATAAAATGTGGGGAAACTGTGAAATGATATGATAATTGTACCGCCACAACCGATATTCATAACCGAATTCGTCAAAGGTTACGCCTGTTATCGCAATCAGTACACCGAAAAGCAGGATTTCAATGAGGTTCTTCCTAGCAACAAGTTTTATCCAAAGGATGATAACAAGTATCGCAATAATGGTTAGCAAAATCCATGGGAAGGATAAAAACTCATAATTTATCCAATGGAGATAACGATAATAAGACAAACCATTTTCTAATTCCCGAACATATTCTGTTGAAGGAAAAAGGGTTTCCATGTTAAGCGCTCCACCGGATAGTAGGGAACCACTGTTTTGTCATTTTACACAGCATATATGTGCTCCTTCGAGTGACATTGCCCTTGGTAGTTTTGCTCAACCAAAATTTTTATATCCATCCGATTTGCCAGAGCAGGTATCCTCAACAAAAAAGGCAGGGGAAAATCCCCTGCCTTTGTGTCAACAGCCTGCTTTTATTTACTTTCTCCCGCCCCGCGGACGAAGGGGTCTGAGCGCTCTTGGGGGCTGCAAGATCTCGGCGTAAATCATGCCGCTGACGACTGCTGTTTGATCCAGGCTGACCTGCCAGGGCGAATATTCGCCCAGACCTGAGGCAGCCTGGAGGTCCACCAGTTGAACCTCCGGCGTCGGCTGCACGGCAAGGGCAGCTTTGTGGGTGAAAGAAATGGTGCTGCTTTGCCCAACCGTAGCCGGTTGCTGAGTCGGCAGCGTTGCGGTCGGCAACGTTTCCGGCGGCGGCACCCTGTCAGGAATTTCAGGGTATTCATAGGTTTTGGGCTTCCGGCGCTTCAAAAGTTCAGGCACCAGATAGAAAAGGGCCATCAGGATTAAAATTGTTACAATATCCATAGTTCATTCCCTATTTCTTAGGTTCTTCAGGTTTGAGTGACTGGGCGGCTGGTCCGGACTTGGAGATGGTTTCCCGCATCTGGGTATCAGCCAGGATGTTGTTCATGTTGTAGTAATCCATCACACCCATGCGGCCTTCCTTGAGAGCCACCGCCAGAGCATGGGGCACTTCGGCCTGGGCTTCCACCACTTTGGCCTGCATTTCCTGGGTATAGGCCCGCATTTCCTGCTCTCTGGCCACACCCATCGCCCGGCGCTCTTCGGCTTTAGCCTGGGCGACACGCTTTTCGGCCTCGGCCTGGTCGGTCATCAGCTCAGCGCCGATATTGCGGCCGACATCCACGTCGGCGATATCGATGGACAATATTTCAAAAGCCGTCCCGGCGTCGAGACCTTTGGCCAGCACTGTCTTCGAAATATGATCGGGATTCTCCAGCACGTCCTTGTGGTCGGCGGCTCCGCCGACGCTGGTGACGATTCCTTCACCGACGCGGGCGATGATTGTGGCTTCACCGGCCCCGCCCACCAGGCGGTCGATGTTGGCCCGCACTGTAACCCGGGCTTTGACTTTCAGCTCAATGCCGTTTTTGGCAACCCCGGACACGAACGGGGTCTCAATGACCTTCGGGTTAACACTCATCTGCACGGCTTCCAGCACGTTACGCCCTGCCAGGTCGATAGCCGCTGACCGCGCGAAGGGCAGCGCGATTTCCGCTCTGTGGGCGGCGATCAGGGCGTCGACTACCCGGTCGACGTTACCGCCTGCCAAGAAATGCGCCTCCAGTTGGTTGACATTGACATCCAGCCCGGCCTTGTTCGCCTTGATTAACGGCAGCACGATCTGGGATGGCGGCACCCGCCGCAGCCGCATACCGATCAACGTAAAGATACCCACGTCGACCCCGGCGGCCAGTGCGGAAACCCACAGCCCCAGGGGAACAAAATGCAGAAAAAAAGCAATACCGATTACAAAAATGACCAATAAAAATACACTGCTGACTAAAGTCCCTAATACCATTGTGTTTTTTCGCCTCCTAATTTATTCTTCATCACCAGTGGGCCGAACCACAATTCTGTGGCCGCTCACACTCACCACTTTGATCTTTGTCCCTTGAGGAATATATTGTCCCTCTGACACCACATCAAGATGCGCCCCGTCGATATTCACCATCCCAGCGGGCCTGAGCAGGGTCAGGGTCACTCCGGTACGGCCCAGAAATGGGCTGTAGTCGTGGCCTGTAACATAGCCCGCCGAAGTGGTTTCGGCGTCTTTGAGCACCAGCCGCTGCCAAAGGCGGCTGGAAGGCAACCTTTTTACAATCAGCATGAAGATAACAACCGCTATGACCATACTGACAGCGAGAATGTTCAGCGCGGCGACATCGCCGCCCAAAGTCAGGAAGAAACTCGCCAAAATACAGGCAACGCCGCCCAGTCCAAACAGCCCGAATCCCGGCACATGCAGTTCGAACAAGATGAGTACCGCGCCACCGATAAACAGCAGTATTTCCATCCAGCCGGCCAACCCGGTCAGCCAGCCGCTGCCGAAAAAGATCAGCGCTGCCAGCAGCCCGATGAACGCGGCAAGCCCCAGTCCAGCGGTTTTGATCTCGGTAAGAATGGCCAGAAACATCAGGGACAGGAGCGCCCCCCGTACGGTAGGATTGGATAGCCAGCCAGCCAGATTTTCAGCCCAGCCTGGACTGTATTCCAGCACCGGGGCATCCGCCAGGCCATAATGGGCCAGCACCTCGCCGCGATCGGCTGCAACCAGATCGGCGAAGCCCACCTGCACCGCCTGATAGTCGGTCAGAGCAAGAATCTGACCCGGTTCGGCGTACCCGGGAAAACCGAGGGATTTGTCCACCATCGCTTCCGCTACCCGGGGATTGCGCCCCGTCTTGTTGGCGGTGGCGGCAAACTCCGCTTTCAGGGCGGCCACCGTCTTTTCGGTTGTTGGAATAGGCTCGGCCGCACCGATGCTGCCTCCGGGAGCTATGGCGATTCTTTTGTGAGAAAGGGCAATCAGCGCTCCTGCTGACCAGGCCCGGTTTTTGATATAGCAAATGGTTTCTACCGGCGAATCGCTGATCATGTCGCGAATAGCGACAGCGGCGTTCACCAGTCCGCCGAAGGTATCAATTTCCACCAGCACAGCACGGGCATTTTGGGCTTTAGCCTCCACCATCGCTTTATGGACAAGGGCCGCCTGTCCGGCATCGATTTCACCCTTGATATTGATAATAACCACCGGCGCGCCGGCGCCATGAGCCACCGGAACCGCAAATCCGGATGCCAGTGCAACAAAAACAGTAAGCAACAAACTTATCAATACGCGCCGCATAAGCATCTCCCCCGCATCTTCTTGTCTTAGTGTATTCGTCATCGGCAGTTGTATTCCTGTTCTTGCCAGAGCGCCATCGGGATTATCAGCTTATATTATTTGACTAATTTAAATATTTTAACTTCTTTCAGAATGCTTGACTAGCCAGTCCGGATGTGTTATTTTCTTTTATGTGATAGTGAAGCACTGCCAGCGATCTTGCAACATCGCACCACCATACGCCGTTTATTCGCAGCTCTGATCACAGCGAACACACTGCACCTCCTCACATCATCTTCGCACTACACACCCCTGATATGCAGCACCATATATACTCTCTTTGCCGATAAATCCGCAGCTATCTGACAGCTTATACAGCCTTTATTGCCACGCTTCACTGAACAGATAATAAAAGACAGGTCTTCGGACCTGTCTTTTATTATTGTGTTCTTTAAGGGGCGCGGAGAGCTTCCGGTTTAGGGGTAATTACGATTGACGGCCCAGTAAGGCCGGAATTCGGCAAGTTTTTAAGAGGTCTCGTTTCTTTACATCTTTTTTCAAGTTCATCCAACGGCCCGAAATCCAGGGCCCGCATTACACACGAACCTGCACAGGCCGGTTGCTCGCCTGCGACGATAAGGTCCCGGCACATGTCGCATTTGGCGACTTTACCGGTAGATTCATTATACTGAATATGCCCATAAGGGCATGACTGTTGGCATTTCCGGCAGCCACTACATTTATTTTGGTCGATCAGAACTGCCCCCAGCTGCGCCTCTTTATACAAAGCTCCTGTCGGGCAAGCGCTGACGCAGAGCGGTGAGCTGCAGTGATTGCATGACAACGAAAGGTAGTAGACCCACGGCTGGGGAAATTTCCCGCCCTCGAAGCCAATCACCCGCCTGAGCAGTAGCCCCGGTGCCAGGTCATTCTTATCTTTGCACGCAATCTGGCAGGTTTTGCAGCCGATGCATGCAGTCATGTCGTAGAAAAAACCCATCTGAGCCACAGCTATACCCCCTTACCCACTATCCCAAGGTTATGCCCGGCGAAGCACTTCATTCCTTCAGCACCTGCACGTTGCAGGAATTGTAGCCGCCATGACCTTGACCCGTCGGAATTGCCCCGATAAGCACATTTACCGATCCAGCCTGGTCTACACCGGCTTCATCATCCCATGCAACCCAAGCGCCCTGTCCCAGCGCCACCACTCCGGGCATCATTCGTTCGGTCAGCCGCACCGGCCGCCGCACTGCGCCGTGACGGCTTCTCACCAGTACATTTTCGCCTGTTGAGATACCGCGTGATGCCGCGTCGGCGGGGTTCATCAACAGCTCGTGCGGAAACGCTTCCCGCAGCCAGGCGACGTTATCCAGGCAGGAATGTGCTCTGGAGAGAACATGAATCGAGTAGAATTGCAGCGGGTATTCGCCCTTGGTTCCGGTCTCCCAACCGCTGAAAGTATCCTCGTAGCCCTCGCAGGGCTTAGTATATTTCGGTATCGGGTCTATTTCCGTCCAACCGCAGTTTCGTACAAGCTCCGCGATAGCCTGGCAATGTATCTCCAGCTTGCCGCTCGGCGTATCCAGGGGATGGGCTGCGGGGTCTTCCCGGAATTCTTTCAGATGGATATACGAAAACGGATCTCCTGGCGACCTGGAAACCTGGTATATGCCCGTCTCCTTAAATTCCCCTAATGTGATCCGCCCGGTCTGGGGCTTGCCGGTCACCCCCATCGCCGCAATATCTCCGGGGCTGATCGTCACCAGCGGCTCGTACCCGTCGCCGTCCTTGTTGATGACCTTGGTTCCGGCCAGCTGATTAAATAATTGTTGCGGGCCGCAGACAGGCTCGACCTGAGCGACGTCAATCCCAAGCCGCCGGGCCAGTTCTTTGGCAATCCATATGTCGTCTCTTGCTTCGCAGTAGGGTTCCATCACTTTGTCTGGAAACAGCAGCATCTCCCTGTTTCCGTTGAACAGCCTGCCCTCCCTCTCCCACTGTGTGGTGACAGGCAGCACGATATCCGCGTATTGGGCGCTGGGGTTGAGCACATAGTTCTGGGCCACAACAAACTCGACTTTCCGGTGGGCGTCAATGCCTTTGACAATGCCGGATTTCTGATTCAGATAAGAATGACAGGCGTGGTAAATCATCTGGATATCAATTTCTTTGGTATCACCCCTGCCGGCGGTATAGCGGCCGGTTAGCACTGCATCCCACAGCTCGTTCTGATTAATCGTCGAGTGGGCAAGCGGGTTGGGTACGAATTCCACCCCGTCGTCCCCGGCCACGACCAGCGCCGGACCGGAATTAGCCGCGTTACGATGGCTACTGATCCCGGTCATCCGACCGGACTGACCGATGTGTCCGGTCAGGCAGCCGAGAGCCATAAAAGCCTGAGGCCACGAGTCAGCATTGTTAATCCTTGCCGGAGCAAAACTGGTAATCAGGGCAACTTTCGCCGTAGTGGCAATTTCCCGGGCAAGCCACCTTATCTTATCCGGCTCTACGCCGCAGATTTTCGCTGCCCATTCCGGCGATTTTGGTTGCCGGTCATAACTACCGAGGATATAATCCTTGAAATTGTGTCTTTTGTCCGCGCCTTCCGGCAGGTGCATGACATCATAGCCTATGGTGCAGCGGTTTAGAAAATCCCAGTCAATCAGCGGATTGGTTGCCGGATCGTCCTCGGTGATCAACGTATGGGCCAGAGCCAGCGCCAGCGCATGGTCTGTTCCGGGCCTGATTGGGATCCACTCATTGGCCAGTACCTGGGCGGAATCGGTATAAAAAGGATCGATGAAAATAAACCTGCTGCCCGCTCTTTTTGCCTGCAGGTAATGATAGGTAGCCGAACCCGGACTGCTCCACGCCGGGTTGGCGCCCCACATAACCACCAGTTGGCAGTTTTGCAAGTCGAGACGATCATTAGTCCCGTTTGCGATTCCCAGGCCGATTTTCTTCCCTGTATCGCGCCACGTTCCCCAGGAAGTCGAACCCCAGGCATTGGTATGACCTCCGTAAAGGCTCAATACCTGCGAAATTTCGCTGCCGCCGCCCCAGCCTCCGGTCATCTTCTGAGAGTAGTATAAACTGGCATAATCCCAGGCCAGTATCGACTGATTGCCATATTGGCGCTTGACTCTTTGAATCTCGCCGGCCACAATATCCAGGGCTTCATCCCAGGAGAGCCTCACCCATTCATCGCGTCCCCGGAGTTCTTTGTCCCCGCCGCCAGGCAGCCAGTGCTTCCTCACCATAGGGTGTTTAAGCCGGTCTTCGCCCAGCACCTGCTGGCGCTGCGAACGGCCTCGCAGACACCCTCTCTGCTGCGGAAAGAGCGGACTATCCGGATGGGTGTCATCTGTTTTTTGCCTTACAACTTTCCCGTCCACAACCAGAACCTTGTTGAGGCAGCGACCGCCGCAATTATGCCAGCAGGCTGCAGTAATCCATTTAGGTGGCTGGCGAGTCATCGGTAATCCCCCATTATACTTAAAATTGCAGTACAACAAAAAATAAGATTCACGACATTTCGCAGCCGTGAGAATCGCCGGCATATACTGGACTCAGGTGCAGTAAAATCTAATTCCATCATAACCCAAACCCAGGTTCTTGGAAAGACACCGGGTCCGGCCTGCCAACCCGAATACCATAATTCAGCAAACTGGTTTAGGAAAATAAAATAAATCCGGCATCTTTGCAGATACCGGATTTTCTTTTATTTGCTCAACATTTCTTTGACAAGGGTATTAACAAGCTTGCCGTCGGCCCGGCCTTTCACTTTTGGCATTAAAGCAGCCATTACCTTGCCCATTTCTTTGG
>Ga0316228_1001877_pt1 | contig 19882 bp, 10 predicted proteins | sample TBH18021metaG_FD_206005 | JGI IMG/M metagenome (GOLD analysis project Ga0316228, IMG submission 206005) | Freshwater microbial communities from Trout Bog Lake, Wisconsin, USA - TBH18021 | ecosystem: Environmental > Aquatic > Freshwater > Lake > Hypolimnion/Profundal zone | place: USA: Wisconsin... | reverse complement strand
CACTACCAGTTAATGATGCGCTTGTTAATGAATACCCCCCTGTAGCTGTGGCTGGCGCACCTACTGATGCAACCGTGGCATTTGGACTGGTGAGAATGCCATTTACTGCAACCGTCAAACTATCGCCTGAGACTTTATTGCCGGGCGTCATGGCCACATTCGTAATTGCTGTGCCACCGTTATAAGTCAGTGTTGGGCCAGTTGAAAATGTCAGGGTTAATGGAGTGACAGTTTGCGTACCCGCACCATAGTAACTAGGGCCATTTGCATCATTTGTATAACCATGACCAGAAACAAAAGAAGCGCTACTTGGTGTCACGCTATAAGCGCCTACATTTAAGGCATGGCCAGTGCTATAGGATAAAGAGCCTGTAGTGACGCTAAATTGATACACGCCACCCGTTGTCGGAGAGCTTGGGTTTTCAACGGCCACATAATCACCGGGTGTGACCCCCAAAATATTAGAGGGAATTGAACTTGGACCATATACAGTCAGGGTTTTAATAGTGTAAGAAGAAGCTCCTGAAGCGCAATTGGTACAGTAGGCAGCAGTAAAACTGAGATTATTTGACAGCAGATTAGTCGAATTATTGTAAGTTCCGTAAGTTGAAGTGCCATTAACCGCCTTAACAATTAAGGACTGATTCGGCACAACAACAAGCGTTCCGGAATAGTACGTAATTGCATAGTTTGATGTGCCATTAAATCCAGTATTAGCACTGACTGTAGCAGCGCTACTAAATCCAACACCGGCGCTAATATTGCTATAAGTACTTGTCGATACTGGATTACCCGTGAAAGTGCCAGAGGCGCTTATAACGCTCTTTAATACGGGGGTCATCGTCGAGACAGTATCACCAGTTGTAATTCCATCAACTGAGGTTACCAATCCCGAAACCGTGTAAGCCCCTGTTAGGACTGGAGTTACCCCAATAAATGTCTGGGCATTGTCAGCGGTAATAGTTAATGGCGCAGCGGTAATAGTCAGACCTACCGATGAAGCAGTTCCAGGTTGACTACTTCCGGTAGCAACTGATACTGTTAGGCCACGAATAGATGACGCCAATGTGTAGGCATAAGGTGTACCACTCACATTCTCATATGCAGCGCCTGCAGTTCTCGTACCACTAATGGAATTAATCAGATTGGATATAGAGATGGAAGAATCACTAAATCCATAGCCTGTTCCTGATAATGAGATAACTGCATTTCCTCCCGATATTCCTGTATTTCCAGAGGAAACAACTTTTGAATTCAATAGGTAATCTAGCGTACCGGCAGTACTAATCGTTCCAGCTGTAGTTACTGGGTCAGCAGTTCCATAGACCTTGGTAAAGCTAGCCGCACTACTCAATAAGACGTTGTAATTGATTGATGCGCGATATTGAACAATCGGCCCATAAGTAGAACTGGTTGTCGGATTTAAATTAGCTGAAGGAACGTAATCTGTGTTGTAGCCAATATCAGGTAGTGATGTTGCAGCCACATTACCTGGCTTGTAGGCAACATCAAACTGGGCATCATTAAACGTCAGTGTCGATAACTTTGATGATAGGTACTGAAGATTCGTTGAGCCTGCAATATTGCCGCTATAAAGGTAGACGGGACCATTAGCTGATGTAATCGTATTTGTTGTGCTAACACCAGTAATTTGACCACCCGTTCCATCACCTGCATTTAAGTAAACTCCAGCACCAATAACTACAGGGCCAGTACCGTTATTCAAAATCTTTGGAGGCGATACATTTCCCGAATTAGATGATGTGATGTAAATACCGCTATTAGAGTTTTGGGTGAAAGTGGTTCCAGAGGCAGACACCACAGCGGCACTAGGTCCAATTGCAGAAACATAAATTGCACCAGAACTTGAAGAGGAAGTAACCGTTACCGGGTCGTTGTAATTGCCATCAATGGCCTTGATGTTGATATTTCCACCAGTTGAATTATTGGTAATTGCTGTTGAAGAACCAGCAATACTGACAGCATAGACACTTGCAGATGTGTTGGCTACTGGCATCGTACCGGTAATTGCAATTGCATCTGTTCCAGCTGCAAAAGTACCCGTGGTGCTTAAAGTTCCCCCAGTAATGCTTACAGCTGAATAGCCTGGGTTTGCAGTAGAGCTTGAAGCTCCAACAACTCCGCTGATGACAATACCTTTAGTTGCCGTCAAATTATTAGCTATCGTGATGCCTGCAGCAAGTGTTGTTGCATTTGTCCAAGCATTGGCTGCAGTTATTCCACCAGAAACTCCACTTAAATAAGTGTCATCCATCAAGATATAGCCAGGAACACTTACAGCGCCAGGCGTTATTGATGCGCCCGTAGTCTTCTCGATGTAATTAATGTCATAGGTTGAGCCGGCAGTAACTGATAATGTACTAGTAGTAATTGATGAAGCTTTGGTACCACTAGTTGTATCGTAAGTAACTGATGCATTTGCACCACTCTGATTGGCAGCCATCGCAATAGTGCCGGTTTCATTAATTTTGTTATTAGAGACAAAACTAATAGAGCCGCCATTTGCATTATCAGTAATATTTGAAGTGAAATTAATGCCAGTTACAGCACCGGTATTAGCAGGTAAAGTGCCAGTATAGTTTCCAGTAACACTAATGGCATTACCACCAGATGCATACGTTATACAGTTAGGCGCGCACTGCGAAGATGGTGTGCCGTTAACCGAAGTACCGGCAGTTGAATAAATCTTAATGGCGCCTGTCGTTACATTAACAGGGCTTCCGGAAGTTGATGTTGTAGTTCCAAGAATGGTTAATTTAGCAGCGTTAACGGATGCAGTTAAATCAACGCCATTTCCACTATTTACGGTATTACCGAAAATATAAACTGCAGCATCAGCATTAATAGTTCCTGAGATGGATGCGCCTTGTGTATAACCATTTGCGTAGATATTTACATTGCCACCTATGCCATTATAAATAGTGGAGGTAATCGTTCCAAAGTTCCCACCCTGAAATGTGTCGTATCCATTAATAGGTAATGCACTGGAACCAATATTGGCATTAGCTCCATAAGCATTGACTGTTGGAGTGCCTGTATTCCAAATACCCCATGCAGTACCATTTGAGATAGTACCAATTCGGCCAAAGATATTAATGTCGCCGCCAGCAATAGTCGTTGTGATGACGCCGCTTGTAATGGTTGCTTTTCCAGATGTGATGGTTACCGTGTCTAACAGCAAACCATTTGAACCATTACCGCCACCGACACCAGTATTTGGCGCGTTACCCATCAAGTAGAGGGTTCCTCCAGAAACTATCTGGGAACTTGAAAGATTAGCTAATACATATGCTCCACCAGAATGCGCAGAACCAATAGTGTAATCAACACCGGTAATACTTAAATTTCTGCCGGCTGATATGGCCTTGTTAACATAAACGCCATTATTGGAGGCGCTATTGTCTACACCGCTAATTGTGATATCTAACTTGGCTGTAAGAACGCCCTCAATGTCGACACCATGTCCCGATGTGACTGTTGCCGTTGCAAATTGCGAAGGTGTAATAGTGCCGTTAGCCGTATTGTCTAGGGTAATTGAACCCGGCACAGTGATAGCACCAGCAGTAATCGTTGCACCAGCAGCTTTTTCTACATAGTTAATTGAAGATGTTGAACCAGATACTCCACCTGTGATAGTTAATGCACCAGCAGTAATTGTGGATAAGGAGTTGCCACTTGTGGTGTCATAGGTAATTGCAGAAGGTGATGCACTTGCGTTAGCCGCAACATTTACAGCACCTGTCTGATTAATGATTCCATTTGATACAAAACTAATATTTCCACCGCTTGCGTTATCAGCAATTGTTCCAGTAGAGGCAATTCCAGTTGTGCCAATGTTTGCGGTATTTTTAATGCCAATAATGTTTATGGCATTACCATTTCCGTCAAACGTGGCTCCACTATTAACGGTGAGGTTACTTGCTCCCAATGCCACAGCAGCATTAGAAGAAGAATTGTTGATACCTCCAACTTCAATGTAGGCGCCTGCAGTTTGGTTGCCACTCACAGTGACACCAACGCTAGTTGTTAGCGATGATGTGGAACTAGCCGCGTTAAGAGTACTAGTAGCACTTGCGGCAGGTAATGTTCCGGAGAAGCCAGTTACAGAACATCCCAAACAAGTATTGTCATATTCAATAAAACCTGAAATCGTTCGAGCACCACCAATTGTTATAGGAGCGCCGTTGGTTAATACGGCATAGTTAACAGTATTAGAGGCGCCAGTAGTTGTAATACTCAGGGGTCCCTCTGAAATAGAAGAATTTTGATTTCCAGTGCGCGTGTCATACAACACTGTTTGTGACTGATTACTAGTATTTTTTGCAAGGGTTGTGGTGCCACTTTGATATATCGAACTATTAGAGATGAATTTAACATCGCCACCATTTGCTTGGTTTGTGACGGCTGAGCTAGTTAAGTAAATACCAGGGCCAGCACTCGAATTACCAGTTAAGGTAATGGCAGTTCCACCATTAGAGTAATTTGCGGATGAATTTACAATAAATGAAGCTCCCGTTGGGGCCTGCGTGAAGATTCCATACCCCGAGCCAGTTGAACTACCAGTTATATTAATTTGCTGTGCAGAAAAAGTGTTATTAGCTAAAGAATAAAATCCATTGGACAAGCTACCCACGCTAGAAGTAGAACTCAGTGAGCCATTAATATTGATTGCGCCTAAGGATGCCGTTGCATTTCCATCTACACGAACACCAAATACTGACTGAGTAAATGCTGTAGTTCCCGACATTACTCCGGTGAGGTTAATGTTGCCATTAGTTGCAGCAATAGATGTTCCTGTGCCTGCACCTATGTAAACCCCCGCAGTTTGATTTGCGCCGGCTGAAGAGACGCCATTCATCGTAATATTCGCAGCGGAGATGGTTTGGTAGTACCCAAAATTAATACCACTAGTGGTATTAGAGGCATATGTTGGTGCATTAGCTGCCGTAATAAACCATGACGTGGTGCCGCCTACCGCAAAGGTGTTATCTATCGTTAAGTCACCTTTGATGCTTAAGGAAAACCCTGTAGCTCCATTTGTATCGGGAAAATTAATATAACCGCCCGCCGAGAGCATTTTGATGTTGACACCCGAACCAGATGCCGTTGTGTTATCTGTAATTGAACTAATCCCTGCTGCAGTAGCAATGGACTGCTTAGAGCCACTGCGATTATCCAAGGTTAGAGTTGGCGTATTGTTGGCTGCTGCAACATTAAAGACCAGATTGGAAGATAGGGTAATACTTCCACTTGCAACAATATTGACACTTGTGCCGGCATTAATGGCATTTTCAATGTCTGCAGTATTAATAGTTGCTACACCAGATTGTGCCGCAAAAGCAGCGATATTTGATGCGTAATTAGAAGATGTCGCAGTTACCCCGCCTGTCGTTGTAGATGCCGCAATAGTTACGTTTGTTGGGTCTAACAACCACTCGCCAGCTACAACAGAAATGTTTCCAGTGCCTAGTAAATTACCGGAAGTTTCAACTTTTTGGGCATTCAAAGTTGAATTTGCTACTACAACTAAACTTGCTATAGCGCCATGGCTATAAGCTTCTCGTCCAATAGCTATCGTGCCATTGGCTGCTGAAATACTTGAGTTACTAACTTGGATTTGGTCACCGAAAACGACGATGCTGCCGTTTGGTGCATTGATGCCAGTTTGGCCATCAAGAGTGATATTGCTAGATGTAATGCTGGTGTTACCGTTTACTGCATTATTTACAAAAGTAGTTAATGCAGGAGGAGCGGTTGCGGGGGGCGCTAGGGTTGAGCCATTACCCAGATTATTGATTTGACCTAGGTTGATTACCCCGCCAACGGATAGCCCTTCAGAACTAATGAGGCCGCCAATCACATTGGTTTGGTTAAAGCCAGCAATTGCAATAGGACCAGCTGAGCCATTTTTGCCGATTGCATCCACAATGCCATTGATATTTACATTGCCATTTGTCGAGACAATATTGATAGTTCCAGCATTTTGACCATTGGCAGAAATGTAACTATTGGCGCTGATATTGATATCGCCTGTAGACAAAATAGTGATGCTGCCACCATTGCTGGTGTAGGCATTGATATCAGCGATTAAGCCATTTTGGCCGTTGCGCCTATTAGCACCGGTAGTGGTATTCGCCCCATTTAGGCTACTTGAGGAGTTAGAGCCAGTCCCACCATTGGAATTGATGTTGCCCAATATATTGATTGCAGCGCCAGCAAGGTAGATGCTCGAATTACTACCGCCATTGGTATTTAGGGAACCATTGATATTGATGGCTTGTGCAACTGCAGTCACCTGCCCTGCCGTAATATTGCTATCGACTGTAATGGTGCCGCCAGTAGCAATCAGGTTTAAAGCCGTATTGGTATTGCTAGAGAAAATATCTGCTCCAGAAACAAAGTGAATCAACGCTGTTGCTGAGCTTGAGCAAGTTCCAATAGCGCCACAGGCCGCAGCTGATGCATCCAAAGTGACATTCGTAGTTTGCAGGGCATTAGAAATAATTCCCGCTGCCGTGCTATCAACGATGATGGCCAACGGGTCAGTTAACCAATTTCCTGTTTTACCTTTTGGCGCAGTGGTATCGACTACTAGGCCTTTACCGTAAGTCACCTTGCCAGCTGAGCTGGTGTCAATGTTTCCACCGCTGCCTGAAATTACTCCGCCATTAGACTTAAAAATGCCAGCTACGTTAGTAGCAATTTGTGACCAGATGGAGATGTCTCCTCCATTACCATTTTGTGTGCTTGATGCATCAACTAATGCGCCTTGCTCAATGTTCACAAGCTGAGCGTTTACTTGGCTTTGCGCGGTATTTGCGCTGGTTTTGCCAATCAAAATTTGGCCGCCATTATTTGCGCCAGTTGCAGTGGTTTTTGAGGCGCTAGTCAGCGTCACATTGTTACCAGAAATGGTCACATTTCCAGCTGAAGATGTATCCGAATTTGCTTCTACCGTCCCCGCTTGCACAACTGTGTCAGCAACAAGCTTGACTGTACCGCCAACTTTGCTGATTCCTGAAGCAGAAATCTGACCAGTGTTTTTAATCGTAGAGCCAATCAAATCTTGCGCAGCATTGGCAGCAATGATGACTTGACCACCATTCGTTTGAATCAATAATTTGTTTGAAATTAAGGCATTAATGGTTGATGCATCAACTGAAACGCTCACCAATTGACTGCCAGCAAAAGTCAAACTGACCTTTTCACCAGCAACTAATGCAATCGCATTTTTACCACTCATGGTTGCGGTAATTACACCGGTGTTCTTGACCGTTGGCGCCATCAAAGCGATATATGAATCGGCATTATTTCCAGTGATATGGCCCTTGTTGACAACCTTGCCAGAGCCATTGCCAGTAAAGGTTAGCGAGCTATCGCCGTTCATGAATTTATTCGCATCAACATTCATGGTGGTTGCCACCATGCCGCCAACGTTGACCTCTGCATTCTTACCAAAAACCACGCCATTGTTGTTCACAAAAATGACTTGGCCATTCGCGTTCACAGCGCCGTTAATCATGGATTTTGAAGCACTGTTTACGTAGTTCAAAGTAGCCGCTTGTGCATTTGGCTGGTTAAAATTCACCGTGGCATTTTTGCCCACATCAAAGCTATTCCAATTAATCACCGCGCGCTGGGATGATTGATTGATATTCATCGTGTTGCCAGATGTATTAATGGAAGCGTTACCTGCCACCACATTTCCGCCAGTAGGCAGTGCATTAGCTGCAGGAGCAGCTTGTACCAAATTACCAAAAACGCCCAGGCTCAAAGCTGCAGCAAAGCCGCATAGAGCAAATGAGGGTTTAAGAGCCTTGATATTCATCAGAAGAAAAAGGTTCCCTTAATCCAACCTTGGGTCGTACGGTAGTAGTTATCCACGTTCACTTGCTGGCCACTAGAGTTATAGAGCGGGTTGTTTCCAACGCGAAATGCCAAGGTAGCGCTAAGCTGTACCTTGTCAATACTGTATTTAGCCGTAAGACCTGTGGCATACAAAGGATAGGTATTGCCTGCATTGGTCTGTCCTTGCCAACCATTCCAAGTGCTGATGTATTGCTGAATTAAGCCAGCATCAAAAAATGCCCCCAACTGCAGTTGGTTTTCATAGGTGTGATTAATTTCTACAGAGGCGACAGCGCCTTGAGCACCGCCACCTTGAGCTACGGGATAAGCGCGAACACCATAAGGTCCACCAAGATAAAGCTGCTCTGCAGTATTCAGATTTTTATTGGCTAATTGACCGTAGATAGAAACTGTTGCATTAGTTCTATCAATAGGCAACGCTGAAGTTAAAGCACCGTTAAAGGAAAGCTTGGCAAATGAACCATTTGTAGCAGCGCCAGCTTGGTCATTGTTGTACTGATTGGTATTGCCGATATTAAGTGTCCCTAATACTGCATTGACACCCCAGTTTAAATATTGCTGACCATAATTTTGATTGCCGTTCAATCCAACAGTCAAATCATTGAGTTGATAACGGCTAGATTCAATGCCATTGGTATCGTTGGTGTAATTTTTGTTTTCAAAATTGATGACTACATTGGAATTGGACATTGCACTACGCTCTAAAGCATAGGTGCCGTAGATACCATAGGTTTGCGCATTACCTTGAGTGATAGTTTGCGAAAAGCTTGGGATACTTTTGTAATCTAGGGCGCTCACACCAGCAGCAACTTTCCAACCATCACTACCAACGGGAATCGTGTATTTCAAGGTGCCGTAAACAGAACCTTCTGAACCAATGACATCAAGCGATGCAAGGTCGCCATTGCCTGAAGGATTATTCAGATTCAAACTGGCAATGGCCTGTGCAGCGCCAGTACTAGGCGAGCCATAGTTTGATAAATCTACCCGGCCAGCAAAGTAGCCTGTATCTTTGGCAGAAACCAAGATATCGGTCGATTGCTCTTTATCACCAGCAGATAACTCACCAGCTGATTCATTGCCGGGAATTTCATTGAGCAAAGCGATTGAGCGCTCAAGGCCATTTAAGTCAATCAATGCACCTTCTGGATTATTGGCGCTAATAAATTCTTGAATAACGGAAGACTTTAAGCGGCTTGGCGCCTGTTTATCCAAATTGATAATGGTTTTGCCAACCTTACCTTCCAGAATATTAATTTTGATAACGCCATTGACTACATCTTGCGGTGGAATAACCGCTTGAGCCGTTCTACCTATCTTGGTATACAAAGCAGTAATCGCATTTGCTGCCTCGCGAATTTGGTCAAATGACAATTCCCGATTTTCAAATGGGGCTAAGGTTTGCGCTATTTGTTCTGGGCTAATCAGCGTTGCGCCACTAACAACAAACTTTTTAACTTCTAGGGTGTCTTTGCTAGCCGCAGGCTTTGAAGGAGTTGGTGCCTGCTTGATTAATGGCGCTGGCGCTTGGCTTGGTCGGTTTTGCTCAACCTCACGTTGCAGTTGTTGCTGCAAAGCACCGGCATCAGGAACTTGAGCATAAGCAATTTGAAAATGCACCAAGCCACAAACGAACGCCAAGAGCGCAACGCTTTGTTTTAACAATAAAAATGTAGGCTTGATATGCAAGTTCTTGGCAAAAATTCTGAAGAACCGCTATTTTTCTAGAATTTACTGCCAATAACATCCCCCTAAAGGGGGATAAAGTGCAATTTAATCGTGCATAAATACGATTAAACCAGCAAGGTCATCAATGCCTAGCTTTCCGTAAACGTTTTGCTTGTATTGCTTAATGGTCTCCACAGAAAGGTTTAGAGCATCAGCCATTTTGGGATTGGAAAATCCCTTAACCATGAGCACACAAACATCACGCTCCCTTGGAGCCAAGCGGGCTAAGCGCTCATCTTTCACAATGGATTTGTATTTCTTAGAAAGGTTCTGGCGTTGCTTCTCAATTGCCGCCTCAATCACCTTGAGCAAATGCTCCATATTGAAGGGCTTTTGGATAAAGTCGATAGCGCCTTGCTTAAAGCCCCGAATCACCTCATCTACCGTGCTTTCCCCCGAAATGAACACAATCGGGATTCCCAAGGCTTCATCCAATAACTTTTGCTGCAACTCCACCCCTGACATACCAGGCATACGCATATCAGAGACCAGCACGGCTGGCCATGCAATATCAGAGTGAGCCAAGAACTCATCGGCCGAAGCAAAGGTTTTTACCTGATAGCCAAGCGAGACAAAGGCTCCATTTAGGCTAGACCTAAAAGAGGCATCGTCATCAACTAGATAGATGTAGCTTGGATTGGCGCTATTCATACTGTGTGGGATTATTCCAAACTCTGGGCCAATCTATATCCCCCTAAAGGGGGATATTCAGTACAAATTGACTACCACCCCCAAGATTTGGCTGGTAAGCAATAGAGCCGCCACTACGCTCCATGATGTAGCGAGATAACCACAACCCCACACCTAAGCCACTGTCTTTTTGAGAGCTAAAGAGCTCAAACACTTGCGAACTCACTTGGGCAGATATTCCAGGTCCATTGTCTTGAACAGTTAACTGCGCAAATCCATCTTTTTGTATTGCGCTAATCGCAATTTGCTTGGCTAACTCTTCAGGCATTTCTTTTAACGCATCAATAGCGTTATTGAGTAAATTTAATAAGACTTGCTGTAACTCCACACGACTGACCTGTACATCTAGCTCTTGCGGGACATCAACCTGCAACGCAATTTGATAAAGCTTGCACTCTCCACTCACTAGGCCAGTTGTTGAGCCAACCAAAGCGGATAAATTTATTCTCTGAACTTCTTGGGGAGCTTGCGAGAACATAGCCCTTAGAGCACTGACAATTTCTCCCGCTCTTTGATTATCAAACTCCATTCTCCCAATGATGGCGTCAAGCTCTTCATCAATCAACGTTTTATCTACAAGATGTTTTTTGAGTGTGAAAAGATTGATTCGGCTTGCGCCAATCGGTTGATTAAGTTCATGTGCCAACGAAGCGGATAAGGCTCCAGCAGCTGCAGACTTATTCGATAACAACAGCGAATTAATCAAAGTTTCTCGCTCAGAGAGCAAGCTAGTGATTCGCTCATTCTCGGCTGTAACGGCCGCCTGCCTTGACTTGGCGCGCTCAGACCAAAAGCCCAGCATAGTCAGGTAGGAAAGCACATTAAAGGCTAAGTTAAACCAAGTCACTGCCATGAGGCTCATTGGAATGGAGCTGATACTGAGTACTGGATTAACCTGCATCGCAGAAACAAGCAATCTACCAATCACCATTGCAAGCTCTAAAAAGGTAAAGGCAAATAAAAACTTGAGTTGTGTAGAAGTTTGTACGCGAAGCGCTTTTCTTAAGCTAAATAACTGAGTAATTAACAAAGAGCTGCTTAGGAAAGCAACTTCTAGTACGCGGCCAACGAAATTACCCGAGCCTCTTAGATATTCAAAATGAGCAGCAAAAGCAAACACTCCAAGCAAAAAGATGTAAATGGTTTTTTTAGAAACTACACCTCGCAGGGAAAAGCAAAATAGCGTTTGAAAAACAATTGAGGCTAGGTAGAAAGCATTGGCAAAGGTAAATATGACTGAATTAGTCTTAATTGCCTCAGCGGTGGTTGCCGTACCTATGGCAAATAGGATTAAGCCAATTATGGATAGAAAAATAGATGCAAGCCAGAGTTTGATTTCTTGGAACTTTGAGTACTCGTCACGAATATACGTTGAGGCGCTCGTAAGCACCCCTGATAGCATCAGGGCATACATTAGGAAAACAAGGACAATGGCATCTCTCATCCGAGCATTCTAATTGCTTAAGGCTTAGAATCCATGACATGTTTAGACGTCTGCCAATTTTTCTATTAATTGCATTGACACAGACTGCGCCCTCCTGGGCGGTAGACCTGCAACCAAATGATGTTGTCGCACCTCTTCCCAATAAGAATTACCTCATGGTGACGTACTACGACACCGAAAACTCTACTTTCTTTAAGAATGGTTCAGTTGTTACTAAAGCGCCTTATGCAAGTCCGGTAATTGATATTCCCAGCGTCATATTGCGAGGAACCCATACCTATGAAATTGCTGGACTACCCGCAGTCTCCTATGCACAACTTCCATATGGCACTGTCAGCCCTGCCGGCTCCCTTGCAAGTTATCCTCACAGTACGGGCATTGGAGATGCAGTCGTTGCTACAGCAGTATGGCCATACTCCAATCGGCAAACCCGCACCTATTTGGGTATAGCTGGATATTTACAAGTTCCCACTGGCAACTATTCCAGTAACCAGGTTTTTAATGCCGGCGGCAATCGATATTCGTCAGATATTCAAATTGGGTTTCAAAAACCCATTATTGAGAATCTCGATGGCATGATTGCGGTTGACACCCAATGGTTTGGCGGGAACAGCCAGTGCGCCGCGGCTTGTGGCTCCACCACCAATCAGTCTTTGACACAAAAACCAATTACGACTACTCAGCTTGGCCCCATCTACAAGATTAATCCAATCTTTACCGTGGGGGCTTCCTACTTTTACGTAGCCGGTGGTGCCACACAAATTAATAACGTGTATCAAAACAATGTGATTAATACTCAGCGTTTTTTACTCAGCGGCCTAGCCCACACCGATATTGGGAGGTTCTCACTACAGTACGGACGAGACATGGGCATCCAGAATGGCTTTATTCAAACAAGGGTTCTGGCAGTGAGGTTTTCGAGAGAGTTTTAATTGCATATCAGTTGTCAAATTAGACGCTATGAAATTTGATTAAGAAGCTACCAATTCGGATTAGGCGTAATAAATCCATGAGTAGTTCTAAAGAATGCAAATTGTCCAAGCTCCTCTTTAGTAATTGGAGCCACCTTACCTCGGTCCTGTACGGGAGCATCTGTTACCCCATAGAGCACTATTTTTGTCAGCATATCTTTAAAATTTTCATGAGCCCTCGGAGCGGCAGTTGACCACTTACCTAACTCAGCTCGCAACCATTCCAGGTCTTTCACAGTAGCATCGAGTTTTTCTAAAAATAATTCTCTATACACCCCAATATGCGTATCGTTAAAGCGATGAAAAGCATTCCGATACAGCGCCCCGTATAGTGCCAAAACATCAAATGGAGAATATTTGCCCAAGTCTACTTGCCGTAATGAGTTTCGAAGCACTTGCGCTATGGCGCTTTGAACAGAATCGCTATTACCACGCAGAATTGGTTTTGCAATTTCATCCCATAAGGGCATTGGCTCTTCGCCTTCTATAGCAATTAGAGTTTGAGGTTGCTGGCCACCGAGGCCTAAAGCCAATGCTTGCTTACCAATAATGACCTCAACATCAAATTGAATAAGTAGTTCTTTTAGTAACTTGTCATTTTCTTTTACATCAAATGGCCTAGCCTTAAGAAGGCGCCAAAGTTTTGAAGTAAAAATTTCAAGACTTTTTTCACTCTCTTTTCGACAAGATACTCTTGTGGGTAAATCTACTTGTTGCGTTTGACCTTTTTTAAAGAGCCTTGGTAGCTCGAGAGTTCTTGTTAATCTTGAAAAGGGTTTCTTAATCTCCCCTTTGGGTTTTCTATTTTTGCTCAAGTCTTGCTTTTGGCAATCTACGCGACTCCACCCAACTTGACCAAACAACACATCCAGAGAGTACAAGGTTTCATTTGGATAGCAGCTTTGAACGTATTTCATCCAAACTAAAGCGTGCAGCTTTGTTGAGCCATTACTTTTGGTGCGAGCCATAAAAATTGCCTATTTAATGCTTAAAAATTCAGCATTTATTCTCAATATAGGTGAGAAATATAGCTGTTTATTGCAATTATTATATTTGCCAAATTGCCCGCTAAAGATAATTATTTTTCTTTAACTCTGGGGCTTAGGAGTGATTTCTGAACTTATTTTGTAATTTTTCATTACATATATAGGTTAGTTTTATATAGCATAAAGTAGTCATATTTGTCACCTACTTTGATTTATACTTTAGTCCTCAGTGGAAATAGGAGAACAAGAATGTAAAAAGCCGATTTAACCCTAAGGGCCAAACCGGCTTGTCCGATAAATCGGGTTACTACGTGTCGTAACGAAAGTATACCCGCTTCTTTTTGACAAGCAATCCACAGCCCTAAATTTTTTAAACAACCGCTTTGGCGGCAAGGGGAATTCTTTGCCTAAAAAACTTGAATTCTCAAAAAAAATCAAAAAGGAGCTATCCATGAATCAAATCAATTTACAAACGAATGTAGGAAATTTTTATCCTAATACCAATCCATCAGGCCAAGTCTGCACCCCAGTACGTCAACCGGGTGGAAAACGTAAAGCTCCTCACCGTCGCATCACATATCTGAATCTAGCTTTGTTGCAATCAGCTTTAGTTGTCTGCGAATCAGACCTTGAGCGAGACCTAGCATTAATTATTGCCCTTAATCCTGAAGTAACAAGGATTGAGTATCAACCCGAAACATTTGACTTGGGCATCTACGGCAAATACACACCCGACTTTCGAATTAGCTACAAATCAGCACCCCAATCCTATATGGAAGCTAAACCAGAAATTTTTGCGCAAGAACCGGAGACCTGGGCAAAAATCAAAGCTGCATACGCTTACTTTAAATCGCAAAATATTGTTTTTGAGTATGTGTCTGACACAGATATCGAAAAAAATAATAGGCACCTAAACGCAACATTTATCCACCGGTGCGCGAAATTACCAATCCCCGCACATCAATCTGAAATGGTCATAAAGACCGTTAACAAGCATCCACAGGGCATTCGAATAGATGATTTACAAGCCACAACAGGGCTTTTACTAGACCATATTTTGCATTGCGTCGGCTTACGCAAGATAAAACTGAACCACTTTTTTGAATTTAAATCAGACAGTCTGGTTTACCCATTGGTATAGGAAGAAATCAAATGATTGCTTACTCTATCCAAAATAATTTTTCAGTGCTCGAGAATGGAATTGAATACGAATTTGACCGCGTTAGCGTAGATAAATTTGGCGAACGGAAAATATCACTCATAAATAAGGCAGAAAATCTCCCCGTCCTGTATTCAGAGGATGATATTCATCAGCGCATTAATTCTGGTGAGATGGAGGTGCTTACTTCAGGCATCGAAATCAAGCCTGGGTCCCTAGCAAATACATCATTTATTGAACTAACACCCCACCAGAAGAGCTATGAGAATCGTGTATATGCGTATTGCAAAGGGCTAGATGATAGGGGCATCACAAAAGGCCAGCGAGACAAAATACAGGCGGCAATCCCAGAAATTGCAAATGAGATATGCGATGTTGACCCGCCGAGCGACTCAACTGTAATGAGATGGATGAGAGAGACCGGTGGAAATCCCCATAACTATAAATGCGTCACCGAAAAATTTATTCAACAAAACAGGGCCTCAAGAAAGAGTGCGGAAATTATTGCTGTAGCAAATGAAGTATTGGCAAATTATCACTTCATTAGCAAAACTAGACTACAAAAACAGGATGACTATCAAACCTGTACCGCAAGAATTAATGATGAGCTTCAGGTTCGCGGTATTGAGGGCAGTATTAGCCTTGGTACTGTAAAGAAAATTATTTATAGCAAGCCAGCTTATGAACGCGATGTAATCAGATTAGGGGTCACCGAAGCAAAACATAAGCATCGCCATTCATCTGGCGGAAAGTGGCCGACTCGACCTTTTGAGAGAGTGGAGCTAGACCATACTGAACTGGATATCAAAGTTATTGACCGAGCTAGTGGTTTAAGTATGCATCGGCCAACAATAACCGTAATCAAAGACTACTACACCGGATACATTCTTAGTTTTTGGATTTCGTTCGAGGGAGAGTCTATAGGACGCATAACCAAAGCCATTAGGATTGCGCTTGAAAATAAAAGGCATCGCGAAATCCAGTATGGGCTTGAGTATGAATGGCTAACCACTCCAATCATGTGGGAAAAATTGGTTCTTGATAATGCTTTAGCACATCATTCAGAGGCATTCCTATCTATAGCAAGAACACTTGGTTTTAGTATCGAATTCTCAGCCGTAAGAATGCCATGGATGAAAGGGTCTATTGAGAGTTTCATACGGTTATTAAATAAAGCAATGCCAGAGCATGGCAAGCCGACCAAGCCAAATGCTGTTAAGTCCAAGCAATCGAAAAAGCTGGAGGTTGAAAGAGTCTTCTTTGATAATTTGGTCAAATATATACATCATTGGGTGGCTGATTATTACCCTCACTTTAAAAACAGCCGCAAGATTAGCAGTCCGTATATCGAAATGCAAAAGGCAATTCAAGCCTGCGAAGGTCTGCCTAAAATTAACTTCACCCCCGAGAGTTATGAGCTTCGTATTGCAACCAGTCAATCCATCTTTAGAAAGATTGGAGCTGCAGGATATGAAACGTCAGGTCTCACTTATAGAAGCCGAGAGCTCTCTGATTTAGTGCAAGCAAATGGCACTGGAAAGAAATATGAGATTCGCCAGGATTTATCGGATATTGGCGAAGTTTTCATTCGAAATCCAATTACCAATGAATGGATAGTCGTTCCAGAAATGAACCCTGTAAATTCCAAAGGAAAAGCACTATATCAACACAAACTTGACCGCAAAGCAGCACTAGATAACTTTGAAAAATTAGGCGGGGCAAAACGCGATAGAGAGGCGCGCATTAATCAATCTAATGCAATTACACGGCTTGTTCGAGACGGCAAAAAACAAAACCAAAAAAAGCCTAGCGCCAAAAATAGCAGAGCAAATGCCAAGGCTAGAGGGGTTACACAAGACGCACCTTATGGCCATGCAATTGATGGCACAAATCTCATAAATGAAATCAAACCAGCTTCAGAGCCTAAATTTCTTGACCCCAAATCCATTGGAACGTTTAACAACACAATTACCAAAGCCTAATAAGGAGACAACACATGAATACTTCAAATGTAACTAGCATCGCAGAACAAATTAGCCATCACATCATTCCCCATACTGCTTACGCAAATGTAGTAAACGGTTGCCTAGACATCATTGACATGGGTATGCGCACCAATCGAGCCAATAAAGGTATGGCAATTATGGGTCATGGAGGCACCGGCAAAACTACTGCTATTGAACAGATTGAGCAATATGTCAATAAAAAATATGCGGGAAAGTTTAATAGGCCGGTTATTAGAACAACCATTACTAGCGATACCAATGTAAAAAGCTTCTACTTAGATATCCTAGAAGAACTATGCCACCCTGTAGACCTAAATAAAAAGGATGCTACAGCAGCAAGACTTCAAAGGATAGTTGTAAACAGCCTAAAGGGAAATGTCTGCACTCTCATCATTGATGAAGTAAGTGACGTTTTTAGCAATCGACACAAAAATCAATTTGCTATGGATTTCTTAGTAATGATTAAGCACCTTCTGAGCGATACCCTAATAAATATTATTTTGGTTGGCACACCCACTCTTAATCAGCTTTTTAGTATGGCAGATGCTCAATTTAGAACGCGTTTCCCAACCGTTTACGAGCTACCTAAATTCAAAAAGGACGAGGAATGGATTCGCCTTCTAAATGCACATGAAGATATGGCGCGAAATATTATTGATTTAAGCATCCTGCCACCTCTATACAGTCAATTACATGATTGGACGGAGGGCAATTTACGCAATTTTTCTGACCTACTTAATTACGCCATTTATTGCGCAGAAATTGATGGGGGCTCAACGTTAACCTTAGAGCACCTAGAAAAAGCACAAAAGAGCATCTTCCCAACTCTACTTGCAGCTTAATATGCAATTTGACTGGCTCAGACCCATCACATTTCCAAATCATGACCAGATTCACCCTGATGAATCTGGTCCTGGATATGTACTAAGAATGTGTGACGCCAATCTTGCGCAATTTAGCGACATTTCTAATATTCTTGGTTTGACGGGCTTTAATTACATTCCAAATAATCGTATTCCAGAAATTTGTAGGCTTTTTGGTGCTAGTTATTCGATGCTGGCACCTCGCTTTATAAATCAATTCAAACAAAAGGCGTCAGTAACGACTTTTCTTCTTGGCCATAAGCTTCATAAGCCATATCTAGTTCGCCAACGTCATCCACAAATATGCCCACACTGCCTTGGAGAAAAGCGCATTGCCATGCTCGCATGGGATATCAGCCTAGTTACAGCATGTCATATACATAAGAACCAACTCATTGATAGCTGCTCGCATTGCGGACGAAAAATTAATTGGCGCAGACCTAGTATCTCCAGCTGTCAATGTGGAGCATCGTTATCCGCTGTCTATCAAATAACTACAGCAGCAAGCAAAGCAGAGCTTCAGGTTACTAGCTTAATAGTTGCAAAACTTCATAGGGAATTAATCCCTAAGAATATTGCACTATCTTTTTTGGGCGACCTTGAGTTAGACACAATATTAAGACTTATATGGTCGTTTGGCCAATTAACAACTGATGGTCATAGCCTATCAGTAAGGCCAGGAAAAATACCAACCACAGATATTGCTGGCAATCTAGTTAAAAAAGGGGTTGAGCGAATTCATAGGACCCTTAATCACAATATCAAAAAGCGGGCTAAATTTTCATCTGGAATATATATCAATGGAATTAAACAACTTAAGGAGGACACACCTTGGAATGACCAACTAAAAATTTACTACCTACTGAACCTAATTATCGAAAAAGACTTTCGGGCGTCAAGGCATAAAAGCCTGGCAATACAAAAACAACTTACTCTTTTTGGAGCTTAACTTTATGAGAAAAAACTTTAAATTAATTACCCTTCCTCGCGTCATTCAATCCGAATCCATAGCATCTTGGTTAATAAGAGCTTGTCAAATGCATTGCTTAACTTTCAAGCTTATTTACATGGCGCTTAGACTAACTCCGCCGCAGGACGCAGACATCACTTCTTATGACCGTTTATTTAAGAGATTCGCTTATGGAACAAACTTACTGCCCAGTCATTTAAATCAAATTTCCAAATGGTTTGAGCCTCTAATCCTAAGTGGCAGAGCGAGTAAAGCGCTTCATAAAGAAATAAATAGTACGCCTTATACGCACTTTTGCCCCCATTGTCTTAAAAATGACAAAATCCCGCATTGGAGACCTGAATGGCGATTTAAATTTTGGCAAGTCTGCCCAAGTCACCATTGCAAAATGTCAGAAGAGTGCCCAAAATGCGGCGAGCACCAACACACAAATAAAGCTAACTTGAAATTAACTCTTGAGCAATCAGGCAAAGCTCTGCAGTTTTGCGTGCACTGTTCAGCAGATTTAACTGAAAAATTGCCTCACTCTTCATTTGATGAGCAAGCAAATGACAAAATTATTGCTCAAGAATACCTACTAAAAATTTGTAAATATGGGGAATACTCACTTAATCCCCAACCGCATCATTCCGTGGGCCAGCGAGATTTCATTAACCCCAACAATATTCTGAGTGCAACACAAAGATTAATAGTTGACTTTCATATGGCCTATATAGACTCCCAAGATGGAGCGCGTAAATTTTATGGTTTTAAAAATGCACTTAGCAAAAGAACTTATTTTGCGTTACAAAAATAACTAGGATTAATGTAGACTAAAGACTGCTTTGGCGGTCTTTTTTTGAATAAGTTTTATAAAGTTCAAACCGCAAGTGATTCGAGTTAAAAAAGTTCAATCCCCAAAGAGCTTTACTAAAAATACGTCTTTGAGTCGAATTTTGAACGCCCTTGTTTTTAAATGGGAATTTATTTCTTAAAGTTCAATCGCAAAGAAACCCCATCAGGTGCGTACCCATAATTTGATCAAGGTATTTTGCGCTTCCTATACTGGGGACAAGCGAGTAAGTCTTTTCCTACAGACAAATCATCCTTACACCCTTACCGCTCCACTCCGTCCTGCCTAGACTGGATGACTACCCACTGGAGAATGCTGATGAGCCCGAAATCCCGGCTGTACA
>Ga0316228_1001875_pt1 | contig 19914 bp, 22 predicted proteins | sample TBH18021metaG_FD_206005 | JGI IMG/M metagenome (GOLD analysis project Ga0316228, IMG submission 206005) | Freshwater microbial communities from Trout Bog Lake, Wisconsin, USA - TBH18021 | ecosystem: Environmental > Aquatic > Freshwater > Lake > Hypolimnion/Profundal zone | place: USA: Wisconsin... | reverse complement strand
TATCGACATTGGCGAAGCGCTCGAGCGCTGCGGCGTTCTTGATCAGGACGCCCGACTGAGCGCCTTTGCCGACGCCGACCATGATTGACATCGGCGTTGCAAGGCCAAGGGCACACGGACAAGCGATGATGAGAACGCTGACCCCTGCCACCAGCGCAAAGGCGAGCTTCGGCTCAGGCGCGGCGAAGGACCAGAAAACGAAGGCCGCAACGTCAGCCACGAGCACCAGCGGAACGAACCATGCGGAGACCTGATCGACCTTCCGCTGAATGGGCGCCTGGCTTCGCTGTGCCTCAGCCACCATCTGGACGATGCGCGACAGCATTGTCTCGGCGCCGACCCGATCGGCCCGCATCATGAAACTGCCGTCGCCATTGATCGAGCCACCTGTCACGGTGGCACCAGCCTCCTTGCTGACCGGCAAAGGTTCACCGGTCAGCATCGACTCGTCAACGCTTGAGGTGCCCTCGATGACCTCGCCATCGACCGGCACCGCTTCGCCCGGCTTCACGCGCAGCTGATCGCCGCTGCGCACCATGTCGAGCGGAACCTCACGCTCTTTACCCGCGTGGACCAGGTGAGCGGTCTTGGGCGCGAGGTTGAGCAACGCCTTGATGGCCGAGCCGGTCTGCTCGCGCGCCCTGAGCTCCAGCACCTGACCTAGCAGAACAAGCGTGACGATCACCGCCGCCGCTTCGAAGTAGAGACCAACACCTCCGTCATGTGAGCGGAAGGCAGGCGGAAAGACCTGTGGAGCAACCGCTCCCACGATTGAATAGGCCCACGCGATCCCCGTTCCGATCGCAATCAGCGTGAACATGTTGAGGTGCAAGGTCCTGAGGCTCTGCCAGCCTCGGACAAAGAATGGCCAGCCTCCCCAGAGGACGACCGGCGTAGCCAACACGAGCTCGACCCAATCGAGCGTTCGGCCGCCCACGAACTCGACCGTCGTTGGCGCGAGATGCCGAAGCATGACGAGCACGAACAACGGTGCGGACAGGATCGCCGACATGACGAATCGTCGGCGCATATCGAGGTATTCTTCGGACGGACCGCTGTTGGGATCGAAAGCCCTGGGTTCAAGCGCCATGCCACAGATGGGACAGGTCCCGGGGCCAATCTGCACGATCTGGGGATGCATCGGGCAGGTGTATTCGACGTCAGCAGATTGTGATGACGTTTGCTTGGGCCCCGCCTCTAGATAGATCTCGGGCCTGAGCTCGAACCGCTCGCGGCATTTGGCCGAGCAGAAGTGGAAAACTTGGCCGCCATGATGGGCGTGGTGCGGTGTGGTCGCCGGATCGACAGACATCCCGCAGACCGGATCGATCGCGTCAGTGCCCGGCAATGCAGATGCTCCTTTCGAATGAGGTGGGTGCTCTTCAACTTCGGCGATCGGATGGTCATGATCATGTATTGGTTCACCCATCGAGTTTGACACAGTGTGAGGGTCAACAGCGCGTCAGAACTTTGATTTCGGCGGCCGAACATTGGCTTCGAAGCTTGGTGCCTCCAAGCAAGCTCGTTTGCCACGAAGCATTGCGTCTCAAGGGACCCACCCTCGGCCGTTCAGGTCCGTAACACAGCTGCCCTAGAACGGACGTTCATTAAGGTGCGGCTACCGAGTGGCCAGCGTCGCAGGGCGAGAAAGAGGCTGAGCTGTTCAAATCCGGCGAAGGAGCATGAGCGCGACTGCGCTGTCTGCTCTCCTCTCAGGCCGATCTCTGCAGGCCGATCAAGACCAGAAAGCACGGCGATGGTTGGCACCTACCAACAACAAGCACCGGATTGGAAGATCAAGCTGTCCCGGGTGACGCCGTGACTTGTTTCAGGGCCTCCTCGCCCTCCAACCTCGTGCCTGAACAAGCAGTATCGGACTCGCTCAAAGCCACCGAAAAGATGATGACGTTATGAGGCGTAATGTTGCCGTCACCATCAACGACGCTCATTTGATGGCGGTCGTAGTACCAGCTGTTCCAATCCCAGCCATTGGCTCCCGGAACCTGTACGACAACGTAAGATCCCAGGCGTAACCGAGCCGACGTCGCGGTGCTGCTGAAGTCAAGACCGAGCTCAAATAGCTGCACTTGCTTGTTCTTTGGCCGTTCCAACAGGTTTTTCGCGATCCCTCCAGCAAGCGCTACCAGCTGAGGCAAAGCTGGCTGAACTTGCCCAAGCAGCTTCAAGCCCTCGTTGAAGACTGAGCTACCCAGCACGTCGATAATCGCTTGGTCGCCCTCATTCCGCAGCGTGATCGTTCGAGCTTTGAATGCTAGACCCTCGCCGGGCACGGTGAGGCCGGTGAAGATGGGAACGCCACTAGTGGCCGCGCGTGCGCCGTCATCGACGTAGAGAACGCTGGCGAACTGCAGATCTTGCTCCTTCCCTCCAGCCTGATCCCGGCCCGCGAAGTCGAAGAGCACCTTGTGCTGCCCAAGGCCCGGATATTCATGGACCTGGAATGCATCGAGTGTGACCTTGACCTGCTTGCCAATCAGAGATCGATCAGCGGCGGCGGTCAGAGCCGCTTCGATGGGCAACCGGCGGGGCGCGGCTAGGTTATCTAAAGTATCCACAAAGCCAATTAGGTGGGTCGTCTGCTTCCAGGGCTTTTCAAAGATGCCGAGCGCCTGGCCGCGAACCCCTGCAGAGCGAAGCTCCCTTGCGCCGTCGACATCGCCGATAGCCTCCAGATAGTCGGCGATATCCTCGTTGCTCTGATGCCCAAGGCTCTGCGTGTCGTCGAAATCAATCATGAACTAACCCGTGCCTGCGGGAGAACGCGCTCCCTGATTTGCGCGGCGATATCAGCGTTGATCGTGTCGGCAACCTCGATCGTCACTGCCAGCGCATATGGAATGCGTTCTCTGCTCACACCGGGCATTTTCGAGGCTGCCTGAACGTTGATCACGAAGTCAGAACCCGGCGCGAACGGAATCGCCCTCCCTTTCTTTTCGCTTTCGTAAACCGCGTGGATCAGCGTTCCACGCTTGGCAAAGCGCAGATTTGGTTGATGGCCGACCCGCTTGACGCCCGGCCAGATGGCGGACTTGCCGTCGGACCCTAGCAGGGCCAGCGCAACCGTACGATATTGCGAGCTATTCGGGGTCACCGGGGTTAGCCAGGCGAGCGTCATCACAATCCGGCGGAATTCGGTCGACGTGCTCAAAGCGTCTGGGAGAGGTACCTTCCAGATATGCCGCTGGTTCTTGAGGATGTGATCCTCCGCCAGCAGCGTCACCCGCGTGGTCGAACCCGACACGATCCGCTCGGGATCGACCAGGCCATACCCCATCCCACGAGCAACAGCTTCCTTGCGTCGCTCGCGGCTCTGAGTGCGCGGGTGCACGTCGATTAGCTCACGACCAACCTCATCCCAGCGCGCGCCGTGCGCGATAAGCGCCTTCAAAACGCACGGCGCCGTGTCCCTCTTGTACCAAGGCGTCTCACCGTTGATCGGCGAGTCGTCGAGCACATCGGCAATTAGCAGCCCGGACCTTGTTGCCAGCGCCGCTGCGTTGCTTGTTCCCGAAGACATTCGGGTGAAGGTAAGCTGCGCATGATAAGGATCGGGCATCGCCACCCTCTGCCCGAAGTGCTCGGAATGCTCGCGGCCATGCACCAGCAACGTGGCACCTTCGGTCGGGTGAGCAATCTGCCGCCCACCGGGCAGAATCACATCCGGTTTGACCGACCTGTCAAAGCCATGCCCAAGCGCCGAACTGAGGATCGGAGCAGCCCGGTCGCCGAACGGGTCCGTGTTGTTGGCCGGCAGAGCCGACGTTGAACCATCACGGTGTGCCGCACCGACGGTGAGCGCGTTCACCGCTTCAGCAGGCGCAAAGATCGTGCGCCGTGCCTTCGCCGCATCGATCGCCTTGAGCAACTCTCCGCGACGCTGCTCAGCAGAGGCCAGCCGCATCTCCGACCCAGTCTTGAAGCCGCTGACCGGGAAGGTGTCACGAATGTTGCCCGCGCTTACCACGAACAGCACGCGGTAACGCCAGGCAAGATAATCAAGTAGCCTCGCCCAGGCGCTCACTGCTCCAGCAAAGCCGGCCGCCTCATCACAGATCGAGTGGTTGATGATGACGACGTCCGGACCACTCGGCTCACCGTCGCCGGTCCCCTCCTTCAATTCCCTGACCGCGCGATAAATCACGCCAAGCGCAAGCTTGTCTTGCGGCGGCGTCTCGGTGGAGCCGTCCGGAACCAGCACCGGGACAACCTTTAGGCGCCGGTTAATCGGCCCATTTCCCTCGTGCAGGTCACCTCGCACGATGAGCGAGGCCATAGCGGTTCCATGATAGCGCCGGTTTACTGGCGCCATGCTGTCGGCGACCTCCAGCTCGACGACGTCCAGCCGATTCCTGAGCTTCAAGTGGTTGGTAACCGGCCATCCATCAATCAGTGCTGCAATCGACGGCCGCGCTGGAGTGTCGGCATAGTCCTGCGTATCTTCAGTCTCTTCCGAGACCGGATCATTCACTGTGAAGCGGAATGCGCTTTGTGGGCGGATGACCATCACGTCATCCTCGAGCGCGAGAGGACCGGAACGGGCCACTAGCTGATCGATGGCGTCGCCGGGCAAGCGAACCAAGAGCGAGTGGTAGCGGATCTCGTCGAGCCTCAGCTCGTCGAGCACAACACCACCAATTTCTTCGACCCCGACCCGAAAGTTCGCCGCGGCTTCCTCGCGCTTGGATGGTTCCGCCCGATACCAGAGATCAGCCTCGATCTGCAGCGGCTCGCCTGGATGCTCCGCACGTTCGGCCGTCAACAAGCTTGCAGTTGTGTCGGCGATCCGGTCCTCAGGTCCCCAGGGCCGCAGTTCGTGAAGCAGGCCGAATAAAGACCACCAGTCCCCGAACCCCTTCGGTGCCGGCTTTCCAGCCGCATATTGCCTCCACAAGCTGCGCAGCTTGTCGAATGTTTCGCGCGTGGGCATGCCAAGGTAGATGGCGCCGCTGACCAAGTCATCATCAACTGCCACCTCGTCGTCAGGGCTTTCAGCTACGACTTCCTCGTCGACAGTTCCCCCGTCGTCTTCGACTTCAATGTCAATATCGCCATCATCGTCGTCCTCTTCGTCGGCTCCATCACCGGCGTCGAAATAGTCTCGCACCCCGTGCAGGGTTGCGACCTCTTCCGCGAGCCATTCCAAGCCGATCTTTTCGGCCGTGTTCACGAAGCGCTTTGGCGAGCCGATGATCTTCATGACCAACGCGCGTTCAGGTGCCAGCGCGGAGGGATCGTTGGCGACCTCGATGTCGTCCCGATCGAGAATGTTCGTGAAGCTTGCCTCGATCGAGCTCGAGAGACGCTGGGCCTGGACCTGGCTAGGTACGATCGGTCGTCGACGTTTATCCGGATGCCCCTTGATGGGCTTCTCTCTAACGCTTCTATCCCTGGTAAGCGGGAGTATCTCGCTGGCCATTGGCCTCCGTCACTTCCTTGCTTGGCCCGAACCTTCGCTTCCAGGCCTTCAACTGTTGAGTGACGACGGTTTTCGAATTGCCCTTTGCCAGAACAATCTTGCGCTTCACATCCAACAGGAATTCTTCCGCTTCGGCATAGCTTCCGCCTTCGAGTTCCCGAGCCAGCAACTCAGGGTCAAGGCCAAGGGCACGACGATCGGCGCCGACGCGCTCAAGCCACCGGCGAAAATCCGTGCGCGTGGGCATCGGCAACTCAAGCCGCAGCTGAAAACGCCGCCACACCGCGCGATCAAGCAGCTCGGGGTGGTTCGAGGCACAAACGATGACGGTGTAGGACGGCAAATCGTCCATCTGAAGCAGCAGCGATGACACGACCCGCTTGATTTCGCCCGTTTCGTGAACGTCGCCGCGTTCCTTGCCGAGAGCATCGAACTCGTCGAGGAACAGGACGCAAGGGGTCGATCGCGCAAAGTCGAACACGCGCTTGAGCCGAGCAGCCGTTTCCCCAAGATAGCTATCGATCACCGCATCGTAGCGGATCGTCAGAAATGGGACGCCCAGAGTGCAGGCGATGGCCTCGGCCAGCGTTGTTTTCCCGTTGCCAGGCGGGCCGGCGAGCATGATGCGGTGACGAGGATCGAGCGAGTTCGCCCTCAAGAGGTCGGCCTGCTGTTGCTCATCGATGAGATCGCGAACCTGGCTCTCAACCTCGGACGGCAGCACGAGATCATCAAGCCGCCGGCGAGCTGGACGCTCGACGACGAGGTCACGAACCTTATCGGGGAGATACGTACCACCGACCGCTCGCGGCGCTTGCCGAGGGGGAGGGACAACCGATCCCAAAGCCTTGGACAGACGATCAGCAAGAGTGTGATGCTGTTTGGCGCGCGCCTCCGCCACCAGAGCTGCAACCGTGCGCTCCAGTTTGGCATGATCATTCTGAGCGCCAGCTTCCGCCAGCTGAATAACGAGATCCGCTCTACTCATCGGGCCACCATCACGGCCGAGTCTTCCAACTCAGCCGCCCTTCCCTGCATTGCCGCCCCTTCTGGCAAGGTCAAGCTCCAGCAATGTTACGCATTGTAGCATAAGGTCGCGTAGCTTTGTAACAGTATCTAGCTCGAAACTATCAGATTGATCGTCAACGGCTGGTTCAATCTTTGGTGCCCCGGTTCTCTCAAGAGCGCTGATCAGACTGGCAACCGTTTTTGGCCGAGGAACTGTCTTCTGGTGAAGGTAACGGTACAAGTCCATGCGGCTGATACCTAACGCCTCAGCAGCGGCCGTCCGCGTACCATGACGCGCGACGAAGCGCTCAAGTTCAGCCTTCAGAGTCTCTTTGCCAGCCACGTCGCGACCTTACACGTCGCGTAACAGAGGTGACAAGTGTTACAGGTCAGAGTATCAAGCTCGGGCTAACATTCATGGTCGGCTGAGGGCTGCCGACAACAGCCGCTATGAGCCGGTCACTCGGCTGAGGAGCCCTGGTTACCCTCGGGTAAGACCTAAATTGCCGATGAACTCGAACAACACCCTGCGGAGGCAAGCGCTCGGGTGAGAGCCCGCAATTGATCGATTCGAGGCCGCACTAGTTTCGTCAAAACTCGGACGGCTGAGCGTCTGCCTTAGCCCCCGAGAAGCCAAAAGTCGTCGTTCCGCTTATCACCGCTTGCAGCCATCCGGAGGTGCCGACCCAAGCGGCTGTGATTGACCGAAGGAGACCGTCCGCTGCTGGCTGCCCGAGCGCATTTCTAGGCAGTCGTTAAGCTGCCGAGGACCGCCTCCGATCCCTGGCGAAAACGCCCGGCGACGACTCATAAAACTCGCTTTCGAGACTGTTGCGCTCGACCTCTGACCTCGCGATGATCAAGGTTAAATGAAATGCAGACCGCCTCTGACGCGCCGACTGATTGCCGAAGGCCTAGGGTCCTTCTTCCTCTTCGCTACGGTCATAGGCTCCGGCATTATGGCCGAGCACCTCGCGGCGGGAAATGACGCGGTTGCGCTGCTTGGAAACACGCTCGCGACGGGCGCGATGCTGTTCGTCCTCATCACCATGTTAGGTCCAATCTCTGGCGCGCACCTGAACCCAGCTGTCAGTCTGGTTGCCGCGCTTCGCGGTGAGCTGAGGTGGCGGGACGCAGGTTTCTATGCGCTCTGTCAGCTTGCGTTTGGGATCCTCGGCGCATGGGCGGCGCACCTGATGTTTGACCTTCCCACACTCCAACTCTCGGTGAAGGCACGCACTGGTTTGGGTCAGTGGGCAGGTGAGGCAATCGCCACCTACGGATTGGTACTCACGATCCTTGGCACCGTTCGCCACCGCCCCTCGTGGGTGCCTGCCTCGGTCGCTCTCTACATCGTATCGGCTTACTGGTTCACGTCATCCACCAGCTTCGCCAATCCTGCCATCACGGTTGCGCGAAGCCTCACCAACACGTTCGCAGGCATCTCGCCGCACGACGCGCCGCTGTTTATCGTCGCGCAGCTCTTGGGCGCGGTGGCGGCAGCACTGACCGGCAGGGCATTGTTTCCCAAAGACGAGGCTTAGCTTTCCCCCCTCCGTCGCACGTTGGGCCTTATCCGATAAACATCCTTGATTCTGGAATTCCAGAATAATAGAGATGCGGCTTCAGCGAGGGGAGGTATCATGCGACTTCTGATCTACTCGATAGCGTCCATGGCCTTGAGCAGCGCGGCTCACGGGCAGTCACCTGGCGTGTCGGTGGCGATCAAGGGTTCTGGCTCTTGGGAGGTAATATGCCACGCCTCGGGCGGGACTGGCGACGAGACGATCGTCCTTGCTCCCGATCGCGCAGCATTCTCGCGGCCTTCGGTTTATCAAGTGGATTGCCAAACCACGGTTCGAGGGCGCGGACCGAAGGTCGTCACGGCGACCGGCTTTCCTTCGTGTCCGTTAGGCCTCCCCGCCGGCCAGCCATGCGAACGTGAGTTCAAGTCGGGCCTTGCCGAGGTCAGCTATCGCGGCAAGTGAGGCTAAGAAGGCAGCGTGTGGAGTGGTCATGTCAAAGATGGACGTCAGCGCGGCGGTGCCCGCTTTGTCGGCCCTCGGCCATGCGGGACGCCTGACTGCGTTTCGTGAACTGGTGAAGGTCGGTTCGGAGGGACTCGCCGCCGGTGAGCTGGCGCGCCGTCTCGACATGCCCGCCAACACGCTGTCGACGAACCTCAATATTCTGAGTGCGGCCGGTCTCGTGCGCAGCCAGCGGCAGGGCCGGTCGATCCTGTATTTCGCCCGCTACGATTTCATGGCCGGGCTGCTTTCCTACCTCGTCGAGGATTGCTGCGCCGGATCATCTGAGGTCTGCAATTCGCTGGCCGCGATCGTGCTGAAGGGCGCCTGTCTGGAGACGACAGAATGACCAAAACCTACAACGTCCTGTTCCTGTGCACCGGCAATTCTGCCCGTTCGATCCTAGGCGAAGCGCTGCTGAATCAGCTCGGGCGCGGGCAGTTCAAGGCTTACTCTGCCGGCAGTTACCCCAAGGGCGCGGTCCATCCGATGGCCCTTCAGGTCCTCGCCGAACACGGCATTCCTACCGATGGCCTGCGCTCGAAGAGCTGGGACGAATTTGCCAAGCCCGGCGCTCCCAAACTCGATTTCATTTTCACCGTCTGTGACAATGCGGCCGGCGAGGTCTGCCCGATTTGGCCAGGTCATCCCATGACCGCCCACTGGGGCATCGAAGACCCAGCTGCGGTCGAGGGCGATGGGCAACACAAGGCCTTCGTCGACGCGATGTCCTATATGCGCAGCCGCATCAATTTGTTCACCGCGCTGCCCATGGAGGCCATCGACGAGATGGCATTGCGCGGGAAGCTGCGGGCGATCGGCCAGTCTCAGGGCGCTTCGGCTCAGCTCGCTGACTAAGTGCACTTCTGGAAGGGTATGCGTGACACGACTGCGTGAACTGACCGACGCCGACGTTTTTCCGGCGTTGGACAAGCGGTATATGGAAGATGCGGTTTGGCCTCCTTTCGGGATGAAGGGGGCCCCGCCCAAGATCTTGCTGCTTTATGGCTCGCTGCGCGAACGCTCCTATTCGCGATTGTGTGTCGAGGAAGCGGCGCGGCTGCTGCAGTTGTTCGGCTGCGAAACTCGAATCTTCGATCCGAGTGATCTGCCGTTGCCGGACCAGATCGGCGAAGACTATCACCCAGCGGTGCGTGAGCTACGCGAGCACTCGATCTGGTCCGAGGGGCAAGTCTGGTGCAGCCCCGAACGCCACGGGCAGATCACCAGCATCATCAAGGCGCAGATCGACCACCTTCCGCTCAACATGGGTGGAATCAGGCCGACGCAGGGGCGCACCCTGGCCGTGATGCAGGTGTCGGCGGGATCGCAATCATTCAACAGCGTCAACACGCTGCGCATCCTTGGCCGCTGGATGCGGATGACGACCATTCCGAACCAGTCGAGCGTCGCCAAGGCCTATCAGGAGTTTGACGAGGCCGGGCGGATGAAGCCGTCGAGCTACTACGATCGGATCGTCGACGTGATGGAGGAACTGGTCCGCTTCACCTGGCTCCTGCGTCCCCACGGCGCGGCGCTGGTCGACCGCTATTCGGAGCGAAAGGAAGCGGGCGCGAAGATGCTCGGCGGGGCCTCGATATAGCGAAGGGGCTTTCAAGGTCGACGCGCGCTTGGCTAGTGAGCGTCCGCCTGCAGACGATCCTTTGGCGGCCTTGACCGAGAGATATGGGAGCGAAGTAGGCGTCGCGAGTGGCATCATTGAAGGTCAATACTCGCCAGCGCTTACGCGAAGCGCTCGGTGGTCTTATCACCATGATGAGCGTTCCTTGTGACGTGGCCCGAACGGCAGCACTTGAGCGCAGCCAGACCGAACGCTCTTTCGACTCAAGATGGTCGAACCCGTCACTCGTTCAACCGCAATCGCTATCCAAGCAAAGGTCCTTTCAACCGATCCGACGGAATGCTGTCCAGCAAAATGACTGGCGGCTTTCCCACGGTGTCGCATGCTCTTCAGACCATGCCTCGATCAACTCAAACTGCGATCCAAGCTCGGCTAGAAGGGTGGGCGCATCGTAGCGTCGCACGGGCAACCCGCTGCATTTCTCCGGTCCGTCAGGAGAAAACGTAGCGAAGATGACCACTCCGTTTGGCGATAGGCCTTTAAGAAGCTTTTCTTTGTAGCGTTCGCGATCTGCCTCATCGACAAGGAAGTGAAAGACTGCTCGATCGTGCCAAATCGCCCAGCGCCGGTGCGGAGACCAATCGCGGATGTCTTCGACGATCCAGCTTACCTCTGCCGCTTGCTCTCCAAGTCGCTTCCTTGATGCTTCCAGCGCCGCATCGGCGATATCGAGGATCGTAAGGTCGTGCCAGCCACGAGCGAGAAGAGCGTCGACTAGGGTCGATGCTCCACCCCCGACATCAATGAGGCTATCTAACGGCTTCGCACCAACTCTCGTGAGGGCGTCGAGCGATGCTGCCGGTGTTGGCTGGTACCAACTCACTTCGCCCGCACTTTTTGTTGAATAGACTTGCTGCCAATGTTTTTGATCGCCGGACATTCGCCAACCTCATCGTGTTCAGATTGTTAGCAACGAAACAAGCGTTTCCCCGCAGCGACTAGACCTTATCAACACCGCCTGCCGTCAACCTTCAGGACCAGCGTAGAGATCGCCAATTCAGTCGCCGGCCCCGTCATTGAAGCGCCTCCGCGCTCTTCCACAGCATGTAGCCAGCAACCACGAAGATCAGCACCGCGAAGATCGTCGAGAGCTGGCCCGAACTCGACAGCCGCTTGGCGGCCCGCGTACCGGCGAAGCTGCCGATCACCCCGCCCACGATGAACACGCCTGCCAGCACCCAGTCGACCAAGCCGGAAAAGGCGTAGTTGGCCGCTGTGGTGAGGCCGAAGGCGGCCACTGCGACGAGGCTGGTGCCGACGGCATTGATCATCGGCATGCCGGTCGAGGCGATTAGGCCGGGCACGATGAGGAAGCCGCCGCCAATACCGAAGAAGCCGGAAAAGCCGCCGGTGCCCAAGCCGGCACCGAGCACCTTGGCCGCATTCTCGCGGTTGCATTGGGCGCCCTCGTGCCCTTCTTGCTTGCGCCGGCGAAGCATCAGGACGCCGACCATCACCATCACGATCGCGAACAGGAACAGCAGGCGCTGGCCGTCGAACGCCTTGCCAGCGCTTGACCCGAAGAACGCCCCGATCACGCCGGCGCCCGCATACATCAACCCGCAGCGCCATTTCACCGTGCCGTGCCTGGCATGATTGGCAAGACCGGTGGCGGCATTCACGGCGACTGCGAGCGCGCTGGTTCCGATCGCCACATGCGGGTTCTGGACGCCGACAAGATAGACCATCAAGGGCACGGCCAGAATCGAGCCGCCGCCGCCGACGAGGCCGAGGGTGAAGCCGACCAGGCTACCGGACAGCAGGCCGAGGACGTATTGCAGGGTGTCGAGCATTGCGCCGCCTTCAAGATCTCGGCCGGCGGGGCCGAAAGTCGCGGTCTTCAGCATCGCGTCCCAATGATTTCGCAGCGGCAAGGCCGCCTGCACCGCCGCCGATGATCACAACATCATACTTCAGCATTGTCGGTCTCCCGCGAGAGGCGCTGGCGGAAGGGCTCGAGGTCGTAACCCTCTTTGGCTGCGATCCCGATCCGCTCATCGGCGGTCAGATTGGCCTGGTTGGCCAGTGCCCACATCAGGGCCGCGCGCGTGCCGCTCCGGCAGAAGACGGCAATCGGCTTGGGCAGCGTCTCGAGAGTTCGGCGAAACTGCGCGACCTGCTCGTCGGTGATCTGTCCGATGACGATCGGGATCTGCACGGCGCTCATGTCGGCCCTTGCCGCAGCTTCCTGCAGTTCGGACCACGCCGGCTGATCGTCGCTTTCCCCCTCGGGGCGATTGCCGATGATCGAGCGGTAGCCGCGATGGCCGAGAGCAGCGATGTCATCCCGCGACGGCTGCGCGAGGACGGAGACGTTGGGGGTGAGGACGGCAAGTTTCATGGGTCAGAATCCTTGTGCTTGGGCGCGACCGGCCCCGGTTTTCACGAGGTGGTGAAGGGCCATTCCGAGGATCATGGCCGCGACGAAGGGGAAGACGGCGGCCGGGGCCAGCGCCAGCGAGGCGATGGCCGGACCGGGGCACAGGCCAGCAAGGCCCCAGCCGATACCGAACAGCGCAGAGCCGGCGATCAGCTTACCGTCGAGGTCGGTGCGGTCAGGCAAAGCGAAGCGCTCAGCGAAGAGCGGACGCGCTATGCGGGCCTGCAGGCGCCAGGCGAGCAACATGACGATCACCGCGCCTCCCATAACAAAGGCCAGCGTGGGGTCCCACGAGCCGAACAGGTCGAGGAAGCCGCGCACCCGCGCCGGGTCGGTCATCCCGCCGATAGTGAGCCCGCCGCCGAACAATGCGCCGGACAGCACCGGTGGCAGAAAGTGCCGTAAACGGTCCATCACCGCACTCCCACGATGTTCGTGATGGCGACAGTGACAATGCCGGCGGCCATGAAGGTCGCCGTGGCAACCATCGAGCGAGCTGATAATCGGCTCACGCCACACACGCCGTGACCACTGGTGCATCCGCTGCCGACCCGCGTGCCGACACCGACCAGAAGGCCAGCGACAGCAAGCACCGGCCAGGGTGCGAACGATGCCCTCGGCGTACACATGGAGTCTGCCGCGAGGATGGCACCCAGCGGAAGGCCGACGAGAAACAGCCACGCACTGCTGCGCGACATGCCGCTATCAGCCAGGCCGGTGGCACGTGCGGTGATGCCCGACACGCCCGCGATCCGGCCGGCCCCGAGCAGCATGAGCGCTGCCGCAAGGCCAATCATCTCGCCCCCGACAAGTCCTTCGAGCGGCTGAGCATTTGCGAGGACCGGGCTCATAAGAGGTTGACCGGCTGCTTGAGGTAGCGGACGCCATTGTCTTCCGGCTCCGGCAGGTGCCCGCCGCGCATGTTGACCTGCAGCGAGGGCAGGATCAGCTTGGGCATCGACAGGGTCGCGTCACGCTGGGTACGCATGGCGACGAAGTCGTCCTCGCTCACGCCTTCATGGATGTGGACGTTGCCGGTGCGCTCGGCGAGCATGGTGGTTTCCCACACGAACTCGTCGCGATTGGGCGCCTTGTAGTCGTGGCAGAGGAAGACACGCGTCTCGTCGGGCAGCTTCATCAGCCGGCGAACCGAGCGATACAGCTGCCGCGCGTCACCGCCGGGAAAATCGGCCCGCGCCGAGCCATAGTCCGGCATGAACATCGTATCGCCGGTGAACAGCGCGTCACCGACGACAAAGGCCATGTCCGCCGGCGTGTGACCGGGCACATGCAGCGCGATTAGCGGGATGCCTCCGATGTCGAGCACGTCGCCGTCATCTAGCAGCCGATCGAACTGCGACCCGTCACGCGCGAACTGCGTGCCCTCGTTGAAGATCTTCCCGAAGACCCCTTGCACGGTGACGATCTCGCGCCCGATAGCCAACTTACCGCCGAGCTTTTCCTGTAGATTTGGAGCGGCCGACAGGTGGTCGGCATGGGCATGGGTCTCGAGGATCCAGTCAACCGTCAGCCCCTGCTCCCGCACATAGGCGACGATCTTGTCGGCGCTGTCGAAGCTGGTGCGGCCGGAGGCCTGGTCGAAGTTCCACACGCTGTCGATGATCGCCGCGCGCCTGGTCTGCACATCGCTGACGACGTAGCTGACGGTGAACGTCGGCTCGTCGAAGAAGGCCTTCACTTGCGGAGCGCGGAGTTCGCCATGCAGGACGTCGGCGACCTGCGAGGCGGCGTGATCGATGTGTCGGTCGTTGACGGAAGCGGTGGTCATCGGACTAACTCCTGCGTGAATCCGACGTCCCAAGGTCGGGACAGAAAAGGTCGTGAAGGAGGGCGAGGAGCTGCTGTGCCTTGGGATCGCAGACGCGGTAAAAGACCGTCTGCGATTCCTTGCGGGTGGCGACCAGTCCCTCTTCGCGCAGCTTGGCGAGATGCTGAGACAGCGCCGATTGTCCGAGGCCGACCCGATCCTGCAGCTGGCCAACCGAGAGTTCGCCTTCGGCTGCAAGGTGGCAAAGCACCAGCAGCCGGCATTCGTTGGCCATTGACTTGAGCAGCGTGACAGCCTGGCCAGCTTGCTGCCCAAATCGGGAAAGCAATTCTGCGTCCATGATAGACTCCATCAGAGGAAACTAATTTAGAAATGTCTAATGAGATGTCAAGCGAGTAGGCTTTCGCCGGTGCTCCTTCCATCGACGCCATCCCTGCGTCGCGCCCGCGCAGCAGAGCCCGCGACTAGGAGTTCAGCGCTGCGGAAGCGGCTTGGTTTGCTTCTCACGCCCTGCAACCGCAAAGGATGACTTAGCCTAAGTCTCGTCCTGCTTTCATCGTGCGCGGCGAGGCGATCGCTGGCTCGGTGGTTCGCTGCTTCGCCTTTGCCGCGACACTTCCCCCAAACGTGCCAGCGCCAGTGGCATGGGCTCAGAACGCTCCGACCTAGAATTTCACCTCTCTCGCGTCTGCGGCGGATGAACAGATTGTCATTCTTCAACTGGTTTCGATCGGCGCATATCTGCAGTGCGTCCCGAAGGCGCAACAGGAGGAATGTGATGAAATTGCTGATCGCAGTAGCTGGGCTTGCTATCGTTGCTTCGCCACTCGCCGCGCAAACTCAGGCGACGACGTCGACCATGACGACCGCTACATCGCCCACGACAACAACCACCTCGAAGACGACGACCACCGCGCCGGGAACCGTTTCGCAGTCGCATAGCGCTGGGCGATCGAGTGGCGAGATGAGGAGTTCGTCCATCGCGAGCCACAGCGTTCATGCGACCTCGACGTCATCCACGACGACCAAGCACATGAAGCACCGCCACATTCGCAAGCACCATGTGCGGCGCCACCGTCCCGCTCACCGCAAGGTTACAGTGACCACGACGACGAAGAACTAAAAACGCCTTCGCGGTGCGCCGTTGGCTGGAGCTGACGGCGCACATGCACCTCGATACCTTTGTGCGGCCCAGTCCCCCCCGTCCTGCATGCTGAATAGCAGGCAACCTGCCCTTCATGACCGATGCAGGCTGAAGCGTCGATATTTTCTCCATGCGAGCGACTTGGTGCTCGAGCGATATCGAGGAGTTGAGTTGATGTCTGTCTGGAAAAAGGCGCTGCTAGCGACAGCTGGAATTGCGGCGGGGCTGAGCATGGCCAGCCCGGCAGCTGCCCAGATTTCTGTCCGGATTGGATCTGGCTATGGCTATGGCGGCTATGCCCCGACCTATGGCTATGGCGGTTACGCACCAGGCTACGGCTACGGTGGCTATGCGCCTGCCTATGGCTACGGCAATCAAGGCTACGCTCAAATTACGCTTACGAGATCGATCCGCGTGCGGCCGTAGAAGTCTGCTCTCGGACGGTTGAACGCAACTATCGGGCCCGCGTGACGGGCATTGGCAGCGTCGAACCGCGCAACAACGGCGCCGTTCGAATTCACGGCTATGTTTCGAGCTACGGTAGCTACGGCTACAATAGCGGCGGCGCTGAGTTCAGCTGTAAGGTTGATCGTTATGCCCGCATCACTGATCTGCAGCTCGAGCAGAACGGGGGATACCGGGGCTGGTAAGCAGCCGCTTCCAGAAACGCGATGCGTCGGGGCAAGCATGCTCCGACGCATTTCCCCCTGGCAAAAGTGAGGCCAAATTTAGAAGGTGATCAGCGCCCCCGGCTCGCGCTTGGTGTCGGGCTCGACATGGATCGAGATGAGAGCATCAGGATGGTCGGCTTTCAGCGCCGTCTCGATCCGATCGCAGATAGCGTGAGAGGCATCAACGGTCATCGCGCCGTCCACCACCAGATGAAAGTCAATGAACGTCATTCTGCCGGCATGGCGTGAGCGCAGATCATGAGCTTCCAAGGCTCCGGCCATGTTGCTGGTGATGGTCGCCTCTATCGCCTTCACTTCATCGGCGGGGAGCGCTGTATCCATCAGTCCCCCGACGCTCTCTTTGATGAGAGTCCAACCCGACCAAAGAATATTCAGCGCCACCAAGGCGGCAAGAATGGGGTCGAGGATCTCCCAGCCTGTCAGCGCGACAAGAAGCACGCCAACGATGACGCCGCCGGAGGTAAAGACATCCGTCAGCAGATGCTTGCCGTCCGCCACGAGCGCCGGCGAACGTTGCTTGCGACCCGTCTTGATCAGAAGCCAGCTCCATCCTCCGTTCAGCGCCGTCGCGACCGCACTGATGGCGAGGCCGAGCGCCGGGGCCTGAAGGGCATGGGGATGAAGGACGGCCCCGTAGGCTTCGCGCAGGATGGCCAGCGACGCGACAAAGATAAGGACGCCTTCAAGAACTGCCGAAAAATACTCGGCCTTCGAATGTCCATAAGGGTGATCGGCGTCCGCCGGCCGCAAGCTGATCCGGATCGCGAAAAACGCCGCGATGGCCGTTACAACGTTGATGATACTCTCGATCGCGTCCGAGTAGAGCGCGACGCTCCCGGTCAGAACATAAGCGAGATACTTGAGGCCCAGGACGACGACGCTGACAGCAATGCTGCCGGCAGCGAGCTTCAGAATATTCACCGGCTTGGCGCGCTGCTCGTTCATCGAGGCACCTAGGCAGTCAGGTGCTGGAACAGGATCGACGCGCCGATGACGATCAGAGCGACGCCGCCGATGACTTCGGCATAACGGCCGATGTAGGTGCCGGCATGCTTGCCCAGCATGACGCCAAGCGTCGCCACGACCGTCGTGACGCCCCCGATGACCAGGCATGCAGTGAGAATGTTGACCTGCATGACGGCGAGGCTGACCCCGACAGCCGTCGCATCGATACTCGTGGCCAGCGCAGTCGCGACGAGCCGGAAGAGACTGTTTGAATTGGCTGGCGATGATCCACTCTCACCCGCCGCTGGTGGCTTTGTCGCAGCATGGATCATGTGACCACCAACAGCGAGCAGGAGGAAGAAGGCGATCCAATGATCAACCGCCGCGATCCACGTGCTGAGCGCCAGCCCGATCGCCCAGCCGATCGCAGGAGTCACCGCTTCGAAGAAGCCGAAGACTGCGCCGACGCGGATTGCATCTCTCCAGCGATTGCGCTGATTGGCAGCGCCTTTGCCCACCGCCGCAGCGAAGGCGTCCACCGACAAGCTGGCGCCGAGAGCGCCGAGCGTGAGCAAACCAGTCATCCGAAATAGTCCCGAGGGCCATGACCAAACGACGCGTCTCACCCCTGGCCACAGTGAGGTGATGCGTCGTTGGTCTCGCTGGTCAGATCGAAATGACCTGCTGCCATCGCCACGGTACACCTCGTCGAGGCGGCCCAAGAATGTTGACGATGGCCCCGCCTGCTGCGGGTAGCTACTCCCCAAAGAGGCGCGCCCACTAACTTGTTGGTCGTAGGCAGGCAACCCTCGAGTCTGACGAGCTGTTTGTGCGAACAGTCTCTACGAATCCGAGCGCCGCAATTTAGCCGAGAAGCTTAAGTCAGGTGCGATGATCGATGATCGCCTCAACGACTCGACAATTCGCGACTTTGCCGTTGTTACAGGTATTGGTGGCTCGCTTGAGTTCGCCTCGCAGTCGCTCGAGGCGAGCGATGCGAGCTTCGACGCTTGCCAGATGACGGCGGGCTAGGTCAGCGACCTCGTTGCAGCTTTGATCCGGATCAGCCGTCAGTGTCAGCAGCGAGCGGATCTCCTCGACGGAAAAGCCTAACTGCCGCCCTTGCCTGATGAATGAGAGTCGTTCGAAATCGCGCTCCGCGTATGTGCGCCGGCCAGAGCCCGTCCGCACTGCCTTGGGCATCAGCCCGATGTCCTCGTAGAAGCGGATCGTGTTGACCTTGGTGTCGGTCCGGCGAGCCAGGTCACCGATCATCATCCCGCTTCTCCGCCAAAAAGTGCTTGCTCCTCCAGTTACTGGAGATTGTAGCAAGGTGCCATGACAAACAGCGATGCGCGTTGTGAATGCACGGGAGATGTTCGGCGGGCGGAGCACGACCTCGCATACCGGCGCGCCCTCTGGCTCGTCGTGGTGCTCAATCTTGGCTTCGGCCTTGCCGAAATCGTCGGCGGCTTTCTTGCCGACAGCCAAGCGCTGAAGGCTGACGCGCTCGACTTCGTGGGCGATGGCACGATCTCTCTATTTGGTCTTCTCGCGCTGAATTGGTCGGCTCTGGCCCGATCGAAGGTTGCCCTGGCTCAAGGACTTTTCCTGGGAATCCTCGGCATCGGAGTAATCGGCTTCGCCATCTGGCGCGCCATGAACGCTGTCGCTCCAGAGGCTGGTCTGATGGGCGGCATCGGTGTGATTGCCTTGTTGATCAACGCATCCGTCGCCCTCATCCTGTCTCGCTTTCGCGAGGGCGATGCGAATGTCCGAGCGATCTGGCTATTCAGCCGGAATGACGCTGTCGCAAATGTTGCAGTCATTTTTGCTGCAGTCTTGGTAGGGTGGACGAAGTCCGCTTGGCCTGACCTCATTGTCGCAGCGGTAATCGCGCTGCTCTTCCTTCACTCGGCCTGGGACATCATCACCGATGCGCGGCGTGAAATGAACGCTTTCCCTAAGATGGTGCAGTCATGAGCGACAGTCATGGCCGGTGGGCTCCGGCGCTCTGCTTTCTTAGCGTCACGCTTGGTTCGGCGGTGTCGGCGCAAGGCCTCGGTTCGCCGTCCAACTCGGCCGTCCTGACTTTGCCCGAGGCGATCAGTCGAGGATTGGCACGCGGACCCACGCTTAGTGCTGCGCAAGCTGCGGTGCGCGCCAATGCTGCCGACACAGCCGTAGCGGCTCTGCGGCCCAATCCTACCCTCGATGCGGAAGCGGAGAATGTGGCCGGCACTGGCGCTTACAGCGGGCTGCGCTCCACAGAAATCACCGTAGGCGTCTCGCTTCCCTTGGAACTCGGCGGCAAGCGAGCAGCCCGGGTTGGTGTCGCCGAGGCGCAAGGCACGCGGGCACGGCTCGATGCGGCCATTGCAGCTGCCGATCTAAGGCAGCGGATCACGCAAGCTTACAACGAGGCCGCCGCTAGCCAAGAACGCGCGAGGCTTGCACGAGACCAGCTGGCGATTGCCGTCGAAGGCTTCAGGGTCGCGCATGTCCGCGTTCTCGCCGGCAGCGCATCGCCGCTTGAGGAGCAGCGGGCGGGCGTCGCTCGCATCAATGCCGAGGCGGCCTTGTCTCGGACGGACCGGTCGCGCGATCTCGCTCTTGCTAATCTGCAAGCAATCGTTGGATCAGCCGCATCCGCCGTCGACGAGCGCTGGTTCAACACTCTTCCTCCCCAAGGACCTGTTTTACTAGACATCAGGCCGGGCAACTTAACTGTCGCCGCTGCAGCAGCCGATGCCGAGCTCGCTGGTGCGCGGGTTCGTCTCGCGCGGTCCCAACGTGTGCAGGATGTGACGGTGAGGGCCGCCGCACGGCGGCTCGAAGCAACCAAGGATG
>Ga0316228_1001872_pt1 | contig 19921 bp, 21 predicted proteins | sample TBH18021metaG_FD_206005 | JGI IMG/M metagenome (GOLD analysis project Ga0316228, IMG submission 206005) | Freshwater microbial communities from Trout Bog Lake, Wisconsin, USA - TBH18021 | ecosystem: Environmental > Aquatic > Freshwater > Lake > Hypolimnion/Profundal zone | place: USA: Wisconsin... | reverse complement strand
TCCTCGTGGCAGGAGGTTTGATGATCGCCTTGATCGGTGTGTATTTCGCCGTCGAGGATGTCGTCACCCACTGGATCAGGTAGGTGTGCCGCTTGATCAGGGTTGTGCATCCCTGCGCGTTGCTCGATACGGTACCATTGCTCGGTCTTGAACCGAGCCCTGGAGTAGGAAAGCTTTCTGTGTCGCAACAAGAACAAGGCTCTTCAGCCACTCTCGTTGAGCTCGCGGCCGACATCGTGTCGGCCTACGTGTCCAAGAACTCCGTTCCGGTTGCGGAGCTGCCAAACCTGATCGCGTCGGTCCACACCTCCCTGACCAACCTGGGGCAGGCGGCTTCCGTGGAGCCGGAGAAGCTGACCCCGCCGGTGCCCATCAAGAAGACCGTGACCCCGGATTACCTGATCAGCCTCGAGGATGGGCGCCAGTACAAGTCGCTCAAGCGCCACCTTTCGACCCGCGGGCTCACCCCCGAGGAGTATCGGCGCAAGTGGGGCCTGCCACTCGACTACCCGATGGTCGCGGCCACCTACGCAGCCCAGCGCTCCGAGCTGGCCAAGAGCAGCGGGTTGGGCCGTCCCCGCAGGGCAGCCTGAGGCTTCCCGACTAACTTCCTGTCGACCAACGTCACGTATGGCCGGTCGGCAGGATTGTAGATCAGTGTAGGTCGCTTCTGCACCCTCAACGAAGAAGGCCCCGCCGCCGGTCGCTGCCGGCTGGACGAGGCCATCTCCCGTGTCGTGGTGCTCTGTCGACCAAGTCATTGCCTGGCTGCCTCGGGTTCTGCCTCCTAGCCCCAAGATCATAAAGGCATGATGCCGGACATCCTTGAACAGCAAGCTAAGAACCGCAGTGAATGACGGCGTAATACCCCAGCGCCTTCGAACGGACTCGTTCGAAGGCGCTGGGCAAGCCCGAACGGGCGTCGGCGCTGATGCGCCGGACGCCTTCGCAGCGACGTGTCGATGCGAAGGCGCGAGGGTATAAGAGGTATTCCCGGAACATTTCTGTCGGCATGAGGCGAAGGGCGCTTCAACGTGGGCAGGACGAGCAGAGGCGAGCTTCCTCAAGGCCGTCGTGGGATGATGCAGCCCTCCAACGCATCACGGCCTCCGCTCGTGATGCGGACTGCTCGACCGACCGGATCATGATCGGCCCATCCACGCGCCACGAGGCTCGGCACGAAAAGGTCGTCGTCGGCCACCAGGTACGTGGTGTCAGACAGCTCGAACAACGTGACCCATCCGCCAATCTGGTCGAGATGGATCATCAGGCGGAGCTGCTCTTTCGTCATGACGACTTGGCCGCTTCGGCATCGCGTGCAAGCCGCATCGCTCGCAGCCGCGCAGTCCGCTCATCACGAACGCGCTCAGCTTCCTGGTGCTGAGCCCAGGCTATGGCTCCCAGCCTCTCCTGCCGCTCACGACGCTCGGCGCGTGTCTCGGGTGACTGGCTGCCGGACATGCGCTCTCCTCCCGCGTGCTAGCTTGGCGACAACGCGCGAGGGTGCGACCGTGCTCCAGCGCCGAGCTGCCTTCGCCAAAACCGTCGCACTGCTCAGCCTTCTGGAAGATGCGCTCACAGCCGAGGCCCTCGAGGTCGTGGACCTGGGCGTCCAGCCCGGCTTCCTCGTCGAGGGTTGAGGTGCGGGCATAGCCGATAATCATGGAGGTCGTTCCGGGTGCTTGGTCCAATAGCGTCCTAAGGACGTCGCCCTAACCCGGTCCAAAGGTAAAACGCTATTTTCTTGGAACGTTCCGGGACCGTCCTCCAGTAGGTCGTGTCCCTTGGAGTGGTGTAGCTGAACGAAAGCGGGAGATTCCGCCTGCGCGCCCTCCACAGCGCTGTAGCAGGCGGGATCTCTCGTGGGGGTGGCCATCGGCGGTGACGGGTTAGGATCGGGTTGCGAGCACCAACCCCGAACCCGGGAGACCCCCGATGACCGATGCCGTTATGAGCCTGCGGGCGCTGGCTGAGAAGAGCGCTGACGCGGACGTGCTGCGCGAGATGATTGGTTTTGCCGCGCAACGTCTGATGGAACTGGAGGTGGGCGGCCTGACCGGCGCGGCCCACGGCGAGAAGAACCCGGAGCGGCTGGCCCAGCGCAACGGGTACCGCGACCGGGATTGGCAGACGCGGGCCGGCACGGTCGAACTGCGCATCCCGAAGCTGCGGACGGGGAGCTACTTCCCGAGCTTCCTGGAGCCACGCCGGATGACCGAGAAGGCGCTCACGGCGGTGATCCAGGAGGCCTACATCCAAGGTATCTCCACCCGGGCGGTCGATGATCTCGTTCAGGCCATGGGCGGGACGGGCATCTCCAAGAGCCAGGTCAGCCGGCTGTGCCAGGAGATCGACGAACGGGTGAACGCCTTCCTGGAGCGGCCCATCGAGGGGGAGTGGCCCTATCTCTGGATCGACGCGACCTACGTGAAGGTGCGCCAGAACCACCGTATCGTCTCGGTGGCCGTCATCGTGGCGGTGGGCGTCAACACGGATGGGCGACGCGAGGTGCTGGGCCTCGACATCGGCCCGTCGGAGGCCGAGACCTTCTGGACCGAGTTCCTGCGCAAGCTGGCCCGGCGCGGCCTGCGCGGCGTCAAGCTGGTGATCTCGGATGCTCACGAGGGCATCAAGGCCTCGGTCGCCAAGGTGATGACCGCCTCCTGGCAGCGGTGCCGGGTGCACTTCATGCGCAACGTCCTGGCCCATGCCGGCCGCTCGGGCCGACGCGTCGTCTCGGCCTTCATCGCCACCGCCTTCGCCCAGGAGGACGCCGAGGCGGCCCGCCAGCAGTGGCGGCGGGTGGCCGATCAGCTCCGGCCCAAGGTGCCGAAGCTGGCAGCCCTCATGGACACGGCAGAAGCCGACGTGCTGGCCTACATGGGCTTCCCAGCCGCCCATCGCGCCAAGCTGCACTCGACCAACCCGTTGGAGCGCCTCAACGGCGAGATCAAGCGGCGTACCGAGGTCGTCGGCATCTTCCCCGACGAGCCTTCGATCCGCAGGCTCGTCGGCGCAATCCTGCTGGAGCAGAACGACGAGTGGGCCGTGCAACGCTGCCGCTACATGACCCTGGAAAGCATCGCCCCAATCGGCGATGATCCTCTCGTCAGCCTGCCAAACCTCGCAGTCTGACCAGTCCGGCCCCGCCGGTCAGCGTGGTGGACCACACGCAGCTACACCACGCCATGGGACACGATCCGCGGCGAGCAGGGCGGCTGGACTGTCTACGACGTTGAGACGGGGGAGCCTGCCCGCGTGAACGGCAGGCTCCAGACGGGGCTGTCTCTGGAGACCGCTGAGAGCCTCGCGGACGCGCTGAACAAAGGTGACCAATGCGACGTGAGCAGTGGCCGGTTGGGCGCCTGAGCCCACCTGATCGGCCCCGCATCTCACCGTCAGGGGTCCATACTGCGGGCTATGCGGATCCGTTCAGGAGAGCTCGTCAGCAGGGCCTTCGCTGGCAGCCTGCTCGGCGTCGACAATCGCCTGAGCGATCCTGGCCACAAGGTCTTGCCGAGCAGCGTCGATGGCAGCCTGATCCCCGCTCCTCGCGGCGGCGGCGAACGTCGAGCCCTCGTCATCCACGATCTCTCGTGCGGTGCGGATGGCGTCCGCATGGGGTTCGTGAGGGCGAGGCATAGTCCGACCCTTCCAGGGTGAGCGCCCATCCTGGGTCTATCGACGCGGCTCGTGCGTTGTCGTCATACAACCCTGGCGAGGACGCATGTCGAGCATCAGTGAGATCACCATCGAGCAGCGGAAGGCATTTGCGGCGGCTGGCGAAGAGGTCCTGCGAGAGTCGCTGCTCAAGCTCTCCCCATCTCAGCGTGAGGCGTTCTGGTTCGCGGTCTGCCGCTGCTACGGCAGGCCGTATGAGCCGCCGGCCCCATTACGCATGAAGCGATGCGCATCATGATCTGCTTCAGCGAGACCGCAACCCAAGATTGCTCGCGAGGGCCTCGCGGCCTGCTCCGGTGATGCGAATTGCTTTCCCATCACGGTCGTGATCGGCCCATCCGTGTGCCACGAGGCTGGGCACGAAGAGGTCGTCATTACGCACGAGTTGGAGCGTGTCGGAGAGCTCGAACAGGGTGATCCACCCGCCCACGTAATCCAGGTACACCATCAAGCGCGTTTGTTCGTTGGTCATGTGGTCCTGAAGCATCGATCGGCACTCAGCCTTCAACGCCCACGGGACCTTTTTCGATGCGCTGGCCCGGCATCCGACCTTCGTGGCCTTCTCTAGTGGCTGTTCCCCTACCCTGTCAGTAGCCCTTGTGAAGGTACGGCTTGGCCTATGCTGATTATCAGATTCTCGCTTTGTCCCGTTTGATTAACTCCAATTCTTCTGCACTATGCTCTTCAATACCTACTAGTCGGTTGTCTGCATGTTCGACCGCTCGAATGAGTTCATCGAGTTTTAGCTGAATAGCGGCTGTATCTCTCGCACCAGCGACGAGAATAATACCTGCTAACAGCATGGCGGCAATGGATAAGAATAAGTTGAATACTAATGCCCAGTGATCATTAAAGCTGAGAACTGTACCGGCCCCGAGTCCAAGAGCGATGGTAAAACATGTTGCCAGGAAGCCAATTGGCTTTGAGAGCCAGATAACGAGGCCAACGATTGGACGATCAAGCATCATTCATCATCCTGATTTCGACTTCAAGATCGCTTCCGAGGAACCCGCTCCAGCTGAAGCTGCGCTGCGCTTGCCCTGACGGGTGCCGATGCAGGGCGACATCTGCTTGGGATACGTGACTGCGTGGGTTCGTGCGCGGAGCCAAAGAAGGCCCCGCCACTGCTGACAACGTCAAACCGCAGTAGGGGCAGCCTTCGACTGCAGCGAGCCGGCCGCACCCGATGGCATCCCCAGCGCGATCTCCTTGTGCAGAGCCTCCAGACACGTCTCAACAGCCTGGCGGAGCGAGACCACGTAGTAGTCCGCCCCCACCTGCCGACGCAGCGCCTGATCGGTCAGGATCGCGTCCTCTGCTGGCCACAGACCCACCAGCAGTGGCTTGCCCGGCAGCTTCTCCTGCAGGCGTTGCAGCAGGTAGCGCAGGTGCGCCGGGTTCCCGCTGATGTCCAGGTAGGAGATGCACACCATCGCCACGCCCGTCACGTCGAGCGTGCGCACGTTTTCCCGGCTGACATCCTCGTGCGGCACCACTCGCGCTCCGAGTCCGTGCTTGCCCAGCAGCTGGGCCAGCATCGACGAGGCCGCCTCATCCAAGGGGCCGCGTCCGGCGATGCACAGGACCGGCGCTTCGCCCCGCCACGCCGAGGGCCGCGCTGCGGGTTCGGGTGCCTGGCCGGGCACACCCTCGTTCTTCGGATGTTCCTTCTCGGCCAGCGAGCCCTCGGACCCTGCCTTCCCGGGTTCCCCAGCCTCCGGAGCCTCGTCGGGGCGCTTGGCGAACTCTCCTACGAGCGACTGCGTCAGACGCCGGATCGTTTCGAGCTGCTCGTCCCCGAGCACCCCGCGCCGGTAGTCGTTGGCCGCCAGCTGCAAGGCCTTGAGCGCCACCTCGTCGTAGTAGCTCGACAGCGAGCGCTCCTTGAGCAGCAGCTCGGCCTGTTCTTGCGCCTCGTCCGGATCGCCCGCCAGCATGCGCTGGTAGAAGTTCTCTACCGGCGTCAGCGGCGGCCGGTCCCCGAGCAGCACGTCCAGGAACTCCAGCCGCTCGACGTGCCGGCCCAGTACCACCAGGCAGACGGTGAACGGGGTGGCCAGGATCAGCCCGATCGGGCCCCACAGGAAGCCCCAGAACAGCGTCGAGACGATCACCGAGAACGGCGACAGCCCCGTCGAGTGGCCGTAGAGCAGCGGCTCGATGACTTGCCCGAACAGCGGCTCGGCCACCAGGAACAGACCCGCCGTCCAGATCGCCATCGACCAGCCCGGGTCGACCGCAGCGGCCAGTGCCACCGGGAACACCCCCGAGATCAGCGCGCCGATGTAGGGCACGAAGCGCATCAGCGCCGAGAACACACCCCACAGGATCGGGCTCGGCACCCCGATCAGCCACAGGCCCACGCCCACGAGGACGCCGAAGGCGGCGTTCATCCCGAGCTGGGCCAGGAAGAAGGTGCCGAGCCGCCCGGCGGCGTCATCCATCGCCATGGTGGTGCGGTGTAGGTCGCCCGAGCCGAACAGGCGGATGAGGCGGTCGCGCAGGTCCTCGCGCTGCATGAGGATGAAGATCACCACCACCAGCACGATGCCGACCGTGGTGAGCGGCGAGACGATGGGGCCGAGGACCTTTTCGGCGAGGACGAGCGGCGACGGGTCGGGCTCCTGCACCTTGACCAGCACGGGCTTGGGTGTCTGCCCGCCCGAGGACGATGCCGTCGTACCCGATGCCGATGCCTTGCTGGAGGCCTCGCTGACCTGGCGGTTGAAGCGGCTGATGAGCTCGTTGGCGCGACCGAGCACGCCCTCCTGCAGACCTGAGGCTTTGCGCTGCACGGTGGTCTGGTACTCGGGCAGGTTCTTGGCGAGGTCGGCGACCTGCAGGCCGATGACGCCGCCGATGGCCAGGATGACGCCCAGGGCGAGGAGGACGGCGGCGATGACGGAGGGCACGCGGCCGAGCCGGAGGCGGCGCAGGAGGTTGACGACAGGCGTGAGAACGAAGCTGAGGAGGACCGCGAGAACCAGGGGGATGAAGACCTCGCGGGCGAGGTAGAGGGCGGCGATCACGACGACGGCGACGGCGAGGGTGACGAGGCCGGCGGTGCTGGGGGTGGCAGGTGGCGGGACACGGGCCGGCTGCGGGGCGGACGATTTAACGACGGGCATTCGGAACTCCGGGCGGCGTGATGCGGCCCGCGGGCCGGCTGGACAGTGTGCGCTAACGTCCCAGGCGCCCCATTGGTCGCGCGGCGGGGTGAGCTCCCGGTCCCCCTCGTTGAACGGCACCGTGTCTCCCGGAGTTTGCAGCAACCAACACCGTTCCACGTTGAGAGCGTCGTACGACGCAGGCGCACCATGACGGCGACGATCGACCGCTCCCAGCTGCAGCAGATCATCGACGCGCTCTCCGAAGGCGTCATCCTGATCGAGCCGGATCAGACCATCACCTACGCCAACGAGGCCGCCCTCGCGGCCCACGGCGTAAGGCGCCTGGAGGAGCTCGGCGCCGACGTCGCGGCCTACCGCCGGAACTTCGTTCCCCACTACCGCGACCACCATCCTCCGGGCGCGGAACACCCCCCCGTCGAGCGGGTGCTCGCCGGCGAAGCCTTCCGCGACGTCGTCGTCGAGGTCGCCAGGGCGGGTGCCGCCGAGCCCAGGTGGGTGCACCGCATCCGCAGCCTCGTCATCACCGATCCCGCCGGCCTACCCGACTGCTTGGTCCTGATCGTCCACGACGAGACCGAGCGCTACGAGGCCGAGGAGCGCTTCGAGCGCGCCTTCGCCGCCAACCCGGCTCCCGCTGCCATCTGCCGCCTCGCCGACCTGCGCCTAATCCGGGTCAATCAGGGCTTCCTCGACCTCACCGGCTACGCCCGCGAAGACGTGATCGGGCGCTCCGTCTACGAGGTCGACGTGCTGCGCCAGGCCGAGCGCCGCGAACTCGCCATCGATTGCCTCCGCGCCGGCCGCACTATCCCGCAGATGGAGGCCTGCCTGCGCGTGCCCAAAGATCCCGAGAAGTGGGTGATCGTCGCCGGACAGCCGATCGAGATGCCCAGCGACGAGCGCTGCATGCTCTTCACCTTCGCCGATCTCGAGGACCGACGGAAGGCCGAGGCCGCCCTCCAGCACAGCCAGGAGCACCTGACCAAGGCGTTCCAGCTCTCGCCCACGCCCACCGCGCTCGGCACGCGCGACGGCTTCCGGTTCATCGACGTCAACGAGGCGTTCGCGGCGACCTTCGGCTACACCGCCGATGAGTTGCGCGGCCGGCGGCCGGCCGAGGTGGACCTGTGGGTCGAGGCCGCCTCGCAGGAGCGCTTCGAGCGGGCACTCGGCCGCGGGGGCGGCGTGCGCAACTTCGAGGGGCGCCTTCGGACCCGGGATGGCGCCGAACTCGACTGCCTGATCGCCGCGGAGCCGGTCACCATCGGCGGGGAGGCGACGGTGCTCTGCACCGTGCAGGACATCACCGAGCGCAGGCGGTCCGAGACCGAGCTGGTAGAAGCCATCGAGGCCGCGATGACGGACGCCTCCTGGTTCAGCCGCGGCGTGTTGGACAAGCTCGCGGCCCTGCGCCGGCCGCGGCGTGCCGGGCCGGCGGCGGGCGGCCTCGACGACCTGACCAGGCGCGAGCGCGAGATCCTGGCGCGGGTCGGATCTGGCGCGAGCGACGCGGAGATCGGCGAGACGCTGGGGCTGTCGCGTCTGACGGTGCGCAACCACGTCGCGGCGCTGTACCGGAAGCTCGGGATCAGGCGGCGCAGCGACCTCGTGGTTTTCGCTCGCGATCGAGGCCTCGTCTCCGCCAATCCGGCCCGAGCGCCGAGGAAGACGCGCAGGTCTGGTTCATCGGAACCATGAAACCTAGTTGATTTGAACCAACAATTTGAGACTGGAACTAGTTTTAGATCAAGGACTTGTACGATCGAGAACTGCGTGCCCGCGCAGGGCATGATGGATCATCCCGGGAGGGTGGCGTGAGCGAGCGACGTGCCACCGAGGAGGCGGAGGCCAGGAAGGGCTCCGTCACGGAAGCGATCGGCAAGATCACCGCCGACCCGGAACTTGAGGCCGAGGGAGCGGCGCAGGAGGCTGGGCTGCGGGCAGGCGAGAAGGGTCGGGGGGCGGAAGACTCCATCGACCCGAACAGAACACCTGATCCTGCTGCGCCGGAGCAGTAGGCGCCCGTCCGACGTCGTCAGCCTCGTTCACCGCCCTGTTAGGCCTCCTCAGCGGTCGCACGCGCACCGTGGGAGGGAACGCGGCTCGGCCGATACGAAGCTGAACCAGCGGGAATCTGATCAGGAGCAGAGGCATGACAGCTCATTCCGACACACCCCGCGACCGGGGTGACGGTGACGCAACGCGCACGCTTCGGCGCCGGCCATGAGCGGCGGCGACGCCTCGTCGCGCCAGACCGGCGCCGAAGACCCCGCCTCGGTCGAGCGACTGGAGCCCGGTGACGCGGTCCTGATCCCCCTCGTCGAGGAGACGGCTCGCGTCGAGAAGCGGCTGGTCGAGCAGCGCCGTGTGCGAATCAGCACCCACACCGACCTGCACGAGCAGGTCCTGCGCGAGACGCTGCGCAGTGACGCGGTCGGTGTCACCCGTGTGCCCGTCGACCGCGTGATCGAGGAGGGGGAAGTCGCCCCCGAGGTCAGGGTGGAGGCGGGCGTCACCATCATCCCGGTCCTGGAAGAGGTCCTGGTGGTCGAGAAGCGGCTCGTCCTCAAGGAGGAGATCCACGTCCGCCACACCACCATGGGCCAGGACGTCGAGGTCCCGGTCACGTTGCGCAGGCAGCGCGCCACCGTCGAGCGCATCCAGCCCGACGGCACCGTCACACCCGAGACGATCAACGAGGAGTAAACCGATGCAGCAGACCGTCACCGCTCTGTTCGACACCCGCAGCCAGGCCGAGGCCGCGCTCAACCAGCTGGTCCAGGCGGGCGTGCCGCGCACCAACGTGCGGCTCTCGCCCGAGAGCCAGGGCACCTACTCGTCGGCGGGGCGGAACTCCTACGACCACCAACGGGACGAGGGCGGGTTCTGGTCCTCGCTGAAGGACCTGTTCCTGCCGGAGGAGGACCGCTACGCCTACACCGAGGGGATGAGCCGGGGCGGCACGCTGCTGGTGGTGAGCGCCGACGCGTCGCAGGTGGCGCAGATCACCGAGTTCCTGGAGAACTCGGGCGCCGTGCACATGGACGAGCGCGAGGCGACGTGGCGCCGGGAGGGCTGGACGGGTTACGGCGCGAGCACCGCGACTGGCACGGCGGCGAGCACGGCCGGTGCTGCGGGTGCGGCGACAGGCGCGACTGCGCAGACCACCGGAGCCTCCGCGGCGACCGGGGCAACCCAGGCTGCGGTGGGCCGGGACGAGACCATTCCGGTGGCCGAGGAGCAGCTGCGGGTCGGCAAGCGCGTGGCCGAAGCTGGGCGCGTGCGGGTGCGCTCCTACGTGGTCGAGACACCGGTGCAGGAACAGGTCGCCCTGCGCGACGAGCGCGTGCACGTCGAGCGCCGCCCGGTCGACCGCGCGCCGACGGCCGCCGACGAGCAGCTGTTTGCCGAGCGCACGATTGAGGCGACGGAGCGCGGCGAGGAGGCGGTGGTTTCCAAGGAGGTGCGGGTGACGGAGGAGATCGGCCTGCGCAAGGAGGTCGAGCAGCGCACCGAGACGGTGTCGGACAAGGTGCGCCGCACCGAGGTCGAGGTCGAGGACGAGCGCGGCAACGTCAGCCGCGCGGGAACGGCCGGCCCGACCGGCACGACGCGCAAGCCGGTCTGAGCCGGCTGAGGCGTTGATCCCCGGGGCCGGCACTCGCCGGCCCCTCGGACGGGTGAACGTCCTGACTTGCAGCCGATAGGGAGACGAGAGATGAGCGACGGATACCCGTCGATGACGGCCCTGCTGGGCCTCCTCGCGCTGGCAGGTTACCAGAACAGGGACAAGCTTGCGGAGATGATCGGCGGCGCCGGGCAAGGCAGCCCCGCCGCGGCCGGCCACGGTGCCGGTCAGGGTGGGCTCGGCGGATTGCTCGGCAACCTCGGTGGGGCACTCGGTGACGCGGGGGCCGGAGGCTTCCTGAACAAAGGTCTCGGCGAGATGCTGGAGCGTTTCCACCAGGCCGGGCACGGGGCGGCCGCGCAGTCGTGGGTGAGCCACGGGCCCAATCAGGAGATCGCCCCGCAGCATCTTGAGCAGGCCATCGGCCCGGACGTGCTGGCGACGCTCGCGCAGCGGACCGGGCTCCCCCGGGAGGAGCTGCTGTCCCGCCTCTCGCGCGACCTGCCGCAGGCGGTCGACCGGTACACGCCGGATGGCCGGATGCCGGCGCCGTAACGCACGCTGCGGTACCGGCGGCGCCACGTCGGTCCAACAAGCCGCTCAGATCCGAGGTCGATGCTGCTGACCGTGATCTCAGCCCGGACGCGGTGGATCGAGAGCGGCTGCCTACGAGGATGGCCAAGGCAAGGAGATCAGCTATGGACGAGAAGCGCGTGACCGGAGAGGTCAACCGGGTTGCCGGCAAGGTCGAGGGAGCGGTCGGCGACCTGACCGGTGACACCAAGACCCAGACCGAGGGCCGAGCGCGAGAAGCACAGGGCACGGTCGAGAACCTGGTGGGGCAGGCCAAGGATGCCGCCAGCCAGCTTGCCGGCCAAGCTGCGAACGTCGCGCAGGATGCCCTCCAGAGGGGGCGTGAGCGCCTGCCGGGTGCCGAGGAGGTCTACCGGCAGGGCAACGAGACGGTCAGACGCTACACGGAGACGGCGCCACTCGGGGCGCTCATCGGCGCCCTGGGCATCGGCTATCTGCTCGGCTGGTTGATCCACAGCCGAAAGTGAGATCTCGCCCGAGAACAGCAGAATGTCCGCCGAAAGTTAGGACCTTGGTGGGCACGCTGTTCCAGCGTGGCAGCGGAGCCTCGTGCAACGGGCGTAGGCTCACGAGGCAGTGAGACATGACAAACCGAGCAGAATGCCTCCACCTCCTCTTCGAATTCGTCCAGAGCGGCGACGTCGAACAGGCCGGGACGGCGGCCGGCACGATCATCGGCTACGTCTCCACGCTGGATGGCCTGGAGGCCCAGGTCGCGGCACTTGATGATTTGCGGGCGAACCTGACGAGCCGCTGCGAGGCGGTGGGCATCTTAGGCGAGGCCGAGGACCGCCACGAGATGGTGGAGGACGCGATGGAGCAGGCGCGCCGCACCTTGGAAAACAGGTCAACCGCGTAGCTGCTGCAACGAGAGTGGGCGGCGGCCCGGCACGATAGGCCCATTGGGGACGCCAGGCCGCCGCCCTGACGCGGCTCGAACAGCAGGCACCAGCTTGATGCACTCTGGTGGCTGATCGGTGAAGCCCAGGGTGTAAAGCATCTGGGCCGGCTTCGTAGCCAAGATTCCCGCCGGTGTGACACAGCCCAAAGGTTGCGACTGCCAAGCTGAAGGTGCGCTCGCCCTCGCGTGCTAGGCGATCTGGCCCGCAAAGGGAGCTTGTGGGACCAGCGCGGCTTGTGTGCCGCGCTGGCGAACGTCGGCCTCATAGGGCCAGCCGGCGCCCCATTATCCTTGCCGTTCGATGCGGCGAGCTCTCACTCCTCCGGACCCCTGTAGGAGGCGTTCCGGATCCCCGTCCGCCGCTCGATCGAGCCGGTCGTGATCTCCGTCTCGGGACGCAGCACCCGCTCGCGGCTCGTCACCATCTCCGGGCGCAGAACCGTCCGGTTGCTCACCACTGTGCGTGGCCGCACCACGCGGCGGTTCTCGACGACCGTGCGCGGCCGCAGCTCCGTCCGGTTCTCCGTCACGGTCCGCCGCTGCAGGACAGTCTCGTTCTCCACCACCGTGCGCGGCCGCAGCACCGTCCGGGCTTCCGTGATCGTGCGCGGCCGCTCGACCTCTTGAGTTTCCGTCACGGTCTGCGGCCGCATGACGGTCTGCAGCTCGGTCACGGTGCGGGGCCGCTCGACTTCGCGCGTCTCCGTGATGGTGCGCGGTCGCTGAACGGTCTGCAGCTCGGTGATCGTCTGCGGGCGCATGACCGTCTGGGTCTCGGTCACGGTGCGGGGTCGCTCCACGACCTGCGTCGTCTGCACCGTTTCGGGCCGGTAGGTGATGTAAGGCCGCATCACCACCTGCGACGTGGTCACCGGCACCCGCTCGGTCACCGTGCGGGTGACCGGCACCTGCTCAGGCCGCATCACGGTCCGCGGGACCGGGACCTGCTCGGTCTCCATCACGGTTCGCGTGACCGGCACCTGCTGACGCTCCATGACCGTGCGGGAGACGGGTACCTGCTCCGGTCGCATGACCGTTCGCGTGACGGGCACCTGCTGGCGCTCGACGACGGTCCGCTGCACCGGCACCTGCTCGGGCTGCATCACGGTGCGGGCGCGCGGCACGGTGATCGGCGTCTCGACCGTGCGGGTCTCGGGCACGGTGACAGGCTGCAGCTCGGTGCGGGCGACGGGAACGTCGACCTCCTCCGGAACGGTCGTGGCGGTCTGGATGGCCTCGGAGCGCAACACCGTGCGCTTGCGTTCCACGGTCTGCGGCCGCAGCACCGTCCGGGAGCGCTGGACGGCCTGGCGCTCGACGTCGACGTCCTCGCGCCCGTCGTTCTGGCAGGCGGGGCCGAACACAGCAAAGCCGTCACACTCTGCCGGGGCGATTTGCGCCTGAGCCTGTCCGATCGAGAGCGCGGATCCCAGCGCGAAGAGGGCGACAGACGTCAACATTGTGTGCTTGAACAATGTTTTCCTCCGCGGTCAATGCAATGGCTATGTTCAGGGTTCGCAATCCAGAACGAAAGAGTAGACAAACGGTTCCCACGGCCAAGCTAGGCCCGTTGAGCGGCACGTAATCCGGGCCGCACCATCATCGAAATTGAGAATCGCGGAATGATGACCCATAATTATTTCTGCAATCAATCTTAATCATGATGCTAACGACATATGAATTTGTTCATGAGGATTGAGGAATCTATTTCAACATCTTGCGACCGATGACATCCGCTCTGCGCGTGTTCGTCACGCGTAGCCGCGACTCGTTGGCAGCGCGCGAGGCGAAGTCGGGCGGAGGTGTGACGAGGGAAGGGATGGGTAGCGCCCCGAAGAAGGCGCGGTGACCTCCAGTGAGGCCGGAAGCGTCGTCACATGGTGCTGGCTCAGCGTTCACGTGACGGCTGCGCGGATTGTTAGGGGTAGATGATCCGCATGGCCATGGCCTCGGCCGGAGCCTCAGGAGGGGCCGCCTCGTGGGGCACTGCCCGCTTCAGCCGCGCCACGACCCGGCGCGCCTCGCTGGCCGGCAACGCACCGACCGGGGCAACCATGGCGGCCAGCCGGGAGCGCGTCTGCCGGTCCACCAGTCTGGACCGACCAGCCTCCTCGAAGTCTCGCATCGTGTGGCGCTTGCCAGCCGAGCCCTTAAACACGTGCGCCCCGTCGGGCAGCACCACGATGTCGCCCGGCCGCAGCGTCTCATCCTTCAGCAGCGCGGCCACCGGTCCGGCCTTCATGTCGAGGGGGAGCTGCCGTTCCGGAGGTGGCGTGCGCTCCGTCCTGCGCTCCTTGGGAAGGGCCCGAGGCTTGACCGGCTCAGGCTTCGGCAGAGCCGCATAACGGACCTTTACGCGGACGGGAGCCACCTCAGCGCGTCGCGCGTGCCGGCGACCGTAGACGCGATAAGGCGTGGAGGCCTGTAGGGCTGGTGGGGCAGCTACCGGCGCAGCAGGTGCAGTCTCGGAAGGCTGTGTCGCCTGCGAGATCCCGAACAGCGACTGGAAGAACCCGAGACCGGCGTCGTCGCCGGCCTGCACGGAGACGGCCGTGCTCAGGACCAAGCTGGCGGAGACAGCCACGACCCAGGCGCGGCGAGAGGGATGCAGCACGGCAGTCGTGGGCATGGTCGCTCCGGGTTGGACGTGCGCTGCGGCGCAAATTCCGACCTAAACCGGCAGCTGGTCAGAACCGTTCCAACACACGCCGAGCGGAAGCTTAGCTGTTGCCTTGACGAGGCTCGTCTTGGAGCAGCTTCTAGTGTGTCCCAGCGTCATTAATGAACGTCCAGAAAATGACTGGACACTGCTGGCGAATTCCGGTGGGCGTCATGCTGGGTGTAGGCTGGCAGTCCCGCTCGGAGATCGCTCATGTCGCTCCGGCCGCAGCCCCCGCTCCCGCCTGTCCCTGACGACACGGCTCGCGTCGCCCAAACCGCGTTCCGACGCGGCAACCCCTACCTGCTGCTACGCACCCGCCTCGGCACCATCTTCGCCGATGCCGCGTTCTCTGACCTCTATCCCACCCGCGGCCAGCCCGCCTACGCACCCTGGCGCCTGGCCCTCGTCACCCTCCTGCAGTTCCGCGAAGGCCTGAGCGACCGCCAGGCCGCTGAGGCGGTCCGCGCCCGGATTGACTGGAAATATCTGCTGGCTCTCGACCTCGCCGATCCGGGCTTCGATCCCAGCGTCCTGTGCGAGTTCCGCGGCCGGCTGCTGCAGCACGAGGCCACGGGACGGCTGCTGACCCGCATCCTCGAGGCCGCGCGCGACCAGGGCGTGCTCAAGGCGCGTGGGCGCCAACGCACCGACAGCACCCACGTGCTCGCGGCAGTGCGCGACCTCAACCGCGTCGAGCTGCTGGCCGAGACGCTGCGGGCGGCCCTCAATGCCGTCGCGGTCCTCGCCCCCGACTGGCTGCGGAGCCTCGCCCCGCCCGAGTGGCACGAGCGCTACGACCGTCGGATCGAGGACGCGCGCCTGCCGCAGAGCGGCCCCAAGCGCGAGGCCTACGTGCTCCAGGTCGGGGCGGACGGCTACCATCTGCTCGATGCGCTGGAGGGCGCGCGCACCCCACCACTCGCCACCACCTTGCCGGCCGTCGCCGTGTTGCGCCGGGTGTGGGCGCGCCACTTCACGCGCGAACGGGACGGCAGCCCGCCCGCCGGCGCCGGCGTGCACCTGCGCCCAGTGCAGGGGCGTGGGCCCGGTGACCGGGTCGAGTCGCCCTACGACGTCGAGGCCCGCTTCCGGGCCAAGTCTGGAACGGAGTGGACCGGCTACATGGTTCACCTGACCGAGACGTGCGACCCCGACCTGCCTCGGCTGGTCGTTCACACCGACACCACCCCGGCCAATGTGCACGAGGCGATGCGCATCGGTGCGATCCACGCCGGCCTGACCAGCGCGGGACTGGCCCCCGGCGAGCACTTGGCCGACGCCGCCTACGTCAGCGCTGAGCACCTGGTCGCGGCGCACGAGCAGTACGGTATCGCGCTGATTGGCCCCGCCCGGCCGAAGCAGGGATGGCAGACGCGTGAGGAGGGAGCGTTCGACGTCACGGACTTCGCGGTCGAGTGGGAGCGTCAGCGCGTGCGCTGCCCGGAGGGCCATGAGAGCACGAGTTGGGGCGCGTACAAGGACAGGGCGAGCGGACGCGCGTTCATCCGCGCGGGCTTCAGCCCCGCCGTTTGTCGCGTGTGCCCCGCCAAGCCGCGCTGTACCCGGGCGGAGAGCCGCCGGCTCAGCCTGCATCCGCGTGCCGAGCACGAGGCGCTGGCGGCCGCGCGACGGCGGCTGGAGAGCGAGGAGGGCTGGCGGCTCTACGGGCAGCGGCAAGGCATCGAGGCGACGATCTCGCAGGGTGTGCGCCGCTTCGGCCTGCGCCAGGCCCGCTATCGTGGGCTGGCCAAGACGACCCTCCAGAGTGTGGCGACAGCGGCCGCTCTCAACCTGGATCGCCTTGCCGCTTGGTTCGCCCTGCGGCCGTTGGCCCCCACACGCACCTCACGGTTCAAGGCACTCACGGCTTAGCCGCTGACTTCTCCAACAGTGTCGGGTCGTTTTTCTTACATACGATCCCGAGCCCGGTCCGCATTGGGTATGACGCTGCCGACCGACCTGAATGCTGCCGTGTAGCTGTCCAACGATGGTTTGTTTGAGTTTGATCAAGGAACACGGAGCACGATGAGGTAATTATATTTTTTTATATCGTGTCACGCCGCTATGACCCTCTACCGAGTTCATCTCATGGCTGCCGATGGTTCGCTCTACGAAATTCGGGAGCTGAATTTTGATCATGATGATAACGCCATTGATTATGCTGGATGGCTCGATCATTTGGAAGAAATTTATGTGTGGGAGGGAGAGCGTCTTGTTGCACATTTCCCCTCTGAAAAAATACCACATTCGCCGTTTAATCCTTGATTTAAATGCGTTTGGTGCAGACTTGTTCTAAACATATGAGTGGCGGCCCTTGAGAAAAATGATCCGTTCTGCAATCTGCGTAATCTCAGAATTATCCTGCTTGAATAGCAGGTTTATTAGAAGCGGGCCTGCCGGAGAGCCGTTTGAGATTCAGGTTGTGTGAAAACGCAAAGGCCGTAGAAGGATCTCCCCCTCGTCTAACCTGGGCAGCGGCCACATAGGCATCCCGAGGGCACTCGGCCGTCACCCCGGTTCCCTGGACGGCGGCGGCGCAGAAGATTGTTCTACAAATTCGGGGCGCGCCTGAGTTTTCACACACCCTCGATTGGAAGCGATCCCTCACACGACATTACCGCATGTCAGAGACTCCATGACTGAGCCAACCAAGACCGCGCCGGACGGCGATCCGGAACGGATCAGCACTGCTGTCAGCCTCGTGCTAATCGATCGGTACGTCACCAACCTCGAGGTCCGCTGCGATCAGCAGGTATCGCTCGTGGCCGGCCTCAAAGCGCGAGGTGAGGACATCCGCGACGTCGAGGCTTTGCTCAGGGAGTTGGAGCGAGGTCTCCTGCTGCTGGAAGCCACGCAGGCGCGGCTCCGAGCCGAGCAGGAGAAGTGAACCTTGTCGCTTGTCAGCGCCGAAGCGCCGGGAGCCGCACCAGTCATGAGCACCGAAGTCGCCCTCCCGATCCCGACTGCGCCTCAGCCCTTCGCCCAGCAAGCCCGTGACTGCGCCAAGCTCGGCCGTGCCTCGAACACGTGCCGGGCCTGCGCCAGCGACTGATGTTGACCCGTTTTCGTGGAGTGGTGATCAGATTGCGGGCGATGTTAGGGACGACGTCGAAGGGAGGCACCAATCGGGAGGGATGGAGTGCATGAGTGAGTCAGCAAACGCCTGCAGTATCGTGATCTTCAGCCAGCGATTTGAGCCAACCTATGCAGCTCGACGACGATTACCCGTTCACGGCCGAGTCGCACGATTTTCTGCTTCTGCCAGGCACTGAGGACTCTGCTCACAGTAAAGTACGTGACGCCCGTCATCTCGGCCATATCGTTGCGCGTGACCGGGTGCGTGATCTCTACGCCCTCGGGAGAAGTGCGCCCGACTTGGCTAGTCAGACGGAGGAGAACGCCGGCGAGGCGTGCCTCCACCCCCTTGGCGCTCAAGTCCGTCACCCGCTCGATCATCTCTCGGGCGCGACCTCCGACGGTCTTCAGCGCATTCGATGCGACGGGGGGATAGCGGTGAATGAGGTCGAGGATCTGGGCGGCACCCCAACGCAGCAAGCTGCAAGGCTTGCTTGCAATTGCGGTCGCTGGGAATGGAAACTGCTGGAAGACCGCGACGCAACCGACAAGCTCACCGGGTCCCATGAACCGGAGCGCTGTCTGCGCACCGTCCGTGCCAACCCGCGAAAGCTTCACCAATCCGGTCACGACCTGGAAGAGCTGACTGGGCGCATCCCCCTGGTGGAAGAGGGCCATGCCCTCCGCAATCTGACGGTGCGTGGCAGCGTCCAGCAAGGCATCGGCCGTTTCGCGATCCAGGTCACTGAATAATACCCCCTCGCACACCCTCATCCTTTGCGGTGATTGGTTCATTGCTCCCTTATGTCCTCATCCTGAGGCTGCCGACCCCCTTCCTGCTGCCTCCTCGAACAGTAGCTCGTGCCAACGACGATACGCTCTGGACAGCTGAGGGATGGTAGGGGCTTCGGCTGGCCTGCGATCAGTGCACTGCCCGGCCTTCGGGCGCGTTGATCCACCTCAAGGGCGCACAGCAGCACGGCCAAGCACGGCGGGGGCAAGGCGCACGCGGATTTCGGCACAACCTGAGCACTTGTTTGCGCAAGCGCAAAGAGCACGGGGCGCTTTCGGCTACGGTGCGCGAAAGCGGCTCGCGGAGGCGAAGGCATCCACGATGCTATCGGCTCGGAGGGTACCACTGTCCTGCGGGGTTACAGAAGCCGGAGAGCGATCTTGCGCCTGATCCGTGGCGTTACTATCGCGACTGCGCTGTTGGTCTTAGGGCCTGCGCAGGCGGAGTCCCCTACATCTCCCCCAGACACGATGGCCGAGCGCGTGCTGGCCTGCGCGCCCTGCCACGGCGTTCAAGGCGAAGGAACGCGCGACCCCTACTTCCCGCGCCTCGCTGGCAAGCCGGCGGGATATCTCTTCAACCAGCTCGTCGCCTTCAGGAACGGCCGACGGCACTACCCGCCGATGAACTACCTCCTGGCGTACCTGCCGGAACCTTACCTCAACGAGATGGCCGAGTACCTGGCCGGCTTGAACCCACCCCTCCCGCCTCCGGCCGTCCCGACCGTGGGGAAGGAGGTCCTGGCGACGGGACAGAGGCTGGTCACGCAGGGCGACGCCTCGCGCAACATCCCGGCCTGCACGAGCTGCCACGGCCCCAACTTGACGGGCATGGAGCCGGGCATTCCCGGCCTCCTGGGGCTCAGGCCCAACTACATCAGTGCCCAGCTCGGTGCCTGGCGCTATGGCACGCGAACTGCTCTCGCGCCGGATTGCATGCAGGTCGTCGCGGGACACCTGACCGAGGCGGACGTGGCGGCGGTGACCGCGTGGCTGTCGTCGCGGCCCGCTCCCGAGGAGCGCCGCTCGGTTCCCCGCGGGACCTACGCGCTGCCCTTCGCTTGCGGGAGCCAGCCCCAGTGAGGAGGAACCTCGTGGCCAACCTCGCTCGCACGGCACTTCCGGCACTACTCGCCGCGCTCCTCGGTACCACCGCCCAAGCCCAGACCGCACCAGCCGCCCGTGCCGATGCGGGTGTGCTCGCCAGGGGCGAGTACCTCGCTCGGGCCGGCGACTGCATCGCCTGTCACACGGCGCCAGAGGGTAAACCCTTCGGCGGCGGCCGGTCCATGGCGACCCCCTTCGGCACGCTCTTCACCTCCAACGTCACGCCCGACCCGGAGACGGGCATCGGCAAGTGGACCGCCGACCAGTTCTACCAGATGATGCACACGGGCCGCTCGCCGGACGGCGGCCTGCTCTACCCAGCTATGCCCTTCGGATCCTACACGAAGGTG
>Ga0316228_1001871_pt1 | contig 19956 bp, 16 predicted proteins | sample TBH18021metaG_FD_206005 | JGI IMG/M metagenome (GOLD analysis project Ga0316228, IMG submission 206005) | Freshwater microbial communities from Trout Bog Lake, Wisconsin, USA - TBH18021 | ecosystem: Environmental > Aquatic > Freshwater > Lake > Hypolimnion/Profundal zone | place: USA: Wisconsin... | reverse complement strand
CCCGAGAGAATACAAGCGACCACGGAAAATTGCCGACTACCCTCAGGGTCCCAATTTTTCGGCTGGTCATCTGATTGATGTCAGCTCCGGCATGCGGACCTTCCGGCCGGTGATTGATGCCGCCAAGTGTGTGCGATGTCTGCGCTGCTTCCTGCTGTGCCCGGATGGCGCGATTGACAAGTCCGGTCCCGAACTTGAGGTTGACTACAACTATTGCAAAGGTTGCGGGGTCTGTGCCTGTGAGTGCAAAGTGAAGGCTGTGAGCATGGAAAAGGAAGGAGTAGGACAATGAAGACAAGGCAGTTCGTGTCCGGTGACGAGGCTGTGGCTTTAGGCGTCAGACTGGTTCGACCGCACGTCATCGCGGCTTATCCCATTACACCTCAGACCATCGTGGTTGAGAGGCTTTCCGACTTTGTCGAGGATGGCTCGCTGAAGGCGGAGTACCTGCATGTGGAATCAGAACACAGCGCCATGGCCGCCTCGATCGGCGCAAGTGGCGTCGGGGCGCGGACTTTCACCGCTACTTCTTCCCAAGGGCTGCTGTACATGGCGGAATGTCTGCATTATGCCAGCGGCTCGCGGCTCCCGATTGTAATGATGAACGCCAATAGGGCCATTGCGACTCCGTGGAATATTTTCGGTGATCAGATGGACTCCATGTCCCAGCTCAGCGTGGGGTGGATTCAGCTTTATGTGGAAGATGCACAGGAAGCTCTTGATATGATCATTCAGGCTTACAAGATCGCTGAAGATCCCGAAATTCTTACTCCGGTGATGGTAAATCTCGATGGTTTTGTCCTGACCCATACCTATGAAATTGTCGAAATACCTGGTGAAGAAGAGGTAAACCGCTTTCTTCCCCCTTTTTCCACCAGCAACAAAATGGATTTTGACGACCCAAAAAGTTTGTGCATAACCGCGGGTCCCGACTGGAACACCGAGTTCCGCTACCAACAACACCAGGCAATCCTGCGGGCTGCTGACAAGATCTATCAGTCGGACCGCGAGTTTGGCGAGGTTTTCGGCAGAAAATACGGCGGCATGGTAGAGGCTTACCGCTGCACGGATGCGGAGGTCATTCTGATTACCCTCGGCAGCGTCTGTGGAACGACGCGGCTTGTTGTCGACAGCATGAGGACAGACGGTCATCGCGTCGGCTTGCTCAAGCTGCGCTGCATCCGGCCTTTCCCCCACGAGGAGATCCGGCAGATCTGCGGCCAGGCGAAAGCAATCGGCGTGCTGGAGAAAGATATCTCATTCGGTTGTGAAGGAGCGGTCTACTGCGACGTCAATTCCGCCCTCAGCCAATTGACGACTGTACCACAGACCCTGAATTTCATCGCCGGACTGGGCGGACGCAACATAGCGAAAGTGGATATTGAGAGAATGTTTTTAACACTGCTGTCTTCAGAACGCGGCCAAACCGCGGACCATGTCCGGTTCGCGCAGCTAAGGAGTGAGTGAGATGGCTATCAACGCCAAGAACATGACGAATACAGAATATTTCTACGGCCACAAAGCTTGCGGCGGATGCGGCGGAAGCCTCGCGGTGAGGCTTGCCCTAAAAGTTCTGGGACCCCGGACGTACTCAGTCGTTCCACCGAACTGCATGTCGACAGTCGGATTTATTTTCCCGCATATGACTTTTTTTTCTAATGCGATGATTGCCCCATTTGCTGCTACAGGGGCGGTTCTGTCCGGAATCGAGGCCGGAGCCCGGGCGCTGGGAGTTAAAGACTTTTACGCAGTGGGCTTTGCCGGGGACGGCGGCACCGCCGACATCGGAATTCAGGCTCTTTCGGGGGCGATTGACCGGGGCGACCGGATCATCTATATCTGCTACGATAATGAAGCCTATATGAACACAGGAATTCAAAAGAGCGGCCTGACCCCATACGGAACGAAGACCACTACATCTCCTGCGGGGGTAAATCGGTCAGGCTCAACGCGACCTAAGAAGAACATGTTTGAGATCGTGGCTGCCCACGGAATCGATTATGCGGCTACAGCCAGTGTCGGCTATCCGGAGGATTATATTCGCAAGCTGGAAAAAGCAAAATCGGTACAGGGAACCTCCTATATTCATATTCTTGCTCCGTGTCCAACAGGCTGGGGCTTTGATACCAGTCAGAGCATCGCCCTCGGCAAAGAAGCTGTTGACTGCGGCTTGTGGTACCTCGCCGAATATGAAAATGGCGCTTTCCTTTTGAACCGAAATTTCAGTGATTTCCGCCCGGTGAGCGAATATCTGGCTAAACAAATCCGGTTTTCCCATCTGACAGCAGGAGATATTGAAAAAATTACGATTTTGCGGGACGCGAAGTGGGATAAAATCCGCAAAGAGTGGAAGGCGTAAGACCCTGGTAATTATCAAAATTGCGATTATGAGGTCGTGATTGATGGCAGCGCCGTAGGCGCTGTTGCAGGAGAAAGGGGGAAGTTTTGTGGATTGTATTCAGATTATTCCGACAGACCAGGTGGTGGTATCCACCCGCGCGCTGCGCAAAGGAGAGGTGATAACAGTATCCACAGGCGACATAACCGTATCTGAGGATATTCCACCGTGCCATAAGGTCGTCGTCAAACCCATTAAAAAGGGAGACCAAGTACTGAAATACGGCTGCCCCTTCGGTGTTGCCACAGAGGATATTGCAGTGGGCCGCTGGGTCCACACCCATAACGTAAAATCAATGTTAGAAGAAGCAGTATCCTATAGTTATGAGCCGCAGTCATCTCCGGCGGGTCACGACAGCGGGGACAATACCAAAAGTTTTGAAGGTTATCTGCGCAAAGACGGACAGGCGGGGATACGCAATTTTATTTTTGTCATACCCTCGGTGTCTTGCGCTAACGGTCCGGCAAAAGCCATTACCGACCAGGCGAACCAGCTGTTTACCGCCTCAGCCAATTTTGACGGGTTTATCGTTCTGCCGCACACCTATGGCTGCAGCCAGAGCGGTGACGATCTGCTCAACCTGCAAAAGATATTGACCGGCCTGGCCCTCAATCCCAATGCCGGCGGAGTGCTGTTCGTAAGTCTCGGCTGTGAGGTCAATGCCGTTCCTACGTTCAAACCGCTCCTGGCTGATGCGGATCCCCGGGGGATCAAGTATCTTATCATGCAGAACGAAACTGATGAAATAGCGGCCGGCGTGACTCTCTGCAAAGATCTTCACGATTATGTTACTGAATTTCAGCGGCAGCCGCTCCCGTTGTCGAAGTTGGTTCTTGGACTGAACTGCGGCGGCTCGGACGGACTGTCCGGAGTCACCGCCAATCCATTGGTAGGCGACATGAGCGACTTGGCCATTGCTGACGGGGCAAGTGTCGTCATGACTGAGGTGCCGGAAATGTTCGGGGCGGAACAATTTCTGATGAACCGCGCCCAGGATAGAGAAGTCTACGACTCAATTGTGAAGCTGATTAACGACTATAAGCGGTATTTCGAAAGCCACGGCGAAACTGCTCACGGAAATCTCACCCAGGGCAACCAGGCAGGTGGACTGACGACTCTGGAAGAAAAATCGCTGGGCTGCATCCAAAAGGGCGGGAGTTCGGCGGTGACGGATGTGTTATTTTCAGGAGAGCATCTGCGTCGCGCGGGACTGGCCCTTGTGAACGGACCGGGCAATGACTTTATCGGGATTACGTCCCAGATCGTCGCAGGATGCAATCTAATCGTATTCACAACAGGTCGCGGCACCCCCGGCGGTTTTGCTGCTCCAACCTTCAGAATTTCTTCCAACACGGCGCTTTATGAGCAGAAGAAACACTGGATCGATTTTAATGCCGGCGGGCTGTTGGAAGGGGAGGACCGTAAGAAGATGGCCGCAGCCCTCTATGAGGCGATCATGGAAACTGCCAATGGGGTCTATCGGACCCGCAATGAAGTGAACAAGTATTATGAGATTGGTATTTTAAAGCAAGGTATCACTTTATAAGCTGATTGCCCTATATTGTAAATCACACTCCCGGATTGGGCTGACTTGGCGCATGTTCAATTAGAATAATATGGAGGGTGTAAATGTGACGAACGAGGCAATGGAAAAGCAGGTAATGAGCAAGGTTAATTGGCGACTACTCCCGTTTTTGATCCTAGTTTATTTTGTCTGTTATCTTGACCGGGTCAATGTTGGTTTTGCTGCGTTAACTATGAACAAGGATCTGGGATTTACAGCCACTATGTACGGTTGGGGAGCCGGCATCTTCTTCTTGGCCTATTTTCTGTTCGAGGTACCCAGCAACATCATGCTTGCAAAATTTGGTGCCAGGAAATGGATAGCCCGCATCATGGTAAGCTGGGGACTGGTCTCCACTCTCATGTTTATGGTGCATGGTGTTACCAGTTTTTTAGTATGCCGGTTCTTGCTCGGGGTAGCTGAAGCAGGCTTCTTTCCGGGAATCATTTTCTATTTCACCTATTGGTATCCGGTTGCGCATCGGGCAAAAGTTGTTTCCCGGTTCATGATCGCGACTCCGTTTGCGTCGATGATCGGTTCCCCGCTTTCGGCCTGGATCCTGGGACTGGATGGCTGGTGTGGCCTGGCAGGATGGAAGTGGCTCTTTATTCTGGAAGGATTTCCGGCGGTCATTTTAGGCGTTGTCACCTTTTATTATCTGACCGACCAACCGAGGCAGGCGCACTGGCTGCAGCCTAATGAACAGGAATGGCTGCAGGGCCGGCTTGACCAAGAGCGCGCTCAGGTGGAGGCGGTGCGCACGTACAAGCTTAAGGATGCGCTGCTCAGCGGCCATGTCTTCGTGCTGGCGCTGATCTATCTCAGTACCCAGATTACCACTTATGGTTTCAATATGTGGATACCGCAGATTGTTAAAAACTTTGGTGGTTTTAGTAACTTGCAGGTCGGGTTTATCGCTGCGATTCCGTTTCTTTGTGCCGGAATCGGGATGGTTATTTGGGGATACAATTCTGACCGGATGATGGAACGCAAATGGCACTTAATTGTCGCCATGTCCTTGGCTGGTATCGGTTTGATTGCAAGTTCCTTCTTTCCTGAGCAACCGATGGCGGCGATTATATGCATGTCTTTCAGTGCTATCGGCATATGGTCATTACTGGGAGTGTTTTGGTCGCTTCCACCGATGTTTCTCACTGGCGCGGCAGCTGCCGGCGGGATAGCGATGGTCAATTCGGTTGGCAATCTGGGCGGCTTCTTTGGGCCTTTCGCTATGGGCTGGCTAAAAGATGCGACAGGAAGCTTTTCCGCCGGGTTAGTGGCCATAGGCAGCGCGATACTCGTGGGGGCCTTCTTAGCTTATCTGTTAACTACTAATATCCAAAAAGAAAAGGACCGTCTTGCCAAAAACCAAATTGCCGGCTAATGAGCGGAAACATTAGGAGGTAACATGAAATTTTATGAGATGCGAACCTATACCACCAAAGTTGGCCAACTTGCAAACTATGTAAAACTTTTTGAAACTATCGGTGCTCCGATCATCACCAAGTATCTTAAACTTGTTGGCTTCTGGTATAGCGAAGTCGGTGAAATGAACCAAGTGGTCCATATCTGGGAATACGAAAATTTCGAGGACAGAATAGCGAAACGTAAAGCCTTGTATAAAGATCCCGAGTGGTGCAATGATTTTTTACCAACCGCTGGCCCAATGCTGGTTGATCAGAAAAATCAAATTCTGTTCGCCGCTAATTTCTCGCCAATTAAGTAGGGGGGGGCGGCCCGGAAGTTATTGCCAAAATGACACGCTTATATGCAAAATCCAGAAGGAACTGGGCGACTTAAATAGAACATTTTACATGTCAGATAAAAGCACTATCATAGCTATAAACATGATAGTGCTTTTGTCTGAGAGGTCAATTGCTGCGATAGGTTACGTTCAGAGTGCAGAGTATTTAATTGATTAGGAGCTGATGTTCATGGCGATTCGGAATAAGGGAACAATGGATGGCAATACCGCTGCGGCTTACGTTTCGTATGCCTTTACTGAGGTGGCGGCTATTTACCCCATAACACCTTCTTCGCCAATGGCGGAAGTGGTAGACGCATGGGCGGCCACTGGCAAAAAGAATATTTTCGGCCAACCGGTACGGGTAATTGAAATGCAATCTGAAGGCGGAGCTGCGGGAACGCTTCACGGCTGCCTGCAGGCAGGAGCCTTGGCTGCCACGTACACCGCATCGCAAGGGCTGCTTCTGATGATTCCCAATATGTATAAAATCGCCGGTGAATTATTGCCTGCTGTTTTCCATGTCAGTGCCCGTTCACTGGCATCTAACGCGCTAAGTATCTTCGGGGATCATCAAGATGTCATGGCCACCCGTCAGACGGGTTTTGCCCTGCTGGCATCCAGCAGTGTGCAAGAGGCTATGGATTTAGGTGCTGTTGCCCATTTGACGGCCATCAAGAGCCGTATCCCGTTTCTTCATTTTTTTGATGGATTTCGCACGTCTCACGAAATCCAGAAGATTGAAATCCTTGAGTACGAAGAATTGGCTCGCCTGCTGGATATGAAGGATATTCAAGAATTCCGCCACCGGGCTTTAAATCCCGACCATCCGGTAGTTCGCGGCACGACGCAAAATCCGGACATCTATTTCCAGACCCGTGAAGCGGTCAATAAGTTTTATCAGGTGATTCCCGGCCTGGTGGAGCAGTACATGGGCGAAATCAACAAGCTCACCGGCCGCAATTATAGTCTGTTCAACTACTATGGCGCGGCTGACGCCGAGCGGGTGATTGTCGCCATGGGATCAGGCTGCGACGCCATCCGCGAAACAATTGATTACCTAACCGCCAAGGGGGAGAAAGTCGGCCTGGTTGATGTTCATCTATACCGGCCTTTTTCTGTCGAGCATTTACTCCGAGCCATTCCCAGCAGTGCCCGCCGTATTGCCGTGCTGGACCGGACCAAAGAACCGGGGGCGGCGGGTGAGCCTCTGTATATGGATGTCAGAAACGCCTTCTTTGGTCAGGAAGGAGCGCCGGTCATTGTCGGCGGGCGTTACGGCCTGGGCTCGAAAGATTTTACGCCGGCGCACGTTATGGCGGTGTATAAGAACCTTGAACAGAATTGTCCCCGCAACGATTTTACGGTCAGCATTGTGGATGATGTGACGTTTACTTCGCTGCCTGAGTATCCGGTGGATATCGATACCACACCACCAGGAACCACTTGCTGCAAATTCTGGGGTTTTGGCTCTGACGGCACGGTGGGCGCCAACAAGAGCGCCGTAAAAATCATCGGTGATCACACCGATATGTATGCACAGGCCTATTTTGCCTTTGATGCTAAAAAATCAGGGGGAGTGACCATCTCCCATTTGCGTTTCGGGCATCGGCCCATCCAGTCTTCTTATCTGATCACCAAGGCGGACTTTATTGCCTGCCACAACCAGTCCTATGTTAGCCAGTATGACGTGCTGTCCGGTTTGAAAAACGACGGTGTATTTTTGTTGAACTGCCTGTGGACACCTGATGAACTGGAAAGCTGTCTGCCTGCAGCCGTGAAACGATATATCGCCGCAAATAACATTCAGTTTTACACTATCAATGCGGTGGATATCGCCCGTAAACTGGGGCTGGGAGGGCGGATCAACATGATCATGCAAGCCGCCTTCTTCCAACTGACGAACATCATTCCGCTGCCAGAGGCTGTGCGATACCTGCGGGAGGCGGTCGTTGACTCCTACGGTAAACAGGGAAAAGCCGCGATTGATATGAATATTGCGGCTATCGATCAGGGCATTGAAGAGTTGGTTCAAATTCAGGTGCCGCCAAGCTGGAAACATGCGATTGATGAAGAAGTTGACCAGCGGGATCTGCCGGATTTTATCAAAAACGTCATGTTGCCGATGAACCGCCTGGAGGGCGACAAGCTGCCTGTCAGCTTCTTAAACGGACGGGAAGACGGGACCTTTCCGCTTGGGGTGACGGCCTGGGAAAAACGGGGGGTTGCTATCCAAGTGCCGGTGTGGCAGCCTGAAAACTGCATCCAGTGCAACCATTGCTCCTTTGTCTGTCCTCATGCCGTCCTCCGGCCCGTGCTGGCAAGTGATGACGAGCTTAAAACCGCTCCGGCTGATTTTGCAGTCAAACCGGCGATCGGCAGCTCCGAGCTTTCATTTAATCTGGCCATTTCCGCTCTGGACTGTACCGGCTGTGGTAATTGTGTCGATGTGTGTCCGGCAAAGAAAAAGGCGCTGGTGATGCAGTCCTTGGCTGAACAGCGCCCGCGGTGCGAACAGTGGTGGGAATTTGCCGGCACAATAGCGGCAAAACCCATTCCTGCCAACCAGCAGATAACCGTAAAGGGCAGCCAGTTTGCCCAGCCGCTGCTGGAATTTTCAGGTGCCTGCGCCGGCTGCGGCGAGACGCCTTATGCCAAGGTAGTGACTCAGCTCTTTGGCGAACGGATGATGATTTCCAACGCCGCCGGCTGCTCCACCGTCTGGGGCGCCACGGCTCCTTCCATATCCTATACCACTAACCGGCGCGGTTTTGGACCGGCCTGGGGCTTCTCACTTTTTGAAGACAACGCCGAATATGGATTTGGGATGCATATGGGAACGGTTCAGGTCCGTCAGGGTCTGGCCAACATGATAGAAGAGGCTTTAGGGAAGAGAGCAGGAGGTTCTTTGCAGGAGGCTTTATCAGCCTGGCTGGAGCACAAGGACGACGGAAGGGAAACCAGGCAAAGGGCGGACGTTTTGATCGCTGCTCTGGAAGCAGAAAAAGACGGCGATGCGCTTTTGAATGAAATTTACGATATGCGCGACTTCTTTGTCAAACGATCGCAATGGATTTTCGGCGGAGATGGCTGGGCTTACGACATCGGCTATGGTGGCCTTGACCATGTATTAGCTTCTGGCGAAGATGTCAATGTACTTGTTTTTGATACCGAGGTCTATTCCAATACCGGCGGGCAGTCTTCAAAAGCAACGCCATCCGCAGCCATGGCCCAGTTTGCCGCCAGCGGGAAGAAGACTGGCAAGAAGGACCTGGGGGCCATGGCTATGACCTATGGTTATGTATATGTGGCCCAAATCGCGATGGGGGCCGACAAAAATCAGACCATCAAGGCGATTGTCGAAGCCGAGTCTTATCCGGGTCCGTCGCTGATTATTGCGTATGCTCCTTGCCTCACTCACGGCATCCGGGCCGGCATGGGTAAAAGTCAGGAGCAGGCGAAACGAGCGGTGGAGAGCGGGTATTGGGGGCTTTATCGTTATGATCCGCAGTTGAAAGCAGCCGGGAAGAATCCGTTTATTCTCGACTCTAAAGAACCCACCGGCAATTTCCAGGAATTTATCAACAGTGAAGTGCGCTATTCGGGCCTGATGCAACAGTTTCCCGAGACGGCACCGGGCCTTTTCGCCAAAGCGGAACAAGACGCCAAGGAACGGTTGGAAAACTACAAGGGATGGGCAGCCCGGAAATAAATCTATTCATTCAGGCACTCTCATAATCCGAGAGTGCCTTTCCCTGTCCTGCGCCGCTGAGCACCGTACGGTTGCGCAGGGCAAAGAACATAAGGACTCTTTTTTCTCAGGCGAATGGTTACTTGTGGCAATCATGCAGGTAATATTTATACCTTGGTGAATTTTAAGAATATTATATGACGTTCGGTGCGGACAGGCCGCATGGACACATGCAAAACATGGTTGGGAGGGTGATCAAACAATGAACCGTAAGCTGTTCTGGCTTGTTCTCGCGATTTTCAGCATGCTGGGAATTATGGCCGCCGGTCCGTTCACCGGGTTATCGGTCGACGGGCAGAGGGTGATGGCGATCCTGGTTTTCGCCGTTATTGTCTGGATATCGGAGGCTATTTCCTATCCGTTCAGCGCCATCGCCATTATCGCTTTTCTTATTTTAGCGCTTGGTTTTGCGCCGGCCGGCACCGCCGGGGCGGGACTACTCGGAACCGGCAAAGCCATCCCCGCTGCCCTGAGCGGCTTTACCAACAGCGGCTGGGTGCTGGTGGCCGCCGGTCTGTTTCTGGCAGCCATCATCCTGGAAACCGGACTGGAAAAACGGATGGCACTGACTATCCTGAAAATCTTCGGCACGAAAACAAATAATATCATTCTCAGCCTGATTGTGGCCATGTTCGTGTTTGCCTTTTTCATCCCATCGATCACCGCCCGGGCGGCCACCTTGACACCCATCGCTTTAGGTTTGGTTGAAGCCTTGAAGCTTAACCGGAAAAGTGCCTTTTCCAAGGCCCTGCTGCTGACCATTGCCCTGTCCGCCTCCATCTCCGGGCTCGGTGTTTTGAGCGGCGCCGCTCAGAACCCTGTGACAGCCTCGTTCGTGGAAAAGGTCACCGGCAAAACCGTCTCCTGGCTGGACTGGTTTATCTATGGTGAACCGTTTGCAATCGTAATGGCTATTGTGGCTTATTTCCTCCTGACGCGTATGCTGAAAATTGAATTTACCGAAGTCCCCGGCGGTCGGGAGATCGTGACCAGCGAACTGCAAGCTCTGGGGCCGATGAATAAAAAAGAGAAGAAAGTCCTCTTTATCCTTATTATCACTATCGTGGCCTGGGCTACTGAACCCTGGCATAAAGTTGACGCCAACACTATTTCAATACTTTCGGTGATGTTGCTGCTGGCTCCGGTCATCGGGGTCACTGAATGGAAAAATGTCGCCAAAAAGGTGGACCTGGGCACTATGCTGCTGTTTGCAGCCGGCATATCGCTGGGAGAACTGCTGCTGAAAACCGGCGCAGCCACCTGGATGGCCAAAAATTCTCTGGGGGCGGTAGGGGTCACTGAAATGTCGCCGCTGATGATCATGATCTCGTTCGCTGTGGCCATATTCTTTGTGCGAATGGCTTTTTCCAGCAGTACATCGGCCACCGCGGCACTGGTTCCCACTATTCTGGGATTTCTCCTCAGCGCCAAAACGCCTAATTTGCCTATCGCCGGGATGACCTATATCGCGTCGTATGTCCTGCTTTTCGGCTGTCTGCTGCCGGTCAATTCGCCGCAGACCATGATACCCTATTCCACCGATACCTTTGAGGCCAAAGAATTTATCCGCCTGTCCATCCCGCTAGTCCTTATCGGGCTGTGCGTCTGGCTGCTGTTCTATGTGACTTACTGGCACTGGCTGGGTCTGGTGTGATCGCCAAACTGGAAAGAGAGGGAATAACATGAACTGGGACGAAATCATTGTCAAAAATTTTGGGCCGGAGTTCGAACCGGAAGTGGACCTGCGCGGCATCGTGGATTTACATATCCATTCCGCACCCGACATCCGGGTCCGCCGCCACAACGACATCGAAATCGCGGCTCTGGCCCGCAAGGTGGGCGCACGGGCCATTGTCATCAAATCCCATGTGGTTCCCACCATGGACCGGGCCTATATTCTGCAGCAGCTGATGCCGGAAATCGGCATCTACGGCGGCATTACCCTCAACCCCCAGGTGGGCGGCATCAATCCTGACGCAGTCGAGGTGGCCATTTTTCAGGGTGCAAAAATTGTCTGGCTGCCGACCATGCATTCCTCCAACGGCCACCAGGCGGCAGGCAAACCCGGCGGTGTGGAGTCGGTAATCGACGGCAAGGTAGTCCCGGAACTGGTGGAGGTGCTGAAAAAAATCGCCGCAAGCAATATCGTGCTGGCCACCGGGCACCTTTCCCCCCGGGAAATTTTTATTGTGGTGGAAAAGGCCAAAGAGCTGGGGGTGGAGAAAATCCTCATCAACCATCCCGAAAACCGATTTGTCAACATGACCCTCGCCGACCAGAAAGAGCTTTCCGGCTATGGGGTGTTTTTTGAACGGTGTTATGCCCGACCTATCGGCAATGGGAAGTATGAGCTGAATTTCGCCGATAATCTGAAAGCTATTGAGAGTGTCGGCTACCAATCAACCATTATCGCCACCGACGGCGGCCAGGTTGAGAATCCCATCTGGAGCATTGCCATGGGGCAGCACCTGAAGTTTCTCCGCCAAGCCGGACTGAGTCAAGAGAGTATCGATCAGATGATCAGAGTCTTTCCGGCCCGGTTGTTGGGCCTGTCCTGACAAGAGCAGTCGACCCAAATAGGATAAGGAGGCTGATTTCATGATTAGTAAAACCATTTCCCGCCGCACTTTCCTTAAAGGAGCGGGGGCCGGAATCGCCCTGGCGACGCTGGGCGGTATTCCCCTTGGATATGCCGAACAGGGGAGTGCTTCCGGCGATATCCAGGTTCCATACACCGCCGGGATGCAGCATCCCCGGATCAAGGTGCCGGCCAACGCCTGCGACTGTCACCATCATATCTATGACCCGGCCCGGTTCCCTTATCTGCCGGAAGATACCCGCAACCAGCCGCCTGGTTTGGTCAGCGACTACCGCCTTCTCCAAAAAAGGCTGGGCACCAGCCGCAATGTCATCATCCAGCCTTCGCCATACGGACTGGACAACCGCTGCACCCTTGCCGCTCTTGATGAAATGGGTTCGAAAACCACCCGGGCGATCGTGGTCATTGACAGCAGCATCGCGGACGAAGAACTGGAAAAGATGCACCAGCTTGGGGTGCGGGGAATTCGCGTCAATATCGCGTCCGAGACGGTCATGGACCTGATGGATACACTGGAACCGCTCTCCGGGCGGGTCAATGAGCTTGGCTGGCATATTCAGTTCTGGATGAAGGCTGAAGACATTGTAACCTATTCGGCGCTGCTGCAGAGACTGCCCTCGCCGATGGTCTTCGACCATCTGGCCCATATCCCGCAGCCCGCCGGAGTCAATCATCCCGCTTTCCGGGTGGTGGGAAACCTGCTGGACAAAGGAAAAACCTGGATCAAATTATCCGGCGCCTATCAGGACACCAAGGTCGGTCCGCCAACCTACGCCGATACCACCAAAGTGGCCCAGGCTTTCGTAAAACTGGCGCCCCAGCGAATGGTGTGGGGCAGCGACTGGCCGCATCCCACCATTTTTTCCTGGCGTAAGCCCTGGCCTGACGACGCACAGCTCCTTGATTTGCTGGCCGAATGGGCGCCGGACGAAGCCACCCGGAACCGCATTCTTGTCGACAACCCGGAGATGTTGTACGGCTTTTCGCGGGAAGTATGACCTGTTCCGGTCCATGGATTTTGGATAGACTAAGTTATTGACAAGAGATTGGGGGCGAATAAATGAGTACAGTGACTGGCAAGCTGGCCGATTTTGTCGTGAACACCGATTATGCCGATCTGCCTGAGAAGGTTGCCTATAAAGCCAAAGAGTGCATTTTTGATACCCTGGGTGTGGCCCTGGCGGGCGCGAAATTTCCGGATGTGACCGGTATTACCGCCGAGCTGAAAAAGTATGATCAGCAACAAGATTGCGGTATCTGGGGAATGAACCAGAGGGCCTCGCTGCTGAATGCCACCCTGATCAACGGGGCCATGAGCCACGCTGTGGAAATGGATGATGTGCACAAAACTTCGAAAACCCATACCGGCGCGGTGGTAGTGCCTGCCGCCCTGACGCTGGGCGCCTACCGGCGAGCGACAGGCAAACAGTTGATCAGCGCCGTGGTCGCCGGCTACGAGGTGGCCTATCGCATTGGTACCGGGATCAACGCCACGGCCCACCGGCTGCAAGGCTGGCATGCCACCGGCACCTGCACGCCCTTCGGGTCGGCCGCTGCGGCCAGCAAATTGCTGGGGTTCGACCAGGGCAAAACAGTAAGCGCCCTCGGTATGGCCGGAACCCAGTCCAGCGGATTGTGGGCCCTCACTGAAGATGGTGCCACCTGCAAAAAATTCTATATGGGTCGGGCCGCCCAAAGCGGCATTCTGGCGGCAATCATGGCCGCCGGCGGCATGACCGGGCCGGGAAGCGTTCTGGAAGCCAAAGACGGCGGCCTGTTTGCGGCGTCATCTTCGGACTACGACTTTGCGGTCATCACCTGTGGGCTGGGTCAGGAATGGGAGATCATGAAGGTCGACCGTAAACCCTTCGCCTGCTGTCGCAGCGCCCAGCCGCCCATCGACGCCATCCTGCAGCTGCGCAAAGAGTTCGATATTCAGCCGGATAATGTCAAACAGGTGCTTGTGAACACCTATGACATAGCGGTGAAGCAGTGTTTCAACACCAAGCGGCCGCAAAACGTGGCTGAAGCCCAGCTGTGCATTCCTTACACGGTGGCTGTGGCTTTGTACGACGGCGCGGCTTTCATCGAACAGTTCACCAGCGAGCGGATCAACGACGAGGCGCTACTGGCCCTGGCCCAGCAGGTTGACGTCCGCAGCGACCCGGGGTTCACGGCGCTCTATCCCCAGAACTGGGGCTGCCAGCTGATTCTGGAGACCAAGGACGGCAAGCGGTATGAAAAGGTCATCAGGAACGCCAAGGGGGACTACGACAATCCCCTTACATTCGAAGACCTTGTGGAAAAATTCAAAGGCCTGGCTTACGGGGTCTTGCCCCGGGAGCAGCAAGACAAAATCATTGATGTAGTTTTTGCTCTGGAAAAAGTGACGGATGTCGCCCAAATCGCGGAACTGCTTGTCAGGAAGTAGCTGGCAGGGTGGCGCAGCCAGAGACTATTCGGAGGTGTACTATGTTTGAAGGCTTCAAGCACCTGCAGCTTCAAACCAGCGATCCTGAGGTAAAAATTAATCTCAGGTATGGCGGGCAAGGTCCCGCGGTGCTTTTGCTGCACGGCAATCCCCTGACCCATGTGACCTGGCACAAGATCGCGCCGCTCCTGGCCCGGGACTTCACTGTAGTGGTCAGCGACCTGCGCGGCTATGGCGACAGCTCCAAGCCGAAGGGACTGCCTGATCACAGCAATTATTCTTTCCGGCGAATGGGGCAGGACCAGCTTGAGATCATGGAGCAGCTTGGCTTTAAAGAGTTCGCGCTTGTCGGACACGACCGCGGTGCCAGAACTGCTTTTCGCATGGCTCTTGATCACCCTGACCGGGTGCGCCGGTTCGTCCCTGTGGACATTGTTCCCACCCATCATGTTTGGACAACACTGCCCCGAGGCTGGGCGCTTCACTCCTACCACTGGTTTTTTATGGCTCAGCCCTACGATTTTCCTGAACGGTTGCTCTCATCCAACCTGGAGTATTACATGAAAAAGAAGCTGGAAAAACACATGCACGGCCAGGGCGGGCTCACCGCCGAAGCGGTGGCGGAATACATGCGCTGCGCGACACCGGAGCAAATCCACGCCGTATGCGAGGATTACCGCGCTGCCGCCACCATCGACTTACAGATGGATACCGAAGACTATGACGCCGGGCGGAAAGTTACTTGTCCGGTGCTGGTGATCTGGGGCGATAAGAGCCATGTCCAGCAGCATTTCAGTCCACGTGAAGCCTGGCCGAAATACGCGGCGAACATTACGGACATGGTCGCCGTGCCTGCCGGCCATTATCCGCAGGAACAGGCGCCGACGGAGGTTTACCAAGTGCTGCACCGGTTTTTGAAAAGCTGATCTTGTGAACGGGGGGGAAGAGTATGTCGATCCAAATGATCGTTGGGTTGATCATTATTTGCGTTGCCATTTACCTGCTGATGAAACGTTATGAATCCCGGCTGGTGCTTTTCATGGCCGGGCTGGCGCTGGCCTGCGTCGCCGGCAATCCCATGGCCGCGTTCAAAGCCTTTTCCGGCGCACTGCAAAACTCGAAATTATTGGAGCCGATTGTTGCTGCCATGGGTTTTGCCTTTGTCCTGAAATGGACAAAATGCGATGAACATCTGGTCCATCTTCTGGCCGGCGGACTGAAGAAAATCGGCCCGGTCATAGTGCCTGGCGCTGTTCTGGTGACTGCCTTCATCAACACATCGGTGACCAGCGCGTCCGGTTGTTCGGCGGCGGTGGGGGCGGTGCTGATACCGCTGCTCATCAAAGCCGGGGTTCATCCGGCCGCCGCCGGGGCTGCGGTTTTCGCCGGCACCTACGGCTCACCGCATCTCAACCCGGGTTTCGCTCAGGTGATTGTGGTCGCCGATGTAACCCACAATACGCCGATGGCGGTTATCGCCAATCACGCCGTGGTGGTTATCATTCTGGCCTTCATTGTTGCCGCTGCACTGGCGGCGGTGATTTATTACAAGAAAGAACATACCGGCTATCATTCGGAGATCGCTGATGTTGAATTCAAGGTCAACCTTGTAAAAGCCGCTGTCCCTTTGATTCCGCTGGCGCTGCTGCTGCTCGGCAGCACCAAGGCCGTTCCCGCCCTCAAGGACCTGGGAATAGCCCATGCCATGATTATCGGTGTCTTCTGCGCCTGGGGGGCGACCCGCGAAAACCCCGGCACGATTTCCAAGGAGTTTTTCCACGGATTTGGTGAGGGTTTTGGCCATGTATTCGGCATTATAACTTGTTCCTTCGTATTTGTCGGCGGGATGGAAGCCCTTGGGCTGGTCAAGGCACTGATCAATGTTATGGACTCCAACCCGGAATTAGCGAAGATTAGCGGCACAGTGGGACCCTTCCTGTTGGGACTTGTGACCGGGTCTGGCGACGCTGCGTCCATTTCATTCAATACCGCGGTAACAGCTCACGCCGCAGCCTTTGGCATGAACCCGTTGAACCTTGGCAGCACTGCGGCGATAGCCGGCGCTCTTGGCCGGACCATGTCACCCATCGCCGGGGCCTGTATCATTTGTGCCGGTTACGCCGGTGTCAGCCCGATGGAGCTGGCCAGGCGAAACATATTAGCGTCGATTGTCGGCGCCGTCTTCTTGACCATCACCATGATGTATCTGCGCTAAAAAACTTTGCACAGGAGGATTTGACAATGAAATTTGGAGTAGTAGAAGGCAATGGCATCGGACCGGAGATCACGGCCGCGACCAAACATGTTCTGGAGGCCACCGGCCTGCCGATCCAGTGGGTGGACATCCCTGTGGCGGAGTCCGCCATGGAAAAATACGGTCATCCGCTGCCGCAAGAGTCGGTCAAGGCTCTCAAAGAAGTAAAAGTGTCCATCAAGGGGCCGCTGATTGTCAACAAAATGCTGGGGCGGGTTACTTGCGTTCATAGCGATGGCAGTGAACATACCTATCCTTCGATCAATAACGCGATTCGCCGCGAACTGAAGCTGTTCGTCACTCCACGCCCCATCCGCGGGTTTCCCGGCATCTCCGGCAAATACGCCGACCTTGATATTGTGGTGATGCGGGAAATCACTGAAGATGTGTACATTGGCTGGGAACACCAGATCGGCGACTATGCGGCCCAGGCTATCAAGCTGATTACCCGGGAGGCGTCGGAGCGGGTTGCCAGGTACTCCTTTGAGTATGCGCGCAAAAACGGGCGCAAGAGGGTCAACTGCCTGCACAAAGCCAACGCCCTGAGTATTACTGACGGCCTCTTCCTCAAATGCTGCCGCAAGGTAGCCGAAGAGTATCCTGACATCGAATTTGACGACTTCTTTATCGACGCCGCTTGTTACACCATCATCAAGGCCCCCGAAAAATTCGACGTCATCGTGACTGTCAACCAGTATGGCGACATTTTCTCTGATCTGGGTGCCGGTCTGGTCGGCAGCCTGGGGTTGGCGCCGGGGGCTAACGTGGGCGAAGATGTCGCGGTTTTTGAAGCCACTCACGGCGCTGCTCCGGATATCGCCGGCAAAGGGGTCGCCAATCCTGTGGCGCTCATTCTGTCAGGAGCGCTGATGCTGCGCCATGTAGGGTGTACTGCCGAGGCCGCCAAAATCGAAGCCAGCACCCGGGCGGTGTTGGGCGAGGGACAGATCATGACTCCCGACCTGGGTGGCAGCGCCTCGACCATGCAGCTGGCCGACGCCATCGCCAAGCTGGTCGCACTTTAATAAATCACCAATAACCGTCCACACCAAAAGGTCTCCAGGATTCTACCGGGAGGCCTTTTGCTATTTTCCGGCCAGTTCGATAAGACCAAGCCATTACAACTGAATACTGGTGTTGACGTAATTGGGGTATGGACCGATTCGTGCAATAGCGTACCGTAACGGAAACTGAAGGACCCTGTGCGAGTCAGTTAGTCTTGAGCCAATCTTACGGCCCCCATAGCCAGGGTATAGATCCGGGGGATGAGAATGGCATTGGCACGCTTTGTGCGTATATATCTAGTGAATCAACTACTCACAGAAGCAAAAGGAAATGCAATCTCAGGTCAGGCATTTCGGCCTGAACGGCCAGCGATGAGGGTAGTGTCCATTGGAACGTAAGGGGATGAAAAGGTGGTTACTCAGATTATGGAACTTTTAATACTTGGAGGACTGCTGCTGAGCGTAGTCAGCATGCTTATCGCTTCTTCAGGAAGACTCTCGCCGGATGACAGTATCCAACAAACGTATATCATCAAGGGCTTGGTTGTTGCGCTTTTTGCGGTGGGCACGTTCAGTGTCGGCAGAGGGCTGCTGGGCGCAGTGCTCGCCAACACGCTGGACGCAGGGTACCTGACAATGGGCGGATGGATCTTCGCAGGACCACTGATATTGGTCTTTCTGTTTGGCTTCAGCCGTAGAGATAAAATCCAGCATATTTGACGAACAAGCTGTAAAACAGTACTAAAACGAAAAACAGGAGGATACAAGAAAATGAAACAAGTAAGTTTGCGCCTATTATTGGCGGTATGTCTGATCATAGTGGGAATAACCGGTTCCGCGGGAGCGGCGGTTGCCCCCGAAACAGCACCAGCCAATCTGACAACTCCACAATGGGTAGGTCACAATTTCGTGTTTCTGCCTTTGCCTGCCGACAAACAAGCTGACGGCTACGGCATATTTGCGGCCAACCAGGCTGCCCAGGGGTTTCAAGAAGACCGCTCGGTACGGCTTTCTTACAGCCAAAACGTTGGTAAACAGGTCAAAGTAACTGACGTGACTCCTTACACAGCAGGAGACAACAAGTATGACTATGTTATTTCCATGACTGAGATAGGCACAGGGTACAAGCTCGTTGGGGCGACTATCCGGGGATCTTTGGAAGGTCTCGTTCTGGCTGATGATATCACCAATGCCCGTCAACAGTTTTTAGGCAAAACCATTTATCCTAAGAGCCGCACTTTGGAAGTTGCTAATCCCCAGCCAGGCGGCATGTATCCCACATCAGTGGAAATCCAAATCGGTTCGGCTGTGACTGTAATCGATGTATACGCCGGCATTCAAACCAAGGAACCGATCTGGCTGATCGTCTCAGCTAACGGGCAGAAGGCGATTCTGCCGATCTCCTATAGCTGGACCAACCGGATGGTGAGTTCCTGGACAAAAAACCCGCCTTGGCAGATGGCGCTGTTTATGGATGATCCCCGCAACAGTCTCGGCTGGTCTACAGCTTTATGGAACCAAATTGAATCAGGCACAGTCCAGGAAGGGATGACCAAAGACCAAATCCGTCTCGCCTGGGGTCCTCCTAACCGCGTTGATCAAGGCGCCACAGGGTCGATTTGGTCTTACGGAGACAAAGTTCTCAAGTTTACCGGCGATAATATGACCTCTATGGAAACCGTTGTAGGACCTACTCCTTAGGGAAAGATACCTGCCTGTCGCCGGCGCTGACAAGGCTTCCGGCCAGCAGCTGAGCACTCAGGGATATAGTAATAGAATGGGGGGAAGACCATGTTCGGCATCGGCGGCGACAGTTTACTCTGGTTTTTAATTATAGGCATTATCGCGGGATGGTTGGCCGGTCAGATTACACGGGGCGGAGGATTCGGCCTTGTGGGGGATCTTGTCGTAGGTGTTGTCGGAGCTTTCATCGGCGGTTATTTAGCTAACTTTTTTGGGCTGCATGCCTATGGTTCGATCGGCGCTATTGCAACAGCCACCGTGGGTGCGGTTCTCCTGCTGACAGTTATACGGATTCTTTAGCCGGGAAATCGCCGCCCACGTTGTGCAATAGCAAAACCCATACACCACCCCGCCGGATCGAGGATGCGATCCAGGCAATATCTAGGAGATGACAACATGCGTCTGAACACATTTATGAAATCCTTTACCATCTTGATGGTGCTGATGGTGATGACTGTTGCGGTGGCG